>Ga0255188_1000416_pt1 | contig 14387 bp, 5 predicted proteins | sample Miss_Cont_RepB_8_FD_188427 | JGI IMG/M metagenome (GOLD analysis project Ga0255188, IMG submission 188427) | Freshwater microbial communities from Mississippi River, Louisiana, United States - Miss_Cont_RepB_8h | ecosystem: Environmental > Aquatic > Freshwater > River | place: USA: Louisiana... | reverse complement strand
ATCATCTGCCCGCGTGGATTGGCGTGCCGGCGGCGCTGACGCAGGCGGGCACGGGTTATCTGCCGGCGAAGTTCGGCTGCTTCAATGTGGCGTCGGACCCCGGCAACAGCGCCTTTCAGGTGCGGGATGTTTCGCTGCCGGGCGAGGTGAAGGAGCGGACCTTCGAGAAGCGCAAATCCCTGCGCGCGGCGGTGGAGGAGCATTTCCGCACGCTGGAGACGGACGGCTCGGCGCTGGCCACGATGGGTGAGTTTTACCAGCAGGCTTACGCCTTGATGTCGTCATCGCAGGCGCAGGCGGCCTTCAGCATGAAGGGGGAGTCCGAGGCGATGCGGAAGCTTTACGGCTGCGGCCAGTATCGCGGCGGGCGCGCGAAGCAGCTCTTCACCGTGGGCGAGCGTTTCATCCTGGCCCGGCGTTTGGTGGAGGCTGGGGCGCGGTTTGTCTCCGTCGTTTATGAGGGCGACAACGGCTGGGACACGCACACGCGCATCAGCGGCTATTTCAATGAGGCGCTGCCGCCGTTTGACCACGCGTTCGCCGGGCTCATCACGGACCTGGAGCAGCGCGGGCTGTTGGATTCCACGCTGGTGATGGTGATGACGGAGTTCGGCCGCACGCCGAAGGTGAACGCCAGCGCGGGGCGCGACCATCACGCGAAGTGCTTTTCGCTGGCGCTCGCGGGCGGCGGCATCACGCGCGGCCAGATTTACGGAGCGAGTGACAGCATCGCGGCGGAACCGGCGCGCGACGCGGTGAGCGTGGAGGACTTCCTCGCGACGTGCTACCATCAGCTCGGCATTGATTCGGACAAACGCCTCATGGCTGCGGGCGAGCGGCCCATTGACATCGTGCGCGGCGGCAAAGTGGTGAAAGGCCTGCTGGCATGAAACGCCTGCTTTGCCTCTTGGTCATCGGGCTGGCCGCACAGGCGAGCGCCCTTGAGCACATGGTGGAATACGCCTGGCCGCGTGGCGCGGGCCGCGGCGAGACGGTGAAGGTGCGGTTCCACGGCATCTACCTCGACGACCCGGTCGAGGTGGTGGGCTACTCTCCAGGCATCCGCTGCCTCTCCGTGTCCGCGCCCGTTCCCGTGGATGACAAGGGAGGTTACGCGCACGGAGGCAAGGTCACCGCGTATGTGACCGCGCGTCTCGAAATCGCCAAGGACTGCCCGCTCGGCGAACATTTGCTGCGTCTCCGCACGCGCACGCTGCTGGCCGAGCCGGTGACGTTTCACGTCAGCCCATTTCCCACCGTGAGCGAAACCGAAACCGTGCGCGGTCAAAACGACCTGCCAGCCAAAGCGCAGGTGATTGCGCCAAACTCCACGGTCAGCGGCCGCATCCTGCCGGGCGAAGACATGGACCGCGATTGCTTCGCGGTGGAGCTGAAGAAGGGACAACGGCTCGGCGTGGTGCTGGAAGCCGTGCGGCTCGGCACACAGCACATCGGTGCGGAGAACGACTGCCAGATTCGTGTCCTCGGCCCGGATGGCGGCGAACTAGCCCGCTGCGATGACACGGCACTCCTCGTGCAGGACCCGCTGGCGAGCGTGACAGCGGCGATGGACGGTCTGCATGTGGTGGAGGTCTCGCAGCAGATGCACACGCCGGGACCGCATTGTTTTTACCGGCTGCATCTCGGCGCGTTCGCCGTTCCCACGACGGTCTATCCACCCGGCGGACGGCCCGGAGAAAAACTCACGCTGCGACTGCGCGGCGATGCGGGTGAGTTCTTTGAGCAAAGCATCGCGTTGCCCGCGCAGGGCGTTGGCTCGGGCGAACTGGATTTTTACCGTTTCCATGCCGAGGCGGGCGGTGTGCTCACGCCGGTGGCGCTGCCCTTGCGTGTGACGCCGCACGAGAACGTGCTGGAGTCTGCGGAGACGATGCAGCGCACGTTCAACGCGCCCGTGGCCTTCAATGGCGTCATCGAGAAGGACGGCGAGGTGGATGAATGGCGGTTCCACGCGGCAAAAGGCGAGAGGCTCGAACTGCGCGTCTTTGCCCGCACGCTCGGCACCACGCTGGACGCCAGCATCTCGGTTCGGAAAGCGGGAGCCGCGCCGTATGCGCCCGCCCTGGCCGAGGCGGACGACGCCACGCTCGCCGAGCGCGGTTACTGGTCGTGTCATACGCGTCTGCGTCCCAAAGACCTTCTCGACCCCGTGCTAACCTTTCACGCGAAGGAGACGGCAGACTATGTGCTCACGGTGCGGGACACGCGGGGCTTTGGCGGCATGGGTCACGTTTACCGCGTGGAGGTGACGCCACATCGCGAGGGACTGCATCCTTATGTGAATGGTCAATTCGCCTTCAAGCAGCCGCGTGCCGTGGCCTTCACCGTGCCGCAAGGAAATCGCTGGACGCTCAATGTCTCGCTCGGCGAGGGCGCGGGCCCTTCATTCAAGGGCGAAGTGGAACTGGATGCGGTGGGCTTGCCAGAAGGCGTGACGATGCAGGCTCCACGGTATGTCAATGGCTTGCGCCAGATGCCTGTGCAGTTCATCGCCAATGCGCGCGCGCGACCCGGCGTGCATTTCATCCAGCTCCTCGCCCGTGCCGTGGATGGCACGCCGCTGCACGGCCGGCCGCAGCAAGGCTTCACTTACACGGACCGGCGCGGCGGCTTCGCCTGGCACATAGCTACTGCGGACCGCTTCGCCCTCGCGGTCGTGGACCCCGCGCCGATGCGGCTGGAATGCGGTGCCTCGCGCGTGTCCCTCGCACGCAACGGCGAGGTCACGCTGGATTTGCAGGTGCGGCGTGAAGCGGGCTTTGACGAACCGCTGGAGTTGCAAGCCGACTGGTTGCCGCCCGGCGTGGAGAAAGGTCCGCCGGTTCCCGTGCCGCCCGGTCAATCCACCGCGCAACTGCGCCTGCGCGCGGCCGCGAGCGCGATGCCCGGCGTCTGGCCCATCACCGTGACGGCCACGACGGTGAAGGGCGATGTGCTCTTCGGTGCCGGGTGCCGGCTGGTGACGACGCCCGTCATCCAGCTCGATGTCTCCGAGCCTTATCTCACGGTGAACTTTCAGCGCGCTGCCATTGAGCGCGGCAAGAGCGGGGAACTCACCGCCTCGCTGACGCATCACCGGCCTTTCACAGGCAAGGCCTCCGCCAAACTGCTGCGCCTGCCGCACGGCGTGAGACAACTCGAGCCGCTGCCGCAAATCACCGTCGGCGACAAAACCTGCGCCTTCCGCGTCGAGGTGACCCACGACGCGCTCGTCGGCCAATACAAGGAACTCGCCGCCGAAATCACCATCCTCGAAAACGGCCAGCCCATGCGCCAGCAGAGCGGCAGCGGCACGCTGCGGGTGGACCCAGCCAAGGGCAGCAAATGAACCTCCATCGCGTGATGAAACACTTCTGGTTGCTAACCTTCATGGCGGCATCGCTGCCCGCCGCCGAACCCGCCGTGAGTTTCCGCAGCGATGTGATGCCCGTCTTTTTCCGCGCGGGCTGCAATTCCGGTGGCTGTCACGGCGCGGCGAGTGGCAAGGATGGCTTTCGCTTGTCGCTGTTTGGTTACGACGCGGCGGGCGACTACTTTCGCCTCGCGCAGCAAATCGTCGGCCGGCGCGTGGATGTCGCCGCGCCGGAGCAAAGCCTGCTTCTGCTCAAAGCCATCAATGCCGTGCCGCACACGGGCGGGAAGTTGCTGGAGAAGGATTCGCCGCACTACCGCACGCTGCTGCGCTGGATTCAGCAGGGCGCGCCGGATGACGACCAGGCGGTGCCGCTCGTCACCGGCATCGCCTTGCAACCAGCCGCGCTGTTGTTCGACAAAAGCCGCGCCAGCCAGCCGCTGCGCGTCGTGGCCCGTTATTCCAACGGTCAGTCGCGGGAGGTCACCAGCCTCGCGCTGTTCTCCTCGAACAACAAAACCGTGGCCGCCATCGGCGACGACGGCGTGGTGAAGCCCGGCAGTCGCGGCGCGACGGATGTCTTCGCCCGCTTCGACAGATTCACCGTCGGTGCGGAAGTGGTGGTGCTGCCGGAGCGGGATAATTTCCAGTGGCCCGCCAGTGCCGTGGCCTTCAACGCACTCGACGAACCCGTGCTCCGGCGGTTGCAACAGCTCCGCATCCTGCCCTCGGACCTGTGCGACGACGCCACGTTCCTCCGCCGCGTCACGTTCGACCTCATCGGCCTGCCGCCGACGGAGGAGGAGTATCGCCGTTTCATGGCCGACAAGTCCGCCGACAGGCGAGCACGGCTGGTGGATGCCCTGCTGAAGCGGCCCGAATACGCCGAGCTCTGGGCTGCCAAATGGGCCGGCTGGCTGAAGCTGCTGGGCGACACGAACAGCGGCAGCGGCACCGACCACAAGGCCGCGCTGGCCTACTTCGAGTGGCTCACCCGGCAGTTCGCGGGCAACACGCCGCTGAATCGTTTCGCCCAGGCGCAGATTGCGGCGCGGGGCAGCAACTTCATCCAGCCCGAGTCCAATTTTTACACCATGCTGCCCGCCGGAAATTACTCCGCCAAAGCGGTGGCACAGGACGTGGCGCAGCTCTTCACCGGCATGAGAATCCAGTGCGCGGAGTGCCACAACCATCCCTTCGACCGCTGGACGCAGGACGACTACTACGGGTTTGTCAGCTTCTTCACCGGCGTGAAACGCAAGGTCGCCAGCGAGCCGCGCGAGTTCTACATCTACAACGACAACAGCGCCCCACCCGCCGCCCACATGCTCGACGAGCGGCCCGTGCCCGCGAGGTTCCTCGGCGGCGATGCGCCGGACACCAAGGGCCGCGACCCGCGCGCCGCGCTGGCCGCGTGGCTCACCGCGCCGGAGAACACGCTCTTCACCCGCAACCTCGCCAACCGCATCTGGGCGCACTTTTTCGGGCGCGGCATCGTCGAGCCGCTCGACGACTTCCGCATCACCAACCCGCCCAGCAACGGCCCGCTGCTCGACACGCTGGCCCGCCGGCTGGTGGAGCATCGCTTCGACCAAAAGGCGCTCATCCGCGACATCGTCACCTCGCGCACCTACCAACTCAGCGCGGCGACAAATGAAACGAATCGCGGCGACGACCGCCAGTTCTCCCACGCCGCCGTGCGCCGGCTACCTGCGGCGATGGCGCTGGATGCCATCGCCACCGCCACGGGTTTCGAGACCCGTTTCAAGTCGCTGCCACCCGGCCACCGCGCCATGCAGGTCTATGAAAGCGGTCGCAAGCAAGGCAGCTACTTCCTCACCGCCTTCGGCGAAAGCGAACGCAAGTCCGTCTGCGCGGACGACGAGGTCACCGCGCCGTCCTTCGCGCAAACGCTGCATCTCATCAACGGCGACACTGTGCTGAAAAAGCTGCAAGCCAGCACCGTCGTCGCCTCCGCACTGAAGTCAGGCCGCAAGCCGGAGGAAATCGTCACCAACCTTTTCATTCGCACGCTCGGTCGCGAGCCGGGAGCCAAAGAGCGAAGCGCCTTCCGCGACATCATCGGTGGCTCGCCAGTCGAGGCCGATTACAAAGACCTGTGGTGGGCGCTGCTCAACTCCACCGAGTTCCTTTTCCAACACTGAACCATGAAACTGCCCGCCATCCTCGCGATGCTGGCCGCGCCCGCCATTTTGGCCGCCGCGCCGGCGAAGGTGACGTTCGAGGACGACATCCGCCCCATTCTCAAGGCCCGCTGTTTCAAATGCCACGGCGACGACGAGCAAAAGGCCGACCTCAATCTCCAGCACTACGCCAGCCTGCTCAAAGGCGGCTCCAGCGGCCCCGCCGTCCAAGCCGGACGGCCCAATTCCAGCCTGCTCTTCCAATCCATCACGCACGCCCCCGACGTGGAACCCATGCCGCCGAAGTCGGACAAATTGCCCGCGGCTGAAATCGAACTCATCCGGCAGTGGATAGTCGCCGGCCTGCCTGAGAACAGCGGCAGCAAGGCGCGTGAGGTGGCTGCGCTCGATTTCAAAACACCGACGGGTGGCAAGCCCGAGAAGCCCGCCATGCCGGAGCGCCTGCCCGCTTTTGCCGAGGCCAAGCCCGCGCGCCCGCACCCCGTCACCGCGCTGGCCGCCAGCCCCTGGGCACCGTTGGTCGCCATCGCTGGGCATGGTTGCGTGAAGCTTGCCCACGCGGAGACCGGTGCCGCGCTCGGCACGCTGCCCTTTCCCGAAGGCATCCCGTTTGCGCTGAACTTCAGCCGCGATGGGGCCTTGCTGCTCGCCGCCGGAGGCAAGCCCGTGCAGAGCGGCAAGGCGGTGCTCTTCGATGTTCGCAGCGGAAAACGGCTCACTGCCGTGGGGGATGAAAACGATGCCGTGCTCGCCGCCGACCTCAGCGCCGACGGCAGCCTCATCGCGCTCGGCGGGCCATCGAAGAGCGTGAAAGTCTTCCGCACCCGCGATGGCAGCCTCGCCTACACCATCAAGAAACACACCGACTGGGTCACCGCCCTCGAGTTCAGCCCGGATGGCAAACAACTCGCCACCGCCGACCGCGCGGGCGGCATCCATCTCTGGGACGCGCCGAGCGGCGGCATCGCCCTCAGCCTCAGCGAGCACAAAGACGCCATCACCGCCCTGCGCTGGCGGCCCGACGGACGCCTGCTCGCCAGCGCCAGCGAGGACGGCAGCGTCATTCTCTGGGACATGAAGGACGGCTTTCCCACCGCCACGCTCACGGACATCCACAACCCCAAAACGCCCGGCACGTATGGCAAGCAGCCCAAAGGCGTTCTCGCGCTCGCGTGGACGCCAGGCGGCCACCTGCTCACCACCGGGCGCGACCGCACCGCCGCCAGTTGGAGTCTCGAAGGCAAACTGATCACACGCCACGAAGCGATCCCCGCCACCCCCACCGCAATTGTGCAAACCGCCGATATCGTCCTTCGGGGAGACAGCTACGGTGCCCTTCATCGCTTGCAGATTGCTGGCCCCCCTTCAACTCGGTGAACGCTCCTGTTATCGCGAGCGTCCGCATCGCCCCCGGCCACGACACCAAAGCCACGGGCACCGCGTCGCGCGTTTTTCATCTGTTGCTCACCTGACTTCAATCGCGGCTTCCCTGCCCTAAGTTTCCCTGCCAATGCTCTCCCTCGCATGATGCGCTGCCTTTTCCTATTCCTCGCTCTGACCGCGGCCACAGTCTTTGCCGCCGGGCCTTCTGCTACTGCGGTCCTGCCGCTGGCGAAGAACGACACGATTCTTTTCTACGGCAACTCGATGGTCGAGCGGTTGCTCGAAGCGGGCACGATGGAGGCGTATTTGCAGCTCGCCCATCCGGACAAAAACCTCCGCGTGCGCAGCCTCGCGTGGACGGGTGACGAGGTCGGCCACCGACTGCGGGCCGAGGGTTATGTCGAGCACTTGAAGACGTTGCTGGCAAAGTGGCCGGCGAATGTTGTCGTGCTCGGCTACGGCATGAATGAGTCCTTTGGCGGAACCGCCGGACTGGCCGAGTTCCGCTCGCAGTTCGACGCGCATCTGCGCGAGGTCGCGCGCCTGCATCCACAGGCGAAGCTCGTGCTGCTCTCGCCCATCGCCGTGGAAGGCGATGAGCGGCGCAATGGCGAAATCGCCGCCTACTCCGCCGCCATCGCCGACCTCGCGAAAGCCCGGGGCGCGCTGTTCGTGGACCTCTTTACTGCGAGCACGGCTGCTTACGCGAAGAGCGCCGGGCCGCTGACAGTGCAGGGCATCCACCTCAACGATGCGGGCAATCGCGAGATGGGCGAAGTCATCGCGCGGGCGTTGCTGGGCGATGCGGCGGTCGCGGGCGTGCCCACCTGGCGCTTGGAGGATGTGGCCAAGGCCGCCGCACAGAAGTCGCGCGCCGTCGCCGACATCGTCCGGCCGAAAAACGGCGTGGTGTATTACGGCGTGCGCAAGCGGCCCGAGGAATACGCCGCCGAGATGCCGCGCTATCACCAGCTCATCGAGCAGGCGGACCAGATTCTGCACGACTTGGTGAGCAAGCCGTCCGCGCACTTCGCCGACTTTCCCGCGCCCTCGCTTCCGCCCATGCCGGAAGGGCAGAGCAAGACCGACCGGTTCGGCGGCGGCGTGGTCAAAGCGCCTGCGGAACAGCAGCAGGATTTGAAAGTCGCGGACGGTTACACGCTCAACCTCTTCGCGTCCGAGGTGGATTTTCCCGATTTGAAAAGCCCAGTGCAGGTAGCCTTCGACGCGCGCGGGCGGTTGTGGGTGGTGACGATGCCGTCCTTTCCGCACACCGTTCCGGGCGCGGTGCCGCGGGACAAGATTCTGATTCTCGAAGACACCGACCGCGACGGGAAGGCGGACAAGAGCACGGTCTTTGCGGATGGATTTGATGCGTTGGATGGCGTCGCCTTCCACGAGCGCGGCGTGATTGTTTCCGCGCAGCCACGGCTGTTGCTGCTGAAGGACAACGACGGCGATGGCCGGGCGGACTCGCAGACGGAGTTGCTGCGCGGCGTGGATGTGACGGACTCGCACCACGGCGGGATGGTGGCGACGGACCCGCTGGGGCACGTCTTCTTCTGCGATGGCGTGTTTCATCGTTCGCAGTTCGAGACGCCGTTCGGCGTGGTGCGCGGCGTAGATTCCGCCACGTATCGGCTGGACCCGCGCAGCGGGCGCATCGCGGTTGAGTGGCAGAGCATGACCCCGAATCCGTGGAAGGTGGCCTTCGGTCGCTACGGGAACATTTTCCAACGCTACGGCGGCGGCCACGTGCTGGAGGGCTTGCCGCTCACTTGGACCCCTCTCGGGGCCTACCACACTTACGGTCATGGCACCGTGGTGAACTACGGGAAGGGCTCCGCGCTCAGTGTGATTTCGAGCCCGAACTTTCCGGCGGAGTATCAGCAGGGCGTCGCGTCCGCCACGTTGCTCGGCAACTACTTCGTTTCCCTCTCGAAGGCCAATGCCGACGGCGGGCCCATCGTCGGCACGGACCGCCTCGATGTGGTCAGCTCCACCAACGCCGCGTTCCGGCCGGTGGATTGCGAGTTCGGCTTTGATGGCGCGCTTTACATCTCCGACTTCTCCAGCCGCATCATCGGCCACGCGCAGCACCCGATGCGCGACCCGCAATGGAACCACGAGAAGGGCCGCATCTGGCGCGTGGTCCACAATGGGAAGCCCGTCGCCAAGGACTGGCCGAACATCGAGGGCGCGACCGTGCCGCAGCTGCTCGCGTTGCTCACGCATCCGCAGGACATCGTGCGCCATCACGCGCGCATCCGGTTGCGCGGGCTGGGGAGCGAAGTGGTCCCCGCACTCGACGCGTGGGTGGCAGCGAAGGAGCGGAGCCAGCCCGACTTCGACCAGGCGGCACTCGAAGCCTTGTGGGTGCTGAACGCGCACGGAGAAGTGCGGCCGGCGTTGCTTGCCAGTTTGTTGAAGTCCGCCAATCCGCAGTATCGCGCCGCCGCCGTCCAGTTGATTCGCTTTCAAGCCGAGCGTTTGCCCGACGCGCTCAACTGGCTCACCACCGCCGCGCAGGACCCGCATCCGCGCGTGCGCATGGCCGTCGTCAATGTTGTCGCGCACCTGCGCCCGCAGCGGCCGCAGTTCGAAGCGGCGCTCGCGAAGCTCAACGCGACCGAACCGCCCGTGCAGCAGATGCTCGCGGATTTGAAGCTCGGGACCAAACCCATCCGGGGCCGCAGCGTTCCCGTGCTCGAAGTTTCCCCGGAAACGAAAGTGAAACAGTGGCTCGCGCTCGGCGACAGCAGCGCCGCCCCGCCAGTGAAGGGCAAGGCCGCGCCGCCCAAGACGCTGACCTACCGCACCTTCGTCGAAGCGGCCGCCGCCCAAACCGCGTTGCTCAGTGTGAAGCACGGCTTCCTCGACATCTCCGCCAACGGCGTGCAACTCCTCAGCGCCGATAGCCAGTGGAGCTCCGAGCAGCAAGTGCAAGTCGAGTTGCAGCGCGGACTGAACAGCCTCGAAATCACCTTCCGCCGCGCCAAGCCCACCATGCCGCCGGTGTTTCTCTACGACCTGCTCGGCCAGCCACTCACCCGCGCCCGCCTCGCGACCAACGCCGCCGGTTTGAAGGCCTTCGCCGCCGCCTGGGACGCGACCCACGCCGCCGATGCCAACGCGCTGCGCGTGCAGGCGGTGCCGAATCTCATGCAGTTCGCGCCGCGCCAGCTCCACGCCAAACCCGGCGCGCCCGTGCGGATTATTTTCGAGAACCCCGACTTGATGCAGCACAACTTCGTGCTCGTCGCCGCCGGGGCGGACGAAGAAATCGGTCTGCTCGCCGACCAGATGGCTACTCGTCCCGACGCGCTCGCGAAGCAATACCTGCCCGACTCGAAGAAGATTCTCCAAGCCACCGCGCTGGTGAATCCCAACGGCCGCGCCGAACTGAACTTCACCGCGCCCGCCCAGCCCGGCCGTTATCCCTACCTCTGCACCTTCCCCGGCCACTGGCGGGTGATGCGCGGCGTGCTCATCGTGGCGGACAATCTTGCTGACTTCCTCGCGAAGAACCCCGAGGCCGCCCCCAAAATCACCGAGTGGAAGCTCGCCGACTTCGCTGATGACCTGAAGCGCGTCGGCACACACCGCAACTTCGCGCGCGGCCAGCAGCAGTTCACCGCGCTCGCCTGCGCACAATGCCACCAACTCGGCAAGGAAGGCGTCGCCTTCGGCCCGAGCCTCAGCGACGTGGTGAAGAAATACAAAGGTGACGCCAAGCTGGTGTTGCAGGAAATCCTCGAACCCTCGAAGACCGTCGAGGAGAAGTATCGCAACGTGACGCTGGAGCTGGGCGACGAGAACTCCCTCTCCGGCCTCATCCTCGCCGAGGACGCCGCGAGCGTGACCATCCAGACCGGTCCGGCCGCGAACCAAATCCAGAAGGTCGCCAAGTCCGCCATCAAGTCGCGCAAGGCCTCCGCGCTCTCACTGATGCCCGCCGCGCTGCTCAACTCGCTGGACAAGGAGCAAGTGCTCGACCTGCTGGCCTACCTGCTGGCTGAGGGCAAAGCCGACCACGCCGCGTTCAAGCACGCGCACTGACCGGAACCGGGCTAAGTGAACAACGCGGCGATGGGTTGGCCGTTGTCGGTGACGGGCACGGGGCGGTCGCCGTCGTAGAGGTGTTTCGTGTAGTCCACGCCCACGGCGGCGTGGATGGTGGCGAAGAAATCCGGGACGCTGACCGGGTCGGCGACGATCTTCTTGGCCAGCTCGTTGGTTTCGCCATACGCACCGCGATGTTTCAGCCCGCCGCCCGCCAGCACGCAGGTGAACGCGCTGCCCTGATGGCCACGCCCGCCGCCGCTGTCGAACTCCGGCGGCCGACCAAACTCGGTGGTGATGACGATGAGGGTCTTGTCCAAGAGCTGGTGGCTTTCGAGGTCGGTGATGAGCGTGGCGACGGCGGTGTCGAGTTCGCGGATTAACTCGTGTTGCTTGAGGATGCCGACGTTGTGGACATCCCAGCCCGTGCCGTTGAGGAAGTTCAGGTTGTGCGAAACCTCGATGAAACGGACGCCGCGCTGGATGAGCCGGCGCGCGAGGAGGCAGCGCTGGCCGAATTCCCCGCCGTAAGCGGCGCGCAAGCCGGCGGGTTCCTGCGTCAGCTCGAAGCTGCGGGTGAACTCGGGGCTGCTGAGTCTCAGGCTTTGCGCGATGGCGGCATCGTAATCCCGCAGGCGTGAATCAGCGGTGGCTGGCTGGCCTTGTTGCAAGTCGCTGAGGAAGGTTTCCCGGCGGGCCTGCCGGCTCGCGCTGATGCCTTCCGGGCGGGAGAGGCCGGCGGGGCCTCGGCCGGTGTCGGTGAGGTAAAGGTAGCCGGCTTTCGCGCCGAGGAAGCCCGGCCCGCGCGTGACGTTTGGATACCCAATGAGCACGTAGGGGGGCGCACCGGCCGCCGCCGGGCCGCGTTCGTGGGCGATGATGGATCCCAGGGACGGATACGTGACCGTGCCGCTGATGGGACGGCCCGTGTGCATGCGGTTGGTGGCGGCGGCGTGCTCGTCAATCACGTTGTGATGCACGGTGCGGACGGCGGTCACGCGGTTCATGAGCGGCGCGAGTTTCGGCAGGTGCTCGCACAGGCGCACGCCGGGCACGGCGGTGGGAATGCTCTCGTAGTAGGAACCGGCGAGCTTCTTCGTCGGGTCGCCGCGGCGCTTGGGGTCGAAGGTGTCAATCTGCCCCATGCCGCCGCCGAGCCAGATGGAAATGACGTGCTCGGCCTTGCCCCGGAGCACGGGCGCGGCGGACGCAGGCAGCAGGCCGGCCCCGAGCGCAGTGCCGGTGGCGGAGACGAATTGGCGGCGGTTCATAGGGGTTGGACGGTGCAAAACGGTTTTCATGGCAGCCACACAAATTCCCGCGCGTTCATGAGGCTCCAGACGAAGTCCTCGAAGGTCTCGCGCCACTCCTGCCGCAGGCGCGCGTCCGGCGGCGGGCCGAGGCGCGTCCGGCGCTCGAGCTCCAGCGCGATGACGTTCGCCTCGGGGCGCACGTGGTTATACCAGGTCACGCGCGGCAGGGGCGGCAAGGGCTGCGGTGGCCGCACTTCGGCGGCGGGTTTCAACCGTTCGCCAAAGCCAGTGCGCAGGCCCTCGGCGAAGCGCGTCCGCTCGGCCACGCTCGGGAGCCGGCTGAGGAAGCGGAGGAAGACCGACTCGACCAACGCCTCGGGCGAGGGCGCGTTGACCGCCAGTTCCGCCAACGCGCTGCCGTGCGCGGCGCGGCTCAGGGCGACCGACAACGTGCTGTTCGCGAGCACGCCGGGTTGGAGGACATTCGGTGCGCTCTCGCGGTCCGTGCGCGCCGACTGCCGGTTGCCGTTCCACCCGAAGGCTTCCAGCACATCGCACACGGCCTGGGCGCGCGGCAGGCTCAGGCTGGGCCGGTCACGCTCATTGGTGAGGCTGCACAACATCCACGCGCGCGTGGCGTGGCCGAGCGTGATGCGCTTGCCCTCGTCGCGGCGGCCCGTGGGGTCGAAGGTGATTTCCTCCACGTCCATGCGCTGGCCGGTGGCGGTGAAGAGCGCGTCCACGACTTGTTCGGCGGAAAGCCGGCGGCGCTCCGGCGCGTTGAAGAAACGCAACTCCGCCGTGGCCGCGAGGTTGTTGCCGGTGGCGGCGCGCTGATACGCCTGCGAAGTCAAGATGACGCGCGCGAGGTGCTTCAAATCATAGTCGTGCGTGATGAACTCGCGGGCCAGCCAGTCGAGCAGGGCAGGGTGGCTGGGGGGGCGGCCTTCCCAATCGGCGACCGGTTCGACCAGTCCCGCGCCCATGAACCGCCGCCAGACACGGTTCACCATCACCTGGGCGAAACGCGTGTTCTGCGGCGCGGTGATGAGCGCGGCGAGCTGCTCGCGGGTGTCGGCGGGCGATTGGAGCAGCGGTTTGATCGTGTCGGTGCCACCGCTGCCGGTGACCGAAGCAAAGGGCCAGACGGGAGCGACCGGTTCGCCGGGTTTGAGCGTGGCCTTGATGAGCGGCTCGCGCACCTTTTGTGCGAAGAATGCCGCCGGGACCATGCTGGTCTTGGGCACGGTGACGGGCTTGCGCTCGAACATCGCGGCGAGCGCGTAGAGGTCGCGCTGCTTCGTGCTGTGATACGGCGAGTCGTGGCAGCGGGCGCATTGCAGTTCAATGCCGAGGAACGCGCTGGCGATAATCTGGCCCTTGGTGGCGAAGGGCGCATCGTTCTCCGCCGCCAGACCAAAGCCCGCGCTGCCGCCGGTGTGCGGGCTGCCGCGCAGCAAAATCAGTTCGGTGACCAGCCGGTCCAGCGGCTGGTTGTCGCGGAGCGCGTCGTGCAGAAACCAGCGGAAGGGCCCGGTGCTGTTGAGCGAGGCGTTGATGAGCGCGGGATTCTCGGCCAGCAGGTCGAGCCAGTAGCCCATCCAGTGGTCGGCCCAGCGCTCGTCGGCGAGCAGGCGGTCAATGGCGCGCGGGCGCTTGTCCGGCGAGCGGTCGGCGAGGAAGGCGCGCAACTCCGCTTCGCCGGGGGGCACGCCCACGGTATCGAGCGAGAGCCGGCGCAGGAAGGCCACGTCGTCCAGCGGTGCGGAGGCGGCGACTTCAGCCGGTGCGAGCGGCGGAGCGGGCCAGGGCGCGCCTTGCTTCACCCAGTTTTCCAGCGCGGCGATGTGCTCCGGTTTCAAGCCTTCGCCCTTGGGCGGCATGCGCTCGCTCTCGTCCTTGGTGCGCAGCCGGCGAATCAGTTCGCTGGCCGCGAGGTTGCCGGGGACGACGGCGGGCTTCTCCGATTCCCCGGCCTTGAGCGCGGCGGCGCGGCTGTTAAGGCGCAGGCCGCCTTTCTCCTTCTCGCCGTGGCAGCGGAAGCACTCGTCGCGCAGAATCGGCAGCACCGCGCTGTGAAATTGCTTCGCTGTCTCGGGCGGCGTTTTCGCGGAGTCAGCCAGGGCTTTTTGGATTTTGTCGGCCAGGAAG
>Ga0255188_1000415_pt1 | contig 14402 bp, 6 predicted proteins | sample Miss_Cont_RepB_8_FD_188427 | JGI IMG/M metagenome (GOLD analysis project Ga0255188, IMG submission 188427) | Freshwater microbial communities from Mississippi River, Louisiana, United States - Miss_Cont_RepB_8h | ecosystem: Environmental > Aquatic > Freshwater > River | place: USA: Louisiana... | reverse complement strand
GGGTGCGCATCAGCGACGAGTTTCTCCAGCCGCTGCAAGGCGCACTCGGCGGGAAGCGCACGGACGGCTGCGGCCCGGACGCGCGGATCGTCCGCGGCCAGCAGGCCGGCGCTATCCGCGGGGTTCGCGTTGAAAGCCTGCCGCAACCAAAGGGCCTGCAGCTTGGCGGGCTCGGTGGTCTGGCGGACGACCCAAGCATCCAAGTCGGGAGTGACCGCAGCGGCGCCGCGCTCCACGAGCACGCGGCGGGATTGTTCCTGCTCAAAGCCATTGGGTCCCGCGAGGCGGTCGAGCAGCTCGCGATTGGCAAGCCGCGTGAGATCGGTGCGCGGGATCGGTGCGCGGCCCTTCACGCTGATGCGCCAGATGCGACCGTGGGCCTTGTCGCGGCGCGGGTCGCGGAAATCGACCTCGCCGTGCTGGATGATCGGGTTGCTCCAGTCGGCGACGTAGAGGGCGCCGTCGGGCCCTAGACGGATGTCGATCGGCCGGAAGGAATCGGCGGTGGTGCGGAGCACGTCGGGCAACTCGGAGGTGATGTAACCGGAGCCCTGTTCCGCGGCCTTGAAGCGCACGATGCGGTGTGCGCGGAAGTCGGCGGTGATGAAGTCGCCCTGCCAGTCGGCGGGGAAATGCGCGCTGCGGATGATCTCGAGCCCGCAGAACTTCGGGTAACTGCCGGGGCTGATGCTCTGCAGCTCGCGTCGCGCCGGAGCGAGCGTGCGGTAAGTGGCACCCGGCACGGCCCAGTTGATCCCGGCGCCGCCCGCGCCGTCCGTCGCGAAAGACTGGCCGAAATCGTCGAACTGGTGGCCCCATGAATTCACCCAGCCGCGGTACAGCACCTCCATGCGTTGGTCGCGCGGATCGAGGCGGAAGATGCCGCCAGCCATCAGGCGCGTGACGCCGTGCGGGGTCTCGGCGTTGGTGCGCGTGTAGACGGACTGGTTGAGGTACAGGCGTCCGTCGGGGCCCCAGCGGAGGGTATGGAGGTTGTGGTGAGTATCCTCCGTGCCGAATCCACTGAGGATCACGCGGCGCTCGTCGGATTTTCCGTCGCCGTCGTTGTCTCGGAAATGGAGCAACTCGGTGCTTTGCGCGACGTAGACGCCGCCGTGGCCGACCTCGAGGCCGGTCGGGATGAGAAGGCCGTCGGCGAAGACCGTGGCTTTGTCGGCCTTGCCGGCGCCGGTGGTGTCCTCGAGCACGATGATCTTGTCGGTCTGCGCCTGGCCCGGCTCGATCTGCGGATAGAGCTCGGAGCTCGCGACCCAGAGACGGCCGCGGGCGTCGAAGTTCATCTGGATCGGTTTGTGGAGCAGAGGGTTCTCCGCCCAGAGCGAGACCTCGAGACCATCGGCGACCTGGAAGCGCGGATGCGCCTGCGGGGTGAATACGGCGGCAGCGTTGCCGACGCGGCGCGGGATCTCCGGCACGTCGACGAGCTGCAACCCGCGCAGTTTCGCGATTCGCGCCTCCTCGGAGGCGATGAATTCGTCGAACTTGACGACCTCCGTGGCGTTGCGGCCCTGCTCACGTTTCCGGAAGCCGAAGATGTACGCCATGTTGGCGGGCCGCGAGCGGTGGAAGTACCACTCGTTCTTGGTGATGATCGCGCGGCGGAGCGGCTCGGTCTGCGTGCTGGTGCGCCACGGGCCGGGCGCGCCGAACAGATTTTCCTCCATGCGCTCGGCAAGCCGCCGGTAGCCGGGCCCCGAGGGTTGGATGCCGTTCGTGGTGAGCGGCGCCGCGCCGGACGAGGATTCGCGCGTGAGCTCGAAAAGCGGGACGTGCCGCGCGCCGCGGGCGGCGGCGATTTCGCCCACGGCGCGGGCGTAGGCGGCGAGCTGGGCATTGTGCGCGGAGCCGTCGGGCCACGGCGCGCCGAGGTTCTCGTGCCGGATTGGCGACAGGAGGACGAGGCGGGCACCGGGCGAGACGCGCGTGATCACGTCGAGCAGCCGGTCGTAATCGGCCTTGAAGCGCGCGAGCCCCGCTTCCCCCTCGAACGAGCTCGCCATGCCGTAGGCGGCGAAGACGACGGTCGGCTTCGTCTCCTCGATCTGGCGGACGAGTTGATTCCAACCCTCGCCGGCCGGTTCGCGTCCCGCCTGCAGGAGACTGAGGCCAAAACGCGAGTCGCCCGCCGGGGTGTCACCACTCCAGCCAAGATTGCGGAACGTGACGGCGCGATCGGGAAACCGCGTGGTCAGCATGAGCTCGATCCACCCATGGTGCTGCTCGCCCTCGGCGATACCGTCACCGATGAGGACGACGCGATCGCCGGCGCGTAGCTCAAAGGAGGCCGGTTGGGCGGCGAGGACGGGAAGGACGAACGCGAGGAAGACAGCAGCGAGACGGGTGCGCATGAAGAGAGAAAGATGGGGAGAGAGGTAGACTGGTGAGACGGAGGAGGTTTGTCAGGAGGTCGGCGAAAAGGCGGGCGGAAGGGTCCGAGGCAACAGCCTCGGCTACCCGATGCGGTCCTCAAGACGGGAACGGATGGGGAGCAGCTTCTATGTCTTCCAGATTCGGAGGCCCGTCGCTGTAGCCGCGGCCGCTTGCCGCGGAGATTTTTGGGATGATCCCTTCGCTGAGCGTCGGAATGTTTCGCCGGAACTTCACCACGACGGCTCCGACGCAACGGTCTCGGCCACCCGGCGAGCCGGCACGACCCAGGTCGCCGCGGGCGCTTTTCGGGAAACGCCCGCGGCCTGGGAACTCACTTGGTCGCGGCGGCGAGCGCCTGGTCGACGTCCCTGAGGATGTCGTCGATGTGCTCGATGCCGACGCTGAGGCGGATGAGCTCAGGCTTGATGCCGCCCTTGAGCTGCTGTTCCGCGCTGAGCTGCGAGTGGGTCGTGGTGGCGGGGTGGATCGCGAGGCTCTTCGCGTCGCCGACATTGGCGAGGTGCGAGAATAGCTTCAGGGCGTCGATGAACTTCTTGCCGGCCTCGCGGCCGCCCTTGATGCCGAACACGACCATCGAGCCGCCCTTGCCGCGCAGGTATTTCTTGCTGGCCGCGTACTGGGGATCGTCGGGCAGTCCCGGGAAGCGCACCCAGTCCACCGCACGGTGCGACTTGAGGTGCTGCGCGACGGCGAGCGCGTTGGCGCAATGCCGCTCCATGCGCAGCGCGAGGGTCTCGATGCCCTGCAGGAACATCCACGAATTGTCGGGGGCGATGCAGGCGCCGAGGTTGCGCAGCGGGACGGTGCGCATGCGCAGGATGAACGCGAGCGGCAGCAACGGCGCCGGCAGGTCCACACCCCAGCGCAGCCCGTGGTAGCTGTTGTCGGGATTCGTGTAGAGCGGGTGCTTGCCGGCGGCCCACTTGAAGCGGCCGCTGTCGACCACCACGCCGCCGATGCCATTGCCGTGGCCGCCGAACCACTTCGTGAGCGAGTGGACAACGATGTCGGCGCCGTGGTCGAGCGGGCGGGTGAGATAGGGCGTGGAGAACGTGGAGTCGACGATGAGCGGGATGCCGGCGCCGCGCGCGATGGCGGAGACGGCGTCGAGGTCGGTGACCTCGAGCGCGGGGTTGGAGACGGTCTCGCAGAACAGGGCGCGGGTGCGGCCGTCGATCGCACGGGCGAAGTTCTGCGGGTCGTTCGAGTCGACAAACTTCACCGTGATGCCGAGCGCGGGAAGAATGTCGTTAAACTGCGTGTAGGTGCCGCCGTACAGGTTCCGGGCCGAGACGATGTTGTCGCCGGCCGAGGCGAGGTTGATGATCGAGTAAAAGATCGCGCTCGTCCCCGAGGCGAGGCCGAGGCCGCCGAGCTCGTGGGCGCCCTCGAGCAGCGCGACGCGCTTCTCCAGCGCGTCGGTCGTCGGGTTCATCAGGCGCGTGTAGATGTTCCCGAGCTCCTTCAGCGCGAAAAGGTTCGCCGCGTGCTCGGCGCTCTTGAAGACGAACGAGCTCGTCCGGTAGAGCGGGACCGCGCGGGCGAGCGTGGTCGGGTCGGGTTGGGTGCCGCCGTGGAGGCAGAGGGTCTCGAGGTTCATGGAGGGTGAAAAACGAAGTCCTGCGTTTACGCCGCGGACCGGGCCGCGGGTCAATTCCCGGCGTGGCTTCACCACGCCGGGAGGGATAAGGGAGAGGAAGGAGGGGCCGTGGGCGAGAACGGGTCGCGGCCGCGCGCTCAGCGGCCGTCGTTCCAGAGGATATGGGTACCGCTCTTGCCGGCGCAGATGATATCCTTCCAGCCGTTGCCATCGAGATCGGCCAAGCGGATCTGGAGGCCGGTGCCCGGGCCGCCATCGGCGAGCATGTGCCGCGTGAAGCGTTTATCCGTGGCGTTCCACTTGTACATCGCGACGCAGCCCGGCTCGTTGTCGCCCGGGTCGCCACCGCTGTGGGCGCGCACGCGGCGGCCGGTGATCAGGTCGGGTTTGCCGTCGTTATCGAGATCCTCCCACACGAGGGCGTGGTTTTGGGAGATCTTGTCGTCGATCACGTAGTGGCGCCAATTGGTGCTGCCGTCCTTGTTGGGGTCGCGCTGCTCCTCCCAGTAGAGGCCGTAGTTGTGGCCGTGGCCCCAGATGATGTCGTTCCGGCCGTCACCGGTCAGGTCGACCACGATCATCGGGGTGCTGGCATGCGGCCACGTCCAGTCGGCGTGGCGCCGCCACGGCCGCTCGAGGGCCCCGGAGGCGGGCCGCTCGTACCAGCCGCCGCCGTAGAGCAGATCCTCGCGGCCGTCGCCGTTCACGTCGCCGAAGCCGATGCCGTGGCCGTTCACGAACGGCGCGCCGGGCTGGATCATCCAGGGCTTGAGGACCGGCTCCCCGCCCGCCCCTTTCGCGAAGCGGTAGGCCATCACCGCGTTGGCGTGACCGTAGGAGTTCACGACGTACTCCGGCACACCGTCGCCATCCATGTCACGCAAGGCGGTCCACTCGTTCTGCACCAGCTTGGTCTCGACGAGCACGTGCTGCTTCCAGAGCGCGCCCGACTTCAGCCCCGCGGCGCCGGGATTCTCGTACCAGTAGACCTTCGAGTCCATGAACGCACCCGTCACGATATCCGGGAAGCCGTCCCCGTTAACATCATGCGCGTGCTCGCCGCAATTGGTCATGTAGTCCTTGCCGAATGGCTCGAGCTTCCGCAGCTGCCGCTTCGCCTTGAAATCCGGCCCTTCGTACCAGAACTCGCCGGCGCTGATGTCGGGCTTTCCGTCGCGGTTGAAGTCGGCGACGGCGCAGCCCTCGTTGTTGTCGACGTGGAGTTGCTGCACGCGGATGCGAAGCGCGGGGGCGGCGGGACCCGCCTTCTTGCCGGCGCCCTTGGGGGCCTTGGCGGCGTCGGCCGCGGGCAAGGCGACCGGAACGAGAAGCAACGCGAGCGCGAGGAAGCGCGAGGGAACGAAGCGGGGGATCATGAGGGGGCGGGAAGCCCACTTCATCGGGCCCGCGGCGCCGTTGGCGATGGAATTTTCGCCGGCCCGCGCGGGACGCCTCAGGCGCCGGGAAACGCGGCCAGCGGCTCCCGCCGGAAGTCGGGCGTCGTGGGAAACTCGCGCATCGGAGTGTGGAACACGCGCGTGGCGGCGGCCGAGATCGGCGGCACAATCCAGTCCCAACGCGCGGACACCTCGCGGCCGGCGTCGCGCTCCCGCCCGAGGAAGCGCATGAACTCCTCCGAGGCGGTATGGTGGTCGGTGAGCTTAACGCCGTCGGCCTCGTAGGAGTGCAGCACGGCGGCGTTAAGCTCGATCAACGCGCGGTCGAGCCAGAGGTCGCGGGCGCGGCTGCGATCAAGTCCCATCCGTTCGGCGATGAGCGGAAGCAGGTTGTAGCGGTGCGGATCCGCCAGATTCCGGGCGCCGATCTCGGTGCCCATGTACCAGCCGTTGAACGGCGCGCCGGGGAAGCGCGTTCCGGCCGCATGCAGCAGCATGTCGCTCACCACCGGGACGGCGTACCACCGCAGGCCGAGCTCCTCGAACCACGGGAATCGCGGGTGGCGCAGCCGCACCTCGCGCACGAGGCCGTCGGGCAACGGGAAGAGCGCGGGCTTTCCATCGCGCCCCGAGATCACCCACGGCAGCAGGTCGAAGGCCGAGGGTTCGGCCGGAGGACGCCAGCCAAGGTTGATCGCGAGTCGCGTGAAGGCCTCGTTGGCGGGATCACCGAGGACGGATCCGTTGGCCCGGCGATAACCAGCGTAGCCGCAAAGCTGGGCGTTCCAGATGCGGGGGGCGGCCCCGGCGGAGGGATCCTCCGGCGCAAAAACCGTGAGATAGGAACGCACCGTACCGTCGCCCTGCGCGAGCGCGAGATGCTCGCGGAGGCTCGCGGAAAGATCAGCTGGGGCGGCGAGTTCCCGGTGATCCCGCACCTGCAGGCTGCGCCAATGGAGGCGGCCGATGCAGCGGGCGTGGTTGCGCCACGCGATCCGGCCCGCCCACGTGAGTTCCGCCGAAGTCAACGGCGCCGGCCGGCCGGCCGCCAGCGCACGGCCGATCTCCGCGCGGCGCGTGGCGGCCTGCGGGGCGAGATGGGCCTCGTCGAGAAAGGCCAGCTCGTCGGCTGGAGGCACCGCGTTCGGCGTAGCCGGCCGCGAGCCCGCGAAGGCGTCGACGAGGGCATGAAACGGACACGGCGGCATGGGCGGCGCACCCAAAGCCGTTTCCCGGGCGGCGCAAGGCGTCGCGGGCGTTCAGCGGGCGGCCTTCGCCGGCAGACCCGGAATAAAAAGGTCCGCGTGGCCGGGAAAGGTGGGGATGCGGCGGTCGCACGCGATCGCCCACATGTCCCACGAGCCGTCGATGTAGTTGCGGTTCGCCGGCAAGGGGCAGGCCTGCACGTAAAGGTACCAGCGGCCGTCGATCTCGTAGAAGGCGGGCGTGGCGACGTGGTACATCGTGTCGTCGCGGTACAGGCCGGTCCAATTCGTCTGCAGAGCCGTGTCGACATCGAGCTGGCGCCAGCCGGTGTCGGGCCGCCGGCTCACCGCGATCGCCGGCCGCCAGCGCTTACCCTTCTCCGGGCCGACCTCGATGGACAGGACGTAGGTGCCGTCCACCTTGAACACCTGGTGCCACTCGTAATACGCACCGGGCACGGACTCGAAGATCTGCCCCATGCCGCGCGGGTCGGCGGCGTTGAAACGCCTCGTCCACGTCTTGCCGTCGCGCGAGGTCGCGAGGCGGATCCCCGGCAGCACGCCGTCCTTGCCGCGGTAGGAGTAATACAGGTACCAGTCCCAGCCGCCGTCGGTCGGGTTGCGCTCGCGCCACACCGCGGCCTGCGAGGCCATCTCCTCGTGGAAGGGGGCGGCGGGATCCGGAGCCAGCACCGGCTGGTCGCCGAAGCGCCGGATCGCCTCGGGCGTGATCCCGGAGTAGCCGTCGGCGCCCACCGGGCAGATCGCCAGCCCGATCCGGTCCTGAATCGTGCGCCGTGTGCCCGAGTAGTAGATATAGTACGCGTCCTCCTCCGGCACGTGCACGACGGCATCGAGCCGGATACTGCCCGAATCCCACCCGTCGCGCGAGGGGCTGAAGACGGGGTTCGCCCTGTCCTCATGCCACGTGAGCGGATCCGAGCGCAGCGCCCACGCCTTGCCGATGTCGCACCTTTTCCGGTCCGCCGCCGGCACGCCGGAGTAAAACATCACGAGCCGCGTCGGATCGCGCGGGTTCGGCACGATGCACGGTTCCTGGACCTGCTGCGACTGCCACGCGGCGGTGGTACGGTCGATGAAGCGCACCCCGCGCACGGCCGGCGCGGATTCGGCGGCGACGGCGCAGAGCGAACTCAAGGCGGCGAAACCGGCGCCGAAAAAGAGCAGCGAACGAGGGAGGGGCATGGCGCGTGGGGTACCGCGCAACAAACGCGCGGGCCGGCGGGTGTGGCAAACCCAACCCGCCGCCGTGCTGCGCCCTTGCCGCTCCCGCGAAACCCCGCTCGGCTCGCGCCGTCACCCCATGGACGCCGCCCCACCCCGCCGCCCGCTCTGGCTGCGCCTGCTACGCGCCACCGGAATTCTTCTGGCGATCCTCGTCGCCGCGCTGGCCCTGCGGACCGGTTACGCTTTCCGCGACCGCAACCCGGGCTACGCGGTCCGCGTCTCGGTCTCGTCGGAAAAATCCCGCGCCGAGCCGCGGCCGCTGCGCGCCGGTTTCGCCCGCGAACGCATCAACCCGAAGCTCGGCGACCCGGCGCGGCCGGTTTACATCGCCGGCTTTTCCCAGAACCGCACGGCCACCGCGATCCACGACGATCTGTGGTCCGTCGCCTGCGTGATCGACGACGGCCATACGCGCGTGGCGTTCGTGTCGCTCGACGCGATCGGGCTTTTTCACGACGACGTCATTGAGATCCGGCGCCGCCTGGGCCCGGAGCTCGGGCTGGCGTACACGATCATTGCCGCGACGCACAACCACTCGACGCCCGACCTGATGGGCCTCTGGGGTCCGCATCCGTTGCGGAGCGGGGTCGATCCGGCGTACCGGGAGCAGGTGATCACCACCGCAGCACGCACGCTGGCGGCGGCGGTAGCGGGCCTGGCGCCGGCGCGGGTCGCGTTCCACGAGATCCCGGTGCCGCCCGACGGGCTTGTCGCCGACACCCGCCGGCCGTACGTCTTCGACGCCGACGTGCGCGTGATGCACTTCACCGCGCCCGCCGGCGGCGCGACCCTGGGCACGCTGGTAACCTGGGGTAACCACCCCGAGACGCCGTGGTCGCGGAGCACGGAGATCACCTCCGATTTCTGCGGGGTGCTGCGCGACACGCTGGAGCGCGGCGCGAGCGGGCCGGCCGGCGCGCTCGCCGGCGTCGGCGGCGTGCACTGTTTCATCAACGGCGCGGTCGGCGGCCTCATGACCACCCACCCGAGCACGACGGTACGCGACCCGCTGCTCGGATCGGACCTCGCCGAGCCGTCGCACGCAAAAAGCGCCGCGGTCGGCCGCCAGCTGGCGGCGCGCATCCTCCCGCGCCTGCGCGAACCGGCGGCCGCGACCGACCACGCGCCGATCGGCATCGAGGCGCGCACGCTGGATCTGCCGGTCGACAACGTGAACTTCCTGATCGCACCCGTGCTCGGGATCATGGACCGCGGCCACTCGCGCTGGCGCCACGTCCGCTCCGAGGCCGCGGTGCTGCGTTTCGGCGAGGCGACGATCGCGTGCGTGCCCGGCGAGATCTACCCCGAGATCGTCAACGGCGGCGTGGAGCGCGCCCCGGGCGGCGACTTCGACGTGGATCCCGTCGAAGTGCCACCGGTGCGGGCGTTTCTGCCTGGCAGGGTTAAGTTCGTGCTTGGCCTCGCGAACGACGAGGTCGGCTACATCATCCCCCGCAGCGAATGGGACCGCGAGCCGCCGTACCTGTACGGTTCCGCGAAGCCGGTCTACGGCGAGGTGAATTCTCTCGGGCCTGAGACCGCGCCCCTGCTCCACGCGGCACTGCGGGAGTTGAGCGCGGCGCTGCGCTGAAGCGGCCCACGACCGACGGACATCCGGCACATTCGCGTTGACCGGTCACGGGGCGGAGGGTGCCCTTCCCTCTCGGACTACCCCGCTCACCCCGCCGCTGATGTTCCGCGTTTCCGGATCCCTTTTCGCCTGTGCGTTCGCCCTTATCCTGGCCGCCGCGCCGCTGCCCGCGGCCGCGCCACCAGCCAAGGTGGAGGATGCAACGGGCCAGCCTGTAAGCTACTGGAAGCAGGTTCGGCCGGTGTTTCAGGCGCATTGCCAGGGTTGCCACCAGCCCGCGCGGGCGCGGGGGGGCTATGTGATGACCGACTTCACCCGGCTGCTCGCGGGCGGCGAGAGCGGTCACCGGGCGGTTGTGGCGGGCGAGCCGGGCGCCAGCGCCCTATTGGCCTCCATCACACCGAAGGACGGCGAGGCCGAGATGCCGAAGGACAAGGCGCCCCTGAAACCCGAGCACATCGAGCTCGTGCGCCGTTGGATCGCCGAGGGGGCGACGGACGACACTCCCCGCAACGCCGTGCAGCGGATCGACGCCGAACACCCGCCGGTCTACCTGCGGCCGCCGGTCATCACGTCCCTTGATTTCTCCCCCGACGGAGCCCTGATCGCCGTAGCGGGATTTCACGAGGTGCTGTTGCACCGCGCCGACGGCAGCGGGCTCGTCGCGCGCCTGATCGGTCTTTCGGAGCGCATCGAGTCGGTCAGGTTCTCCCCCGACGGACAGCGGCTCGCGGTCGCGGGTGGCCTGCCCGCGCGCATGGGCGAGGTGCAGGTGTGGGATATCGCGCAACGCAAGCTCACCCTGTCGGTGCCGGTCGGATACGACACCGTCTACGGCGTAAGCTGGTCACCCGACGGCCGGCTGGTCGCGTTCGGCTGCCCCGACAACACCCTGCGCGCGATCGACGCCCGCACCGGCGAGCAGGTGCTCCACCAAGGTTCCCACAACGACTGGGTGCTGGACACCGTGTTCAGCCAGGACGGCTCGCACATCATGTCGGTCGGGCGCGACATGAGCACCAAGCTCACCGAGGTGGAGACGCAGCGCTTCGTCGACAACATCACCTCCATCACGCCTGGCGCGCTGCGCGGCGGGCTGCACGCCATCGCGCGTCGGCCGGGGCGCGACGAGGTCGTGATCGGCGGCGCCGACGGCGTCCCGCAGCTCTACCTGGTGTTCCGCCAGGCCGCGCGGAAGATCGGTGACAACGCCAACCTGCTGCGCCGCTTCCCCGCCATGGAGGGCCGCGTCTTCGCCGTCGATTACTCGCCCGACGGCCGCGTCATCGCCGCCGCCAGCAGCCTGAACGGCCGCGGCGCGGTCCATTTCTTCTCGGGCGAGCACGACACCACGATCCCCGAGAACATCCTCAAGGCCTACACGAAGGTCGCGACGACCTACTCACCCGAGGAGAAGAAGGCCATCGACGAGTTCACCACCCGCGGCACGGCGCGCGCGGCCGCCACCGAGTTTCCCACCGCGATGTACGCGCTGGCCTTCAGCCCCGACGGGGCCCGCGTCGCCGCCGCGGGCGAGGACGGACGCGTGCGTTTCATCCGCGCGGCCGACGGCGTCGTCACCGGCGAATTCGTCCCCGTTCCGCTCACCGGCGCCCCCGTCTCGCTCGGCCGCTGAACCGTCTTCCCGCCCGCATGAAGCTCTTTTCGCTCCCGCCGCTGCTGTTCGCCGCGGCGCTTCTCCTCGCCGCCGCGGCGGCGGCCGCGCCCGCCGCCCTCAATCCGCCCGAACCCGAGGCGCTGCCCGCCGGCGCGGTGGTGCGCGCGCTCGAGATCACACCCGCCGCGATGAAGCTCGACGGGGCCTTCGACGCCGCGCAGGTGCTCGTCACCGCCGAGCTGGCCGACGGCACCCGCGTCGATGCCACGCGCCTCGCCCGTATCGCGGTCGATCCCAAGGTCGGCGCGGTTTCACCCGCCGGTCTCGTCCACGCCGCCGGCAACGGCCGCGCGGAACTCGAGGCCAGCCTCGGCGGCCGCACCGCCCGCGCTGCCCTCGAGGTCGTGAACCACGACCCGGCCGCGAAGGTGGATTTTCTCCGGGACGTGAACCCCGTGCTCAACCAGCTCGGCTGCAGCTCCGGACCGTGCCACGGCTCGAAGGACGGCAAGGGCGGTTTCAAACTCTCCCTTCGCGGCTACGATCCCGAGTTCGACGTGCGATCGCTGGTCGACGACCACGCGGGCCGGCGGGTGAACCTCGCGTCGCCGGACGACTCACTGATGCTCCTCAAAGCCACCGGCGCCGTGCCGCACGAGGGCGGCCCGCGCACCGCGTACGACGACAAATACTACCGCATCCTGCGCGCCTGGATCGCCGGCGGCGCGAAGCTCGACCTCGCGTCTCCACGCGTGACCTCGATCGAGGTCAGCCCGCGCGACCCCGTGCTGCAGCGCGTCGGTTCCCGCCAGCAGATGAAGATCATCGCCACCTACGCCGACGGCCGGCGGCGCGATGTCACCGCCGAGGGCTTCATCGAGTCGGGCAACCAGGACGTGGCCGTGATCGAGCACGGCGGTTTGGTGCGTACCCTGCGCCGCGGTGAAGCGCCGCTGCTCGCGCGATTCGAGGGCGCCTACGCTGCGACGACGGTGACGGTCATGGGCGACCGCGCCGGCTTCGAGTGGCGCGAGCCCGAGAAGTGGAACCGCATCGACGAGTTCACCGCGGCGAAGTGGCGCCGCCTGAAGATCCTGCCGTCGGAGCTGAGCGCCGACGCCGATTTCCTGCGCCGCGTGCACCTCGACCTGACGGGCCTGCCGCCCTCGGCCGAGGAGGTGCGCGCGTTCCTCGCCGACGCGCGGCCGGTCCGCGAGAAACGCGACGCCGTGATCGACCGCCTGATCGGCTCGCCGGACTACGTCGACCACTGGGCCAACAAGTGGGCCGACCTGCTGCAGGTGAACCGGAAGTTCCTCGGCGAGGACGGCGCCCGCCAGTTCCGCGAATGGATCCGGGCGGAAGTCGCCGCCAACACGCCGTACGACGCGTTCGCGCGCAAGATCCTCACCGCGTCGGGCTCCAATCGCGAGAATCCCGCCGCCAGCTATTACAAGATCCTCCGCACGCCGACGGAGACGATGGAGAACACGACTCACCTGTTCCTCGCCACCCGCTTCAACTGCAACAAGTGCCACGACCACCCGTTCGAGCGCTGGACGCAGGACCAATACTACGACCTCGCGGCCTACTTCGCGCGCGTCGACTTCAAGCGCGACCCGCAGTCGGGCGCGCGCACCATCGCCGGCACCGCGGTCGAGGGCGCGAAGCCGCTCTACGAGGTCGTGTTCGATAAGCCGGAGGGCGAGATCCGCCACGATCGCACCGGCAAGGAGACCCCGCCCGCGTTCCCCTACCCCGCGAAGTTCACGCCGCCCGCCGGCGACCAGCCCTCGCGGCGCGATCAGCTGGCCGCGTGGATGACTTCGCCCGACAACCGCTACTTCGCGCTCAGCTACGTGAACCGCGTGTGGGGCTACCTTAACGGCGTGGGCCTGATCGAGCCGATCGACGACATCCGCGCCGGCAACCCGCCCTCCAACCCGGAGCTGCTCGCCTGGCTCACGGAGGAGTTCGTCCGCGGGGGCTTCGACGTGCGGAAGCTGCAGGCGCTGATCTGCAAGTCGCGCACGTACCAGCTGTCGCTCGCGACGAACCGCTGGAACTCGGACGACAACATCAACTACTCCCACGCCCTGGCGCGCCGCCTGCCCGCCGAGGTTTTGCTCGACTCCGTGTTCAAGGCCACCGGCTCCACCCCCGAGTTCCCCGGCGTGAAGGCCGGCACGCGCGCCGCCCAGCTGCCCGACTCGGCGATCGACGTGCAGAGCGGTTTCCTCGCCAGCCTCGGCCGTCCCCCGCGCGAGTCGGCCTGCGAATGCGAGCGCACCAGCGACCTCGGGCTTGGCTCCGTGATGGCGCTGCTCAGCGGCCCGACCGTCTCCGGGGCGATCAACGACCGGAAAAACGCGCTCGCCGCGCTGGTCGCGCAGGTGCCCGACGACCGCCGGCTCGTGGACGAGGTGTTTCTCCGCACACTCGGCCGCCACGCCACGGACAAGGAAGCAGCCTCCGCGCTGGAGTCGTGGCGCGCCATCGATTCCGAGCACCGGGGATTGAACGAGAAGCTCGCCGAGCGCGAACGCTGGTGGGCGCCGATCAGCAACGAGAAGGAACGCCTCCGCGCCGATGCGATCGCCGCCGCGCGCGCGAAGGTCGAGGCCCGTCTGATCGCCGTCGCCCCGCAGGCGGCCGAGGCGGAGCGCAAACGCGAGGAACGCATCGCCGCCGCGGAAAAGGCGCTGGCCGACCACGAGGCGCTGATCCCGGGCCGCCGCGCCGCCTTCGAGGAATCGCTCGCCGAGTGCCGCACCGGCACCGTGTGGCACCCGCTCGTCATCAACACGGTCAACGTCACCAACGGCGGCCGCCTCCAGCGCCTCGAGGACAATTCCTACCTCGCGGTCGGCCCGGTCAACGGTCTGCAGGACTACACCTTCAACGCGGAGTCGCTCCACGGGAAGGTCACCGCGCTCATCCTCGAGGTCCTGCCGCACGAGAGCCTGCCGCGCTTCGGCCCGGGTTTGGCGCGCGACGGCAACTTCGTCCTCAGCGAGTTCTTCACCCGCTGGACCGACAAGGGCGGCGACCGCGAGTTCAAGGACGCCGAGTTCCGCGCCGCGCGCGCCGACTTCACGCAGGCCAACTACGACGTCTTCAACGCGATCAACCTCAAGGCCGACGCCGGCCGCGACGGTTGGGCGGTGGGCGGCCGGCCCGGTGAGCCGCACTGGGCGCGCTTCGCCTTCCCCGCCCCGGTGGGCGAGGACAAGGGCGCACGCTTCCAGATCTTCCTCCAGCAGCGCTTCCGCGACACCTACATGATCGGCCGCTTCCGGCTTTGGTACACGACGTCGGAGGAGGCGCTCGA
>Ga0255188_1000413_pt1 | contig 14451 bp, 12 predicted proteins | sample Miss_Cont_RepB_8_FD_188427 | JGI IMG/M metagenome (GOLD analysis project Ga0255188, IMG submission 188427) | Freshwater microbial communities from Mississippi River, Louisiana, United States - Miss_Cont_RepB_8h | ecosystem: Environmental > Aquatic > Freshwater > River | place: USA: Louisiana... | reverse complement strand
AGATCACGCCCGAAGCGCTGCACGAGCTGCGGGCAATCTCACCCATTAATCGCGTGAAGGCCGGGATGCCGCCGGTGCTGCTGCTTCATGGTGACGCCGACAAGTCGGTGGCGATCGAGCAAAGCGTCGCCTTTCAGCGCCGTGTGAAGGCGGTGGGCGGCATCTGTGACCTTATCACCCTGCCCGGCGCGCCCCATGGACTGCGTGAGTGGACGAAGGCCGCACCCGACCACGAGCGTCAGCTGCTCGAATGGCTGGAGCGTATCTTCGCCGCCGCCGGCGCGGCGAAGTAGCACGCCGCGTCCGCGCAACGACCGCCCATGGGGTCAGGGCGTTCGTTGTTTAGAAGCTTGCGGTGGGCGAACATGGAACGCCCTGACCCCTTAGGGGCGCGCCACGTTTCACCCCCACGAGAATCTCAGCCGGATTTCGCCTTCTTCTTTCCGGCGGCGCCCTCGACGCGGCCGGGCTCGCGGGTGCCGGCGCCCTTGCGCTGGGTGAGCGTGTCGCCGAGTTCAGCGCGGCATTTTTCGGCGAACGCCTGCAGGCGCGCGACCACCTCGGGATGGGCGGCCGCCACGTCCTTGGTTTCGGCGCGATCGGTGCGCAGGTTGTAGAGCTGGGGCCGCTCCAGGTTCACGTTCTCGTATTTGGCCGGGATGCCGTCGCGACCGCCCGGGCGCCCGCCGAGCGTGCGGTAGCGATGGGGCAGCACGAGTTTCCACTCCCCGTCGCCGCTCACCACGGCCTGAAGTTCGTTCTGGGCGTACCAGTTACCGTAGCCCTCGTGCGGGTTGGTGGCGCCCGATTGGCTCGAGAGGATCGGCCAGACATCCAGTCCATCGATCTTCCGCTTCGGCGGCTCGGCCCCGATCCGGCGGGCGAGGGTGGGCAGCAGATCGATGGTCATGATGTATTGGTCGTTCACGGCGCCGGCGGGGAGCTGACCGGGCCAACGCATAAGGCAGGGCACGCGGGTGCCGCCTTCCCAGGCTGTCCCCTTGCCCTCGCGGTGCGGACCCGAGCTGCCGGCGTGGTCGCCGTAGCTTAGCCACGGGCCGTTGTCGCTGGTGAAGATCACCAGGGTGTCGCGCGTGAGGCCGTTTTTCTCCAAGGCGCGCAGCACTTCACCGACCGACCAGTCGATTTCCATGATGACGTCGCCGTAAAGCCCGCGCTCCGACTTGCCTTTGAATTTGTCACTCACGAAGAGCGGCACGTGCGGCTGCGGGTGAGCGAGATAGAAGAAGAACGGCCGGTCCTTGTTGCGCTCGATGAATCGCACCGCGCGTTCCGTCAGGCGGGTGGTGAGCTCCTTCTGGTCCTCCGGTGTGACCTCCTCGTCGATCACGCGTCCGTCCTCGAGGAGCGGAAGCTTCGGGTAGCTGCCGGGCTTGGCCTCCGGGTGGTGCGGCCACATGTCGTTCGAGTAGGGAATGCCGAACGACTCGTCGAAGCCGTGGCGATTGGGCAGGAAAGGCGCAAGGTGGCCCAAATGCCATTTGCCCGCCATACCCGTGGCATAGCCGCGCGACTTGAACACCTCGGCGAGCGTGGTCTCGTCGGCGTGGATGCCGTGCGTGGACTGCGGCCCGAGCGCGCCATGGATGCCGACCCGGTTCGGGTAGCATCCCGTGAGAAGGGCGGTGCGCGACGCGGAGCACACGGCCTGGGCCACGTGGAAGTTGGTGAACTTCACGCCGGCGCGCGCCATGCCGTCGAGGTTCGGCGTCGTGAATCCCTTGGCGCCGAAGACCCCGACGTCGCCGTAGCCGAGATCGTCGCAGAAAATCACAACGACGTTGGGCGGCCGCGCGGCGTTAGCGCCGGACGCGCTTGCGGCCGCAAGGAGCGCGGCGAGCGATACGATCAGACGACGGAGACGCGGGGCGGGTAAGGCGGTGCGGGGCATGAAGCAGGTCTGCCGCGTCGCGGTGCCTCGCGCAAGTCCGTCTCCCGAAACGATGGGGCGTGACCCTGCCCCGGTTAAAATCACCAATTTCCCCGACGACCCGCCATCATCGCGACGAGGCTCGACCTCGACAACTTGAGCGGCGTGCAGCTCCACCGCCGTGCCTATCGGGAGTAACCGCACGTCCTCGCGCTCACCGTCCGCGTGGGTTTCCGAGGGTCGCTCGGGCCGCCGGTTGGGGAGGGCGACGGGGCGCTCGCGTGGCGCGTTTAGAAAAAAGTCCGGGCCAGCCCGGCTTCGCGCAGGGTTTGATTCCGCGCGGGGCACGCCTTGCGCCCGGCTTTTGATCGGAGAGATTATTCCGTGGACACACCGGAACGAGCAGCCTCCGAACGTCCGAAATCGCCGCCGCCGGGCGTCGCTGAATGGAAAGCGATCGTCGCGCGGTTTCAGGAGCCTTCTTTGCCCCGTGCGTCCTGGCAGCTCGTCAACACGTTGGGGGGTTACGTTCTGCTCTGGGTGATGATGTACTGGAGCCTTCCGGTTTCCCGCTGGCTGACGGCGGCGCTGGCCGTGCTGGCGGGTGCCCTGCTCGTACGGGTTTTCATCATCTTCCACGACTGCGGGCACGGTTCCTTCTTCGCGTCCCGCGGGGCCAACGATACGGTGGGCTTCATCTGCGGTATGCTCACCTTCACGCCTTACCATCATTGGCGCTGGGAGCACTCCCTTCATCACGCGAGTTCCGGTGATCTGGATCGCCGCGGCGTGGGTGACATCTGGACCATGACCGTGAGGGAGTACCTCGGTGCCTCGCGGTGGCGGCGCCTCGCGTACCGGCTCGCCCGCAATCCCGTCGTACTGTTCCTCATCGCCCCCGCCCCGCTCTTCCTGATCCGTGAACGCTTCCCGTCCGCGAAGGCGAGGAAGCAGGAGCGCAGGGCGGTCTGGTTCATGGACGCCGCGATCGCGGTGATGGTCGCCTCGCTGGTCTGGTTGTTCGGCTGGAAGCCTTACTTGCTCATCCAGCTCACCATCTCGGTCGTCGGCGGCGCGTTCGGCGTATGGTTGTTCTACGTCCAGCACCAGTTCGACGAGGTCTACTGGGAGCGCGGCGAGGAATGGGACTACACTTCGGCCGCGCTGAGGGGCAGTTCATTCTACCGCCTGCCGAAAGTGCTCCAGTGGTTTTCGGGGAACATCGGCTTCCATCATATCCACCACCTCAGCCCGCGGATTCCAAATTACAACCTGGAGCGGTGCCATCGTTCGCACCCGATCTTCCAAGAGGTGCGCCCGCTCACGTTCATGCGCAGCCTGAAGTCGATCCACCTGAACCTCTGGGATGAGCGGGATCACAAGCTCGTCAGCTTCCGTGAAGTGAAGCGACGGCGGGATGATTTCCGCGCGCCCCCGCCGCTCAGCCACGCGGCCTGAGCCTTAGGGTGGGGTCCGGAGCACGGCTCGGACCGGCGAGCCATCGGCGCCGTGGAGGCGCAGGGGCAAGGCGATCAGTTCGTAGGTGCCTGGCTCGACGCCGCGGAGATCAAGGCTCTCCAGAATCAACAGGCCAGCGGCGAGCATCAGCCGGTGGCGGGTCATGTCCTTGCACGTCAGTTCGTCCACCGAGGGTACGTCGAGTCCGACCAGGCGCACGCCGCGTTTCGCCAGCCACGCCGGCAAATCCGGCTCCATCAACGGCCACGCGGTGGGGAAGAACGCCGGGTCGCCCCAAGTGTCGGTGCGGAACAGGATTCGGGGAGCGGCCGCGAGTTCATGGTCCGTGACGCCGGCAAACAGGTCTGCGGTCAGCGCCGTCCGGCCGCGGGCGTCGATCACCCGCGCCGGTCCGACGAACACCTCGGGGTCGAGCGCGTCGATGGTCGCGCCGCGGTCGTCGTAGTGGAACGGCGCGTCGGCATGGGAGCCGTTGTGCACACTGAGCGACAGCTCGCCGACATTGCATGAGGCGCCTTCCGCGATGCGCGCGTTCAAGCGGAAGGCCGTCGGTCGGTCCCCGGGCCAATGGGGTGAGCCGGGAAACAGGGGACGGGAAATATCGATCAGCATGGGATGATTTCAGGGGACGAGGGCCGCCGCGTGGGGTAGCCGGAGATGCGCGCCTGTTTCAACGATCCGACGCAGGCGCGAGATCGCCTCCGCGCAATCAGCGAAACGCGTGTACAGCGGCGAAGGCGCGAGGCGGATGAGATCGGGCCCGCGGAAATCAGGCACCACACCGACGGCCTTCAACGCCTGGCAGATGCGCCAGGCGTCGGGGTGGGCGACCGCGATATGGCCGCCACGGACCAGTTGGCCTCTCGGTGTAACCAACGAAAATCCATGCCCCGCCAGTTGTTGGTCCACCAGGTCGAGGAGGAGATCCGTCTGCGCGAGGGACTTCGCGCGTAACGCCGCTATGCCGCCGGCCTCCGCCACGATCTCCAGCGACCCCAGCAACGGCGCGAGCGAAAGGATGTGCGGGGTGCCGATTTGGAGCCCCGCGGCGCCGGCGGCGGGCTCATGCTCCGGCGCCATCGCAAAGCGCCGGTCGGGCCTTACGCCCCACCAGCCGGCAAGGCCGGGCGGGCGGGCGGCGTGACGCGGATGCAGGAAAAATCCGCCCACTGCGCCGGGGCCCGCGTTGAGCCATTTGTAATGGGACCATACCGCGAAATCCGCCCCGTCGCGCGCGAGCTCGTGCGGCACCGCGCCGATGCTGTGCGAAAGATCCCAGCCGATGGTGATTCCCGCCGCTTTCGCTTTGCGCGTGAGGGTCGGCACGTCGAGCAACTGCCCGCTCGTGAACAGCACCGCGGGCAGCAGCACGAGCTGCACTTCGGGAGTGAACGCGGCGAGTATGTCGTCGATCCGCAGGATCCGGCCGTCGCGCGAGGGGATCAGCCGCAGGTACCGCGCGGGATCGAGCCCGCGTAGGCGCAGATGGCTTTGCAGCGCGTAGGTATCGGAGGCGAAGTTCAGAGCGTCTGCCACGATTACGCGCGCTGGCGCCGCCGGATCGTAAAGTGTGGCGAGGAGCTGGTGGAGGTTGGGCGTGGTTTGTCCGCCGATGCCGACGTCGCGCGGCTCCGCGCCGACGAGCGGCGCCACGCCTTCCGCCGCGAGTTGGGGCAAATCAAGCCACGACGGCTCCGCCCGCGTCCATCCGTCGATCCCGAGTGTGCGCCACTGGTCGACGACTCGCGCGAGCGCCGCCTCCGCGCGACGTGACAGCAATCCGAGCGAGTTGCCATCAAGGTAAATCACGCCCGCGGGGACCCGGAACTCCTCCACCCAACGGTTCAACGGATCGCGGGCGTCGAGCTCGGCGGGTGAAATCATGGATAAGGCGGAACCTGAAGTGCCCCGTGAGATTCGGCAACGCGGCGCTAAAGAACGCCCCGCTGACGACCCCGTGGTATCACCCACCCCCGCAAAACGCCCAACGCCCTGACCCCTTTAAAAGGGGTCAGGGCGTTGAGTGTTTTTGAGCTGCTGGATCACCCTGTGATATCGGGAGCGAAGCTGAGTGGGGCCTCAGGCGCGGGGACCAGGCAGGTTTTCGAGGATCGTGGAGGTTCCTTTAACAACAGAAAACGCCCTGACCCCATTGAAGGGATTGCCGTTGACGGTGCGGAGGGGTGGGCGCGTCATCGCGGACGATTTTTGCCCGCTGATGCCGGTCACGCCCCGCTGGTTTCTGATCTCTTTGGTTGTCGCCCCTGGGGCGGCAGCAGCCTCCTCGGCGCGCGATGAGGCCCCGGCTGATTTACGGGCTTATTTTTCGCCGCCGGCCGCAATCTCCGCCCCCGCATCGGAACTGCGTTCACCGCTGGTTTTCAATGACGGTACACCGGTGAAATCGGTGTCGGATTGGACAATGCGGAGAGAGGAAATCCGGCGTTACTGGCACGAACGGATGGGGCCGTGGCCGGCGTTCGTGGAGCGTCCCCGCCTCGAGATTTCGGAAACCCAGGATCGCGGCGGGGTCATCCAGCATCGCGTGGAGATCGAGGTTGCCCCGGGTGTTATGCAGGGCGGCTACCTGCTGCTGCCGCCCGCGAGTTTTCGCGGGCCGCGGCCCGCGGTGCTGGTTCCGTTCTACGCGCCCGAGGTGAGCGTGAGCTACGATGGCCCGCGGCCGCTCGCCGGTCAGGCGAAGCGCTTCTTCAAGGACGGTCCGCCCAAGCACCGCGACTTCGCGTTGCAGCTGGCCCGGCGCGGCTTTGTCACCCTGTCCATCGGCACGCCCGGTGACGACGCCTATAAGCCCGACCTGCGGGGGGCGGCCTGCCAGCCACTCAGCTACCACGCGTACCTCGCGGCCAATTGCCACACCGCGCTCGCGCAGCGCCCCGAGGTCGATTCCACGCGCATCGGCGTGATGGGGCACTCCTACGGCGGGAAATGGGCGATGTTCGCCTCTTGCCTCGACGACCGCTTCGCCTGCGCCGTGTGGTCCGACGGCGGCGTGGTTTTCGACGAGTCGCGCGGGGGGGTGAACTACTGGGAGCCCTGGTATCTCGGCCTCGATCCCGCCGTGACCCGGAAGCCGGGGCTCGTGACCGCCGCCAACGGCCGCACCGGAGCCTACCGTCGCATTCGCGAAGAAGGCCGCGACCTCCATGAGTTGCACGCCTTGATGGCGCCCCGGCCGTTTCTCGTCTCAGGCGGCTCCGAAGATGGTCCTGCGCGCTGGGGGGCGCTGCTGCACACCGTCGCGGTCAACCGGTTGCTCGGCCGTGAAAACCGGGTCGCCATGACCAACCGTCCGGAGCATTCACCCTCGGCCGAGTCCAACGAACAGGCCTTCCGCTTCCTTGAGCACTTCCTTCGTCCATGAACCACGGTCTTTTTGATCTGCAGGTGAACGGTTTCGCCGGGGTCGACTTCCAGCGCCCGGAAATCACCCGCGCCGACCTGGAGCGTGCCACCGAGGCGCTGCGGCGCCACCAGACGACCGGAATCCTCTTCACGCTGATCACCGATACCGTCGATGCCCTCGTCGCGCAATTGGAGCGCGTGGAGCGCATCCGCGCCGAGTCGCCCTCCGTGCGAGGCATGATCGCCGGTTACCACATCGAGGGTCCCTATCTGCTGCCCGAACTCGGTTACCACGGCGCGCACGACCCGCGGAAGATGAAGGCGCCCGACCGCGCGGAGTTCGATCGTCTCCAGCGTGCCGCGGGCGGTCGTATCCGCCTTATGACACTCGCCCCCGAGTGGCCGGGTTCGCCGGACTTCATCCGCCACCTCGTCGCGAACGGCGTCACGGCCTCGATCGGTCATTCCAACGCCGACGACCGGGCCATCGAAGCGGCGATCGCTGCCGGTCTCACGATGTGCACCCATGTCGGCAACGGCGTGCCGCAGCAGATGCACCGCCACGATAACATCATCCAGCGTCTACTCGCGCGCGACGAACTCACCGCGGTGTTTATTCCCGACGGCATCCACGTGCCGCCCGGAGCCTTGCGGAACTTCGTCCGAGCGAAGCCGCGCGCCAAGGTGCTGTTCACGACGGACTGCATGGCCGCGGCTGGCGCGCCGCCGGGTCGTTACACGGTCGGGCACATCGAGGTCGAGGCCGGCGCGGACGGCGTCGTGCGTGAGCCAGGCAAACCCAATTTCGCCGGCTCGTCGCTCGCGATGGATGCCGCCGTGGCGAACATCCGGCGGTTCCTCGGTTGGACCGAAGCCGAGGCCGTGCACGCCTGCGGCGAGGGCGTGCGCGCCGCGCTCAAATTGTAGCGACTTTACTTGTTTGTAGGCCCGAGGAGCCCCCGGCCCCTCACATTTTCAAATCCGATGCCGTGTCACTTCCCCGCCGGCGGAAGAAACACGTGGCAAACCGGCGAAGGTGCGGAGGCGACTCGGGGGGAAGAAGTCAGTGCCCCGGTAGCCTGGTCAATCCGGGCGAGCACGATCGTATCGGTCCCTTGATTGCCCATCGCGAGCAGCGTGCCCGTCGGGTCGAGGCCGAAGTGGCGCGGGGTCTTGCCTCCGGTCGGATGGTGGCCGGTCGCGGTCAGGCGGCCCGAATCCGGGTCGATGGTGAATCTTGCCAAGGTGTCATGCCCGCGGTTGGAGGCGTAAAGCAGGCGACCGTTGGGGTGGACGAGAATCTCGGCGGTCGTGCTGCGGCCGGTGAAAGTGGCGGGTAGGGTGGTCACCGTTTGTACCTCCGTCAGGCGCCCGCCCGAGCCGTCGTAGGCGAATGCGGTAACGGTGGAGTCTAGTTCGTTGACGACGTAAGCGAAGCGGCCGTCGGGTCGGAATGCCATGTGGCGCGGCCCGGCTCCCGGCTTCAGCGGCGCGAATGCCGGGTCGTTCGGGATCAGGGTGCCTTTTTCGGCGTCGAACCGGTACACCATGACCTTGTCTATCCCTAGGTCGCAGACGAAGAGGAAGCGTTCGGCGGGGTCGAGGGTGACGGCATGGGCGTGGGGGCCTTTTTGGCGGGCCGGGTTCACGCTTTGTCCGCGATGTTGCTGGACGGATTGCGGGGCGCCGAGGCGGCCGTCGGCGTCGACTCTGAGCAGCGCGACGTTACCAGCTGAGTAATTGGCTACCAAGAGATTACGTCCGGTTCGATCGAGTAGCAGGTGGCAGGGTGCCGCCCCGGCTGAAGAGGTCTCGCTGATCTTCCGGAGCTTTCCGGTTGTGCGGTCGATGGCGTAAGAGGTGACGGATCCGGTCGGCTGGCCATTCCACGAGGCGGACTCGTTCAGGGCGAAGAGCAGATTCCGTGACGGGTCGATGGCTAGGAAAGAGGGCTGCACCGCTTCCGCGGCCAGACCGAGCGGTTCCAGCGAAGGCTCGTTAGCGTCAGATCTGAGCCGGAACGCGTAGATGCCTTGGCTTTTGGGCCCGGTGTAGGTGCCGACGTAAACCAAGGTATCACTCGGTGTGAGCGCGCTGGCCGCTATCGCCGTGGAAAAGCAGCCGATCAGGAGTGAAAACAAGGCGAGCAGCCGTGCGTGCATCGGGGTGGGGTAAGGCAGGGCTGCACCTGGCGCCTGCGTCTCGGCCAGCCCTGAAAGCCGAGGCGCGGGAAGAAGGGACTCAGCCGGCGGCCGCGAGGGTGTTTCGGGCGGAAATCAGCCGTCCCGTAAACGCGTCGAGGCGTACCGTAAGTCCATTTTGGGAAAGTGTTTCCAAAACTCCATCCCTCTCCCCGACAATCTTGGCGCAAGGATCGTTAAGGTCCGGCCATTCGGCCATCCATTGAAGCCGGAAGGCACCATCGAGGGCGTAAAGATTAGGAAAACCGGGAAGCAGTCCGTAGGTGTGTTCCCTGACGTAGCAACGGAATGGGGTCTGCTGAAACTCCACGACCGCGGTAGCCAGTGGGCGGTGGCCGACCGACTTCGAGCCTTGGCGGGTCAGCCGGCAGAGCGCGCCTTCGATGACGGCGAGGGGAGTGGGGCGAGTGGTGTTCACGGCGGGGAAGGTTGAAGAAAACGCCCGCCGACGCTCTCCGCGACAAAAATTTCAAGCCGTGCTTGCGGGCGGCAATCGCTGGAAACTAACGTCCGCCGAAATGAAGAAGGCTCTCATCACCGGTATCACCGGCCAAGACGGTTCGTATCTGGCTGAACTGTTGTTGGATAAGGGCTACGAGGTGCACGGGGTCATCCGCCGGGCCTCGACGTTCAACACCAGCCGGATCGACCACCTTTACCGGGACCCCCACGTGAACGGGGTGAAACTCTTCCTGCACTACGGCGACCTCGCCGACTCGGTGCAGATGGTGAAGCTCCTCTACGAACTGCAGCCCGACGAGGTGTACAACCTGGGGGCGCAGTCGCATGTGCGGGTCTCGTTCGACATCCCGGAGTACACCGGTGATGTCGACGGCCTTGGCGCCCAGCGGATTCTAGAGGCTATCCGGGAGGCGGGATTGGTCAAAAAAGTGCGTTACTACCAAGCCTCCTCGTCGGAGATGTTCGGCAAGGTGCAGGAGGTGCCCCAGACCGAGAAAACTCCCTTCTGGCCACGGTCGCCGTACGGTTGCGCCAAGGTCTACGCCTATTGGCTGACGGTGAACTACCGCGAGAGCTACGCCCTCCACGCCTCCAACGGGATCCTGTTCAACCACGAAAGCCCGCGCCGGGGGGAGACCTTCGTCACGCGGAAAATCACTCGCGCCGCGACCCGCATCAAGCTGGGGCTCCAGGACTCTATTTACCTCGGAAACCTCGATGCCCGCCGCGACTGGGGTTACGCCAAGGAATACGTCGAAATGATGTGGCTGATGCTGCAGCAGGATCAGCCCGACGACTACGTGGTCGCCACCAACGAGACCCATAGCGTGAAGGAGTTCTGCCAGGAGGCCTTTGGTCAGCTGGGTCTCGATTGGGAGAAGTATGTGAAGTATGACCAGCGCTACGAGCGCCCCGCCGAGGTGGAACTGCTGATCGGCGACCCCGCGAAGGCCCGGAAGCAGCTCGGCTGGGAGCCCAAGGTGCGGTTCAAGGATCTCGTGAAGATCATGGTCGACCACGATCTCGAGCTCGCCCGCCGCGAGGCGCAGATCGCGAAACTGCCGCGGCTGTGAAGGATCTTTCCCACGGAACACACAGAACACGCGGAAACCTGATTCGCAGAGGGCCGGTTTCTGTGGTTTCTGTGAATTCCGTGGGCCATCTGCCATGAAACTCTACATCGCCGGGCATAACGGGATGGTGGGGGCGGCGCTGGTGCGGCGTTTCCGGGCGGAGCCTGGGGTCGAGCTCTTGCTCCGCTCGCGGCGTGAGGTCGATCTCACCAACCAGGCTGCGGTCGACGCGCTGATGGCGAAGGAGAAGCCCGACGCCGTGATCGTGGCGGCGGCCAAGGTCGGTGGGATCCACGCCAACAACACCTACCCGGCGGAGTTCCTTTTCGAAAACCTCGCGATCGCGGCTAACACGGTGCACTCGGCCTATCGTGCCGGGGTGGGGAGGCTGCTGTTTCTCGGCAGCTCCTGCATTTACCCAAAGCACGCGCCGCAGCCGATGCCCGAGGACTGCCTGCTCACGAGCGCGCTGGAGCCGACCAACGAGGCCTACGCGATCGCCAAGATCGCCGGTCTCAAGCTCTGCCAGTACTACCGCAAGCAGCACGGGGTCTTGTTCCATTCGGCGATGCCGACGAACCTCTACGGGCCCTCGGATAACTATCACCCGCAAAACTCCCACGTTTTGCCGGCGCTGATCCGCCGCTTCCACGAGGCCAAGGAGGCCGGCCGACCCGAGGTCGGGGCGTGGGGTACAGGATCTCCGCGCCGGGAATTTTTGCACGTCGATGATCTCGCCGACGCCTGCGCCTTTCTGCTGAAGCTGCCGCAGCCGCCCGACTGGGTGAACGTCGGCACCGGTACGGATGTCACGATCCGCGAGCTCACCGAAATGGTCGCTGCGGTCACGGGCTACGGGGGCCGCATTGTCTGGGATTCGACCAAGCCGGACGGCACTCCGCGGAAACTCATGGATGTTTCCCGGATGAATGGCCTCGGCTGGCGGGCCCGCATCGGCCTGCGCGAAGGTCTGGAAAAAACCTACGCCAGCTTCCTGGCGGAGAAAGCCGCCGGCACGTTGCGGGGCTGAGTCCGCCCCGGTTTCCGCCGGCCCCCCCTGCAGCGGGGGCGCCCGGACCGACTTTTTTGTGGCCTCCGGCTCCGCCGCTCGCTTCTTTGCGTCCATGAGCTTTCTCTCCCGCCGTCTGAGTTCGGTCGTCGCTGCGTCGAATCTCATCGCCTCCGTGGCGTTGGCGCATCCGGGACACGACGGCCACGAGGGCGGGGGTGAGTTCAGCTGGGACTTCAGCCATCTGGCGTCCTATCCTTTCGCCACGTTGGTGTTCGCTGCGATCCTGGGAGCCGCGGTCTGGGTGATCGCGGCTCGTTCGAGCTCACGTCTGTCAGCGGCGCGCGTCCGTCGCTCCAGCGGAAATCGCTGAATCGGTTCGCGCGGACGGCGGTAGGCTTCGCTTCCGCTCGAGCTCAGGTGCCGCCGGGGTGTCGATGCCCGGAACCAAGCTCAGCCGGCTCCATTTTGCCCCGGGCGAAACGACCGGGAATGAACACGGCTTCTTTCGCTTCATAGGGCACGCGCAGCCTTCCGAGTAGTGCGCGGGCCTCTTCGCCATCGGGCGTGAGCAACTCGTTGGCGCTGGCCGACGCCTCCAAGTGCGCGTTCCCCAAAGCCCAACCGATTCCGGCGGCGGCTGAAGCGGCTACCTCAAGACGGATCGCGAGCACCCTTTCGGGCTGCTGGCGAACCACATAGCGGGCGTCCGGGCTCGTGCCCACCGTTGTGCCGTCCCGAATGGGGCGCTCCAGTGCGAACTCAAAGGGCGTTCCGTCTGCGGCGAGCGCCCGCCAGCGAGTCTGCGCAAGGTCGCGCCGCGAGGCCTGGATCGGGATTTCCGGAAGGCTGGCGTCAAAGGAATCAGGGACGCGGACAACGGTGGGCATAAGTGCAGGGTGGTTCATGGGCGGCCGGAAACAAGCCGTGGCGCCGCCGTGGTCAGGCAACTCGGGGGTGGGTTCTTTTTTCGCTGCTTGGTCGCCGGCGGCAAGGTTGGCCCGCCTCTTGCTAGGAGGGGGGCAGGTCGGGTTTAAAAGCAGCCCTGCCCGCAAACCACATGAACAAAAACTACACTATCGCATTGTTAGCGCTCGTCCTCTCCGCCGCCGGCCGGGCCCAGACGCCCGCTCCCGCGGCTGCCGCCGCGGCCCCAGCCGTGGCCGTCACGGCCACCGGGGCTTTTGTCTCCGACTACATGTTCCGCGGCCAACGCCTCAACGGGGCGGGCTTCCAGCCGACCATCGAGGTCGCGGCGGGCGATTTCACCGCCGGCGTCTGGGGCAACTTCGTGCTGAAGGACAAGGTTCCGGACAGCTCCGACCCCGAGATCGATCTCTACGCCTCGTACACGATCGCCCTCGGCAAGGACCTGACGCTGGTTCCCGGCGCCACCGCTTACTTTTACCCGAGCGCCCCGACACAGTTCGGGTTCTACAAGTCGACCTTCGAGCCCAACCTCGCGCTCAACTACACGGTCGAGGGCGTGAAGTTCACGCCCAAGGTCTACTACGACATGACCCTCGAGGGTGCGACCTGGGAGCTCACGGTCGGCTACGCGATCCCGATGAAGGATATCGGCTCCGAGCTCGGGCTCGCCGCGACCTTTGGTACCTTCCTGCTCGATGAGGCCGCCAACAATACCACGCCCTCGGTGAAGTCATGGGGTGACTACTGGCAGGTGGGCGGATCGCTTCCTTTCCAGCTGAGCAAGGATTCAAAGCTGACCGTGGGTCTCGCTTACGCCAAGGGCAGCAATGCCTACACCAAGCAGGGCACGGCGGGAAAGACGCCCAACGCCCTCGCGGTGGGTCGTTCGGTGGTGACGCTCGCCTACTCGCTCTCGTTCTAAGGGCGCCTCCGGCGGTAACGCCGTTCAAGGCGACCTGATCCTTTCGGCGGGGAATTCAGATCTGTCTGGATTCCCCGCTTTTCGCGCGCGAGTTTCGCCGCCCATGAAAGTCGGCATCGTCGGCGCCTCCGGTTACTCGGGCGAAGTTCTCGTCCGTCTTCTGCTCCAGCATCCGCGGGTCACACTCGCGGCGGTCACTTCCCGCAGCCAGGCCGGTAAAGCGCTCGCGGCGGTTATCCCGGCGGTGCGGGGTGCGGACCGCGGGCTAACGTTCACGGATTCCGACCCGGCGGCGCTGGCCGCGGGTGACATCGACCTTTTCTTCCTCGCGCTGCCGCACGGCGCGGCGGCGGCCTACGCGAGCGCGCTCGCGGCCGCGGGCAAGCGGGTGATCGACCTCAGCGCGGATTTCCGCATCGCCGACCTCGCGACCTACGAGAAGTACTACGGCAAGCACCACGCTCCCGAGCTGCTGCCCCAGGCGCGATTCGTGCTGCCCGAGCTGACGCCGCCCGCGTGGCGCAAGGAGGCGCGCGTGGTGGCGGCGCCCGGCTGCTACCCGACGAGCATCCTCGTGCCGCTCGTTCCGCTGCTGCGCGCGGGCATCGTCTCGCGTGAGCACATTGTGGTGAATTCGTGCAGCGGCGTGAGCGGCGCCGGCAAGAAGGCCGAGGAAACCTATCTCTTCTGCGAGCGCGCCGAGAGCATGAAGGCTTACGGCCTGGTGAAGCACCGGCACCTCGCGGAGATCGAGGAGCAGCTCGCGGTCCTCGCCGGTGCGCGCACCGCGATCCAGTTCAACCCGCACCTCGCGCCGATGCGGCGCGGCATCGCCACGACGATCACCGTGCCGGCCGCGCCGGGCGCGACGATCGAGCGCGCGTACGCGGCATGGCGCGAGGTCTACGCGGGCCGGCCCTTCGTGCAGGTGCTTGCGAGCGGCGAGACGCCCGACACCGCCCACGTCGTGGGCACCAACCGCGTCGATCTTTCCGCGGTGCACGATCCGCGCACCGGGAATTTCGTCATCACCGCGGCCGAGGACAACCTGATGAAGGGCGCGAGCGGCCAGGCCGTGCAGATCATGAATCTCTGGTGCGGCTTCGAAGAGACGGCGG
>Ga0255188_1000410_pt1 | contig 14492 bp, 15 predicted proteins | sample Miss_Cont_RepB_8_FD_188427 | JGI IMG/M metagenome (GOLD analysis project Ga0255188, IMG submission 188427) | Freshwater microbial communities from Mississippi River, Louisiana, United States - Miss_Cont_RepB_8h | ecosystem: Environmental > Aquatic > Freshwater > River | place: USA: Louisiana... | reverse complement strand
CTGCGGCTCGATCATCACGCTGCCGGTCTCGCCGCTGATCGTGACCGCGCCGTCCTGCACCGTGGCCTGCAGCTGCATGCTGCGCGCGGCCATGCCTGCCAGGGCCTGCGAAGCCTCGGTCGGCACACGGAACACCTGAAGCTTGCTCAGGCGTGTGAGCTTGCTTTCGATGCCTCTCCACCAGACTTCGGCGGCGTGGTTGAAGGCATAGACGCGAACGGCATCGGCCTTCTGGCAAGCCTTGACCAGCGGCCGATCCTCCGGTTGACCCACCTCCACCCAAAGCTTGACCGCTCCGGTGTAGTCCTTCAGCCACAGGTCAGGGTCATCGGGGTCGGAAAGCCCGGCGCCGAAGGCCAGCGTCCCATCGCCCCGGCAGATGTCCTGCAGTTCATGGGCGTTGAGGGCGAGCGCCAGCAGCCGGACCATCATGCGCTCGTCGGTTTCGCTGGGGTGGCGGGCCAGCGTCAGCGCATGGTCGGCGTAGTAGCCGTGGTCGATGTCGGCAATGGCCAGGCTGGCCTTGTAGATGGTGGACTTCAGGGCCATGCAGGCCCTTCAGCTCGAGCGCCGGGTCGACCAGCGGGCCAGGCGCTCGAGTTCGTCTCGCCACGGTGACGCGGGCAGGGTCGCCACACCGTCCAATGCGAGGGAGGCTTCCCGCTCCGCTGCCTGCCGCGTGCCCTCAAGTGCTTGGGTTCGCCGCACCACACTCATCACATCGGGCAAGCGCTCGACTTCACCCTGCTCAATGGCTCGCCGCACCAGGTCCCGTTCTGAAGGCGAGCCATTCTGCATGGCCAGCAGCAGCGGCAGTGTGGGCTTTCCTTCGCGCAGGTCGTCACCCACATTCTTGCCCAAGGCCTCGGTCTGTCCGTCGTAGTCCAGCAGGTCGTCCATCAGCTGGAAGGTGGTGCCCAGGTGTCGTCCGATCTCCGCACAGCGCCGGCGCGAGTCGGCCGGTGCATCGGCCAGAACGGCGCCCAATTCCGCGCTGGCCTCGAACAGCTTGGCGGTCTTGTAGCGAATCACCTTGAGGTAGTCGGCCACGGCCAGGTCAGGGTCGTGCATGTTCATCAACTGCAGCACCTCGCCCTCGGCGATCACATTGGTGGCGTTGGCCAGGATGTCCAACACCGGCATCGACTGGACCGACACCATCATCTGGAAGGCACGCGAGTAGAGAAAGTCGCCGACCAGGACGGCTGCCGCATTGCCGAACAGGGCATTGGCCGTTTGCCGGCCCCGGCGCAGGTTGGATTCGTCGACCACATCGTCGTGCAGCAAGGTGGCGGTGTGGATGAACTCCACCACCGCCGCCAGGGTGTGGGCCCGCGGGCCCTGGTGACCCAGGGCTGCGGCCACCAGCAAGAGCAAGCGCGGCCGCACCCGTTTGCCGCCGGACCCCACGATGTAGTGGCCGATCTGGTTGACCAGGGCCACGTCGGAATGGAGTTGCGCGCGGATGACCCCGTCCACAAGACCCATTTGGGCATCCAGCCAGGCGGCGCAGTCGATTTCGAGGGTGGGGGTCGAGCTCACGGACAGTCCGAAGTGTCAGCCGGCGATTATAGGAACGGGCCCAGGCCCGCCGGGGGGCTGCCGGACCGTACAGACGGTCCGATCCGGCGTTTTGCTATACTTGAGGGTTCCCTGCGTCGTACGGCGGCACCTCGGGCTGCACCCCGTGCTGCCATCGGGCGCGGTGGAAACACCACAAGAAAGGATTTCCCATGTACGCGGTCATAAAAACCGGTGGCAAGCAATACAAGGTTGCTGCCGGCGAGAAGATCAAAGTAGAACAGATTGCTGCGGACGTTGGCCAGGAAATCGTGATTGACCAGGTTCTGGCCGTCGGAAGCGGCACAGATCTGAAGGTTGGCACGCCCCTGCTCGCTGGCGCTTCGGTCAAGGCCACGGTGTTGGCCCATGGCAAGCATGACAAGGTGCGCATCTTCAAGATGCGCCGTCGCAAGCACTACAAGAAGTCGCAAGGCCACCGCCAGACCTACACCGAGCTGCAAATCAGCGCGGTCAACGCCTGAGCATGCGCCCAACCCTCACGGAGTAAAGAACCATGGCACAGAAAAAAGGCGGCGGCTCAACACGAAACGGCCGCGATTCCAAGCCCAAGATGCTGGGCGTCAAGGTGTTCGGTGGCCAGACCGTTCCGGCGGGCTCCATCATTGTTCGCCAGCGCGGCACGCGTTTTCATGCAGGCGCCAATGTGGGCGTGGGCAAGGACCACACCCTGTACGCCCTCGTGGATGGCACGGTGAGCTTCGCTGTCAAGGGCGAACTCAACCGCCACACGGTGGCCGTTACGCCCGCCTGATCCACCGCTCGGAATCCCGGGTGCGGCCGGCCGGTTCCTGACCGACTGCACCCTGAGGGGCCCACGGTTGATCATCGGCGTCCAGGACGCACCAAGCCGCAAACCCCGGTCCGCCGGGGTTTGCCCTTTTTGACCACCCATGAAATTTGTCGACGAAGCCACCATTGATGTCGCAGCCGGCAACGGCGGTGCCGGCTGCGTGAGCTTCCGGCGAGAGAAGTTCATCCCCTTCGGCGGGCCCGATGGCGGCAACGGCGGCCGCGGCGGCAGCGTTTGGGCGGTCGGTGACCGCAATCTCAACACCCTCATCGACTACCGCTACGCCCGCCGCCACGAGGCCCGCAATGGTGAGCCCGGGCGTGGGTCCGATCAGTTTGGCGCCGCTGGCGAGGACATCGTGCTGCGCATGCCGGTGGGCACCATCCTGCGCGATGCGGACACCGACGAGCTGGTCGCCGAGCTGCTGGTGCCGGGCGAACGGGTTCTGGTGTGCAAGGGTGGCGACGGTGGCTTCGGCAACCTGCACTACAAGACCAGCACCAACCGCGCGCCGCGCCAAAAGACCCCCGGATGGCCGGGTGAGGCCAAGAAGCTGCGCTTGGAACTCCGCGTATTGGCCGATGTCGGCTTGCTGGGGATGCCCAATGCCGGCAAGAGCACGCTTATCGCGGCAATCTCCAACGCGCGACCGAAGATCGCCGACTACCCCTTCACCACGCTGCACCCCAATCTCGGTGTGGTACGTGTGGGCCCTGAAAAGAGTTTCGTCGTGGCCGACATTCCCGGCCTGATCGAAGGCGCTGCGGAAGGCGCGGGCCTGGGCCACCAGTTTCTGCGTCATCTGCAGCGCACCGAACTGCTTTTGCATCTGGTCGATCTGGCACCATTCGATGACGTCGATCCGGTGCAACAGGCCAGGGCCATCGTCGAGGAACTGCGCAAGTACGATGAAGCCCTGCATGCCAAGCCCCGCTGGGTGGTACTCAACAAGATGGACATGGTCCCGCCGGAGGACCGCGCCGCGCGGGTCAAAGACTTCGTCAAGCGTTTCAAGTGGAAGGGCCCGGTGTTTGAGATTTCCGCTTTGGCCCGTCAGGGACTCGATCCGCTGATCCACGCCATCTACGACCACGTGGCCGCGCATCGGTCGCCGACCGTTCCGGAGCCTGACGCGCGGTTTGATGCGTCGGCCGAGGTGCTGCCCCAGCCCGAGCCCGAAGACCCGCGTTTCCGTCGCGACTGAGGCCGCCGACCATGAAACTCGCCGACAACCTCGACCCGGCTGTGCTGCGCCATGCGCGGCGCATCGTCATCAAAGTGGGTTCCAGTCTGGTCACCAATGAAGGCCGCGGTGTGGACGCGCAAGCCATCGGCAACTGGTGTCGTCAGATGGCCTCACTCGCCCGCGAGGGCCGCGAGGTCATCATGGTCTCCAGCGGGGCGATCGCCGAAGGCATGAAACGCCTGGGCTGGTCCGCGCGGCCCTCTGAACTGCATGAGTTGCAGGCCGCCGCCGCAGTGGGGCAGATGGGGCTGGCGCAGATGTACGAGTCGCTGCTGAGCGAACAGGGGCTGCACAGTGCGCAGGTGCTGCTCACGCACGCCGACCTCGCCGATCGAGAGCGCTACCTCAATGCCCGCTCCACGCTGCTCACGCTTTTGGGTCTGCAGGTGATCCCCGTGATCAATGAGAACGACACGGTGGTCAATGATGAGATCAAGTTTGGCGACAACGACACGCTGGGGGCCCTCGTGGCCAACCTGGTGGAGGCTGATGCGCTGGTCATCTTGACCGATCAAAAGGGCCTTTACAGAGCTGATCCGCGCAAGGACCCCGCAGCCCGTTTCATCGATGTGGCGGCTGCGGGCGACCCTCAGCTTGAAGAGATGGCCGGGGGGGCTGGCTCTTCGATCGGCAAGGGCGGCATGATCACCAAGGTGCTGGCTGCCAAACGGGCCGCTGGCAGTGGGGCGTCCACCGTGATCGCCTGGGGCCGTGAGCCTGATGTGCTCTTGCGCCTGGCCAGGGGCGAGGCCATCGGAACGGCCCTGGTGGCCACGACGCCCAAGCTCGCAGCCCGCAAGCAGTGGATGGCCGACCACTTGCAGCTGCGCGGTGCGGTCACCGTCGACGAAGGGGCTGCATCCAAGCTCGCCGCCGAAGGCAAGAGCCTCTTGCCCATCGGCGTGATCGAGGTGGAGGGCGAATTCCACCGCGGCGACGTGATTGCGGTGCGGCGCACGGACGGCAGCACCATCGCGCGCGGCCTGTCCAACTACTCCAGTGCCGAGGCCCGCCTCATCGCACGCAAGGCTTCAGCACAGATCGAGTCGGTGCTCGGCTATGTCTATGAATCAGAGCTCATCCACCGGACGAACCTGATCCTGGTGTAGCGTCTTCGCCGGTGGCCTCGGCCCAACCATCTGCCGATGCAGCCATTTGCGTCTGCGGGCTTCCTGGGTCGGGGCGCGCTTGCATCCCACGGGGCGCACCGCCCCGCAGGTAGCGGTTGTGTGTGTGGGCTCGAGGCAGGAAGCGCGCCAATTCCGTCAGCGCCATCTCATACACGCCGCGCTTGAACTCGATCACCACGTCCAGTGGCACCCAGTAGTCGTTCCAGCGCCAGGCATCGAACTCGGGATGGTCGGTGGCGCGCAGGTTCATGTCGCTGTCGCGGCCCAACAATTTCAGCAGGAACCAGATCTGCTTTTGGCCCCGGTAGTGCCCGCGCGACTCGCGCCGGATGAAATGATCCGGGACTTCGTAGCGCAACCAGTCGCGGGTGCGCGCGATGATCTGCACATGCTCGGGGCGAAGACCCACTTCTTCGTGCAGTTCGCGGAACATCGCCTGCTCGGGCGTTTCCCCGTGCTTGATGCCACCTTGAGGGAACTGCCACGAATGCGTCTTCAGCCGCTTGCCCCAGAAGACTTGATTGCGACTGTTGAGCAGGATGATGCCGACGTTGGGCCTGAAACCCTCACGGTCGAGCATAATCAAACCCCGATTTTTTAAGTTGCTTCGATTATTGCACCGGCCCTGTGCGTGATGCGAATGCTCGCTAACCCTGGGCCGTTCCACTTTCATGAAAGCCTCTGAGTTCCTCATCAGCACCCTCAAGGAAGCGCCAGCGGACGCCGAAGTGGTCAGCCATCAGCTGATGATGCGGGCTGGGCTCATCAAGCGCCTGGGCGCGGGCATCTACAACTACATGCCCATGGGCCTGCGGATCATTCGCAAGGTCGAGGCCATCATCCGTGAGGAGATGAACCGCGCGGGTGCAGTCGAGGTCACGATGCCGGTGGTGCAGCCCGCCGAGCTGTGGCAGGAAACGGGGCGCTTCTCGAAGATGGGGCCTGAGCTCCTGCGGGTGAAGGACCGGCATGAGCGCGACTTCGTGGTGCAGCCCACCAGCGAAGAGGTGGTCACCGATATCGCGCGCCAGGAGTTCCGCAGCTACAAGCAGTTGCCCAAGAACCTCTACCAGATTCAAACCAAGTTTCGAGACGAGCGCCGCCCCCGTTTCGGCATCATGCGCGGCCGTGAGTTCACGATGAAGGATGCCTACTCCTTCGACCGTGATGCCGCCGCAGCAGCCAAGAGCTACGACACCATGTTTGCGGCCTACAAGCGCATCTTTGACCGATTCGGGCTGCAGTACCGGGCCGTCGCAGCGGACACGGGCGCCATCGGCGGCGACCTCTCGCATGAGTTCCAGGTGATCGCAGACACCGGTGAGGACGCCATCGTCTATTGCCCCACCAGCGACTTTGCGGCCAATATCGAGTTGGCCGAAGCGGTGGCGCTGCTCCCGTCGCGTACCGCGGCCGCCCAGGCTCTGGTGAAGACGCCCACGCCAGGCAAGAGCACGTGCGCCGATGTGGCCCAGCTCCTGGGGCTGCCCTTGCAGCAAACCGTCAAGAGCCTGGTGTTGGCCACGGACGAAATCGGCGAGGACGGCGTGGTCAAGAAGTCCACCGTGTGGCTGCTGCTCGTGCGTGGCGACCACGACCTCAACGAGGTGAAGGCCGGCAAGGTGGACGGCCTTCAAGGTGGATTCCGGTTCGCCACGGTTGCCGAGATCGAGGACCACTTCGGTTGCAAGCCGGGTTACCTCGGCCCCTTGAATTTGAAGAAGCCGGTCAAGGTCATCGCCGACCGTACCGTGGCGAACATGAGCGACTTCGTCTGCGGCGCCAATGAAGTGGACTTCCACTACACCGGCGTCAACTGGGGACGCGACCTGCCCGAGCCCGATGGGGTGGCCGACATCCGCAATGTGTTGGAGGGCGACCCCTCGCCGGACGGCAAGGGCGTGTTGGCCATCCAACGCGGCATCGAGGTGGGCCATGTGTTCTATCTGGGCACCAAGTACAGCAAGGCGATGAACGCGACCTTCCTCGATGAAACCGGCAAGCCCCGGTTCTTCGAAATGGGCTGTTACGGTATCGGCGTCACCCGCATCCTGGGCGCGGCCATCGAACAAGGCCATGACGAGCGCGGCATCATCTGGCCCGCCTCCATCGCCCCTTTTGAGTTGGTGATCTGCCCCATCGGCATGGACCGCAGCCCCGAGGTCAAGGCCGCAGCGGAAGGCCTGTACGAGCAGCTGATCGCCCAGGGCGTGGATGTGCTGCTGGATGATCGCGGCGAGCGCCCCGGCGCGATGTTTGCCGACTGGGAACTCATCGGCGTACCCTTGCGCGTCGTCTTCTCCGACCGCGGCCTCAAGGCCGGCACGGTCGAAATCCAGGGTCGCCGCGACACGTCAGCCCAGACCGTGCCGGCTGCCGAGGTCTTGGCGGAGATCCGCCGCCGTCGGTGATGGCCGGCCTGCCTTGATCCCCCGCCGCGCTCTGCTGCTCACGGGCTTGGCCAGCCTATCCACCGGGGTTGGGGCAGGCGCCCAGTCGGAGGAGCGCTTGGCCGACTCGGTGCGTTCGGCACTGGCCGCCGCCATACGCCTGGACCCACCACCACAACCGCCACCCACCGTCGAGGGTGACCAGAGGCCGTCCTACCGCCACTGGCTGGTGCCCACGGTGGGACGACTGCAGCCCTACAAGGCCGACCTGAGCACCCGGCAGGAATTCGCCCAAACGCTTTGGTACGAGGCGCACCGGGCACGATTGGATCCCGATCTGGTCTTGGGCCTCATTCAGGTTGAAAGTGGCTTTCGCAAATACGCCATCAGCCCGGCCGGTGCCCTGGGCTATATGCAGGTGATGCCCTTCTGGGCCCACAGCATCGGCGATGGAAACCCCCAGCGCCTGTTCCACACGCAAACCAACCTGCGCTTCGGTTGCGTCATCCTGCGGCACTACCTCGACCTTGAACAGGGTGACCTGTTCATGGCACTCGGACGCTACAACGGCACGCGAGGGCAGGCGGTGTACCCGCGGGCGGTGTTGTCGGCGCGCGAGCGCTGGAAGGTATAGACCGCAGGCGCAGCGACAAGGGCCGCGCTCAGAGGCCGGTCCAGGCCCGCGGCTGCGCCCGCCCGATTCCCAGCAGGGCGAGCACGCGCTCCACGCCGTCGTCGACGATCTCCTGCACGCTTTGCGGCCGGTGGTAGAAGGCGGGCAGGGGGGGGAAGATGACGCCGCCCATTTCCGTGACAGCCGTCATGTTCCGCAGGTGCGCCAGGTTGAACGGCGTCTCGCGCACCATCAGCACCAAACGCCGCCGTTCCTTGAGCGTGACGTCCGCCGCCCGCGTGAGCAGGTTGTCGCTCAAACCATGGGCCACGGCCGCCAGCGTTTTCATCGAACAAGTTGCCACCACCATGGCATCCACCGGATAGGAGCCGCTGGCGATGCTGGCCCCCACATCGGCCGGACTGTGGGCTTCATCCGCCAGCCCTTCGAGCGTCGCGCGATCGATGCCGAGTTCATGATGGACGTTGAGCACACCCGCCGGTGTGGCCACGAGATGGGTGTGGACGCCGAGTTCGCGGGCCCGCTTCAGCAGCGACACGCCGTAGACGGCACCACTGGCGCCCGTGATGCCCACGATCAGCCGAGGGGTGTGGCTCATGTCGACGCAATGCCAGTTGTGATTGCGCCCGAAAGTCGCATACCCAAGGGCCTTCAGGACCGGCTCAGTTCGCCGGACCCAAGGCCTGTTGGAGTTCGCCGCTCTGGTACATCTCCATCATGATGTCCGAACCGCCGACGAACTCGCCGTTGATGTAGAGCTGCGGAATGGTGGGCCAGTTCGCATATTCCTTGATGCCCTGGCGGATGTCCTCATCCTCCAGCACATTGACGGTTGCAAGATCCTGCACGCCGCAAGCCTTGAGCACCTGCACCGCACGGCCGCTGAAGCCGCACATCGGGAACTGGGCAGTGCCCTTCATGAACAGCACCACACGGTGGCCTTTGACGATTTGGTCAATGCGTTGCTGGGTATTGCTCATGGTGACTCCGGGTTCCAACTTGAAAACAGACTGAAATTATCCGGCAAGGCGCCCGCCCGTGCAGCGCACATGGCCGGCCAGGTCATGACGGTGCCCGACCGCTGCAAAGCCCGCCCGCGCCAGCAGGGCGGCCACCTCGGGCCCCTGGGTGTGGCCGTGCTCCAGCAGCAGCCACCCGCCGGGGCTCATGTGGGAAGCCGCACCCTCGACGATGGCTTTGAGGTCTTTCATCCCGCCGTCATCGGCGACCAGGGCCGCACGCGGCTCGTGAACCAAGGCCGGCAGGTGGGGGTCACCCTCGGCGATGTAGGGCGGATTGCTCAGGACCAGATCGAAGCGCATCGGTGGCAGTGCGGCCCACCAGGAACCCTCATGAAACAGCATCGGCAGGCCCAGTGACTCGGCGTTCCCCCGCGCCACGTTCAGGGCGGATGCGCTGGCATCGGTGGCATGCACCTCACAGGCGGGCCGCGCCGCCTTGAAGGCCAGCGCGATCGCGCCGCTGCCGGTACCCAGGTCGACCACGCGGCAGCCCTTCCGATTCGGCAAGACCAGTTCCAGCGCCCAGTCCACCAAGGTCTCCGTGTCGGGCCGCGGGTCCAGGACGTCGGGCGTCACCCGCAGCATCAATCCATGAAACTCGCGCTGCCCCAAGAGATAGGCCAGGGGCACGCCGGCGGCCCGTCGATCCAGAAGCGAAGTGAACTGGGTGACTTGGCAGCTTGTGAGCGCTTGCTCACTATGTGCGGTCAACCAGCTTCGCTCCCGCTGCAGCACCAGCCCCAGGAGCCGGATCGCATCCAAGCGCTCGACGCCCTGCGCACGCGCTCGGCGCAAGGCCTCGTCAACCGTGGGGTCGGGCTCAAGCGCCGCCACGCCCGGCTTCCAGGGTCGCCAGTTCCTCGGCCACTTGTGCAGCGTTCAAGGCCTGTACCAGATCGTCAAGGTCGCCATCCATCACCGCGCCCAGTTTGTACAGGGTGAGGTTGATGCGGTGATCGGTCACCCGCCCCTGCGGGAAGTTGTAGGTGCGGATGCGGTCGCTGCGGTCCCCGGTGCCCACCAGATTCTTGCGCGTGGCCGCCTCCCGCGCCGCCCGCTGGCTGCGCTCGCGATCGCGCAAGCGCGCCGCCAAGACCTGCATGGCGCGGGCCTTGTTGCGGTGCTGGGAGCGGTCATCCTGACATTCGGCGACCAGGCCGGTGGGAATGTGCGTGATCCGGACCGCCGAGTCCGTCTTGTTGATGTGCTGCCCACCGGCGCCGCTGGCGCGGAAGGTGTCGATGCGAAGGTCGGCCGGGTTCAGGGCCACATCCTCGGTCTCGTCGGGCTCTGCCAGCACCGCCACGGTGCAGGCACTGGTGTGGATGCGCCCCTGACTCTCCGTGGCCGGTACGCGTTGTACGCGGTGGCCACCGCTCTCGAACTTCAGTCGCCCGTAGGCTCCTTCGCCCTCCACGCGCAAAACCACTTCCTTGTAGCCGCCCAGATCGCTGTCACTCGCACTGAGGATCTCGGTGCGAAATCCCGTGCGTTCGCAGTCCCGCAGGTACATGCGCAGCAAGTCGCCGGCAAACAGGGCGGATTCGTCGCCACCGGTGCCCGCCCGGATCTCCACGAAGCAGGGGCGTTCGTCGTCGGGGTCCTTGGGCAGCAGGGCGGCCTGCAGTTCGGTCGCCAGGCGCTCGAGTTCGGCTTGCGCCTGCTGCACCTCTTCGCGTGCCATTTCGGCCATTTCGGCATCGGCCGCCGCACCACCCCCCAAGAGCTCCTGGGCCTCCCGGAGGTCGGCTTCACGCTGCTGGAAACGTTGCCAGCGACCGAGCACCGCGCCGACCTCCGCCTGTTCCTTCAACAGCGCGCGGTAGCGCTTCATGTCCGATGCCACCGCGGGGTCGGACAGCACCGATTCCAGCTCCGCACCCCGCAGGACCAGGCGCGCGAACTGCTCGCGCAGCGCAGGTTTCATGCGGCCGGGCCGCCGCCGCGCAGGAAGAGTCGCGCCAGGGTCCGCGCCCACTCCTCGCGTTGCGGCCCGTCGCTCGCATGAAGCTCGGCGAAGGCGCCGTGCAGCATCTTCTGTGAAAGGGCCTGACTGAGCGCCTCCATCACCGCCATGGGGTCCTCACCCTTGGCCAGTCGCTTGCGTGCGCGCGCCAGTTCGGCCTCCCGCCATTCCTCGGCGCGGCGATTCAGCGCCTGAATGAGGGGCACGCTGGCACGCTGGTCCATCCAGTGCACGAAGCTTTGTACGCCGGCATCGATGATCACTTCGGCCTGCTCGACCGCGGCCTGGCGCTTCTCGCTGGCCACCTGCACGATGGCCGAAAGATCGTCCACCGTGTACAGGTAAACATCTTCCAGTTGCGCCACCTCGGGCTCGATGTCCCGCGGCACGGCCAGGTCGACCATGAACATCGGCCGGTGGCGCCGCGCCTTGAGCGCACGCTCCACCGCGCCCAGCCCAATCAAGGGCAGGCTGCTGGCGGTGCACGACACCACCACATCGAACTCCTGCAGCCGAGTGGCCAAATCGGTCAGGCGCAGCGCCTGCGCGCCAAAGCGCGCGGCCAGCTTCTCGCCCCGCTCCAGCGTTCGATTGGCCACCGCCATGGCGCGCGGCTCTCGAGCTGCGAAATGAGCGGCCACCAACTCGATCATCTCGCCCGCACCCACCAGCAGCACCCGCACTTCACGCAGGTCCTCGAACAGTTGCGAGGCCAGGCGCACCGAGGCGGCCGCCATGCTGATCGAGTGAGCGCCGACCTCGGTCGAGGAGCGCACCTCCTTGGCCACCGCGAAGGAGCGCTGGAACAACTGGTGCAGCGTGGTGCCCAGCGTGCCGGCCGCATCGGCCTCCCGCACGGCCTCTTTCATTTGGCCCAGGATCTGCGGTTCACCCAGCACCATCGAATCCAGGCCTGAGGCCACGCGAAAGGCGTGTCGCGCGGCATCGCGTTCCTCGCGCAGATAGGTGTGCTCGCGCAGCGTCGCGTCCGAAATCTGCCCCTGAGCGGCCAGCCAGGACAGCGCAGGTGCCGCGATGTCGCGCACGGCGGTGGCATCGGCGGCCACGTAGAGCTCGGTGCGGTTGCAGGTGGAGAGCAGCGCCGCCTCGGGCGCCGCCCGCTGCAGGCGTTGGCGGAAGTCCTGCAGAACCGTCGGCAGTTGCCGCGGCGCGAACGCCAGCCGGCCCCGCAGGTCCAGCGGTGCAGTCTGGTGATTGAGCCCCAGGGCAAGAACAGCCATCGGTCACGAATTATAAAATTGGGGTCCCATGACCGCCTTGGACGCCATTTGGCATGTGCTCAACGCAATGGCGGCACCTTTGGGGCTGGCCCTTTTGTCGGCCGGCGCGGTCAAGTTGCTGTGGCGCCAGGCCTGCGTCGGCCGTTCGTGGGCAGTCTTGACGGGTTGGGGTTCTGTCGCGGCCTTGACGGCTCACATCGGCACTTGGGCCTATCTCGATGTTGAGGGCACGATGCTGGGTTATGCGCTGATGGTCTTGGCTTGCGCCATGGCCCTTTGGTTCCGGGTGTTTGTCTTGCCTGCTCGGCCTGAGTGAGCCCCCCGAGCCTTCAACCCACCACCGCTTCACCCCGCAAGGAATGCGGCAGCGCCTGCGTGATGCGCACGTCCAGCATCTGCCCGTGCAGCCGCACGCCTTGCGGCCCACCTTCGAAGTTGACGATGCGGTTGCACTCGGTCCGCCCCATCAGTTCGGTGGCCGAGCTGCCGGCCTTGCCGTTGGCACTGTTGCGCGAGGGCCCTTCCACCAGAATGCGCTGCACCGTGCCGACCCGGCTGTCGCTGATGTGCCGCACATGGGTCTCGATGGTGGCCTGCAGGTGCTGCAGCCGCTTGAGCTTCAGGTCCTGCGGCGTCTCGTCGGGCAGGTTGGCAGCCGGGGTGCCTGGCCGCGGGCTGAAGACGAAGCTGAAGGAGGCATCGAAGCCGATGTCTTCGATCAGCCGCATCATCTTGCCGAAGTCCTCCTCGGTTTCACCGGGGAAGCCCACGATGAAGTCGGAGCTCAGCGAGATGTTGGGCCGAACGGCGCGCAGCTTGCGAATGGTGCTCTTGTACTCCATGGCGGTGTAGCCGCGCTTCATGGCCATGAGGATGCGGTCTGACCCGTGCTGAACCGGCAGGTGGAGGTGGTTGACCAGCTTGCCCGTCTTGCCATACACATCGATCAGGCGCTGACTGAATTCATTGGGGTGACTGGTGGTGTAGCGGATCCGCTGTACGCCCGGGATTTCCGCCACGTACTCCAAGAGGAGCGCGAAATCGGCGATTTCGGCGGTCTGCCCCATGCGACCGCGGTAGGCATTGACGTTCTGCCCGAGCAGGGTGATTTCCTTGACGCCCTGGTCGGCCAATCCAGCCACTTCCGTGAGCACATCTTCGAAGGGCCGGGACACCTCCTCGCCGCGCGTGTAGGGCACCACGCAGTACGAGCAGTACTTGCTGCAGCCCTCCATGATGGAAACAAAGGCCGAGGCGCCTTCGGTGCGGGCGGGCGGCAGGTGATCGAACTTCTCGATCTCAGGAAAGGAGATGTCGACCTGAGCGCGGCGCTGGGTCCGTCGCTGCTCGATCATTTGCGGCAGGCGGTGCAGCGTTTGTGGGCCAAACACCAGGTCCACATACGGCGCGCGCTCGATGATGGCAGCGCCCTCCTGGGAAGCCACGCAACCACCCACACCGATCAGCACGCCTTTTTCCTTGAGGTGCTTGACCCGGCCCAGGTCGCTGAACACCTTTTCCTGCGCCTTCTCCCGCACCGAGCAGGTGTTGAACAGGATGAGATCGGCTTCTTCGGGGTTGTCCGTGGGCTCGTAGCCCTGGGCCGCGTTGAGCACGTCGGCCATCTTGTCGGAATCGTATTCGTTCATCTGGCACCCGAAGGTGCGGATGAACACCTTGCGCGCGGGATGGCGCGAGGGTTCGCTCATGAGGGGCTCCTTGCGGCGGCGTTGGGGTAGATCCAGGGGCCGCGGTGCTCGCCATTGAATTCGGACGGTGGTGGCGCATCAGGGACTCGAACCCCGGACCTGCGGATTATGATTCCGTCGCTCTAACCAACTGAGCTAATGCGCCGAGCCCATCATTATAGCGGCGCTGTCAGTGCGCCCCTCATGTTCAGTTTTTTCCGCAAGAAGCCTCCACCGGCGGCACCGACCGAGCCGGTTTCGCCGACCCCGGGCACGTCCTCGGAGACCGACAGCCGCCCGATCGCGTCGGCGGTGGCCGAGCGCCAGGGCTGGTTGCAGCGTCTGACGCAAGGACTGCGCAAGACGGGCGGCTCCATCGCAGCGGTGTTCACCGGTACCCGCATCGATGAGGCGCTCTATGAAGAATTGGAGTCTGCGCTGCTCATGGCCGATGCCGGCGTGAAGGCGACCCAGCATGTGCTTGATGACCTCAAGCAGCGCGTCAAGGATCACAAGGCCACCGAGCCTGCGCAGGTCAAGGCCCTGTTGGCGCAGAGCGTGGCCGAACTCCTGGCGCCGCTGCAACAGCCCCTGGTCATCGGCCAGCACCAGCCTTCGGTCTTCATGGTGGTCGGAGTCAACGGCGCCGGCAAGACCACCTCCATCGGCAAGCTCACGCGCCATCTGGCCGAGGAAGGCCAGCGAGTTCTGCTGGCCGCAGGCGACACCTTCAGAGCCGCAGCACGCGAGCAGTTGGCTGCCTGGGCGCAGCGCAACGAGGCCGCGTCCGCATCAGGCCTG
>Ga0255188_1000409_pt1 | contig 14510 bp, 10 predicted proteins | sample Miss_Cont_RepB_8_FD_188427 | JGI IMG/M metagenome (GOLD analysis project Ga0255188, IMG submission 188427) | Freshwater microbial communities from Mississippi River, Louisiana, United States - Miss_Cont_RepB_8h | ecosystem: Environmental > Aquatic > Freshwater > River | place: USA: Louisiana... | reverse complement strand
CAGCGCCGCATCCTCGCCGGGTTCACCGCAAGCGGCCATCCAGTTGCAACTGAGCTTGACGCGAGAGAGTTCCACCGGCGCGGCCAGGAGGTTGGTCAGGGCCTCTGCCACCGCCATCCGGCCCGAGGCCGGCGCATCGACCGATGCCAGCGGCGTTCGTTCGCCCATGCTCATCGCTTCGCCCGCAAAGCCCGCGTAATCGGCCAGCGTCACCGCACAGTCCGCAACCGGTACCTGCCAAGGACCGACCATCTGGTCCCGATGCGTCAGGCCTCCAACGGTGCGATCCCCAATGGTGATGAGGAACCGCTTGCTCGCCACCGTGGGATGGCGCAAGACGGCCACGGCCACCTCCTCGAGCGTCACCCCGGTCAGGTCCAGCGCCTCCCCGTGACGGGCGACACGATGCACATCCCGGTGCATCTTGGGTGCCTTGCCCAGCAGCACGTCCATGGGCATGTCGATGGGCCGCGCCCCGCCCGGGCCGTCTTCCAGCACCAATTGCCGGTCTTCAGTGGCCACGCCCACCACCGCATGGGGGCAACGCTCCCGTTCGCAAGCAGCCTGGAAGGTCGCGTACCGTGCCGGGTCCAGCGCCAGGACATACCGCTCCTGACTCTCGTTGCACCAGATCTCCTTGGGCGCGAGCCCCGATTCCTCCAAGGGAACCCGCTGCAGATCAAAGCGGGCACCTCGCCCCGCACCGTCCACCAGTTCGGGGAACGCATTGCTGATGCCCCCGGCACCCACATCATGAATGGCGAGGATGGGATTGTCCGACCCCAGGGCCCAGCATTGATTGATCACCTCCTGGGCACGCCGCTGGATCTCGGGGTTGCCGCGCTGCACGGAGTCGAAGTCCAGGGCTGCCGTGTTGGTGCCAGCCGCCATGGAAGAGGCTGCACCGCCACCCATGCCGATCCGCATGCCCGGCCCACCGAGCTGCACGAGCAGGGTTCCGGCGGGGAACACGATCTTCTGGGTGAGGTCGCTGCGGATGGTGCCCACACCGCCCGCGATCATGATGGGCTTGTGATAGCCGCGATGGATACCGTCCACCGTCTGCTCGAACACCCGAAAATACCCGCCGAGGTTCGGGCGTCCGAATTCATTGTTGAAGGCCGCGCCTCCCAAAGGCCCCTCGGTCATGATTTGCAAGGGGCTGGCGATGTGCTCCGGCTTGCCCACGGAATGGCGCTCCCAGGGCTCATCCAATCCCGGCAACCGGAGGTGGGACACGGAAAATCCCGTGAGTCCCGCCTTCGGGCGGGCACCGCGACCGGTGGCACCCTCATCGCGTATCTCCCCGCCTGCGCCAGTGGCGGCCCCTGGGAAGGGCGAAATCGCGGTCGGGTGGTTGTGTGTTTCCACCTTCATCAACACATGGGCGACTTCTCGATGGGCGCGATAGGGCCGGGCGCCCGGGCTCAGAGGGTCGGCTTGCCAGCGCTCCAGCTCCTGGCCCTCCATCACCGCCGCATTGTCGTGGTAGGCCACGATGGTGTGCTGTGGGCTGGTCTTCTCGGTGTGACGGATCATGCCGAACATCGATTGCGGCTGTGGCTCACCGTCAATGGTGAATTCGGCGTTGAAGATCTTGTGGCGACAGTGTTCGCTGTTGGCCTGTGCGAACATCATCAGCTCCACATCGGTCGGATTCCGCCCCAACGTGCCAAAGGCCTTCAGCAGATAGTCCATCTCCTCATCGGACAAGGCCAGGCCCCATTGGGCGTTGGCCCGCTCCAGCGCCACCCGCCCACCGGACAACAAATCGACGGTGGCCATGGGATCGGCCTGCCGTGCATCGAACAGCTGGCGTGCGGCCCCGAGATCATCGGCCACTGTCTCGGTCATCCGGTCGTGCAGCAGCCGCGCCGCGGCCTGCTGTTCGGCCGGCGTCCAAGACGCCGCAGCACCCGACAGGCGGCCCAGGAGCCCTGGCGACCGCTGCAGCGCATAGTCCGTGACACGCTCGACGCGCCGCAGGGGAAGACCGCAGTTGTGTGCAATGTCCGTAGCCTTGCTGGCCCACGGCGACACGGTCCCCAAGCGGGGCATCACCACCACGCGACCATGGCCCGTGGTCGCGTCGATTGCCGCCGCACCCCAATCGTCCTGAAGGGAACCGTCCAACAGATCCGCGACAGCCTGCTGTCCGGTGGCGTCCAGCGCCTGCTCGGCCCACACCCAATAGACATGTCGGCTCGCCAAGGCTTCAACACGGGGCACGACAGCCTGTACCTGTCGACACAGCGACTGCAGTCGGAATTCAGAGTGGGCGGCGCCGCCGTAGATGGGGAAAACGGGCAAGGGAGTGGAGGACATTCGGACCCGGGGCTGCGCTGAGGTGAACCGCTGATTTTAGGTGAGGCCCCCGTGGCCAAAGGATCCCGATGGGATAATCAGACCATGTCCATCACGATCAAGTCCCCTTCCGACATTGAGGGCATGCGCACAGCCTGCCGCCTGGCTTCCGAGGTCCTGGACATGCTCACCGAGCATGTCAAGCCCGGTGTCAGTACCGAACGGCTGGACAGCCTGGCCCACGACTACATCGTCCATGTTCAAGGGGCCATCCCCGCACCGCTGAACTATGCCCCTCCGGGCTACTCGCCCTACCCCAAGTCCATCTGCACCTCGGTCAACCACCAAATCTGCCACGGCATCCCCAACGAGCGGCCACTCAAGGCTGGGGACATCGTGAACATCGACGTCACGGTGATCAAGGACGGCTGGCACGGCGACACCAGCCGGATGTTCGTCGTGGGCGAGGGCTCGATTGCGGCCAAGCGCCTGTGCAGCATCACCTATGACGCCATGTGGCGCGGCATCGCCCGGGTCCGGCCCGGTGCACGGCTCGGTGACATCGGGCACGCCATCCAAACATTTGCCGAGTCGCAGGGCTTTTCCATTGTGCGAGAGTTTTGTGGCCACGGCATCGGGCAGCGCTTTCACGAAGAGCCCCAGGTGCTGCATTACGGACGACCGGGCACTTTGGAAGAGCTCGTTCCGGGCATGACCTTCACCATCGAACCCATGATCAACGCCGGCCGCCGGGAAATCCGTGAGTTGGGTGATGGTTGGACGATCGTCACCAAGGACCGGTCACTCTCGGCGCAATGGGAGCACACCGTCCTGGTCACCGAAACCGGTTATGAAGTCTTGACCCTATCGGCGGGATCGCCGCCGCCACCGCCCTTCATCAACGCCACGGCTTGAACGGCACCATGAGCGCCCTGCCCTCAGACACCGCCCCGATGGCGGATTTGAAACGGCGCCACCGAGAGTCCAAGCAGGCCCTGATCGACTCCTTCGTTGGGAAACGCCCCAGCGCGGCCGTCACCGGGCGTTTGCTGCGCAGTCTGGCGCAATTGACGGATCACACGCTGTGCGAGATTGCCCAGCACACCGGACTTCCCGTCGATCTGGCGCTGGTCGCCGTGGGGGGCTATGGGCGCGGTGAACTGTTCCCCCATTCGGACGTGGACGTGCTGCTCCTGTTGCCCGATCACAAGGAACATGACGCCGCCTACCAAGAACGCGCCGGCCTGTTCATCACCGCCTGTTGGGACTGCGGACTCGAGATCGGCTCCTCCGTGCGCACCGTCAAGCAGTGCGCCAGCGACGCCTTGGCCGACGTCACCATCCAGACCGCCTTGCTGGAATCCCGTCGCATCCGGGGTCCTGCACGGGTGTTCACGGCGTTTCAGGAAATCACCTCGGCCATCATGGATGCCGAGTACTTCCTGCGCGCCAAGACGCTGGAGATGTACCAGCGGCACCAAAAATACGAAGACACACCCTACGCACTTGAGCCGAACTGCAAGGAAAGCCCCGGAGGACTGCGTGACCTTCAGGTACTGATCTGGGTGGCACGCGCGGCGCGCTACGGGCGCACCTGGACCGAGTTGTCCGCGCGCGGTATGGTCACGCGCTTTGAGGCTGCGCAGATCAGCCGCAATGAGGCCACGCTCAAGACGATCCGTGCCTGGCTGCATGTGGTGGCCAACCGCCGTGAAGACCGTCTGGTTTTCGATCTGCAGACGCAACTGGCCGAACGCATGGGCTTGACCGCGGCCAAGGGTCAGCGGGTTTCGGAAGCCCTGATGCGCCGCTACTACTGGGCCGCCAAGGCCGTCGTGCAGCTGAATCAGATCGTGATGCAGGAGATTCAGGAACGCATCGGCGGCTCACGCGATGTGGCGATGCGGCCCCTGACGCCTGACTTCTTGGACCGGGCGGGCTTGTTGGAAGTGGCGAGGGACGACCTTTACAAGGAGCGGCCGTCGGCCATCCTGGAAACCTTTCAGCTCTACCAGCGCACGGTGGGCATCAAGGGTCTGTCTGCCCGCACGCGGCGAGCTCTCTACAACGCTCGCAACCTGATGGATGGCGCCTTCCGCCGAAATCCTGTCCACCGCCAGCAGTTCATCGACATCCTGCAGCATCCTGGCGGCGGGCAGACGCACACCCTGCGCTTGATGAACGAAACAAGCGTGCTGGGCCGCAGCCTGTGGGTGTTTCGCCGCATCGTGGGCCAGATGCAGCACGACTTGTTCCATGTGTACACAGTGGACCAGCACATCCTGATGGTCCTGCGCAATGTCCGTCGCTTCTTCGTGCCCGACCATGCGCATGAGTACCCGTTTTGCTCTCAACTGGCTGCGGGGTTCCACAAACCCTGGGTCTTGGTGATCGCCGCGCTGTTCCACGATGTGGCCAAAGGGCGCGGGGGCGACCACTCGGACCTGGGCTCCATGGAAGTGCGGCGCTTTTGCCGGGACCATGGCGTCGATGCCGAGGACACACGACTCATCGATTTCCTGGTTCGTGAGCACTTGACGATGAGCCGGGTCGCGCAAAAGGAGGACCTCTCCGACCCCGAGGTGATCCGCGCCTTTGCTCGGAAGGTTCGGGATGCCCGGACGTTGACCGCTTTGTATTTGCTGACCGTGGCGGATATTCGCGGCACCAGTCCCAAGGTCTGGAATGCCTGGAAGGGCAAACTTCTGGAAGATCTGTATCGCATCACCCTCCGGGCATTGGGTGGTGCCAAGCCAGACGCAGAAGCGGAGATGGATGCCCGAAAGAGTGAAGCGCGCACACTGCTGGCCCTGGCCTCACAACTGCCGGAGACGGAAAAGCCCCTCTGGGATACCCTGAACCTGAGCTACTTCGCCAGGCATGAGGCGGCCGACTTGGCCTGGCATGCCCGCGTGCTCTGGCGCCATGTGCAGTCGGACAAACCGGTGGTGAATGCGCGGGCGTCCAATGTGGGTGAAGGGCTGCAGGTCTTGGTCTATGCACCGGATCAGGCCGACCTGTTTGCCCGCATCTGCGGCTACTTCGACAACGCCGGATTCAACATCCTGGACGCCAAGATCCACACCACGCGCAGCGGATATGCGCTGGACACCTTTGAGGTCGTGCAAGCCCACCAGTCCGATGAAGGCGTGGCCCACCGTGACCTGATCGCTCTGGTCGAGCATCAGCTCGCCGCAGCGGTCTCCAGCGCCTTGCCGCTGCCCCTGCCTGCCCGAGGCCGCTTGTCCAGACGGGTCAAGAGCTTCCCGATCACGCCACGGGTCTCACTGCGGCCCGATGACCGGGGGCAGCGCTACCTGATCTCGGTGAGCACCAGCGATCGTGCGGGACTGTTGTATGCCATCTCGCGGGTGTTGGCTCACCACGGCATCAACCTCGAACTCGCCAAGGTGATGACCCTGGGCGAACGGGTCGAAGACACGTTCCTCGTCAGTGGACCTGCGCTGCGGCATGCACGGACGCAGCTGCAGATCGAGAGTGAGTTGCTGGATGCCGCCGGCGCCAGCTTGTCCTGACTCGCGGACCACTGCGCCACCTCGCCTGCCCCTGGATCCTCCTGCACCATGGCTGTACGCCCCCTCCATGTGGTTGATGCCCTGGCTCAATACGAGACCTTCGACACGGTGATCGATGCACGGTCGCCCGGGGAATTTGCGCTGGACCACCTGCCAGGCGCCGACAACTGGCCGGTGCTGGATGACACTGAGCGGGCTTTGGTTGGTACCGAGTACAAGCAGGTCTCTGCGCTGGACGCACGCAAACAAGGAGCCGCCTTGGTGGCCCGCCGGATCGCCGACCTGTTCGACCGGCACCTGGCCGACAAGCCGCGCGAGTGGTCACCGCTGGTGTACTGCTGGCGCGGTGGCCAGCGCAGCGGCACCTTGGCCTGGTTCCTCGACCAAGTAGGCTTTCGCGTGAACCTGCTGCAAGGCGGCTACAAGGCCTTCCGCACCGCCGTGCGGGACGAACTGGCGGTGCTGCCCGATCGATTTGATTTCCATGTCCTTGGGGGGCGCACCGGAACGGGCAAGAGCCGCTTGCTACAAGCGCTGAACGCCCAGGGCGCACAAGTGCTGGACCTCGAAGCACTGGCCTGTCATCGCGGATCGGTACTGGGCGCTCTCCCAGGCCTTGCACAGCCCTCGCAGAAACAGTTTGAGGGCCGCATCTGGCAATCACTGCGTGGGCTTGACCCCACGCGCCCGGTGTTCGTGGAGAGCGAGAGCCGAAAGATCGGCCAGCTTCAGGTACCGGAAGCCCTGATCCTGCGCATGCGCGCCCATGGACGGTTGTGGCTGGTGGAAATGCCGTTGGCGCAGCGGGTTCAACTCCTGCTGGAAGACTACGCCCATTTCTTTGATCGTCCAGCGGAGTTCTGTGCAATGCTGCAGTCTCTGGTGGAACTGCGCGGCCATGAACGCGTGGTCGGATGGCAGACCATGGCCCAACAGGGCCGCTGGGCGGAGGTGTTCGAGGCCTTGGTCACCGAGCACTACGACCCGCTGTACCTGCGGTCCATGCGCCAGAACTACCAAGGCTGGGAACAAGCCCGGTCATGGGCACTTTCGGACGGGCAAGAAAAAACCCTGCGCTTGGCGGCGCAGGGTTTGCTGGCTGAACCCGGCGCTTGACGCCGAGCGCCGGCCGGACCTCAGCCCATGTGCAGGCCGCCGTTGCAGGAGAAGTCAGCACCCGTGGTGAAGCCCGAGTCCTCGCCGGCCAACCAGCCCACGATGGAGCCGATCTCCTCGGGCGTGCCCAGACGCTTGACCGGGATGGTCGCCACGATCTTCTCCAGCACTTCGGGCTTGATGGCGCGAACCATGTCGGTGCCGATATAGCCCGGGCTCACGGTGTTGACCGTCACGCCCTTGTTGGCCATCTCCTGGGCCAGGGCCATGGTGAAACCGTGCATGCCCGCCTTGGCCGCGGAGTAGTTGGTTTGTCCAGCCTGGCCTTTTTCCCCGTTGACCGAAGAAATCTGGATGATGCGGCCCCAGCCGCGTTCGACCATATCCGGCACCACCTGTTTGGTGACGTTGAACATGGAGTTCAGGTTGGTGTCGATCACGGCATCCCAGTCCTCGCGGGTCATCTTGAGGAACATGCGGTCGCGGGTGATGCCCGCGTTGTTGACCAGGACATCGATGGGGCCATGCTCGGCCTTGGCCTTGGCGAAGGCCTCTGTGGTCGAATCCCAGTCGGACACATTGCCCACACTGGCGTAGAAGGTGTAGCCCAGCGCCTTTTGCTCGGCCAGCCATTTGGCGTGGTCCCGCGTGGGGCCGCAACCGGCGATGACCTTAAAACCGTCCTTGTGCAGACGCTGACATATGGCGGTTCCAATGCCACCCATACCGCCGGTGACGTAGGCAACTTTCTGACTCATAAGGGTCTCCATCCTCTCGAGGTTTGAGGGCTCTGAATCACGGCCCTCGGTTGGGAAATCGTCCGGGTACGAAGAGCCAGTCTCCCTATCGTAGGAGCCGCCACGCGCCCGTCAATTCGGGTTTGGGTCAACGCTCCACCGCCAAGGACACACCCATGCCGCCACCGATGCACAGCGCGGCCAGTCCCTTGCGGGCGTCACGGCGCTGCATTTCGTGCAACAGCGTCACCAGGATGCGGCAGCCCGAGGCGCCGATGGGGTGGCCGATGGCGATGGCCCCGCCGTTGACGTTGACGCGGGCGGGGTCGATGTCCAGTGCCTTGTTCACTGCACAGGCCTGCGCGGCGAAGGCTTCATTGAGCTCAAACAGGTCCACGTCCTGCGCCTTCCAGCCGGCGCGGGCCAGTGCCTTCTGGGACGCCGGCACCGGGCCCATGCCCATCGTGGCGGGATCCAGCCCGCTCGTGCCGAACGAGGCGATACGCGCCAAGGGCTTGAGACCCAGGGCGGCGGCCTTCTTCGCGCTCATGACCATCACGGCCGCGGCACCGTCGTTGATGCCCGAGGCATTGCCCGCGGTCACGCTGCCCGCCTTGTCGAAGGCCGGGCGCAGACCAGCCAGTGCCTCGGCATTGGTCTTCTTGTTGATGAATTCGTCGCTGTTGAAGACGATCGGGTCGCCTTTCTTCTGCGGAATCGTGACCCCCGCGATCTCATCCTTGAACTTGCCCGCTTCCTGGGCAGCGGCAGCCTTCTGCTGGGAAGCCAGCGCCAATGCATCCTGCATATCGCGCGTGATGCCATGGGCCTTGGCCACGTTCTCGGCGGTGATGCCCATGTGGTACTGGTTGTAGACATCCCACAGGCCGTCCACGATCATGGAGTCGACCATCTTCCAGTCGCCCATGCGTTGACCGTCACGGCTGCCCAGGAGGACATGGGGACTGGCACTCATGTTTTCCTGGCCGCCGGCGATCACGATCTCACTGTCGCCCCAGGCCACGGCCTGAGCGGCCAGCATCACGGCCTTCAGACCGGATCCGCACACCGCGTTGATGGTCAGTGCCGGGGTTTCCTTGGCCAAGCCAGCCTTCATCATGGCCTGGCGTGCCGGGTTCTGACCCACGCCCGCAGCCAGCACCTGACCCATGATGACCTCACCGACCTGGTCGGCGGCCACACCCGAGCGGCGCAGCAGTTCTTGAATCACGATGCTGCCCAGGTCGGCTGCCGGGGTTTTGGCCAGTGTCCCACCGAACTTGCCCACGGCCGTTCGCGTGGCCGCGACGATGACGATGTCTTGTGTCATGGAGTGTCTCCTGAAATTTGAAACGAAATGTTGCGCAAGCGGGTGCGGGCAGGCCTGAGCCTGATCAGGCCTTTTGCTTCACATAGCGCCCCGGTGCAGGCTCGATGGCCTTGTACTGGCGGTTGCCCGGGGTCTTGGGTGCGGCCACCTTCTGGCCGCCGTGGCCGGCCAGCCACTTCGACCAATCGGTCCACCAGGATCCGGGATGCTCCCGAGCGGCATCGAACCAGTCCTCAGCCTGCTCAACCAGGCGATCGTTGGTCCAGTAGTTGCGCTTGCCCTTGGCTGGCGGATTGATGACCCCGGCGATGTGGCCGGAAGCGCCCATCACAAAGCGCTTCTTGCCCTTGATCATCTGGGTGCTGCGATAAGCCGCGTCCCAGGGAACGATATGGTCTTCCCTCGAGGCGTAAAGATAGAACGGAGCCTTGATGGCGCCGACGTCCACCTTCTCGCCGCAGGTGATGAGCCGACCCGGCACCCGCAGTTCGTTTTGCAGGTACAGATGCCGCAGGTACCAGCAGTACATGGGTCCCGGCAGGTTGGTGCTGTCGGAGTTCCAGTACAACAGGTCGAAGGGGGGTGGGGTCTCGCCCTTCAGGTAGTTGCCCACCACGTAGTTCCACACCAGATCATTCGGACGCAGGAAACTGAAGGTGGCGGCGAGCTCCCCGCCCTTGAGCAGGCCAGGGCCGCTGGGGGCATCGGGGCCGATGGTCATCTCGCGCATCTGCACCGAGGGCTCATCAACGAAGAGATCCAAGATGCCGGTGTCGGAGAAGTCCAACAGCGTGGTCAGCAGGGTGACGCTCGAAGCCGGCTGCTGGCCGCGTGCGGCCAACACGGCCAGGGCGGTGGTCAGGATGGTGCCGCCCACGCAGAAGCCCAGCATGTTGAACGCATCCTTGCCGGTGATGGCCTGCACCACCTCGATGGCCTTCAAGGGGCCCTCGGCGATGTAGTCGTCCCAGGACTTGGCCGCCAAGCTTTCATCGGGGTTGCGCCAGCTGACCACGAACAGGCGGTGGCCCTGTTCGACCGTGTAGCGGATGACGGAGTTTTCGGGCTGCAGGTCCAGGATGTAGTACTTGTTGATGCAAGGCGGCACGAAGAGCATGGGGCGCTCATGCACCTCAGCGGTCAGCGGCTTGTACTCGATGAGCTGCATCAGCTCGTTTTCATAGACCACGCTACCTTCGGTGGTGGCCACGTTCTGGCCCACTTCGAAGACGGTTTCGTCCGTCTGGCTCATGTGGCCCTGGCGGATGTCGGCGAGCAACTGCTCCACGCCCTTGGCGATGCTCTGCCCCTGGGTATCCAGGGCCTTTTTCTGGGCCTCAGGGTTGAGCGCCAGAAAGTTGGCGGGACTGGCGGCGTCGATCCACTGCTGCACCGCAAAGCGAACCCGGGCCTTGGTCTTGGCATCGCCTTCGACCGCCTCAGCCATTTCCAGCAGGGTGCGCGCGTTGAGCAAATAGGCCCGTGCCGTGAATGCGGCCAGCGGATTGGTGGTCCAGGCCTCCGCGGCGAACCGGCGGTCCTTGATGGGAGCCGTGTCCGTCGGCGCCGTCAAAGCGGTGTTCCACAGGCTGCTCATCTCTTGCAGGTAGTTCTGCTGCAGCCGCGCCATATCCTGCATGGGCAGGGCCAGACCGGCCATGGACTTCAGGGCCTGCCCAACGGCTTCGCCGAAGGCTTGTGCATTGCCGCCCATGTCGGCGAGTTTGGGGTTCTTCTTGGCCACGGAGATCTCCTACTGCTGCAACTCGGCGTGCTCAGGCCCGGCCCGCCGTTCTTGTCCCAATCCGCTGGATGCATGAAGCCCGAAACCCGACACTCTATCCGGGCAATCTTTCCCGCGAATGACGGCTTGCAAGCCCCTTTCCACACAATGGAGGCCAGCGCCCGGAATGGCCCGGCCGCTGATGCGGTGGCGGCCACGGGGGTCGCCACCATTTTCGGGAGCCCTATTCATGTACCTGGTGGCCATCGCCTGGATGTATGTCGTGCTGATGATGGCCCTCGTGGAAGCGCTGTCGCCGCAGGGGACCGTGCTGGGTGCGCTGTTCACCTTCGCCCTGTATGGCTTGCTGCCATTGGGAATCGTGATGTACCTCATGGGCACCCCCATGCGCCGACGGGCCCGCATGGCTGCTGCCGCCTCATCCACGCCGCCAGACACTGGCCGCCAGGCGGCCGGTGAGCCCGTCGCGCCGGAAAGAAAAGAACCGTGACGGGTCGCTGAAGGTGCAAAGCCCGCTGGCCGTCACCGTGTTCAGTCCCAGGGCCTGGAGTCGGTCCCGGGCCAGGCCCGGCAGGTCGGCATGCCAGCGCGGGAATCCATCGGCCCGCGGCGTGTAGACAAAGCGGTCCCCGGCCGCGGCGGGGTGCTGGGCCGCAGAGGGGTCGCAACCGAAGGCCTGGAGAACCTCCCCGCCGACTTCGAAGGCCTTCGGCCCGATGCAGGGGCCCATCCAGGCCAGGAGGTCCGCCGGTTGTGTCTTCGTGGCGCCACAGAGCGCGCGCACCGTGGCCTCCAGTACACCGGCTGCCAGCCCTCGCCAACCCGCGTGGGCTGCCGCCACACCGCGTCCGAACCGGTCGGTGAACAGCACCGGCAGGCAATCGGCCACCAGCACGGTACAGGCAACGCCCGGACGGGTACAGACGGCGGCATCGGCCGGCGGGAGATCTTGGACGCCCTCGTCGAGGTTCACCACCGCGGTGCCGTGCACCTGGCGCAGGAACACAGGCGCCGCGCCGATGGCGTCGCGGTAGGCCGCAATGTTGACCGCCACGGCCTCGGGTGCATCGCTTGTGCCGGCCTCGTCTGCGGCTTGATGCGGCCGCAGGTTCAGGCGGTCGAAGGGTGCGGTGCTGACCCCGCCACGCCGCGTGCTCATGGCAGCGCCTACGGTGGCGGGGATGGCCCAGGCGGGGATCAGCAGTTCGGGAGCAGGCGACACGGCGGCTTGATCGAAGGGTCGGTGCCGGGCACTATTCCGCGTCCGGACAGGCCGAGGGCTGCGTGTCGCGAAACGCCGGGAGGGTCATGCACTGCTCGAAGATCCGCATCACATGGGGCACATGGTCAAGCCGACAGTTGAAGCGCTTGGCGTTGAAGATCTGGGGCACCAGGGTGATGTCGGCGATGGTGGGGACATCCCCATGGCAATAGACCCCGGTGGCCGAATGGCCCGCCAGCTGGGCCTCCACGGTGGCCAGGCCGGTTTCCACCCAATGCCGGTACCAGCGGTTCTTGTCGTCTTCGCTCAGCTTGAGATCGGCCGTCAGGTAGCGCAGGACGCGCAGGTTGTTGATGGGGTGGATCTCACAGGCGATGTCGTAGGCCAGTGCCCTGACGCGGGCGCGCCCCGGCGCGTCAGCCGGCAGGAGCGGCGGGTGCGGATGCGTCTCTTCCAGGTACTCGACGATCGCCAGGGATTGGCTGATCAGGCGCCCGTCGTCCTCGCGCAGCGTGGGCACGAGACGCGATGCCGACACGCTGGCGTAGGACTCCTTGAACTGGTCGCCACGCGCGATGTGAACCGGGGTGTAGGTGTAGTCGATAGCCTTGAGTGCCAGCGCAATGCGCACGCGGTAGGAGGCCGACGAGCGGAAGTAATTGAAGAGTTCCATCTGGGGATCCGTGTTTCAAACAATCGCAGGACTACACTGGTGGACATGCTGCTGAGCAAGCGTCCGAGGATCATGCACTGCCGTGCCTGCGGCACCGGCGTGGAATACCGCGTTCCGCCGGACGACAACCGGGAGCGGGCCATGTGTGGCGGATGCGGCCACATCCAGTACGAAAACCCGCTCAATGTGGTGGGGACCGTGCCGGTTTGGCAGGGCAAGGTGCTGCTGTGCCGCCGCAACATCGAGCCGCGGCTGGGGTTCTGGACCCTGCCCGCGGGCTTCCTGGAACTCGGAGAATCCACGGCTGAGGGCGCGCTTCGCGAGACGGACGAAGAAGCCGGTGCGCGCATCGAGCTGAGGGACCTGTTCTCCCTGCTCAACGTGGTGCAAGTCGGCCAGGTGCACCTGTTCTACCTGGCGGATCTGCTGGACGACCGCTTCGATCCAGGCCCGGAAACCCAGGAAGCGCGCCTGTTTGCGGAGGACGAGATTCCCTGGGACGACCTCGCCTTTCGCACGGTGAAACTGACACTGCAGCGCTTCTTCGACGACCGACGCGCCGGCCGTTACGGGTTGCACTGCATCGATCTGCGCTGACGGCACCGCACACCCTACTTTCGTGCCGGTGGCAAATCGGTGCAGGAGCCGTGCGCCACTTCCGCGGCCATGCCGATGCTCTCTCCCAGCGTCGGATGCGGGTGAATGGTCTTGCCGATGTCCACGGCGTCAGCGCCCATCTCGATGGCAAGGGCAATCTCACCAATCATGTCACCGGCGTGGGTACCCACGATACCGCCGCCCAGAATCCTGCCGTGGCCGTGGGCCTCCGGTGAATCGTCGAAGAGCAGCTTGGTGAATCCCTCATCACGCCCATTGGCGATCGCACGACCCGAGGCACTCCAGGGGAACAAGCCCTTCTTGATCTTGATGCCCTGCGTCTTGGCCTGCTCCTCCGTGAGCCCCACCCAGGCCACTTCAGGGTCGGTGTAAGCCACGCTGGGGATCACGCGGGCGTTGAAGGCAGCCGCAGCCAGCTCCGCCTTGCCCTGCAATTCGCCGGCGATGACTTCAGCCGCGACATGCGCCTCGTGGACCGCCTTGTGCGCCAGCATGGGCTGGCCCACGATGTCACCGATGGCAAAGATGTGCGCCATATTCGTGCGCATCTGGATATCCACATCGATGAAGCCTCGGTCGCTCACGCGCACACCCGCCTGGTCGGCGGCGATCTTCTTGCCGTTGGGCGTGCGTCCCACGGCCTGCAGCACCAGGTCGTAGAGACCTTCGCTCTTGGTACCGTCCAGGCCCTCGAATTGAACCCTGATGCCCTCAGGTGTGGCGGTGGCACCCACCGTCTTCGTCTTCAACAGGATGTTGTCGAAGCGGTGCTTGTTCATCTTCTCCCAGATCTTGACCAGATCGCGGTCAGCGCCCTGCATCAAGCCGTCCATCATCTCCACCACATCCAGTCGCGCGCCGAGAGTGCTGTAGACGGTGCCCATCTCCAGGCCGATGATGCCGCCGCCGATGATGAGCATCTTCTTCGGAACTCCCTGGAGGCCCAGAGCGCCGGTGCTGTCGACGATGCGGGGATCGTCCGGCAGAAAGGGCAGGCGCACGGCCTGCGAGCCCGCGGCGATGATGCAGCGCTTGAAGGCAATGACCTTCTTCGAACCGGTCTTGTCCTGAGCGGCGCCGGTGGTCTCTTCCACCGTTACGCGGTGGCTGGCGGTAAAGGCGCCATAGCCGCGCACGATGGTGACCTTGCGCATCTTGGCCATGGCCGCCAGGCCGCCGGTGAGCTTGCCGATCACCTTCTCCTTGTGGCCGCGCAGTTTGTCGACGTTG
>Ga0255188_1000405_pt1 | contig 14566 bp, 10 predicted proteins | sample Miss_Cont_RepB_8_FD_188427 | JGI IMG/M metagenome (GOLD analysis project Ga0255188, IMG submission 188427) | Freshwater microbial communities from Mississippi River, Louisiana, United States - Miss_Cont_RepB_8h | ecosystem: Environmental > Aquatic > Freshwater > River | place: USA: Louisiana... | reverse complement strand
CCCCACGCACGCCCTGTCCATTGTCGGCAAAGGTCTGGGCCACGCGCTTCACATAAGCCGGGCTCGGATTGCTGGTGACGAGTCGCTGGATCAGTTGGCGACCGATGAAGGGGCCGACATTGGGGTGTGCGGCAATGGTGTCCAGGGCCTGCGCCAAGGCGCGTGGGCCGGGCGTGCCCGCACCGATGGTGCGGCCAAGGAATCGCTTCTCGCCAGGTTCATGGCGTGGTGCCGCAAAGCTCATGGGGCGCAGTGCCCAGTCGTGACGGTTGCGGTCGAATCGATCGAAATTCCAGCCGGTGAACACCCGGGCCAAGCCGGAGACGGTGTCCTGGTCGTAGCTCTCGATGGCTTGGCCGCGTGCATCGAACTTCGGGGTTCCGTCGTCGTTGAGCTCGTGCAAGCCGATCGAGAAGAGCTGCAGCACCTCACGCGCGTAGTTCTCGTCGGGCACGCGGCCCGTGGCCGGGTCGCCGCGCCGGTTGCCCCGCATGTTCAGGTACAGGCCCATGGCTGGCGAAAGCGTGATGGCCTCCAGCAGGTTCCGGTAGTGGCCGAAGGCCTGTTCCTCCAAGATATCCATGTAATGAGCGGCCACCAGCCCGCGCCAGGGCACGGGCAGGCCCTGCATGGACACCACAAAGATCTCCGAAAGTGCCAAGGCCACGCGCTGCCGCAGCACATCGGGCGCCCCCATCAACTGGCGCCACAAGGTGTTGTCGACGCCCTGAAAGTTGTTGCGAAAGCGCTCCTCGCCGTAGCCGTTCTCCAGCATCCAGGCCACATGGCCGGTGCCGCGAGGCCACTGCAGCTGCTCGTCGATCCAGGCCGCAGGGCCCATGGCTTGGACACGCGCGATGAGTTCCGGTGTGGCGCCGAACGCGGCCTGCGACAGGAAGCGGGCGGCTTGCTGCGGGCGGATTGCGGTGGGCCTGTGGCCCACCCGGGATTCGGCCTCACGGTCGCCGGGCGTGCTGATGACGGCACAGCCCGACAAGGCGGCAGTGGCCACCAAGCCGAGCGACGCGCCCTCAAGGGGAAAGGGCGCGGTAAGGGCAGGCGAAGAGGCCTCTTGCGGCGGGACAGCCTTCATGCGCGGCGCATCAAACCCAGATCACGCACGCTGTAGTTGCCAATATTGGGCACCACCAGGGGCAGGTCGCTGGTGTTCACGCCCATCCAGGTTGCCAGCGTGGCGGCGAGCTGGTCAACCGCGGTGGTGGGCAGCAGGCGGCCCTGACCAACATCATCAGGCCCGTTGACCGCCACCTCGGGCAGTCGACCATAGAAGCGACCGCCCTGAACCGCGCCCCCCATGATGAAGTGGTGGCTGCCCCAGCCATGGTCGCTGCCGTCGCCATTCGAACTCAGGGTGCGGCCGAAGTCGCTCGCCGTGAAGGTGGTGACCTTGTCGGCCACGCCCAGTTCGCCCATGGCGGCATGGAAGGACTTGAGGGACTCGCCCACCTGAGACAGCAAGCCGGGATGGTTCGTCAACAGAAAGTCATGCAGGTCAAAACCCCCGAGCGATACGAAAAACACCTGCCGCTTGACCGAGAGCTGCTCACGCGCCGCGATCATGCGCGCCACCATCTGGAGTTGCTGCGACAACGTCCCATTGGGGAACAGCGCTTGAATCGGTCGCGTGGCGGCCAATGCGGCCGACAGCGTGGCCTGTGCGTCAATCGCCCGAGCGGTGACGCGGCTGTACTCGGCACGCATCAGATGGGCATGGGGGGCGGTGACCAACTGTCTGAGGGCATTGCTGCACGCTTGCGAGCCAAAGAGTGGGGCGGTCAGGGCGCGCAAGGCCACCGCACCGGTGCTGCTGACCTGGTACTGCACGGCCTCACGGCCGCTCATGTAGACCGCATTCCCGCTTGCATTCACGCAGGTGAAAGTCGTTTTCCCATTGCCGGACAAGAAGAGGTCCCCCATGCGACCGCCCCATCCGGAGGTGGCACCCTCAGGATGGGAGCTCTGCCACACCGACTGCTGGTCGTTATGGGAGAACAGCTTGGGGGGCAAGGGGACATTGGCTGCGGCGTATTGCGCTTTGGTCGTGGGTTGGATCAGCGTCCCGACATTGAGCAGGATGCCAAGTGCACCTGTTTCGAACAGAGGCTTGAGGGCGCCGAGTTCCGGTGCCAGCGCGAGCTGGCGCCCGGGCGCCAGTCCATTGCCTGGGGCGCTGGCGGTACCCAACCCGGTTCCCTCGGGCAAGGCCGTCTCCGCCACAGCATCGCGCCGCAGCGCGATGCCGGCACGGATCCGCTGGTAGTTGGCATGGCTGGTGCTGTCGAAAGGGACGAGAGTGTTGTAGTGGTCGTTGCCGCCATACAGGAACACGCAAACCAGCGCCTTGTAATCGGTGGCGCTGGTCGATTGCGCCGCGGCTTCGGACATGGCCGCCAGATTCAAGGCCCAGGGGGCGGCCGCGCCGGCCAATCCGAGGTGACCCAGGCGCTGCACAAAAGCACGGCGTGTGCTGCGGTTGAAGTCGGTCATGAGGACCTCCGGCGATGAGCACCCTCGCGGCGCGAATGGGGGGCTGTGTGGAAGGATTGTTCGACGTTCTTCATGGCATCACACCTGCACGAGATACTCCGGAGAGGCCAAAACCAGCAGCACGGCTGCATTCACGCGGTTGCGACGGCCCGCATCGGTGGTCGCCGCGATGGTGGAGACAGACTGGGTGATCAGGTTCACATTGGCGGCCGACAGGCTGCCTGCCGCCAGCAGGCGCACCACCCGCTGCACGAGTGCTGCAGGATCCCCGGCAAGTGCCAATTCGGCATCCACATTCGGGCGGGTTTCGCCGACCCCCGATGCCACGAATGTCTGCGCAAAGTTCACCCAGCCAACCGTACTGGACTCGTCGGTGATCTCGAATTCCGGCGCTGTGACACCCTGGCGGCCGAGCTCGGAATTCGGTGGTACGTAACCCGGTCGGAAAAAGTTGAACACCGAGGGCGAGCGCAAGGGGCTCTGAGCCAGTCGCGTGGAGGGATCACTGAGGGCTCCGATATTCCAAAGCCCCGTCGGCGAGGCCAGACCAAAGGTGCGGGCCCACTGGATGAAGCGCACCATGGGCTCTGCCAACCGCCCACGGGCCACCTCGCCGGGGGCCGGATCGCGCCGCGCCTCTTCGTCCAACAGGATCGACTTGAGTACGGCCTTGAAGTCCCCGCGCTGTCCTTGCCCGTTGTTGTTGAAGACAGCCGCAACCCGTCCCACATAGGCCGGGCTGGGGTTGCTGGTCACCAGGCGCTGGATGAGTTGGCGCGAGATGAACGGGGCCACGTTCGCGTGGCCGGCGATGGCGTCCAGCGCTGTCTGCAGGGCCTGCGCGGCCGGGGTTCCCGCGGGAATCGCCACCCCGAGCGCCGACTTGGCCGTGTTGTCGTGCCGTGCGGCCAGATTCACCATGGGACGCCGGGTGTAGCCCGGCTCGGTGCGGTTGAAGCCGTCGAACTCCCAACCCGTGAAGACCCGCGCCAACTCGGCGATGGTCTGCTGCGTATAGGTGTCCTGTGCCCGCCCGTCGCGCAAGGTGCCATCCGCCCTCAATTCCTGCAGGCCGATGGAGAAGAGTTGCAGCACCTCTCGGGCATAGTTTTCGTCGGGCAGGCGGCCCGTGGCGGGGTCGGCCTTTTGGTTGCCGCGCATGTTCAGGTACACGCCCATGGCCGGCGACAGGGTCACCTCCTGCAGCAGCTGCCGGTAGTTGCCAAATGCTTGGGCCTCCAGGATGTCGACGTAGGCGGCCACCAAGAACCCGCGCCAGCCCACGGGCAGGCCCGCCATGGAAATGACGAAGATCTCCGACAGCGCCAGCGTCATGCGCTGGCGCAGCGCATCTGGCGAGCCAATGAACTTGCGCCACAGGGTATTGTCCGTGCCGTTGAAGGTGTCGACGTTGGCGGTGGTGTTGTAGCCCCGCTCGATCATCCAATCGAAGTGGCCTTGGGTTCGCGGTGCCGCGAACTGCTCATCCAACCAGGCCGAGTAGCCCAGCGTCTGGACGCGGGCGATCTGGGCATCGGAGGCGGCAAAAGCCGCCTGGTGAAGAAAACGTGCGGCCTGATCGACCGTGATCGCCTGTACAGCGGGGCCAGACCCGGCGCCACCGCCCGAACTTGGGCCGCCCGAGGCCCCGCCTCCGCCACAGGCCGTCAAGGCTGCAGCAGCGACCGATGTGAGGGCGCCAAGTGCCAGATGGGCCGGTGGCTGCAATGGGGTCATGCGAGGACACCCGATCAGGGGTCGGGTCATTGACGACAAGACCCCAACCGTAACACCACCCCCCTTTGGTGGAAAGCCGGCCAAATTAAGTTTTGTTGGGGCCCCCATCGGGGGCGGCCCAGAGGCTCATGCTCCGGTGCAGGTGGGTCAGAAGGCCGTACGACCGCCCCAGGAAGGCGCCCCTGCCTCACCGGTCTTGATTCAACCCCAAGCGCTGCAGCAATCCGTTGAGCTCATCGAGCGAGCCGAAGGCGATCGAGACCTCGCCGGCCTCACCCCGTTTGGTGCGGCGCTGGATCCGGATCTCCACCGGCGCGGCCAGCTGGTCGGAGAGCGCTTCCTCGATCCGGGCCAGGTCGCGGGTCTTGCCGCCCACGGCTTTCGTGCCCTTGCCCCGGGCGGCCCCAGCCGGTTCGGCTTTGAGCGCACGGGCGGCCAGGCGCTCGGCCTCCCGCACCGACAGCTTGCGCGCGGCCACTTCCTGCGCGACCAGCACCTGCCGCGCGCCGTCCAGCGGCAGCAAGGCGCGGGCATGGCCCATGTCCAGATCGCCGGCCATCAGCATCTGCTGAACCGCCGGCGACAGCTGCAAGAGCCGCAGCAAGTTGGTGGCCGCGCTGCGCGAGCGTCCCACCGCCTGCGCCGCCTGCTCATGGGTGAACCGGAACTCCTGCACCAGGCGCTGCAGGCCCTTTGCCTCTTCCAGCGGGTTGAGGTCCTCCCGCTGCATGTTCTCCACCAGGGCCATGATGGCGGCCTGCTCGTCGCCCACCTCACGCACCAAGACCGGCACTTCGTCCAGGCCAGCCAACTGGGAGGCACGGAAGCGCCGCTCGCCGGCGATGATCTCGTAGCCGCTTTCACCGACCGGCCGCACGAGCAGCGGCTGCATGACCCCTTGGGTGCGGATGCTCTCGGCGAGCTCATAAAGCGAGCCCTCGTCCATCACCCGGCGCGGCTGGTACTGCCCGGGACGCAGCTGACCGATGGGCAAGACGCGCGGGCCGCCCGCAGAGGCTTCATCGGCGTTGCGGGTCGGGCCCAGCAGGGCTTCCAGGCCCAAGCCGAGCCCTTTCTTCTTGTTTGCCATGGTCGGTCGTGCAGGCGGGAAGGAGGATCAGCGGATCATTGTGCCGTCACAAGGCCCGCCGGGGGCTGCCGTATCCTTGAGGGTTTGCACGGCTTTCAGACGCATCCTCACCATGAACAAGCGCCACACCGTTTTCGTCGACGGCCAGGAAGGCACCACCGGCCTGCGCATCCACGAGTACCTGGCCGCCCGGCCCGACATCGAAGTGCTGCGCATTGATGCCGAACGGCGCAAGGATGTGGCCGAGCGCGCACGCCTGCTGAATGCAGCCGATGTGGCCTTTCTGTGCCTGCCCGATGCCGCATCGCGTGAAGCGGTGGGCCTGGTGGCGAATCCGCGAACCTGCCTGATCGACGCCAGCACCGCCTACCGCACCGATCCCTCCTGGGTGTTCGGGCTCCCCGAGCTCCACACAGGACAGCGCACGGCCATCCGGGCGTCCAAGCGGATCGCCAACCCGGGCTGCCATGCCAGCGCCTTCATCCTGCTGATGCGCCCGCTGGTGGATGCCGGACTGGTGCCCGCAGGACAGGGGGTGACGGCGACGTCGATCACCGGTTACTCGGGCGGCGGCAAAAAGATGATCGAGCAGTACGAGGCCGCAGCCCTGCCGGGCGGAGACCCGTTGCTGCGATCACCGCGGCCCTATGCGCTGGGCTTGTCGCACAAACACATCCCGGAAATGATGGTGCACACCGGGCTGCAGGTGGCGCCGGTGTTCATGCCCATCGTGGCCAGTTTCTACAAGGGCCTGTGCGTGAGCGTGCCCCTGCACCTTTCGTCATTGAAGCCCGGCGCAACGGGACAAGCGGTCTGGGACGCGCTGGCGCGCCACTACGAGGGTGAGCGCTTCATCCGCCTCCTGCCGCTGAGCGACCCCGACACGCTGGCCAGCGGCTTCTTCGACGTGCAGGGCTGCAACGACTCGAACCGGGTGGACCTGTTCGTCTTCGCCAGTTCGACCCAGGTGGTGCTGATGGCGCGGCTGGACAACTTGGGCAAGGGGGCCAGTGGCGCAGCCGTTCAGAGCATGAACGTGCACCTGGGGTGCGAGGAAGGCCTCGGGCTGTAGGGCGGGCGGGGGCTCAGCGCATCTTGTCGACGCGGCCCACCATTTCCCGCGCGAAAGCGATGTAGGCCTGCGCACCCCTGGAGGACGGGTCGAAGACAACGCCGGCCTGCCCGTAGCTGGGCGCCTCGGCCAAGCGCACATTGCGCGGGATGACGGTGTCGAACACCTTGTCCTTGAAGTGGGCCTTGAGCTGCTCGCTCACCTGCTGCTGCAAGGTGATGCGCGGGTCGAACATCACCCGCAGCAGGCCGATGATCTGCAGGTCGCGGTTGAGGTTGGCATGCACCTGCTTGATGGTGTTGACGAGGTCGGTCAGGCCTTCGAGGGCAAAGTATTCGCACTGCATGGGCACCACCACCCCATGCGCACTGCACAGACCGTTGAGCGTGAGCAGGCTCAAGGACGGCGGGCAATCGATGAGAACGAAGTCGTAGTCGCCGGCCACGGCGGCCAGTGCCTGCCGCAGGCGCGTGTTGCGCCGCTCCAGGGCCACGAGCTCCACCTCCGCACCCGCCAGCTCCCGGTTGGCGGCCAACACGTCGTAGCCGCCGGCTTCGCTGCGCCGACGCGCCTGTGCGATGCCGGCCTGCTCCAGCAGGACGTCGTAGACGCTGAGCGCCAGCGTGCGCTTGTCCACGCCCGAGCCCATGCTGGCATTGCCTTGAGGGTCCAGGTCGACCACCAGGACACGCTGTCCCATGTGCGCAAGACCCGCCGCAAGGTTGACGGTGGTGGTGGTTTTGCCGACGCCGCCTTTCTGGTTGGCGACGCAGAAGATGCGGGGCATGGTGATGCGTGCGATGAGGAGTGGTGACGGGGTGTGCAGGCCGCAAGGCTAACAGACCCGGCCCGGCACCCGCAGACCCAGCGAGACGGCTCATCGAAAGTCCCGGGAGGCCGTGACACGACCGAGTTCGCCCAGCCACGGCGAAACGTCGAGGAGGCGTCGGGCGACCAGGTGGGCAACCCCGTCACGGTTCTGCCACTGGCCCACCACCGCCAAGAGGCGCGCATCGAGTACCGCCAGACGCTGGCGCTCGCGAATCGAACGCCACACGATCACATTGAGACAGCCCGTTTCATCCTCCAGGGTGATGAACGTGGTTCCCTTGGCGGTCACCGGCTGTTGACGCATGGTGACCAGGCCACAGGCCCAGACCCGACGGCCATCGGCCGATTGCAGGAGTTCTTGCGCACTGCGCCAGCCGCGGCCCTGAAGGCGGGGCCGCATCAGCGCCAGGGGATGACGCCGCAGGCTCAAGCCGGTGCTGGCGTAGTCGAGCGTGATGGCCTGCCCCTCCGGAGCGGGAGGCAAAACGGGGGTTTGGGCCTCGGGTGCCGGCCGTTGGGCGAAGAGGTCGGCCGTGGCCCCCGGCCGCAAGGCCGCGTTGGGCACTGAAGTTTGGGCGCCGCTGGCCTGCCAGAGCTGCAGGCGTCGATGCCCGGCCAGGCTTTGCAAGGCATCGGCCCCGGCCAACCGCTGAAGGTCTGCGGGCTGAAGACCGGCCCGCATGGCCAGGTCCTGAACGTCTTCGAAGGGGGCCTGCTCCCGGGCCTGCACCAGGCGCGTGGCCACCGCAGGGGAACAGCCGCTGACCAGGCGCAAGCCCAGGCGCACCGAAGGACGGCTGGCGGACGGCACCGCCTCCAGGGTGCAATCCCAGTGGCTGTACGCCGCATCCACCGGCAAGACCTGCACACCATGGCGGCGCGCGTCCTGCACCAGCTGTGAAGGGGCATAAAAGCCCATGGGCTGGGCGTTCAGCAATGCTGTCAGAAAGGCCTCGGGTTCATGGCACTTCATCCAGGCGCTGATGTAGGTCAGCAGGGCAAAGCTGTAGGCGTGGCTTTCCGGAAAACCGTACTCGCCGAAGCCTTCGATCTGCCGAAAGATGCCCTGCGCAAAATCCAGCGGATAACCGCGCTGCACCATGCCCTGCACGATGCGATCGTGAAACAGGTGCAGCTCACCCTTCTTGCGCCAAGCCGCCATAGAGCGGCGCAGGCCGTCAGCCTCGCCCGGCGTGAAGCCGGCGGCGATGACGCAAATCTGCATCACCTGTTCCTGGAAGATGGGTACTCCCAAGGTGCGGCCCAAGGCGACATCCAGCGCGGGATGGGGCGAAGCCGGCAAGCGCCCCTGTTCATGCAACAGGCGCCGCTTCAAATAGGGGTGGACCATGCCCCCCTGGATCGGCCCGGGGCGGACGATGGCCACCTGCACCACCAAGTCGTAGAAGGTGCGGGGCTTCAGGCGCGGCAGCATGGCTTGCTGCGCGCGGCTCTCGATCTGGAAGATACCGACCGTGTCGGCGCGCGATGCCATGGCAAAGGTGGCCCGGTCTTCGCGGGGGATGTCCTGCACGCGCCAGGCGCGGGATTCATCGGGACGGCGGTGGGAGGGTGCGGCCTGCGGCCAGGCATGCCACTGCGTCATGCCCTCCAGGGTCTTGCGGATGACCGTGAGCATGCCCAGCGCCAGCACATCCACCTTCAACAGGCCCAGCGATTCCAAGTCGTCCTTGTCCCACTGGATGATGCGGCGCTTTTCCATGGCGGCCGGCTCGATGGGCACCAGGCGAGAGAGGCGGCCGGCGGCGATGACGAAGCCGCCGGTGTGCTGGGAAAGATGCCGCGGAAAACGGTACAGCGCATCAACGAGTTCGAGCCAGCGCGACAGCAGCGGCGATTGCGCATCCAGCCCCCGTTCGGCCAGGCTGTGAGCGAGGCGATCAGGGCTGTCGAATCCGTGCACCGACTGCGCCACCTGATCGATGAGGGCCACATCCAAGCCCAGGGCAGCCCCCACATCACGCACGGCACTGCGGCTGCGGTAGGCGGTAACGGCCGCGGCCAATGCGCAGCGGTGCTCACCGTACTTGGCGTAGATGTACTGGATGACCTCTTCACGCCGCTCGTGTTCGAAATCGACATCAATGTCCGGCGGCTCGGCCCGCTCGCGCGAAATGAACCGCTCGAACAAGAGCGTGGTTTGTGTGGGGTCGACCTCGGTGATGCCCAGGCACCAGCAAACCGCGGAATTGGCCGCCGACCCGCGTCCCTGGCACAAGATGCCGCGGCTGCGGGCAAAGCGCACGATATCGTGAACGGTGAGGAAGAAGGGCTCGTAGCGCAGGGCCTCGATGAGTTCGAATTCGCGTTCGATCTGTACCTGCACGGGCAACGGTACGCCCTGGGGATGGCGCTGCCGGGCGCCTTCGGCCGTCAACGCACGCAAGTGTTCCATCGGTGTCCGCCCTTCGGGCACCAGCTCGGCCGGGTACTCATAGCGCAGTTCATTCAGGCTGAAGGTGCACCGGCGGGCAATGTCCACGGTGGCCTGCAACCACTGCGGGCGGTACAGCTGGGCCAATTGCAGGCGCGAGCGCAGGTGCTGTTCGGCGTTGCGCGCCAGCGCCGTGCCGCAAGCCGACAGGGGGCGCCGCAACCGGATGGCGGTGAGCGTGTCCTGCACGGGCTTGCGCGAGCGGCGGTGCATGAGCACATCACCCGCTGCGGCGATCGGCAGGTTCAGCCCTTCTGCGGCCAACTGGCTCACCACGGTCTGCACCCGCTCCATGAGCAGGGAATCGTCTGCCCAGAGAAGGCGCTCGATGGCCACCGCGGTGCGGCCGCCGAAAGCCTGTGCACACCAGCGGGCCTGCGCCAGGAGGAGGGCCGGATTGTCTGGGCGGCGGGCGATGAGCAGCACCGTGCAATGGGCCAGGGCCTGGTGCGCCAGCAGGTCTTGCGGCCAGGTGAGGTACTGCCCTTTGGCACCACGCGCGCGGGACTGCGTGATGAGCTCGCACAGATCTCCCCACCCCGTGCGGTCATGCGCCAACACCACCACCCGAAGACCGTGCTCCAGAACCTCCGGGGGCGGCATGAACCGAAGACCCTGCAGTTCCTGGGGCGGGCTGAATGGCGAAATCTCCAGGTGGGTGCCCAGCAGGAGCCGAATGGGCGGGGTGCTGGAATCCCCCGCCCGTTCGCATTGCCGCTTGAGTTCTTCATGCGCACGCACCACGCCGGCCACCGAACATTCATCGGTAAGCGCCAAGGCCTCATAGCCCAGTTGCGCAGCACGAGCGAGCAACTCCTCAGGGTGCGAAGCGCCCGTGAGAAAGCTGAAATTGCTGCGGCAGTGAAGTTCGGCATAGGCAGGCCGCATACTGTTTATTTATACAGTATTGAAGCCCTCCGAGGGGGGGCCGACCGCCGTCAAAATCCGGGTCACGGCCTGCTGAGGGCCATCCGCCTGTTCAACCTTCAAAACCGAGCTTCCACATGAACGCCCCCTCCCCTGGCCCCAAGGGCTACTGGATCGTCCGTGGTGATGTCCGCGACGTCGAGCAATACCAAGCCTATGTGCGCGCCAATGCAGCACCGTTCAGGGCATACGGCGCGCGCTTTCTGGTGCGCGGCGGGTCTTTTGACAATCCGGAAGGCAGCAGTCGTTCGCGCAATGTGGTCATCGAGTTCCCTTCTCTGGAGGCCGCGCGGGCCTGCTGGCATTCGCCGGACTACCAAGCCGCCATCGCCTTGCGCAAGCCGGTTTCAGAGGTGGATTTGGTGATCATCGGAGGATATGAAGGGCCCCAGCCCGGAGATGCCGGCTGAGGGGTCCCCTCCTCCGGCCCGAGACGGCTTCAGGGTTCTGGCCACGGGGGTGGCCCCTCAATTGAACCAGCCGTGCAAAAACCAGGACTGCGCGTCGCCGCGGCCCTGGCGAAACACCCAGCGCAGCCGCTGGTCGGGGCCCTCGGCCACGTAATAGTCACGGCAAACCGGTTCACCATCGAACCAGCCGGCCTCGATCCGTTCGGCCCGGGTGCGCAACACCAAGAGGGCGCCCTCATGCACCGGGTGGCCCTGGCGTTCGGCCAGGGGTTCGGGCTCTGGCAGCAACCACAGCGGCTGTGGGCCCGCAGGCGGTGACCGGGACGGCGCAGGGGCCTGGTGCGCCACATCCACCCAGCGGGTGGCGCGCTCGGGACGGTGATCGTCCTCAGCACACAGGCCGTGAACGGCCTGGGCGCCCAAGCGGGATTGCAAGCGGTCCAGGAGCCGGGCCAAGGCACGGCGGATTTCCGCAGGATCTTCGCGCGCTGTTGCGGAGGCGGGGGCGCCCAGCGCCCAGGACTGCTGAACGTCCTGCGTCTGCGGCGCCACGGCCGCCTGCAACACCAAGCGCAGGGCCACCACCGGCGCAGTCAAGGGGTGGCGCCTGAGGCGTTCATCCCACAAGCGTTGCAAGGCCCCGGCCTGGTGCTCGGGCGCCGCCAAGCGCAAGGTGTGCACGGTATCGGGCAGGGCCTCCCGCCGCCGCACCTCGTGCAGAAAATGCAGCGCCAGCACCTGAGCCCGTTGCGTGTGGGCACACAACCAACCCTCCAAGGCTTGCAGGAGGTGCGCCAAGGCCTGCGCCAGAACCGCCGCGTCCTGGGTGCGCTCCGGCAAATCAAGCCGTTCATCAAAGGCCGGCGGAGGTGCCCAAAAGGGGCGGGGGTCAGGGGCCAGTCCATAGGCCTGATCGATGCGCGCCAACAGCGCAGCCCCCAAGCGACGCTGAAGCCCGGCTCGCGGCAAGGCCCGGAGTGCGCCCAGCGTGGCCACGCCCAAACCGGTGAGCAGGTCATGGGCCGCTGCGGGCGCCTGCCAAGCCTGCAGCACCCCGGCTATTGGGAGGGTGTCCAACACCGGGTGCACGGCTGGGGGCTGGCGACTCTGGGCCACGCCCAGGGCCGGGCCCCGACGCAGCGGCCCGCGTACGCGGGCCAACAACCAAGCAGCCTCTGGAAAAGGGGCCGCTGCAAAGTGTGCGCATACTTTAAATGAGTCTACGGCCCCAACCAGCTGACGCCACAAGTTCAAAGGCCCGCCGAACAAGCGGAGGCTGCCCTGCACTTCGATCAACAGCCCTTCCGGATGCATGCACAACTGAGGGCTGAAGCGCAAGGCCGCCAAAGCCAGGGGGCGCAGGGCTTGGGTTTCCCGCTCGGGCTGGCGGGGACAGACCCTGATGTCGGGCAGGCGGGCCCGCGCCGCCGTGACGCTCATCCCCCGTTCGATGCCCGCCCGCACCGCTGCGGGGCCCAGGCACACCAAACGCCCGCCCTCTTCAACGCCATGGGGGGCCGCAGGCCCCAAGGCCTCAAGCGGCCACTGGGGCAGATACAGCGCAATCCACCACATGGGGCAGCGAAGGCCGGGACGGCAAAAGATGCAAGGCTTGGGCGGCGGGAAGACTCAAGGCCTGTTCGTGGCGAGGGCCCTGGCGCTTGAGAATCTGAACCCGCAAGGACTGCTCGGGCCCGGCCTGCAGATGCAGGCGCAGGGGGGCGGGAGAAGGGTCTTGCCGGCATGCCAACGGACGGGAGGCAAACAGCGGAATGCCGCGCGACTGTGCGGCCCACTGCAGGCGCCGCAGATGCTGGGGCTGGGCATGGCGGGTCAGCCACCAGATGCCCAGCACACCCGTGCTGTGCAGCATCTGCTCGACAGCCCAGGCCGCATCCGCTTCAGTCGCAGGCTGCAGACACAGCAGCTGCTCGGGCCTCAGGCCCAGGCGAAGCACCCCCGGCGCGTGCGGCCGCCAGCGACTGTGGCCCAGCATCACCCACGCCAAACGCCCGACCGACTCGCCTTGGGTGACGGCGGCCCAGTGCGGCGCCAGCAGCGTTCCTTCATACAGGCCGGGCTGCGCGCAGAGCAGCTCCACCAAGCCGCCAGCAGGCCAGCCCCCGCCAGGGAGCTCGGCGTCCAGGTCGGTGTACCCGGTGGGCCAAGCCACCGATGGTGCGGCACCCGCCGCAGCGCGCCAAACGCCCGGCAAGCTTGCCAGCGCTTCCAAGGTCTCGAGGCGGGCCCTGCGCAACCGGCGGTGCGGCGGGTCCGCATCGAGACCTTCCAGGCGCCCTGGCGAACGACCGGGCATCCCCTCCGAGGGGGGCTTGGGAAGGCTCCGCGAAGGGCCGGCGGAAAGGCCTTCAGGACGGTCCGCAAACGAGGATGGGCTGGGCATGATGATCCACCAAATACTGTCTATTTATACAGTATTTATGGCGCATCAGTGGCTCAAATCCTGCGCCTGCTCAGTCGGGCACAGCGCCCTCGGGCGCCTGCCCGGGCGGGCTCAGGATCCCGGGGGGCGCGGCAGAGCCTGGGGGGCTTCGGACTGCGGGTGGTCTTTCAGGCGCTCGAGGTCAAAACCGAGGGCCTGCAGACGCGCGCGAACGGTTTGTCGATCATCCGCACGCAAGTCGGGCGTGCGTGAGAGGACCCACAGGTACTCTCGCCGGCCCTCGCTGACGATGGCATAGCGCCCATGGTCAGGCCAGTCGATCACCCAATAGGCCCCCCAACCGACGCCGGTCCATCGCAACCACGGCGGCAGAAAGCTCACCTCAAGCCGTGCCGGCTGCAACAGGCCGGCCTCAATCTTGGACACGCCGACCACCGGTCGTGCCACACCGATGACCTGATCGAACCCGCCCGAGGCCGTGCGGCAGCGATTGGTCACCTCGACCGTGCCGTTTCCGATTTCGCGGTAGGTCGCCGAGGTGTCCGCCACGCACTGCCGCTGAAAGAAGTTGGGGTAGTAGGCCACCTGGTACCAACGGCCCATGTAGGGGGCCACGCTCAGCGCGGGCAGGGGTTGCAGCGCAGGCGCCTCGGCCACTGGCTGTTGGGCGATGGCCGGACGGTCGACACCCAGACCGCCCAGCGCAGCGACCAGCCCCATGACCAGTGCCGCACAACCGGTGCGCGCCTTCAGGGGCAAAGGGGTCTGAAAGCGGGATGCGGCGTGATGATGCATGGTGGTCAAGAATGAACGAAAGGCCGGGATGAGGATGAGATCAAAAGGCGCGGACGCATCCACACCAGACAACGCTGCGCGTCGAGATGCGGGACCCGCAGGGGTTCCACGTGAAACACCTCCACATCCGAGGGCAGTTCCGCGATTTCATCATGGGGCACCATGCCCTTGAGGGCCATCCACACGCCCCGATCGGCCAAATGCCGCCGGCTGAGGTGAACGGTATCCGCCAAACGGGCGAAGGCCCTGCACGTGATCACATCCATCCCCGATAAAGACAGGGCCTCGACGCGGCCGTGCAGCGCCTGGACATGCCCAAGCCCCAACTCCGCAGCGG
>Ga0255188_1000403_pt1 | contig 14579 bp, 12 predicted proteins | sample Miss_Cont_RepB_8_FD_188427 | JGI IMG/M metagenome (GOLD analysis project Ga0255188, IMG submission 188427) | Freshwater microbial communities from Mississippi River, Louisiana, United States - Miss_Cont_RepB_8h | ecosystem: Environmental > Aquatic > Freshwater > River | place: USA: Louisiana... | reverse complement strand
ACCATCGTCGAGCTTCCGCTGGATGATCTCGGTTTGGCGTGCGACCGAGCGAAACGCTGAAACCGCGATCAACTCGACGCCTTCGCGGGAGGCCTCTTCGCGCAGCAGGCGCCACGCGGTGGCCGCGGGTGCCAGCAGTTCGAGCAAGCGTCCGTCTGGATTCACGCCGATTTTAACCAGCCGCTCCGGGGCTGCCTCCTCGTGGAGCGTCAGACGGCGCGAAACCGAATAGTCCTCGGGAATGCCCAACTCCCGGTGTAAGTCGCGCAGGCGTTTGAGGTAGTCGGAATCGAGCCCCATGGCGCTCGTGCGCGGCGGATCAGCCGCCGTGCTCGGCGAGCCAGCGTTCCGCCTCGATCGCCGCAGCGCAGCCCATGCCCGCGGCCGTGATCGCCTGACGGTAGACGTGGTCGGAGCAATCGCCCGCGACATAGACACCGGGAACGTTGGTGCGCACCTGCGAGCCGGGCTGGGGCTTGAAATATCCGCCGGCGTCGACGTCGAGCGGCGGCGCGAACGGCCCCGTGTTCGGCACATGGCCGATGGCGACGAAGATGCCGCGCACGGGCAGGACCGATTCGGCGTTGGTCTTCACGTTGCGGACGCGCAAGCCCTTCACGGCGCCCTCAGGCACGCCAAGCACCTCGACGGGCACCGTGTCCCAGACCATTTGGATCTTCTCATGCGACGTGGCGCGGTCGGCCATGATGCGCGAGGCGCGGAGGGTGTCGCGGCGGTGGACGAGATAGACCTTGCTGGCGAAACGGGTGAGGAACAGCGCCTCCTCCGCGGCGCTGTCGCCGCCGCCGAGCACCGCGACCTCCATCTTGCGGTAGAACGCGCCGTCGCACGTCGCGCAGGTCGTAACGCCCTTGCCACCGTAAAGTTCCTTTTCACCCGGGATGCCCGTCATACGCGGCGAGGCGCCGGTGGCGATGATCACGGTCTTTGCCTCGATCACGCGGTCGCCGCAGAAGAGCCGGCGGGGCATCGCCGAGAAATCAACGCGGTCGACGAGCGCCTGCTCGAAGCGGGTGCCGAAGCGCGTGGCCTGCTCGCGCATGTTCTGGGTCAGCTGGAAGCCGTCGACGCCGTGGGGGAAGCCGGGGAAGTTCTCCACCTCGCTGGTGGTGGTGAGCTGGCCACCGGGCAGGGGACCCTCAAGGACCAGCGGATTGAGTCCGGCACGGGCCGTGTAGATCGCGGCGGTGAGACCGGCGCAACCGGTGCCGATGATGACGACGTTCTCGACGTTCGGGGAGGACATGCGAAGACGCGGTACTGAGGACAACCGTGCGGTGAGCGCAACCCCGGATGTGGACGCATGCGAAGGGCTTTCGCGCTTGCTGCGGCCGCGGCGTGAAACTCAATCGCAGCGATGGCCCGCTACGCCCTTCTCTCCGTCTCCGACAAACGTGGTCTGGTGGAATTCGCCACCGGCCTGGTCAAGCGCCACGGTTTCACGCTCCTCTCCACGGGCGGCACCGCGAAGTTGCTGGCCGACCAGGGTCTGCCCGTCACCGAGGTGAGCCGGCACACCGGGTTTCCCGAGATCATGGAGGGACGCGTGAAGACGCTGCATCCGAAGATCCATGGCGGGCTGCTTTGCCGGCGCGACAAGGCCGACCATCTCGCGGCGGCCCAGGCCAACGCGATCGAACTGATCGATCTTGTGGTTGTGAACCTGTATCCGTTCGAGGCGACGGTCGCGAAGCCCGGCGTCGAGTTCGAGGAGGCGATCGAGAACATCGACATCGGCGGCCCGTCCATGCTGCGCAGCGCCGCCAAGAACCACGAGAGCGTGACGGTGGTCTGCGATCCCGACGACTACACGCCGGTCTTGGAGGCGATGGCGGTCGAGCAGACCGATCCCGCGCGTCTCGCCGGTCTGCGGCGGAAGCTCGCGCTCAAGGTGTTCCAGCGGACGGCCGCCTACGACGCCGCGATTTCCCGCTACCTTGAGGCAGAGGCGGCGGGGCCGGACCTCGACGCGCTGAGCGGGTTTCCCGCGACGCTTTCGTTTAGCTGGAAGAAGGCCCAGGCGCTCCGCTACGGCGAGAACCCGCACCAGAAGGCCGCGCTTTACGGCACTTTCCACGAACACTTCAGCCAGCTGCAGGGGAAGGAACTGTCGTATAACAACATCCTCGATATCACGTCCGCCGCCTACCTGATCGGCGAGTTCGAGCGACCGACCGTTGCGATCCTCAAACACACCAATCCCTGCGGCGTCGCCAGCGCCGACTCGCTGATCGCCGCGTGGGAGCACGCGTACGCGACGGACCGCCAGGCGCCGTTCGGCGGAATCATCATCGTCAACCAGACGCTCGGCGCCGATCTCGCCGCGGCCATCGCGGAAATTTTCACCGAGGTCATCATCGCCCCGCGATTCAGCGATGAGGCCCTCGCGATTCTTGGCAAAAAGAAGAACCTTCGCCTCATGGTTGCGAAGGGCGGGCTCGGAGCCGACGCCCTGCTCGAGGTGCGTTCCGTCATCGGCGGCGTGCTGCTGCAGGACCGCGATCGCACGCTGGGCGACACCGCCGCGTTCAAGGTCGTCACCAAGCGGCAGCCCACTGCGGAGGAGTGGGCCGCGATTATGTTCGGCTGGCGCGTCTGCAAGCACGTGAAGTCCAACGCCATCGTCTATTGCCGCGGCGAGCGCACGCTCGGCGTGGGCGCGGGCCAGATGGCGCGGGTCGACAGCTCGCGCATCGCCGTCTGGAAGGCCGGCGAGGCGGGGCTCGATCTGCGCGGTTCGGTCGTGGCCAGCGAGGCGTTGTTCCCGTTTCCCGATGGTTTGCTCGCGGCGGCCGACGCTGGCGCCACGGCTGCGATCCAGCCCGGCGGCGCGATCCGCGATCCGGAGGTGATTGCGGCGGCGGACGCCCGCGGCATGGCGATGGTCTTCACAGCCTGCCGTCACTTCAAACACTGAACCTGGCGCGCGCCGGACGCCTTTCCAATCCCCATGAAAAAAGCCCTGACGCTGCTGCTGCTGGCCGGAGTCTCGAGTCTGCTTTCCGGCTGCTACACGAATCCGGTCACCGGAAGGAAGTCGCTTGTCCTGCTTACCCAGGGCGACGAGGCGAAGCTCGGCGCGGAGTCCTTCCAGGCGATCCGGCAAAAGGAGAAGGTGTCCCAGGATCCCGCCGCCAACGCCCGCGTGCAGCGCATCGGACGCCGCATCGCCGAGGCGGTCGGCAATGAGATGCCGGGCGCCAAGTGGGAGTTTGTGGTTTTCGATTCCAAGGAGTTGAACGCGTTCGCGCTCCCGGGAGGCAAAGTGGGTGTTTACACCGGCCTGATGCAGCTTGCGGAAAACGACGCCGAGCTGGCTACGGTCATCGGTCATGAAATCGGACACGTTATCGCGCGGCACGGCGCAGAGCGGATGTCGGAGGCGATGGTAATCGCCGGCATCGGCGCGGTGGGGGCGGCGGTGGTCGAGGCGAAGACTGATGATCCAGCCACGCGCCAGCTCTTCGCGCTGGCCTACGGGGCTGGTACCACGCTGGGCCGCGTACTGCCTCACTCCCGTGGCAACGAGACCGAGGCCGACCGCATGGGGGCGCTTTACGCGGCCCGGGCCGGCTACGATCCCCGCGCGGCGATTACGTTTTGGGAAAAGATGAGCGCGAAAAAGGGCGCCGCGGCTTCTTCGGGTTCCAAGCTGGACGCCCTGCTTTCGACGCACCCCTCCGATGGACAGCGCATCGCTCAACTGCGGGCGCTGATGCCGCAGGTGGTGCCGATCTACGAGAAGGCGCGTGCGGCGCGTTCAGCCCAGCCGGATTAATTCGGCGAGTCCGTCCTCGACCGGTACCTCGGCGTGGAAGCCGAGTTCGGTCGCGGCGACCGTCGCGTCGCCGCGAGAGTGGCGGATATCGCCGGCGCGCGCCTCGCCGAAAATCGCCGGGGGCGCGTCGGGATGGTGGCGCCGGAACACGGCGAGCACGTCGAGGAGCGACGTTGCCCGCCCGGTGCAGATGTTGGCGGCGCCGGAGCGCACGTTCGCTCGGGTCGCGGCGATCACGTTGGCACGGGCGACATCGTGCACCGAGATGAAATCCCGCGTCTGGCTGCCGTCGCCGTGCACGGTCACCGCCTTTCCTTCCCGGTGCCGGCGCGCGAAGATCGAGATCACGCCGGAGTAGGGTGACGCGGGATCCTGCCTGGGTCCGAACACGTTGAAATACCGCTGGCAGCGCACGGTGAGGCCGTAGGCTGCGCCGTGGCCGAGCAGTAGCGCCTCGCTCGCGAGTTTGGCCGCCCCGTAGGGGCTGATCGGCAACTTGGCGGATTCCTCGCGAACCGGCAGGCTGGCAACGTCGCCGTAAATGGCAGCCGACGAAGCGAACACGATCCGGCCCGTGCCCGCCGCGCGAGCGGCTTCGGCGGCGAGGTGCGTGGCGCGGACGTTCAGGTCGAAGTTGAGCCCGGGATCCCGCATGCTTTCCTGCACGCTCACGAGCGCAGCGAGGTGGATCAGCGCGTCGGGTTTCCCCGCTGTCACCGCCGTGGCCAGCGCACCTTCCCGGGCCACGTCGATCTCCAGCATCGTGAACCGGGGGGAGGCGAGGGCGCCGGTGAGGTTTTCCCGCCGACCGGTCCGGAAATTGTCGGCTCCCGTGACCCGATGGCCCTCGGCGAGCAGCCGGTCGACGGTGTGGCTGCCGATGAAGCCGGCGGCGCCGGTGACGAAAACATGGGCCATGATGCGTGGTTCGGGAAATTCGGCTCGCGAAACGTGGCGTCCGGCCAAAACGTCGGCAAGGCTTTAGCCGGACACGATGACCTCCCTTCCTACGATCAGCACCCGCAAGCGCGTCCTCGCCGTGATCATGGGCGGCGGCCGCGGTACGCGACTGCATCCGCTCACGCTCGAACGTTGCAAGCCGGCCGTGCCGCTCGCCGGCAAGTACCGGTTGGTCGATATCCCGATCAGCAACTGCCTCAACAGTGAGATCAATCGCATCTTCCTGCTCACGCAGTTCCAGACGCAGTCGCTGCACCGCCACGTCCAGAGCACCTACCACTTTGATCCGTTCGGCGGCGGTTTTGTCGACATCCTCGCCGCCGAGCAGACCGAGCGCGGTTCCGACTGGTACCAGGGCACCGCGGACGCCGTGCGGCGGAATCTCCTCCATTTCCGGAACTTCCCCCACGACCTCGTGCTGATCCTTTCCGGAGACCAGCTGTACCGGATGGATTTCCGGCGCATCATCGCCGAGCACGTCGCGAACCACGCCGACGTCACTATCGCGGCGATCCCTTTCCCGGTCTCCAAGGTTGCGGGCCTCGGCCTGATGCAGGTCGGCGACGACCGCGCCATCGGCCGCTTCGTCGAGAAGCCGAAGGATCCCGCCGTGATCGACGGCCTGACGCTCAGCCCCGTGCTTGAGCGCGACCTCACGCCGTGCCGCGAGAAGCGTTGCCTGGCGTCGATGGGTATCTATGTCTTCAACCGTTCCGTCCTTGAGGCGGCGTTGGACAACCCGATGACCGACTTCGGCAAGGAGGTCATTCCGTCGCTCCTTGGGAAAAAGAAGCTCTTCGCGCACATTTTCGAGGGGTACTGGGAGGACATCGGTACCGTGCGGGCGTTCTATGACGCCAACCTCGCGCTCGCGCAGCCGTTGCCGCCCTTCAATTTCTTTGATCCTTCGGCGCCGATCTACACGCACCCGCGCTTTTTGCCGCCCAGCAAGATCAACCGCTGCGATGTCGACCACGTCGTCATCGGGGACGGATCGATCCTCACCGATTCCAGCCTGACACATTGTGTGCTCGGCGTCCGCGCCCTCGTGGGCGAGGGAAGCAAACTCGCCGACAGCATCGTGATGGGCTCTGATTATTACGAGACGCCAGCGCAGTTGGAGGATAACGCCACCCGCGGCCGGCCCAATCTCGGCGTCGGCCGGAATTGCCGTATCCAGGGGGCGATCATCGACAAGAACGCGCGCATCGGCGACGGCTGCGTGCTCTCGGCGCAGGGGAAGGCCGACGGTACCTACGCGGGCGGCCTCGTGATCATTCGCGACGGAGTCCTGGTCGTTCCTAAAAACACCGTCCTCCCGCCCGGCACGGTGGTCTGACGGGTGCCGGCGGTCTTACCAAGCAGTAGTGCGCCGCACGCGCAGGGGTTGATAGAGGTCGGACGGCAGTTCCAGGAGGAACCGGCTCGGGGTCTGCAGCATCGCGGGCCCGCCCTTGGTGTTCACCTTGGGGAAACACAGGTAGAGTTCGTCGCGCGCACGGGTCACCGCGACGTAGAACAGCCGCCGCTCCTCCTCGACGTCGCCGGCCTCGATCGCGCGTCGCAGCGGGAAACTGCCGTCGGCAAGCCCGATCAGGAAAACGGCCGCGTACTCGAGGCCCTTGGCCTGGTGGACCGTCGTGAGGCGAAGTGCATCCGCGTCGGGATCGGCCGAGCGGTCACTGGTCTCGCTGTTGAGCAGCATGATCTGGGCGAGCAGTTCCTGCATCTCCTCGAAGCGGGCGGCGAAGCCGATGAGAGACTTCAGATCGTCGAGGCGTGAAACGTAGTTCGCGTAGGCGCCCTTGAGGTAGTCGCCGTACCAGCCGTCGATCGCGATCTCGACCGCGTTGTGCGGCTTCATGGTGCGCATCATCTCACGAACTTGGGAGAGCGACGCGGTGAACTTCGGCCACTCCTCCTTGGCATCCTTGGGTACGCGCGACGCCACGTCGTCGGTTGCGAGGGCGTCGATGAAGTCCTGTTGAAGGAGGCGGGCGTGGTCGCGGGCGGCGGAGTGGAGCTTCTGCGCGTTTTTGTCGCCGACCTTCGGTAGCAGCACGGCGATGCGGTTCCACGCGGCGGCGTCCGAGGGATTGTAGACGAACCGTAGCATCGCCACGAGGTCACGCACGTGAGCTTGCTCGAAGAACCGCACGCCGCTGGTTATCTGGTAGGGGATCTGCAGGCGCGAGAGTTCCAGCTGGATGTCGAGGGCTTGGAAATGTGCGCGGTAGAGGATCGCGATGTCGCTCAGCGAGCAGCCTTCGTCGAGCAGGCCACGCACTCGCTGGACGATGAACTGGGCCTGCTCACGGCCGTCCATCGCCTGCACGTAGTAGGGCTTCTCGGAGTTCGCCCGGTGCGGACGCAGCTCCTTCTCAAACGCCCGGCCGCGGGGCTGGGCGAGGAGCACGCCGTTGGCGAGCGCGAGGATCTGCGGCGTCGAGCGGTAATTGGTCTCGATGCGGTGGATCACCGTGCCGGGGTGGCGGTCGGGGAAGGTGAGGATGTTCTCCACGTTGGCGCCGCGCCACGTGTAGATGCACTGCGCGTCGTCCCCCACCGCCATCACGCGGTGGTGGGAGCCGATCAGATCGACGATCTGCGACTGCACCACGTTGGTGTCCTGATACTCGTCCACCAGCACGTGACGGAAGCGGTGCGCGAAATACTCCGCCGTCTCCGGCGAGCGCCGCAGGAGATCCAGCCAGTGCTCCAGCAGGTCGTCGTAATCGAGCACGTTGTCGGCCCGCTTGCGCTCCGCGTACTTGCGTGCGAACGCCGGCAGGCGGTCGATCACGCCTTCGTGTTGCGGGAAGAAGCGAGAGACGGTCTCAGCCAACGGCAACTGGGTGTTGCGCGCCATCGACAGGATCGCGTGCAGGGGCCCGGGCTTCGGGTGCGTCTTGTCCTTGAAGAATCCGCGATCGGTCTCGTCCACCGCGTCCCGCAGCACGCCCTCGGATTCCTCGGCGTCGAGGATCGTGAAGGTTCGCGGCAGCCCGATCGTCTCGCCGTGCGTCCGCAGGGAGCGGTGGCCGATGCTGTGGAATGTACCGCCCCAGAAACGCGCCGGTTCGACTCCGGTGAGTTCGTGCACGCGGTGCAGCATCTCCTTCGCCGCCTTGTTGGTGAACGTGAGCAGCAGGATCTCGCTCGGCCGCACGCCCTGCGACAGCAGGTAGGCCACGCGGTAGGTGAGGGTGCGCGTCTTGCCCGAACCCGCCCCCGCCAGCACCAGCAGCGGGCCCGGTTCCGCCGTCACGGCCGCAAACTGCTCGTCGTTGAGTTGCGCGCGGAAGTCGATCGGCGGGACGGCCGGTGCGTGCGGTCGGTGATCAGGCGGAAATTCCATCGCGTCTCCCAAGGGGCCACGAAGGCCGCAAAAAGCGAACACGGGCGCAAGGGGTTTCGCGGTCCGCGGGCGTTTCGGAGCTTCCCGGCGAACTCGCGGCTGGTCTGCGTGTCACAGGCCCGCATGATGTCTGCCATGAGATTCGTCTTACCCGCGGTCCTCGCCCTCGCGGCCGCCGCCTCCGCCCAGCCCGCGCTCACCGTCTACAACCAGGGTTTCGCTGTCGTCCGCGAACGGGTCCCGCTCGACCTCCGTGCGGGCGAGACCGCCTTCGCGTTCAGCGGCGTCACCGGCCAGCTCGAGCCCGACTCCGTCGTCCTCCGCGATCCCGCCGGCCGCGTGCCGGTGCGCATCCTGGAGCAATCCTATCGCGCGGACGTCATGTCGCAGTCCCTGCTGCTGTCGCTTCACGAGGGCAAGGAGCTGGAGTTCCTCGTGCGTGACCAGAACGCCAAGGAGTTCCGCGTCCGCGGGCGCGTCATCCGCAGCGGACACAATCCCGGCGGCCAGCCCGCCGCGCCCATCGTCGAGGTCGACGGACGTCTGCGTTTCTCGCTGCCGGGCGAACCATTGTTCCCAGCTTTGACCGATGACGCCATCCTGCGTCCGACGCTGTCGTGGCGGCTGGCCGCGCCCCAGGCGGCCAAGGTGGAGGCCGAGCTCGGCTACGTCACCGGCGGGCTTTCTTGGCAGGCGGCCTACAACCTCGTGGCGCCGGAGAAGGGCGACACGCTCGACATCGTGGGTTGGATCTCGGTTTCCAACGAGAGCGGGAAGGCTTTTGAGAACGCCGCGGTGAAACTCATGGCCGGCGACGTGAACCGCGTGCAGCCGCCGCTCGCGATGCGCGCGCGGGGCATGGTGATGCAGGCGATGGCGGCCGACGCGGCCGTGACCGAGAAGGCCTTCGACGAGTTTCACCTCTACACGCTCCCGCGTCCGGTGACGCTGCGGGACCGCGAGACCAAACAGGTCGAGTTCATGCGCGCCACCGGCGTGCGCGCTCCCGTGATCTACGTCTATGACGGGGTGGGCCAATGGGGTCGATTCGGTGGCGCGATGAACCGCGATCCGGGCTACGGCACGCAGGGCAACCGCAAGGTCGCCGTGATGCGCGAGTTCAAGAACAGCGAGGCGAACCGGCTCGGTCTGCCGCTGCCCAAGGGCAAGCTGCGGTTCTACCGGCGCGACGACGCCGACGGCCGCATCGAGTTCACCGGTGAGAACGAGCTCGATCACACGCCGCGCAACGAGCTCATCCGCGTGAAGACCGGCGACGCGTTCGACGTGGTCGGCGAACGCGTGCGCGTTAACTTCAACGGCAGCAACCGGCAGGACTTCGCCGAGGAGGACTTCGAGATCCGCCTCCGCAACCACAAGACGGAGCCGGTCACAGTGCGCGTGGTGGAGCACCTCTACCGCTGGAGCAATTGGAGCATCACGGCCAAGTCGCGGGACTTCGTGAAGAAGGACGCGCAGACGATCGAGTTTGAGGTGCCGGTGCCGGCCGACTCGGAGCAGGTCGTGACCTACCGCGTGCGCTACGAGTGGCGCTGAGGGTCCTGTTGGCCGGCGGAAAATGGCTCGCCGCCCGACGGCGCGTCGTGCTGGTCTGCCGGCGAACCGTTACCCAACCACGAATCCCATGAACCGTCTCCTCCGTTTCCTCACGCCCGCGGCGCTCGTCGCCGCCACTGCGATCGCGTTCGCCGCCGAGAGCGCTCCCGCCAAGAAGGGCCCGCCGCCCCCGCCGCTCCCCGGAGCCGGCACCGGCGGCAACACCCCCCATGCCACCACCAGCGGCGTCATCGGGCCCAATCGCCGCGAGGGCAGCATGATCACTATCTCCTACGGCCGGCCTAGCGCCGTGCACCCGCGCAAGGGCGGCGAGTCCCGCAAGATCTGGGGCGGTCTCGTGGCGTGGGGCAAAGCCGACCGTCTCGGCGCCGACGAGGCGACCAGCATCATCCTCCAGCACTCGATCGAGGCCGGCGGCGTAACGATCCCGGCCGGCGCCTACACGCTCTACATCATCCCGCAGGAAGGCGAGGGTTCGAAGCTCGCGTTCAGCAAGGCCATCGGAAAGTGGGGTGTGCCGGTCGACGAATCGGCCGACCAGGCGCGCGTCGCGCTGACCAAGGAGACGCTCGAGAAGGCCGTCGACCAGTTGACGATTTCCGTCGAGAACAACCCGCAGAAACCCATGAGCGGCTTCATCCGCATCAAGTGGGAGAAGACCCAATTCTCGCTGCCCCTGACGGTGAAGAAGTGAGCGCTGGCGGTCCGCGAATGAGCGCTTGACGCGCGTCGCGAAACCGCGACTTTCTTCGCCTCTTTTCGCCCTCATCGTCTATCGGTTAGGACAGGAGATTCTCAATCTTCAAAGCGGGGTTCGATTCCCCGTGGGGGCGCCAATTTCGAGCACCCGCCTGCAAGGGCGGGTGCTTTTTTTCGGACGTGAAAATTGGGCGTCAGGGCCGGTCAAGAATGAGCCTTTGGCCGGCGACGTCGGCTGCGGTCAGTTCGTTGGAGGCGATTTTTGTGGCATGGGAATCCAGGAGGAGTTCACGCCGCACCAGTGTGTACTACCGGGCGAGATCAGGCCCGGCGGCTAGGACAAGCGGGGGCGACGGTCCGACGGCGAGCGTCAACAACTCAGCTCCGATAAGCACCCCGCTCAGGAATGCCCGGGCATGGGATCCCGGCATGCTGCGCAGCACGACATCGGTCGCGCTGCGCAGCCCGGAGATCAGTCGCACCCGGCGGCCAGCTTTGGGAAGATCGGTGAACTGCAGTGTGCGGTCGTCAATCGAAGCCGGCAAAGCCGCGTACGGCAGTTCCCGCCAGCCTAGGTTCGAGGAAGCCATGCCCGACCTGACCACAGACAGATCGGCGGGGATGTCTTGGCGTAAATGCGCAACGCCCGGATCAGAGTAGCGAAAAGGTGCTCCTGAAGCCAGTCAGTCTTCGTGGCGAGGCATCGCCAGATGCCGATTGCCACCGTACGAGGTGTGCGTGCGGCGCACGACGGATCCCTCGTGTCAGTCGAGCAGACTCATCGGGCACGTGTCCTCCCGATCCTCCGGCTAAATCGGCCCGATTCCGTGCTACCCGAACATCAACACGTAGATCGTGAAGGTCAGGGCTACGGCGCCCGCGGCGGCGGCAATGGTCCAGAGAAGGGTCCGCCGCCGGGCGGCGAGGGCGAACGTCGAGACGATGACGGCGAGCTGCGCGGCGAGCATGCCGTAGAAAAACCGTCCGCTGCGCCGGTGGTGGCGTTCGGCGGCAAGGTTGCTGGCGCGCACTTGCAGCTCGAAAAGTTGCGCGATCGTCTGGTTGAGGCGGGCCTCGACATCGTAGCGCTGGGAATGAAAACGGAGGCGCGCGACGGTGAACTCACGCATGAGCGGTTGGCCTGCCAACTGTGTTTCCCAGATTCCGATGAGGTTGCTCACCGGTTCCAATTGCGCGTCGAGCGTTCGGGCGTGCGCATGGTGTTCGCGCAGTGCGCCGTCGAGAACCGGGCCGGCGGCCGCTACAACGAGCCGCGCGATCTCTTCGTCCGGACGCGCCGAGTCGATGGCGGAAAGAGCGGAGGAAACCGGTTCCGGAAGTCGTGGGGCCGGTGCGGTCCGTGGCAAAGCGCCGGTGGTGAGCGCGGCAATGGCAAGCTGTCCGGCGGGGGAATCCACGGCCCCAGGGGAGGAACTGCCCAGCACGCGACGTAGCGCCGCGCCATCGAGCCCCTTGGCTCCTTCGGCCGTGACCATCAGATCAATCGTCCCGCGGAGCATCACGGCACGGAGGCGTTTACTTTGAAAAAAGCCCCATTGATCACCGGCCTTGGACTGGCGTTGGGCCGCCAGGGAGCGATCATATTGCGCTCGTGTCATCTCGCTGGAAGCGAGACCTGCTAGAAGGGTTGCGATCACGGTCATGACGACCGGAGTGACGCTTAAGATCTTTCCCCACGGCGTCTGGGCGACTTCGGCCTTCAACTCTTCCGGGATTTGGGGCTTCAGGGATATTTTAGGAAGTCCGGACATGTGAGGAGACGAAATCGGGCTGGGAGAATAACGAGTGATGCGGCCGGGCAGTAGAAAAGGGTACTTCCGGCCTGTTGGAGTGGGTTGGAGAATTCCACTCGCGGGTTTTATTTCACGAGAAGGTGACGTCTTTTTGACAAGCGTCCCGGGGTCGACACGCCACCAAGAAAAAAGCCCCGGAAATCGGGGCTTGATGGGACGTGATTATTTCTTCGCCGGAGCCGGAGGGGGAGGTGGCGGGCGGGTCATCGAGCTCTGCTCGGCACGACGCGTAATCATCTCCGTAGTCCTCTGGATCTCCAGCTCTGCGGTGCGGCGCGCGATGCGGGCCAGTTCCACCTTTTTGGCGGTCTCGAAGTTGTCGCGGGAGGCCTTGTCCTCCTCTTTCCGAAGACGATCAAGTTCGGCCTCCAAAGCGGTGACCTGCTTCTGGGCCGCACCAGCTTTCGCGAGGAATTCAGCGGTCTGGTCCGCCACCTTTTTGTCGTCGGCTGCCTGACGGGCGGCCTTCTCATCGGCCTTTTTCTTTTCCTCGGCGTCGCGCTCGTCCTGGCGCTTCTTCGCGTCGGCGCGCGCCTTCGACTCGGCGGCCTTCTTCTTCTCTTCGGCTTCGGCGCGCTCTTTAGCGACCTTGGCAGCGACGATACGGGCCTTTTCCTCAGCTTGCTTTACGTGACCTTTGTAGATCACGAAGAGGCCAACGAGGAGAACAGCGGGGAAGATGAGGTAGATCCACTTTTTCATGGGATAGAAGGTAGGGTAGGGTTACTTCTTGGCGGCGGCAGCGGCGGCGGCGGCCGCGCGGGCGGCGTCCTCTGCGGCCTTATCTGCGGCGGCGATCTTTTCTAGAACTGTCTTGAGGGAGGCTACATTCGCGTTGGCCCTCTTCACGTACTCGAGAACGAACTTCTCCTCATCGAGGATACGGGCTTTTTCGGACTTTGTTTCCTCGACTTTGCGCTTTTGGGTATCGATTTCTTTTTGGAGGCGTCGAATTTGCGCCTCTAATTTATCGGCATCTCGCCCGGCTTTGTCGCGAGCCTGACGCTCCTTTTCCCGCTTTTCCTTCGCTGCGGCCTCGATCACTTCACGCTCGGCACGCTCCTTCTTTCGCTTCTCTTGGAGTTCGAGTGCAGCCTGGACCGCCTTTTCGCGATCCTTGGATTCTTTCAGAAGCTTGGCCTCTTTCGCATCCCGGACAGCTTTGACCTTGGCTGCCTCCCGATCTGCGTAGTTTTTGTGGGCGTTCCAATAGAAGGCGAAGAAGAAGATGACCAGCGCCGCGATCGGAATGACGAAGTAGATGTAACTTTTCTTCATGAGATGGGTTGTAAGGGGCTTCAGGCTTTTCCACCCTTTTTGGGGTCGGCTTTGGATTTGTCGGACTTTCGGGCCTCTCGCTCGGCGATGGCCTCCTCGATTACACCCTTCAAGCGGGGGAACTGGGCGTCCTTTTTGGATTCTTCGTATTGGCCGGCCTTGTCCACCGCCGCCTTAGCCTGGTCAATTTCACCGAGGTCATAGGCCGTGTAAGCGATCAGATAGTGGACGGAAAACGGCTTCGTCCGTTCAAAGTTTCCTTTCTGCGCCGCGAGCTTGGCATGGTGCAGGGCCTCTTTGTTGTTTTCCATCTGGATGTGGATCTGGGCGATCTGCAGTTCAATCTCGCCGTTATTCGGGAAGAGCCGGGAGGCTTCCTTCAGAACCTCGATTGAGCGCTCGTTCATGTTCGCTTCCAGGTAGTAACGGCCGAGCACCTGCCAGTTGCCGGGTTCCGAATCGATCGCACCGGACTTCATCCCGTTGTAGAGCAATTCGGTTCCGCGGGTGAACTGGTTCGCCATCAAATACAGTGAGACTAGATTCATCGAATCCTTGGGGGTCTTCATGTGCCCCAGGCCTTGGGCGCGCTCGCAGGTGAGAATGGCCCGTATCAGATACTCCCGACCCACTGCGGCGTTCTTCTTGCCTTCCCGCTCTGAGAGTTGGAGATAGGAAGCCATCAGCAATTGCCAGAAGTCCTTCTTGGATGGATTCTGCTGCAACAGGATTTCCAGGATTTCCGATGACCCGATGAGGTCATTCTGTTGCTGCTGGAGAGTGAGCAGAAGTTGGTAGAAGCCCTCTTTCGGTTTCAGGGAACTGGAAAGCCCGCGGTCCACGATCTGGCGGGCCTCGTTTAGAAGGGCCTGGTCGATTTTGTTCTGATCGGCTGTCGCCCGGTAATACAGGATGGAGGCGTAGGCCATCATGGTTTCGGGCGTCGGGTTTTTAGTGCCCTTGAGGAAGCGCCGGAAGTAATTGATCGCCTTGCTGAAGTACTGCTGCTGCTGAGCGGGAACTTTGGACGTGGAGCCCTCCTGTCCGTACAGCTGGGCAAGTAGCGACACGGTGTCCAAGGTCTGTTTTTCGG
>Ga0255188_1000400_pt1 | contig 14679 bp, 9 predicted proteins | sample Miss_Cont_RepB_8_FD_188427 | JGI IMG/M metagenome (GOLD analysis project Ga0255188, IMG submission 188427) | Freshwater microbial communities from Mississippi River, Louisiana, United States - Miss_Cont_RepB_8h | ecosystem: Environmental > Aquatic > Freshwater > River | place: USA: Louisiana... | reverse complement strand
GGCGTATTGACGGAGTGATTTCGTTGGGCGGTGGCGGTGGCACCGCCATCGGCACGGCGGCGATGCGGGCCTTGCCCCTGGGCTTCCCCAAAGTGATGGTGTCCACCCTGGCCAGCGGCAACACGGCTGCATACGTGGGGGTGAAGGACATCGTGATGTTTCCCGCCGTGGTGGATGTGGCCGGCATCAACCGCATCTCCCGGCAGATCCTCACCCGCGCCGCGGGCGCGATCTGCGGGATGGTGGAGAGTGTGCCCGCGCCCGGCGACGACCGGCCGCTCATCGTGGCCAGCATGTTTGGCAACACGACTGACTGCGTGCAGGCCGCCAAGCGAATCCTCGAAGCCGCCGGTTATGAAGTGCTCGTATTCCACGCCACGGGCACGGGTGGCCGCGCCATGGAGTCGCTGATTGAATCGGGCATGGTGGCTGGCGTGCTGGATGTCACCACCACGGAGTGGGCCGATGAACTGGTGGGTGGCATCCTCGGAGCCGGCCCCACCCGCTGCGAGGCGGCGGCCCGGCACGGGATCCCCGCCATCGTCACTCCCGGCTGCCTGGACATGGTCAACTTCGGCGCGCCCGCCAGCGTGCCGGCCCAGTTTGCCGGCCGCACCTTCTACCAGCACAACCCGCAAGTGACCTTGATGCGCACCTCCCCGGAGGAATGCGCCGAGCTTGGGCGTATTCTGGCGGAGAAGATCAACCTTTCCACCGCTCCGGTCACAGTCCTCCTGCCGCTCAAGGCCATCAGCGTCATCAGTGCGCCGGGACAGAAATTTCACGACCCCGTCGCGGACCGCATCCTCTTCACCGCCTTGCGGACCTACCTCCGCAAGGACATTCCAGTTGTCGAGCTGGACTCCGCCATCAACGCGCCGGAGTTCGCCCAAGCCTGCGCCGCGCGGCTCCTGGCCAACCTCGAACTCGCGAGGAACGGCAAACGCTGATCCGGCACGATGCCGTCGGCGGGGGGGCCGTTGGCCCCCGTGTCAGGCGAGATAAGGAATGGTCAGCGGCCCTTGCGGCAGCACGGCGACGCGTGCCTCGGGGCCAAGTGCCGCCAGGCGGGCGGCGACTTCCGCACCGATGTCCCGACACGGCTTCAAGTGCGCGGAGGCAAGCACTTCATCCGAAAGCTTGCTGTAAACCAGAACCTCCGCCTTGCGTTGGATGAGCGCCTGGATTTGCGCCTGCCACTGCTCCGGCTTCACGAAGCCGGGCGTGGCCAGCATCAGCAGGATTTCCTCCGAGCTGCGCGCGCTGCGGAGGAGCTTGTCCAGCGGGCTGTTCGCGGGGACGCCCTCGCTGCATTCGCACGCGAGGATGATCAGGCCGCCGGGCCGCACGATCCGCGCAGCGGCGCTCATACCCTTGACGCCCTGATAGAGGTTCATGTCCAGCGGGTAGCCGCTGTTGGTCGTCACCACGATGTCGAACGGATCCTTCACCCGCTGCATGGCGGACTTGCGGACGTATTCGTAACCGGTCTTGTGCGCCGCCTGCATGTCGCCGGCGAAGACGTTGGTGATCTGCTTGGTCTCGTTCAGCGTGACGTTGAGCAAGAAGCTCGGGCCCACGCGCAACGCGATGTCGCGCAGTTCCTCCCACAACGGGTTGCCGTCCGTGATGCCGAACGCCGCGCGCGGATCGCCGATGTGGTGGGCACCGTGGTTGCTCATGACCGTCGCCAGGCCGGCGACCCCGGGTGCGATACCCTTGGGCCCGCCGCTGAAGCCGGCGAAGAAGTGCGGTTCGATGAACCCGGTGATGATCCGCACATCCGCGTGCGCGCAATGGCGGTTGATGAGCGCGGGCGCGCCGGTGCGTGTGGTGCCGAACTGCACCATGTCCGCGTCGTGCTCGCACTCGTGGTTGATGACGCGGTAGTTCGCGACGACCTCGGGCGTGAGCATCTTCTCCAGCTCGGCCTTCGTGTTGGGGCGGTGCGTGCCGGTTTGGTTGAGCAACGTGATTTGGTCACGCGCGACCCCGTGCTTCGCAAGGTATTCCAACACCCAAGGAATGATGCGGTGGTTGGGCGTGGCGCGCGTGATGTCGGTGAAGTTGATGCAAACCTTCGCGCCGGGCGCGAGCCAGTCCCGCAGCGGCTTCGCGCCGATGGGATTGTCCAGGGCGGCGAGCAAAGCAGCCTTCTCGTCGGCCAGGGCGGGATTGTGCGACGGCTCGATGACCGTGGTGCGGGCGTCGGGGAATTCCATCGGCAAGTGGCCTTGGCCGTAGGCGAGATTGACTTTCATAACTTCAAGTCCGGGTAAGGTAAATCGGAGCAAGGCGGCGAGGCAAAGCGATTCACGGTGGGGCAGGGGGCTGTGGCACCTCCGACTGCCGGTGCGTGGGGCTTCCGCGCCTCTATCGGCCCCAACTCCGCCGGAACGGCCGGCCGCCGGGCCGTGGCCCGCCAGAAGGGTTGGCACCGGGACGATTACCACTGCGCGGACGTTGCCCAGCGCCGGGCGAACCCGGCTCGGGGGCGAAGCCGCTGTGCCAACTGTCCTCCCGATGCAGCGGATGCTGGGAGCGCTGCGGCTGCTGCGAACGGGGCTGCTGCGAGCGCTGCGGTTGCTGCGAGCGAGGTTGCGGTTGCTGCGAACGCTGCGGCTGCTGCGAACGCTGCGGTTGTCCCCGGCCTTGCCGGTGGTGCTGGCCCGCGTCGCCCGCCGTCCGGACTTCCGGACGGTCCGTGTAATCGAATCCCTCCGCGTGCTTGCGCACCAAGCCGCGCCCGATGAAGCGCTCCAGGGACCGCAGCTCACCGTGATCCTCCGGCGTCACAAAGCTGATGGCGTCGCCAATCGCCTGCGCCCGGCCGGTGCGGCCAATGCGGTGGACGTAATCCTCCGCGTGCATTGGGAAATCGAAGTTCACGACGTGCGAGATGCCGTCCACGTCAATGCCCCGGGCGGCGATGTCCGTGGCCACCAGCACGCGCACCGCGCCGGACTTGAAGTCACGCAGCGCGCGAAGCCGCTGCGCTTGCGAGCGGTTCGAGTGCAAGGTTGCCGTGGTGATGCCGTGGGATTCCAACTGGCGGGCCAGCCGGTCGGCGGAATGCTTCATGCGCACAAAGACGAGCACCATGTTCATGGTGGGCTCGCCAAGCAGGTGGACGAGCAAAGCCACTTTGCGGGACCGCGGAATTTCGTAAGCCCACTGCGTCACGGTCTCGGCCGGGTTCGACCGGCGGCCGATCTGCACCAGCTTGGGCGAATGCTGGAACTCATGGGTCAGGGCCTCGATTTCACGCGACAGGGTCGCGGAAAAAAGCAGTGTCTGCCGCTGCTTGGGAAGCGAACGGACGATCTGCCGGATGGAGGGCAGGAAGCCCATGTCCAGCATGCGGTCCGCCTCGTCCAGCACGAGAAATTCCAGGCCGGAGAAATCCGCGCAGCGCCGCCCCATCAGATCCAGCAGCCGTCCCGGGGTGGCGACGATGATCTCCGTCCCCTCGCGCAACGCGCGGATCTGCGGGGTTTCACCCACGCCGCCAAAGACGGTCGCCATCCGCACCGAAAGATGCTTGCCGTAGGCCCGGATGTTTTCCTCGATTTGCACCACCAGCTCCCGCGTCGGGGCGAGCACCAGCACCCGCGTGCCCCGGCCGCGTCCGGCGGCCGCCATCAGCTTGGTCAGGATGGGGAGCGTAAAAGCAGCGGTCTTGCCCGTGCCCGTCTGGGCGATGCCGATCAGGTCGTGGTTGCCGAGAATCTGCGGGATGGCCGCCGACTGGATGGGGGTGGGCTCGGTGTAGCCGGCCTCCGCGATGGCGCGGAGGATGCGGGCGTCGAGGTTTAATGCGTCAAACGACATAGAGCTTGGCAGTGTGCCTCAAGGCCGCGTTCTGAGGCGAACTAAATTTATGGACGAGAAGGAGGCGCGATGAACTCGCCCCGTAGCTCGACATTCCAATGTCGAGTGCCCGCACCAGCGGAAGGCCGACTCGACATTGGAATGTCGGGCTACGCCCCCCACCGCGCCAGCCGCTGTCGCAGTTTCTTCACATGCGAAAACTTCGGCGTGATGGGCGGGAAGTCATTCAGCAATTGCTCCGCCGTCGGCACCGCGCCCCAGGCCGTCACGGTGAACATCTCGAAGGCATGCTGCGACTTGAAGCCCAGTTCGTGATTCTGCCGTAGAAACCGCGCGCGCAGGACGGCTTTCCACTCCTCGCGGTTCTGCGGCGCGGCCATCTTGTGCCGACCCACCCATGGAATCCACTCGACGATTTGCGACTGGTGGCACCACGTCATGTCGCAGATGGCCTCGAATGCCGCCTCCACGTCCACCGCGAGGTCGTGCGCGTTCTCGCCGAACTGGTAGGTGTCGTAGGTGTTCAGAATGACCGGCACCTTGACCTGCGTGGACTTCGTCTCGTCCGCCGGATATTCCGGCGTGAAGGCGTGCGGGACGTTGATCATGTAGGCCACTTCGCGCACCGCCGTCGCGACGGCAACATGGTCCACATGAATCCCCGCGCGCGGGTCGCTCGCCACGGGCGGGCAGAAGAGGTAATCCGGCTCGAAGTCGCGAATCGCCTTCCACAGCGCTGCGAGCAAGTCCGTCGTCACGCGCAGGCAGGCTTCGCGCGGAATCTGCCCGTTGGGCAGCCGCAGCGGCTCGAACTGAAACCCGCCAATCGCCGCCGCCGCCGCCTGTTCGCGCAAGCGCAGCATGCCCGTCTCCTCGCGCGTGCGGAAGTGGTGTCCGGCCTTGCCGTCCGTGCAGACAATGACCTTCGCCGTGAAGTCCGTGCCCAGCTTGCGCCGCCACAGCTCGAACGTCCCGGCAGTGGTGAATTCGTAGTCGTCGTGATGCGCGTGCAAAAAGAGAACCTTCATAATTGACCCCGCCAGCTTGGGCTGACTTCTTCGCGCTGGGAAGCCCTGACCGCTGGTTCAGCTTGCTGGCAGGGCAGTGGACTTTTCCTCGCCTTGCGGCGGCGGCTCCCGTATGCAGACGGCCATGCACCTGCTCGCGCGGATTGCCACGTTGAATCTCCTCGTCGCCGCCACGACCGCCTTCGCCGCTGACTGGCCGCAGTATCTCGGCCCGACGCGCAACGCGACTTACGCCGGCAATGACTTGGCGGACAACTGGCCGAAGGAAGGCCCCGCATTGTTGTGGCAGAAGAAGGCCGGTTCTGGCTGGGCGGGGCCGGTGGTGGCGGGTGGCAAAGTCCTGCTGTTCCATCGCGTTGCGAGCCAGCAAATCGTCGAGTGCCTTGACGCCCTGACCGGCAAGGAGCATTGGCGGCAAGCCTTTCCCACCACCTACGTGGATGGCTTTGGCTTCGACAATGGCCCGCGCGCCACGCCCTGCGTTGCCGACGGGCGCATCTTCGTTCTGGGAGCCAACGGCAACTTGCATGCGCTCGACTTCGCCACCGGCAGGCCGTTGTGGAGCGTAGATGCGCCCAAGGACTTTGGCGCGGAGAAGGGCTACTTCGGTTTCGCCTCCTCGCCACTCGTGGAGGGCAAGCTGCTGCTGGTGAATCTGGGCGGCAAGAATGGCGCGGGGATTGTCGCCTTCGACACCGCCAGCGGCAAAGTCCAGTGGAAGACCAACGATGAGGAGGCTAGTTATTCTTCGCCGGTGGCGGCCACGCTCGGCGACGCACGTCACGTTTTCTTCTTCACCCGGCACCACCTCGTTTCGGTCGATCCCAGCAGCGGCAAGTCCCGATTCACTTTCCCGTGGGGCCCCAAAATGCAGGCGTCGGTCAGCGCCGCCGTCCCGGTGGTGAGCGGGGACAAGGTGTTCATCAGTGCCGGCTACGGTGCCGGCGCGGCCGCGTTGCGCGTGAAGCCAGGAGGCGTGGAGAAACTTTGGTCCGGCGACGACCAGCTCACCGCGCAATATGTCACCCCCGTTTTGCGAGATGGTTTCCTCTATGGTTTTGAGGGTCGGGTGGACACTGGTCCCAAACCGGAGCTGCGTTGTGTGGAAATCGCCACCGGCAAGGTCCGCTGGAGCACGGACAAGGTCGCGCACGGCGGCATCCTGCTGGCCGGTCGCAGCCTGTTGATCACCACCGACCGCGGCGAGCTGGTGCGGGTGGCGGCCGAGCCGACTGGCTTTCAGGAAGCGGGGCGCGCCCAAATCCTCGGTTTTGAAGGCCGCGCCCAGCCCGCCCTCGCCAACGGCCTCCTCTTCGCGCGCGACAAGGGCAAGCTGGTGGCGGTGGATTTGCGGCGGAAATAGCCACGGAATACGGGCTCGTTCGCCCCGTCCAGATGCGGGTGGTTTTTGCGGTTGATCCCCTCGGCTGCCGGCGTAGCCTGCGACTATGAAAACCACCGCGAATTCCTCGTATCCAGTCATCCTCCCCGTCCTGTTTGCCCTTTGCGCTGCGCTGGCCTTGCCCGCGCTGGCGGAGAAACAGAAGTTCACCGACCTCTCCGGCTTTCCGCTGTTGTGGTCGGCGAAGAAAACGCCGCTTGCGACGCCGTTCATTCCCGGCCTGAACGCCGCTTTGCTGCTCTCGGAGGAACAGAAGGAAAGGCTCCTTACCGCGCGGGAGGAAATCCTACAGAACGAAAAACTCCAGCAGCTCGGCGCGAAGGTGAAGTCGAACCCCAACGCAACCGAAGCCGAGCGGGATGCCGTCCAGCAGGCACAGGCACAGGCGCGCGACCAGTTCAAGGCGCGCGTGGAGTCCATCCTCACCACCGGGCAGCGCACGCTGGTCGAACAGCTCAACACAGTTTTTGACGAGTCGCTCACCGCCGCCCAGGAGGCCTACCGTGGTCAGATCGAACAGGTGACCAAGACCGACAAAGCCCGTCTGGAGGAGTTGCGCCGGGAGGTGCGGGAAACTGCGGTGAAGAATTTTAAGACGAGAGTGGAGGGAATGCTCACCAAGGAACAGTGGGCCGCCCTCCAAAAAGCCGCCGCCGCCGAGGAGGCCGTCGCCAAAAACGCGGTGAAAGTGAAAAAGCCCTGACGCCCGTGCCGGCGGTTTGCAACCGCCGACTGTGGAGTGCAGCAGTTCGAGGCAGCCCCGAGCAGTCCATCTGCAATGCGGCGATTACAAATCGCCGGCACTGCTCACGCCGCTTCCCACTTTTTTGCGCGTTCCAACGCCTTGTCCCAGCCGGCGGTGAGTCGCTTGCGCTCGCTGGCTTTCATTGTGGCCGAGAAGCGGCGGTCCACCTGCCACTGCGCGGCGATTTCCTTCTGGTCCTTCCAGTAACCGACCGCGAGTCCGGCAAGATACGCCGCGCCCAGGGCGGTCGTCTCCGAGACACGCGGGCGCACGACGGGGACGCCGAGGAGGTCGGACTGGAACTGCATGAGCAGGTTGTTCGTGCTCGCGCCGCCGTCCACGCGGAGTTCCTTCAGCTTGATTTTCGCGTCGGCCTCCATCGCGTGCAGCACGTCGGCGACTTGGTAGGCGATGCCTTCGAGCGCCGCGCGGGCAATGTGCGCCGAGCTGGTGCCGCGCGTGAGTCCAGCGAGCAGACCACGCGCGTATTGGTCCCAATGCGGCGCGCCGAGTCCCGCGAAGGCGGGGACAAGATAAACTCCATGCGTATCCGCGACCTGTGCGGCCAGTGCCTCGACATCGCGCGAGGACTTGATGATGCCGAGGCCGTCGCGCAGCCATTGCACGACCGCGCCCGCGATGAAGATGCTGCCTTCCAGCGCGTATTCCGTGCGGTTGCCGATGCGCCACGCGACCGTCGTGAGCAGATTGTTCTTCGAGGTCACGGGCTTGGTGCCGGTGTTCATCAGCATGAAGCAGCCGGTGCCGTAGGTGTTCTTCACCATGCCGGGCCGCGTGCAGGCCTGGCCAAAGAGCGCGGCCTGCTGGTCGCCCGCGATGCCCGCGATGGGAATGGCCGCGCCAAAATGCGCCGTCTCGCCATAGACCTCCGAGGACGCACGCACCTGCGGCAGCACGCTGCGCGGAATGCCGAAGAGGGCGAGCAATTCGTCGTCCCAGTCGCCGGTGTGGATGTTGAAGAGCATCGTGCGCGAGGCGTTGCTCGGGTCGGTGACGTGGACGCGGCCGCCGGTGAGCTGCCACACAAGCCACGAGTCAATCGTGCCAAACGCGAGTTCGCCACGCTTCGCCCGCGCCTTCGCGCCGGCGATGTTTTGCAGGAGCCATTGGAGCTTCGTGCCAGAGAAATAGGCATCGAGGACGAGGCCGGTCTTGCGGCGAATGAGCGCGGCCTTGCCGGCGCGCTTGAGTTTGTCGCACACGGCGGCGGTGCGGCGGTCCTGCCAGACGATGGCGTTGGCGATGGGCTTGCCGGTGGCGCGCTCCCACACGACGGTCGTCTCGCGCTGGTTCGTGATGCCGATGGCGGCGATGTCGTTGGCGGTGAGGCGGGCCTTGAGGATGGCCTCGGCAGCGACGTTGGACTGCGTGGCCCAGATTTCGTTGGCGTCGTGCTCCACCAAGCCGGGCTTGGGGAAAATCTGCCGGAACTCCTGCTGCGCCACGGCGACGATGGAGCCGGCGTGGTCGAAGACGATGGCGCGCGAACTGGTGGTGCCTTGGTCGAGAGCGAGGATGTGTTTCATGGGGAAGTTGAGAGTTGTTAGTTGAGAGTTGAGAGGCCGAAGTCGGTGTCTCTCAACACTCAACTTTCAACGCTCAACAGTTTGCCGTCACGCCGGCCACAGTATCTTGAAAATCATCGCTCCCGCCACGCCGCCGATGAGCGGGCCGACGACTGGCACCCACGCGTAGCCCCAGTCGGAGCCGCCCTTGCCTGCGATGGGGAGCACCGCGTGCGCGATGCGCGGGGCGAGGTCGCGCGCGGGGTTGAGCGAGTAGCCGGTCGGGCCGCCGAGCGAGAGGCCGATGGACCACACGAGCACGCCGACAAGCGCGGGGCCGAAGCCCTTGTCCCAGCCGAACTCGGGGTTGAGGTTCGCCTTCGCGCCGATGGCCAGCACGCCGAGCAGGAGCATCGCCGTGCCGATGACTTCGCAGAGCAGGTTCGCGCCGGACTTTCGGATGGCGGGCGCGGTGCAGAAGATGCCCAGCTTCGCGCCCTTGTCCTCCGTGACTTCCCAGTGCGGCAGATACGCGAGCCACACGAGCACCGCACCGAGGAACGCGCCGGCCATTTGCGCGGCGAGGTAAACCGGCACCAAGTCCCAGCCGAACTTGCCGATGCTCGCCAACGCCAGCGTCACGGCCGGATTCAAGTGCCCGCCGCTGATGCTGCCGACGCAATACACACCGACCGTGACCGCCAGCGCCCAACCGGTGGTGATGACAATCCAGCCGGAGTTCTGGCCTTTGGATTTGTTGAGCAGCACGTTTGCGACAACGCCGTCGCCCAAGAGGACGAGGATCGCGGTGCCGATGAGTTCCGCGAGCCAGGGAGACAGGGTGGGTGGCATGGATGATCAGCGGTGATTGGTTGGGAACAGGCCCGAGCGTAGCACCCAAGTTTATGGGTGCAATGAGGAAGCGGCGGCCTGCGGGGCCACGGTTGACACCGTTCGCTGCAAGAAGATGAAGGGGGCAAGTGCGAGAGGTGAACTCATGGCGATTGCCGGGTTCGAAGCCACTGCCGCACCTCCTGCTCAAGGGCGGCGGCATCGCCAGCCTTGGTCACGGCTTGGGCAAACGAGAGGTGCTTGACCTCCAAAAGGTAGCGCACCATCTGGCGATACTCGAAGTAGCGGTAGGCGGGAGAAGGGTGGCGCTCGCCGGCCGCCATGCGTCGCAGTCCTTCCGGTTCGGGGAAGCTGCTCTCGCGGGCGACATAGTCGGCATAGCCCTCGTCCAGCCAGTCAGGGAGCAGGATGCCGCGAATGACGCCAAGCCGGTGGCGAATCAGGCCATGCGTGATTTCATGCGCCATCACGGCCGAGAGTGAGCGGGTGTTGTATTCCGGCGCGGACCATCGGGCGACGTCGGTGGTGAAATCCGCCTCAGCGATGAACACATTGTCCGTCACCGGCACCGAATACGCGAACCCGCGTGCTCGGGGCTTGAAAAACTGAAATAGCCACGGCGAATTGCAGACGAACACACGCTCGCGGCGGCCCGGCACGGCGAGTTCGGACTTTTGAACCAGCGCGGCGGCTCGCTTGAGGCGCTGGCTGGCCTCAGCAGGCAGCGGCGTGCGGGAATAAACCGTGATGCCCTCCGCCGTGACGCTGTAGGCGAAGAGCACTTGCGGGAAGATCAGCAGGCCGGCGTAGAGCAGCGCCAGCACGGTGAGCACGCGCTCCGCACGCCGCAGATGGCGACCGAGTGGAGTCTTGGGCTCCGGGCGATTGAAGCCCAGGCAACGTTTCAGAATGGCGAGAGTTTTTTTCATCTGGGTTCGCGTCCGTCAACTATTCTCCGGCAGTCTTGGGCTTTTGGTGACTGGCACCGCCGTTCGTCATGAGTTATGTCCCGGCGGACGGTGGGTTTGTGACAGGGATCTCATCCATTCTTTGTATCGGAGAATGTGAGTAGAGGTTGGGGTGAACGCCATTTGAATGGGATTTCCATGATGATCAATCGGCAGCGCCCAACTTGAGGGTCTCCACCCAGGCTCTGATGGTCTTTGCTGGAATGACTCGGGCACCGATGTGACTGGCGCGTATGGCGATGCCCACGCACAGGCCGTTCACGTCAAACACGGGCTGCCCGGTTTCATGAACATACAGATGAAGATCAGTATCGAGATAGGCTGGAAACACTGCATCGGCTGGGGAGATCGAATCATAGAAGGCGTCGCGCCCCAGGAAATCTCTGGAGGGATCCACGGATTCTGGAGTTCTGAGGCTTACCGAAACGACTCCGACGGTCCAATGCCACGCGCCAGTGTAAGCAGCGGCAAGCAGAGTGCCGGTCACAGGAGCTTCGTCCAGCCAGTCGATGGCCGCGTGGTTTGTCGGCGCGTCAGTTTTCAACAGCATGAGGTCAAGCGCGTCATTGGTTGCGACAACCGTGAGATCGATGGCCGTTCTTCTTTTGCCGCCGGCAAATCCACTTCCTTCGCCCAGGGCACCGGAAGCCCGGGTCAATACGAGTTTCGCGTCGATGAAGAAGCCTAGCTTCGTTAGTTTGCCGTCTGCATGAAATTCCACCACGCGTGAATCGGTCGTTGGCATCGAGCGGACGCGGTCGGTGATCGCATCTGCATGACGCGGGCCGCTCATCCAGTCGCAATGAGGTAAAGTGCGGGCGGAGACTTTCGTTGCCGGCCAATGTCCGACACGCGCATTAACCTGTGGCACGGCGGGTTTCAGAGGTGATGATCGGCTTCCATTTTTCCGTAGATTTTCCACGATAGGAGCCAGTTCGGCCGCCGGGGTGAGCTTCATCGCTGCGGGGCCAGTGCGTATGCCCCGGTAGTTGGAGATGGTGCCGACTGTCGCAATCAGTTTTGTAAGGCGCGAAGCTGCCAGGGCGGAAGCCAGCTCATACGGCACATCGCTGCCAGGCATCGTGCCAATGGATCCAGAGACCATGCCGAGAAGTTCGCCATCCAGATCAACGAACGGACTGCCCGAATCACCACCGATGGTCAAACAATCAGCCGCGACATGATTGGGTTCGGTCGAGACTACACGGCCCAGCCTCGCGACGAGTCCACGCAACGGGTGCAAACCGCCAGGGTGGCCGAGCTTGATTGCGTAATCACCGAGCTTCGGTGCACGGTTGCTGAGTTGAAGATAGGGAAATGGCCCCGGCGCATCGATTTTCGCCAGCGAGACATCGGCACCACGGTCACAGGCAACGAGCTTTGCCGTCGTCTCTTTGCCATCAGCAAAGATGACCTGAACGCTGTCGCCATCAGACCGATCTTTGTGGGCGACGTAATCGACGTGCGTAACGTGGGCCTGCGAGAGAACAAGGCCGTCTGCTGAGATGATGGTCCCGGTGGCACCAGCGATCCACACGACAGCCGGTGACGCGCGCTGGATGGACGACTGCACGCGCCGCTGAAGTTCAGGATTGCTGCTGGGTTGTTTGGCCGAAGTGCCCGGCGAAGATGCGAAGTAGTGAAAACATGCCCAGCCGAGGGCTGCGAGCACAGCGGTTAGCCAGGCGAGGCGTTTGAGCCGATGATTAGTATTTTGGGTCATGGCCGAGGCGCCGTCTTGGGAGCCAAAGTCGGCATTTGAAAGGCTGGCACAGGGCGTTCTTTGGCCCGATTGATGAGCGTGACTTCGGCATGCAGATCCCTCCAGTCCGTGATGGGTGCGCCGGGCGCCGCGGGTGTTTCAGCGCGAATTAAATGGAAGGACGTGTGAACTCCCGGCCTCGCCAGGAGGTGACTTTTATTTTTTGCGGGAAGCGGAAGGTTATCGGGGGACGTGAGGCGGAGGCCGCTGCCAAAGCCGCCCTCCATGCGGTGTAAGATGACTCCCGTGTCCGGATCGACGAGATGCACGATCACATCATTGGCGTGCTGCGGATTCTTGTCGCCGTAGGCATGCCAGCGGAGCACAAAGCCGGTCGCCCGATCCTTTGCCGTCTTGAAGATAATCTCTTCGTCGAGCGGCTGCTTGTTCCCGTCCTTGTCGGCCATCAGCAGCCGCACTCGCACCATCATATCGCCGCCCACTACCACCGGTTGTTCAACACTGAAAAGCGCACCGGGTGGAGCAAGGGCTATGGGCTTGGGCAACTCTGCAGATGAAGGCTGGGCAGCCTTCGACGGCGCAGCCGCTGCACCATTGCCTCCGGCCCAAATCATCCGCCTCAGCCGCTCAATTTGCGCAGCCACTTCCACCCGCTTGGTCACGGGCAACGCCGCGCCGGGAGCGGGCAGCCAGACGGCGCCCGGCTCGTCCGAGGTCGCCGGGAGTTGGTGGAGCTTTTGCAGCAGCGCGGCCAGCGCGAGGCGGTTGGCGAGCACTTGGGCCGAGGCCGCTTTGGGCGCGACTTGGTTGGCCTCGGAAATCAACGGCGTGAGCAGCACGTCGCCCGGCGTATCGGCGCTGGCGCGCAGTTCGAGGAAGTAGTTCGGTGCGCCGCCGCGTGTGTTCACGGCCACCGACGTGGCGAGGGGGGCGAAGCGCGAGCCTTCCTTTCCATTGCGGACGATGGCCACGGACCACGGGCGGTTCGTCGGGGCGCTGAACGCGTGGATGAAACCGAGGTCATCGGTCACGCGCGATGCGAGGGGGCTGCGCGCTCCGGCTTTGCTGTTCGGCTCGTCGGCAGCGGTGAAGGCGACGGTCGTCTGGGGCAGCGGCTTTCCGTCGGCGTCGAGCACGAGGAGGGTCACGGCGGCCGACCAATCCGGCCGGTTCTTCCAGAACCAGTCGCGCATCGCGAAGTTGTAGGCGTCGGTCTCGGCGCGGAAGGCGTCGCTCAGGAAGGAGCCGGCGACCCACAGGATGCGAAAGCCCGTCTGCTCGTCCTTGTCCGCAGGTGAGGTTGGTATCAAATCCCCGTAGGCGAGAATGCGGAAGACACCGGCTTGAATGTCCTCGGTGGCGCTGGCGATGCCTTGCTTCTGCGCCGCCGCGATGGCTGCGGGGCTGTTGTCTTCCGCGACCTCGGAGCTTTTGATGGGCGAGACGCCGTGGGTGTTCTTGCGCGGCACCTGTGGCGACGCTGATTCGAGCAGGCGAGCCAGCGCCGCCGGGTCGCGCGCGACTGCAAGCGGCGGGAAAAGTTCGCGCTGCTTCACGGTGCCGCCTTCGGACAACACCAGCACGCGGCCTTTGCGAAGGTCGTATGCCGTGCCGTTGACCTGCAGCTCGTCCGGATAGAGCGCCACGCGGCGGAAGCTGAAGGTGCGTCCGTTTCGCAGTTTCAACGAGCCCTCGTCGGTCCAGGTATTCGCCGGGACGTTCTGCGAGAAGGACGTGGATGCACCAAAGTCCCCGGCAAAGTAGAAGACGTAGTGCAGCGCCGTCTCCGCCTGGTCGCGCACGACGAACAGGCTGCGGTTGTCGCGGCTGATGCGCAGGGCGGTGGGGAAGTGGCTGGGTGTGGGTGTCGCCGAGGGTGACAGCGCGACCTTCGCTTGCTTCGCAGCGCTCGCAGCGCCCATGGCCCTTTGAGCAGAGTCGCTCTCACGCCCTGCTCGCATGGACAAATACCAGACCAGGACGACGGCCAGCAGCAACCCCGGCACGATGCAGAGCACCGCCACCACCTTGCCGAAGGTCCCGCCTTTGCGCACGAGCCAGACGAGCAGCACGATGCCGCCGATGACGACCAGTCCGATGACTGCAATTCCAACAATCGGAACCGACCAACCAACCTCCTTCACGGGCGCGGGAGTTGTGATCGAGCTTGGGGCGGCAGGGCTCGGCTGGGAGGGCTTATCGGCTACGAGTTGCACCGCAATTGGCAGAGGCTCGCCCGTGTCGGGCCGAAATTCCCCGATGACACAGAAACCTTCCGCATCGGGCCGCGCCGTGCCGGGATGGAAGACCAGCTTCCCCACCATCGGCTCCGGCGGGCCATCGAGCCGGTAGTTCATGTGAATGCCGTGCCGAGGTTTGATGGCATGGAGGGCTCCGCTCCCAAACCGAGACCACTCCAGCGTGACATTGAACAGCCCGTCGAGATACCGGCCCGAAGGAGTCCACCGGTTGGTGCCGGTGCCGAAGGTGATGAGCAGCCCGGAACCATCGTATCGCGCCTGGTGGACGACCGCCTTGTCCTGGGAGATTTCGACCCGCTGAATCGCTGAACTGGTCGCGGTGGTGGTGGTCGTGACAGATGCG
>Ga0255188_1000398_pt1 | contig 14721 bp, 12 predicted proteins | sample Miss_Cont_RepB_8_FD_188427 | JGI IMG/M metagenome (GOLD analysis project Ga0255188, IMG submission 188427) | Freshwater microbial communities from Mississippi River, Louisiana, United States - Miss_Cont_RepB_8h | ecosystem: Environmental > Aquatic > Freshwater > River | place: USA: Louisiana... | reverse complement strand
CTTGAAGATGGTGTCTTCGAAATTGCGACCACCCACAAAGCCACCGGTGTTCACATCCACCGTGGTCAGCGCCTCGGTTTGATCGATCACGAGGTAACCGCCACTCTTGAGATCCACGCGCCGCTGCAGGGCGCGTGCGATCTCCTCGTCGATGTTGTGCAGGTCGAAGATGGGTCGCTCGCCGGCGTAGTGCTGCAGCTTGCCCACCGCGCCAGGTGTGTAGCGCGCGCCAAAGTGTTGCAGGTGCTCGAACTGCAGGCGGGAGTCGATTCGGATGCTCTGGGTGTCGTCATTGCTCAAATCGCGGAGCACACGCTCGGCCAGCGTCAGGTCTTGGTGCAGCAGCGTGCCGGGCGGCTGGCGCTGGGACCGTTCCCGGACGCTGGCCCAGGTCCGGCGCAGGTAGGCGATATCCGCCGCGAGCTCCGCATCGCTGGCGTCTTCAGCATTGGTGCGCAGGATGAAGCCACCTGGATCGCCCGCAGCGGGATCGGTGCCCTGTTCTGCGTGCGCCGCAGCAGTCGCCAGGGCAAGGACCCGCTCGCGCAGTTGCTCGCGCCGCTCGACCGACTCGATCTTTTGGGAAATGCCGATGTGACGGTCCTGGGGCAGGTAGACGAGCAGGCGACCGGCGATGCTGATCTGCGTGCTCAGCCGCGCCCCCTTCGTGCCGATGGGATCTTTCAGCACCTGGACCATCAGGGTCTGGCCCTCAAAGACCAGGCGCTCGATGGGCACCGGAATGGTGGCGGCCGTGCCCTGCTCCATTCGCGCTGCAATTTGCGAATGTAGGTCGGCCACATGAAGGAAGGCCGCCCGCTCCAGTCCGATTTCCACGAAGGCGCTTTGCATCCCAGGCAGCACGCGCACCACCTTGCCCAGGTAGACGTTGCCCACCCGACCGCGCTCGAGTGAACGCTCCAGGTGCAACTCCTGGATGGCGCCGTTTTCGACGACCGCGACGCGGGTTTCCTGTGGGGACCAGTTGATGAGGATGTCTTGCATGGATTCTCCTGTCTCGCGCCAGCGCGCCCCAACAGCGGCTTCAACCCTGTGACACCGCCAGTTCGAAGTCCACCTTCGATCGACGCAGCAGGCTCGCCGTCTCATGGAGCGGCAATCCCATGATGCCGCTGTAGCTGCCCTCGATGTGCGGAACCCAGGCCGCTGCCGCACTCTGGATGGCATAGGCCCCCGCCTTGCCGAAGGGCTCGCCGCTGCGGACATAAGCGTCGATGGCATCGGGCGTGAGCGGCTCGAACCGAACCCGTGAAACGCTCAGCGCAGCAAGTCGCTGGCGACCCAACCCCACGGCCACGGCGGTGAGAACGCGATGGGTCCGACCCGACAGGGCCTCCAGCATCGCACGGGCCTGCGCAGGTCCATCCGGTTTACCCAGAATCCGGCGACCCAGGACCACGGTGGTGTCCGCACACAGGGCCGGCGCTTCCGGCAGACCGCGACGATGCCGGCGCTGGAGGGCTGCCTCCAACTTCAAGGCCGTGACGCGACGGACATAGTGCTCAGCCGTTTCGCCCTGCTCCACCGCCTCAAGGGCCTCCGCGTCTTCGTCCGGATCCGGCAACAGGGGCCGGTGCGCGACCCCAAGTTGATTCAGCAGTTGCGCCCGTCGAGGGCTTTGCGATGCGAGGTAGATGAAGCGGTACTTCATTCGCGGTGATAGGGGTGCCCGATGGTGATGGTCCATGCGCGATAGAGGGCCTCGGCGAGCATCACACGGACAAAAGCATGGGGAAGGGTGAGATCCGAGAGCCGCCAGGTTTCGTCTGCATGCTGCTTGATCCGATCGTGCAGTCCGTCCGGCCCACCGATCACAAAGGCCACGTCACGCCCGTCGCCCTTCCACGCCTGAAGCCGAGTGGCCATGGCTGTGGTGGCCAAGCGCTGCCCCTGCTCGTCCAGCACGACGAGGCGACAGCCCCGGGGTCGGGCGTCTTCGATGCGGCTGGCCTCGGCCTGCATGCAGGTTTCGGGTGTGGTGCCGGTCCGGCTCTGGGCTTTGATTTCCCGGAGTTCCAGTCGCAGTTCCGGCGGGAATCGCTTGGCATAGTCGTGCCACGCACTGTCGGCCCAGGCCGGCATGCGCTGCCCGACAGCCAGGACCCACAGCTTCATGCCTCAACCGCGAGCAGACTTTCGCGCGGCGGTCTTGCGTGGCGTACCGGACCGTGCCGGCGCGGCAGCCTTCTTTTGGGAAGCGCTGGTCTTCTTGGCTGGCGCGGGCTTGCCGGCGCGGCCCTTCTTCGCGGCGGCGGTCTTTGCGGCCGCTGGCCTGGCAGCCGTCTTCTTTGGAGCCGCCGTCTGGGTGGATGCCTTTTTCGCGGGCGGCTTCTTGGCAGGGACTTCAGGGGCCGGCGTCGAGCCGCCGGAACGGGCTTTGGGCAATCCCTTGGGCGCAGCGGACTTGAGCTTCACTGGCTTGTCACCCCAGATTTCCTCCAGGTGATAGTAATCACGGATGGCGGGCTGCATGATGTGCACCACCGCCGCGCCGCAGTCCACGATGATCCACTCGCCGTTGTCCTCACCCTCGGTGCGCAACACAGCCAGATCAGCAGCCTTGACCGCATCACGAACACTAGCAGCCAGCGCCTTGGTTTGCCGGTTGCTGGTGCCGGAAGCCACCACCACGCGTTCGAACAAGGGCGAGAGATGCTCGGTGTTGAACACTCGGATGTTCTGGGCCTTGACGTCCTCAAGGCCGTCAACGATGGCACGCTGCAACTTGCGGATGTCCATGACGCTCCTGGCAGATGGGGTTGAAAGTGACAAACCGCTTGAACAATCGCATCGTCAAGACGGACAACCGAGGCCGCATCGGCACTCACGCCGCGCGGTACAGCCCATGGTCGGCAATATAACGCGCCACCGGCGCGCAGACGCGGTCCAGTACGCTGCGCCCGTGGGCCACGTCGTCGCGGATGGCTGTGGATGAGAGGTTCCACGGTGCCATGTGCAGCGTTTGCAAGGGCAGTTGCCTCAAGTCCTCGGGCATCATCACCCCGCCGGCGGATCCACCCGCGGCTCCAAGGTCGGCGCCTGGGCGCTGCACGACCGCCAATCGCACCCTTGCGGCCACCTCGCGCCAGCGCCGCCAGGTGGGCAGGTTGAGAAACTGGTCCCAACCCATCAACCAGTGCCAGACCACGGCCGGGTGGCGGCGCGTCAAAGTCTCCAGGGTGTCGATGGTGTAGGTGGGACCTTCGCGCTCAATCTCGCAGGTTTCCACGCGCTGCCGGGTGTCCCGTCCGATGGCCAGTCGGATCATGGCCACCCGGTGTTCTGCCGGGGTCAGCACCCTCGACTTCTGCCAGGGCTGTCCAGTGGGGATCCACCACAACTCATCCACCGGTAACTGCGCCAACGCGCTCTGCGCCAGCGCCATGTGGCCCAGGTGGACAGGGTCAAAGCTGCCCCCCAGCAGCGCCACTTGTCGCAGTGAACTCATGCCGCCCAATCACGGGCCCGGAGAAAGTCGGTGTACAGCCGCGCCTCGGGTGTCCCCGGCTCCGGCTTCCAGTCATAGCGCCACTTCACAAGCGGCGGCATGGACATCAGGATGCTTTCGGTTCGGCCGCCGGACTGCAGCCCGAAGAGCGTGCCGCGATCGAACACCAGATTGAATTCCACATAACGCCCCCGTCGGTAGGCCTGAAAGTCCCGCTCCCGTTCGCCATAGGGCAGTGAACGCCGCCGTTGCACGATGGGGCGATAGGCTTCGATGAAGGCATCGCCCACCGCGCGCATCATCGCGAAGCTGCCTTCAAAGCCGAGATCGGCGAAGTCGTCGAAGAAGACGCCTCCAATGCCGCGGGGCTCACCCCGATGCTTGAGGAAGAAGTATTCGTCGCACCATTGCTTGAAGCGCGGGTACTTGTCAGGGCCGAAGGGCGCCAGCGCGGTCTGGCAGGTGCGGTGGAAGTGGACGGCATCTTCCTCATGTCCGTAATAGGGCGTGAGGTCCATGCCACCGCCGAACCACACGACCGCCTCACGGCCCGGCGGGCGCGCAGCAAACATCCGCACATTCATGTGCACGGTGGGCACATGCGGGTTGCGCGGGTGGATGACCAGGGAGACCCCCATGGCCTCAAAGGGCGCCCCGGCCAGCTCGGGTCGGTGTTGGGTGGCCGAAGGCGGCATGGCCGCTCCGGTGACATGGCTGAAGTTGCAGCCCCCGCGCTCGAAGACATGGCCTTCCTCCACCAGCCGCGAGACACCATCGCCCTGCAGACGCTCACCGGCAGGACGCGTCCAGGCATCGCGGAGGAAGGGATTGCCATCTTCCTCCTCCAGGGCCGAGATGATGCTTTCCTGCAGTCCGAGCAGGTAGTGGCGGACAGGTGTGGTGTCGAGTGAGGCGGTCATGGTCGAGGATACGGGACAGGCAACGGTTTGCGATGGGGGTTGAAGACGAAGCGACCGGTTGAAGGCTCAGGCCATCCGCACGGGCGAGGCATTCGCAGATCGATAGCCTCGGGGAGAACCGATCAACTCGGCAATCTGGGCCATGTCGGCCGTCGGATCGCCACTCAAGCGGACAAACTGGGCGACCGAGATGTGCCGACGACCAAAGTCGATGATGGCCAGGCCCAGGGGCACTTCGGCCTGGTGGGCGACCCGATAAAAGCCGCTGCGCCAACCGGGGCACAGCTTGCGCGTCCCCTCGGGTGCCACCACCAGCCAGGCGTAGGCATCGCTGGCGCGGCATTGGCGCAGGTGCTCAGCCGCCTGCTCCACCAAGCCACCTGGCGCCGCACGGTCGACCGGTACGCCGCCCAACCAGCGCAGCCAGGCGCCAAAGATGGGGATGCGAAAGAGCGAGTCCTTGCCCCAGAAGTTCGCGGGCAGCCCCATGGCCCACTTGGCCAGCAAGCCGATGGGGAAATCGAGATTCGACGTGTGGGGATACACCACCATCACACCCTGTCGAGCGGGCAGCCCATTGAAATCCAAGGTCCACCCCAAACGGCGCAGCACCTGCATCGCCAGGGCGCTCCCCTGGAAGTGGACGGTCCGCTCGGCAATCGGGGTCAGGCTCATGGGGAACTTCTTTTCACAAGCGATGCATTCAGCGCCTCAAGGCACGCCAGCCGATGTCACGCCGATATTGGGCGCCTTCAAATCGGATGCCATCAAGGTGGTCGTAGGCCCGCTGCTGAGCAGTCTTGACCGAGTCGCCGAGGGCCGTGACGCACAGCACCCGTCCTCCGCTGGTTCGCAGCGTGCCATCGGCGTCTCGCGTCGTTCCTGCATGGAAGACCGCCGCTTCAGCCTTCAGCGGCGGCAGTCCCGTGATGATGTCGCCCTTGCGAGGCGAATCGGGATAGCCCTGTGCCGCCATCACCACGCCCAGCGCCACCTGGCGCTTCCAGTCCATGGACGAAGCATCCAGGGCGCCACTGGTGGCATGCAGCATCACATCCACCAGGTCGCTCTTGAGGCGCATCATGATGGGCTGGGTCTCCGGGTCGCCCATGCGCGTGTTGAATTCCAGCGTCTTGGCCTTGCCTTGATCGTCAATCATGAGACCGGCGTAGAGAAAGCCGGTGAACGGGATCCCATCGGCACGCATGCCTTCGATGGTGGGCAGGATGATCTCTCGCATCACCCGGGCATGCACATCGGGCGTGACCACCGGCGCCGGTGAGTACGCACCCATGCCACCGGTGTTGGGACCGGTGTCGCCATCGCCGATGCGCTTGTGGTCCTGGCTGGTGGCCATGGGCTGGACATGGGTCCCGTCGCACATCACGATGAAACTGGCCTCCTCGCCAGCCAGGAATTCCTCGATGACCACGCGTGCCCCACCCACAGGGTGTTGGACGCCCAGATGCTTGTCCCGCAACATCAAGTCGATGGCCTGGTGCGCCTCGTCCAGGGACAGGGCCACCACCACACCCTTGCCCGCGGCCAGTCCATCGGCTTTGACGACGATGGGCGCGCCCCGGGCACGCACATAGTCGTGCGCGGCATCGGCATCGGTGAAGGTCTCGTATTCAGCGGTCGGTATGCCATGGCGCTTCATGAAGTCCTTGGCGAAGGCCTTGGAACTTTCCAGCTGTGCGGCAGCCCGGGTCGGACCGAAGATGCGAAGACCGCGGCGACGGAATTCGTCGACCACCCCGGCGGCCAGGGGGGCCTCAGGACCCACCACGGTCAACTCCACCTTGTGGGCCAGGGCGAACTCGGCCAATTCGGGAATGTCCGTGATGCCGTTGTAGGGGATGTTGGTCAGGTTCACGTCCAGGGCCGTTCCACCATTGCCGGGAGCCACGAACACCTTCTGAGCCTTGGGGCTGCAAGCGAGCTTCCACGCCAAGGCATGCTCGCGGCCACCGCCACCGATCACCAGAATGTTCATTCGTCGATCTCGGCGTTGTGGTAGACGTTTTGCACGTCGTCCAGGTCCTCGATCACATCCAGCAGTTTCTGCATGCGAACGGCTTCATCGCCGGAGAGGCTGACGCTGTTTTCAGCGCGCATCGTCACCTCGGCGATCTCGGCCTTCAGCGCGGCCGCCTCCAGCGCCTTGCCGACCGACTCAAAGTCGCCAGGCGCGGTGAGCACCTCAATGACGCCATCGTCACCGGTGATGACGTCCTCCGCACCGGCGTCCAAGGCCACTTCCATGACGCGGTCCTCGCTGGTGCCCGGCGCAAAAACGAACTGCCCGCAGTGTTTGAACTGGAAAGCCACCGAGCCTTCCGTGCCGAGATTGCCACCGTACTTCGAAAAGGCATGGCGCACCTCGGCCACAGTGCGGACCCGGTTGTCGGTCATGCAGTCGACGATGATGGCCGCACCACCGATGCCATAGCCCTCGTACCGGATTTCCTCATAGGTCACGCCCTCCAGGTTGCCGGTGGCCTTGTCGACATTGCGCTTGATGTTGTCCGCCGGCATGTTGGCAGCCTTGGCCTTGTCGATGGCCAGGCGCAGCCGAGGGTTCATGTTCACATCGCCGCCGCCGGAGCGCGCCGCCACGATGATTTCACGGGTCAGGCGCGTCCAGATCTTGCCGCGCTTTTCATCCTGGCGCCCCTTGCGGTGCTGGATGTTGGCCCATTTGGAATGTCCGGCCATGCCGAAGGCTCCTACCCTGATGATTTCGCTAGACTCTGATTCTAGGCGGGCTCAGCAGGCGCTCGAAGCGCGGGCATGGTGAGGCTGCCGCCCCCACTCTTCACGCAGAGGACCCATGGCCGAACCCATCCTGCTGGCCCAAAGCGGTGCCACCCACTGCCACCTGCTGCCTTCGCTGGCCAATCGCCATGGATTGGTCACGGGTGCGACCGGAACGGGCAAGACGATCACCCTACAGAAGATGGCCGAGAGTTTCTCGCGCATCGGCGTGCCCGTCTTCATGGCCGATGTGAAGGGTGATCTCACCGGCATCAGTCAGATGGGAAAGCCCTCGCCGAAGCTCTTGGCCATCCTGACCGACCGCGGGCTGGAGCCACCGCGGCCCCATGCCTGTCCCACCGCGGTCTGGGATGTATTTGGTGAGCAGGGCCACCCTGTGCGGGCCACCATTTCCGACATGGGTCCGCTGCTGCTGTCGCGCATGCTGGAACTCAACGAGACGCAAACCGGCGTGCTGAATCTGGTGTTCAAGATCGCAGACGACGAGGGTCTGGCCCTGCTGGATCTCAAGGACCTGCGCGCGATGCTGGCGCATGTCGGAGAAAACGCGCGGCAGTACACCACCGAGTACGGCAATGTGAGCGCGGCCAGCATCGGCGCCATCCAACGCGGGCTGCTGGTGGTGGAGCAACAAGGTGGCGATCGTTTCTTCGGTGAGCCGATGCTCGATATCCACGACCTGATGCAAACCGTGGAAGGCCAGGGCGTGGTGAACATCCTGGCGGCAGAAAAGCTCATGGCCGCACCACGCCTGTACGGCACCTTCCTGCTGTGGATGCTCTCAGAGCTCTTTGAAACGCTGCCCGAGGTGGGCGACCTCGAGAAGCCGAAACTCGTCTTCTTCTTCGATGAGGCGCACCTCCTGTTCAAGGATGCCCCTGCCGCACTGGTCGAACGCATCGAGTTGGTGGTCCGTCTGGTGCGGTCCAAGGGGGTGGGCGTGTACTTTGTGACGCAGAACCCCCTGGACATCCCCGAGACGGTCCTGGGCCAGCTGGGCAACCGGGTGCAACATGCGCTGCGGGCCTTCAGCCCCAGGGACCAAAAGGCCGTGAAATCAGCGGCCACCACCATGCGGCCCCACCCTTCACTGGACTTGGAAGCGGCGATCACCGAACTGGGTGTCGGAGAAGCGCTGGTGAGCCTGCTGGATGAGAAGGCCCGGCCCAGCATCACCGAGCGGGTCTATGTCCTGCCACCGGCCGGACAGATCGGCCCCATCACGCCCCAGCAGCGGCAGGCCTTGCTGCAGGGATCGCTGGTCGCCGGCGTTTATGAACAGGCGGTCGACCGTGAATCGGCCTATGAGAAGTTGCGCGGCCGAGCCGCGGGCAGTGCCGAAGCGGCCCAGGCCATGCAACCGCGCGGCGGCACACCCACGGCCACCGCGGATCGGACCGTAGCGGGTGTGCCCGCTGAGGCTGCGGGCGGTTTGCTGGGCGGCCTCTCCGACCTGCTGTTCGGCTCCACCGGTCCGCGCGGCAGCCGCCGCGATGGGCTCGCGCAGACAGCAGCCAAGAGCGCGATCCGATCCGTCGGGTCCGCCGTGGGCCGTGAGATCGTGCGCGGGGTACTGGGCTCGATCCTGGGTGGCGGCCGCAGGCGCTGAACGCAACCGCGACACCTACCTGTCTGCGCCTTGACTTCGCGCGATCCGGCGGCATACCCCCGTCGATAGAATCGTGGCATGTCTGCCCACGCCAAGCCCGAAGCCTCCAAGCCCTCGAATTTTCTACGCGCCATCATTGAGCGCGATCTCCAGCAGGGCACTTATGCCGGGCAGCATTTCGCCGGCACACCAGGAGATGGGGCGCACCACGCGGCGGGCCCACTGGATGCGGCCCGCATCCGCACGCGATTCCCGCCGGAGCCCAATGGCTATCTGCACATCGGCCATGCCAAAAGCATCTGCCTGAACTTCGGCCTGGCGCGCGACTACGGTGGCGTTTGCCACCTGCGCTTCGACGACACCAACCCTGAAAAGGAAGAACAGGAATACGTCGATGCCATCGTCGAGATGGTGAAGTGGCTGGGTTGGTCCTGGGAATCGGACGTGAATGGGATCCGGACCACACACCTGTACTACGCGAGTTCCTATTTTGACTTCATGTACCGGGCTGCGGAGTACCTGATCACCACCGGCCACGCCTATGTGGACGAACAAACGCCGGAACAGATGAAGGCCAACCGTGGCGACTTCACCACACCCGGAAGAGACAGCCCATTTCGCAACCGCAGTCCGCAGGAGAACCTGGCTCGTTTTCGCGAGATGCGAGAGGGTCGCCACGCCGACGGCGCCATGGTGCTGCGCGCCAAGATTGATATGGCCAGCCCCAACATCAACCTCCGAGACCCGGCCCTCTACCGCATCAAGCGCGCCACCCACCACCACACGGGCAATCGCTGGTGCATCTACCCGATGTACACCTTTGCGCATCCGATTGAGGATGCACTGGAGAACATCACCCACTCGATCTGCACACTGGAGTTCGAAGACCAGCGACCGTTCTATGACTGGACACTCGAACGCATCGTGCCGATTCTGCGGACACCGCAGTTCGCGCGTGCCAAGGCCCTGGTGGAGCAGATCCGCACCCAAGGCATCGAAGCGGCTAAGGAATTCGCTTTGACTTGCCATAACCATATGGACAAGCTGTTTGCCAGCGAAGCCGAACATCGGATGCGGGGCATCTTGGTCCGTTGGGAACGAGAACGCGATGCAGTCCTTCGTGATCTGCCTGCATTCTTCGATCTTCTGCTGCAGCAACCCGAGCAATTCACCCCGCTGATGGCCCATGCATTGGATGGCCGCGAGCCCAACATCTTCAAACTCCCGCACCAGCACGAGTTTGGTCGCTTGAATCTCACCTATGTCGTCACCAGCAAGCGCAAGCTCAAGCAGCTGGTCGATGAAAAGATCGTCGCCGGCTGGGACGACCCGCGCATGCCCACGCTGGCCGGCTTGCGGCGTCGCGGCTACACGCCGGCCTCGATCCGAAAGATGGCCGAGGACAGCGGCGCCAGCAAGACAAGCGCCTGGTTGGACTACGAAGTGCTGGACATAGCCTTACGGGATGACCTCGAAGGCCAGGCGCCGCGCGCCATGGCGGTACTGGACCCCCTGAAGCTGGTGATCACGAACTGGGCTGATGTGTTCGGAAGTGCGGCGCATCGCGAGGGCTGCCATGCGCCGGCCCACCCCCAGCGGCCCGACCTGGGGCAGCGCAGCATGACGCTGGGGCCTGAGGTGTGGATCGAGCGCGAAGACTTTGAGGTGGATCCCCCCAAGGGGTACTTTCGCCTGTTCCCACCGCGTGCAGAGGCAACGGGTGCTCAGACGCCGGGAAACAAGGTTCGCCTGAAGTACGGGTACGTGGTGGAGTGCACCGGGTATGAGCGCGATCCGTCGGGCACCATCGGCCACGTGCTGGCAAGACTGATTCCCGACACCAAGAGCGGCACGCCCGGAGCCGACAGCGTCAAGGTCAAGGGAGTCGTGACCTGGGTGGGCTGCCAGGAGGCAGTGGCCACCGAGTTCAGACTCTTTGAGCGCCTGTTCACCGAGGAGCAACCCGATGCAGGCGGCCGTGATCCCCAGGAAGTGCTCCATCCCAACAGCCGCCGGGTGGTGCAGGGATTTGTGGAGCCGTCGCTCGCGGCGGTCGGTCAGGACCAGCACTTCCAATTTGAGCGGCATGGCTACTTCGTCACGGACCGACAAGATCATCAAAGCGCTCGTCCGGTCTTCAACCGCATCACCGGTCTGAAGGACTCGCGCGGTAAAGGCTGATCGTTCAGGATCGCGTGATGCGAGAACACTTCCTGCTGGACCCTGCAGTCATCTTTCTGAACCACGGATCCTTCGGCGCCACACCGCGTGAAGTCCTCCAGGCTCAGCAACGCTGGCAAGCGGAGATGGAGGCCAATCCAGTGGAGTTCCTCGGACGGCGGTCCGGTGAGTTGCTGGCCGGTGCGCGCGCTGCGCTGGGTGCCTATTTGGGTGCTACGCCGGATGACTTGGCCTTTGTCCCCAATGCGACAACCGGTGTCAACACCGTGGCCCGTTCCTTGAACCTGCAGCCGGGCGACGAAGTCCTCACCACCGACCACGAGTACGGCGCCTGCGATGCCACCTGGCGCTGGGTGTGCGAGCGGACCGGAGCGGTCTACCGCCGGGTGGAGATCCCCCTGCCCTTTGCCGCTTCCGAATTCGCCAGTCGGCTCCTGGCGGCCGTGACACCGCGGACAAAGCTCATGTTCCTCAGCCACATTACCTCCACCACCGCCCTGATCTTTCCGATTCGGGACATCTGTGAGGCCGCTCGCTCACGCGGCATCCTGACCTTGATCGATGGTGCACATGCGCCGGGGCAGATCGATCTCCATCTCGAGGCACTGGGCGCTGATTTCTACACGGGCAATGGGCACAAGTGGATGTGCGGCCCCAAGGGCAGCGCCTTCCTGTACGCCAGGCCGGAGCACCACGCGCTGTTGCAGGCCCCGGTGGTGAGTTGGGGCTATGTGGCAGAGGGGCTCGGGGGTCACAGCGGATTCGATGCCTACACCGGCAGTGGCACCCTGCAGCGGCGCCTGCAGTGGCAGGGGACGCGGGACCTGTCGGCATGGCTGGCGCTACCGGCGGCCATCGAGTTCCAGCAGCGGCACAACGGATCCGCCGTTCGTACCCGCTGTCGCGCGCAGGCCTTGGGCGCCCTGCACACCCTTCGAGCGCGCTGGGGACTGGACGCCATCGCCCGCGACAGTGACCTGGGCCAAATGGTCGCCATTCCTGTTCCCCATCAGGATGCCGAGGCGCTCAGACGCCGTCTCTTCCAGGAGAACCGGATCGAGGTGCCCGTCACGCAGCATGCAGGGCAGACCTTCGTTCGCATCTCGGTCCCGTGCTACACGACACAGACCGAGATCGAAGCGCTCATGAACGCCCCCGTCTGGGCGGACCGACCCTGATCAGCCGTATCGGTGCTTCAAGACACCGATTCCGTCGATCTCCACCTCCACATCGCTGCCGGGCTTCATCGGGAGCACACCCAATGATGTGCCGCACAGGATCAGGTCACCCGGCTGCAGCACGAGATCCTGGGAGATTCGGCTCACCAATTCAGCCGGTGGCATGATCATGTCGGCCAAGGCGTAGTTTTGGCGCTCACGGCCACCCACCCGCGTGCGGAGTGTGGCCTGCGCAAGGTCGAATTCGGTTTCGATGACCGGCCCGAAGACACCGAAGCCTGGCAGGCCCTTTGCGCGGGTCCACTGGGCGAAGCTGGCATCACGGTTGAGCACCTCGATGGCCGTGATGTCGTTGGCACAGGTGTAGCCCGCGATGTGCTGCGCGGCATGCTCGACGGCGACTTGGTGGGTGAGGCGTCCGATCACGATTGCGAGTTCGCCTTCATAGGCAATGCGCCCAACCGAATCAGCGGCCGCAGGCGTCGTGCTCCCGGGTCCCGCCAGACTGCCCGGCGCCTTGAGGAAATAAAGCGGCTCGGCGGGTGGGGTCCACCCGTTCTTGGCTGCCAGCGCGTGAAAGTTGTTCCACAAGCCCACGACGGTTCGGGGTTCACAGGGTGCCAACAGGTGGACGGCCGACACGTCCCAGGACAGGCCCGACGGCGCCTTGTCACCGAACAGCTCACCCGTGTAGCCGAACACCCGATCACCATCGAGCACACCAAAACCAACTTGCCCATCGTGGGCGTATCTCAGCCATTTCATGTCGGCCTTCCTGAGTGGAGGAGCGCCTGACTTCAGCGCGAATGAGGCCCCTTGCGCGGCGCGCGCGGGGCGGCGGGACTGCCCGTACTGCGTGGTTTGCGGTTGTCGCGGCTGTCGCGTGAGGGGCGGGCTGCGGGCGGCGGCGTGCCGGTTTCTCGCGGCGGCAGCCCCGTGTGCTGAGTGAGCATGCGTCCCTGGGTCACCGTGGACGTGCGCGCCCCTGTGGGCGTGCTGTTCTTGCGCCGTGCGCTTTGATAGCTGCCATCGGTCTGTGGCTGCCAGGTCGGGACCAGATGATGCTTGCCGTTGCCGATCAGGTCCGCGCGGCCCATGGCCTTGAGCGCATCTCGAAGCAGGGGCCAATGATTGGCATCGTGGTAGCGCAGGAAGGCCTTGTGCAGGCGGCGGCGCTTCTCGCCGCGAACGATGTCCACCTTCTCAGCGCGCGCTTCATCACGCGTGATGCCCTTCAGAGGGTTTCGGAGGGTGTGGTACATCGCCGTGGCCGTGGCCATCGGACTCGGATAGAAGGTTTGCACTTGGTCGGCACGAAAGCCGTTCTTCTTCAGCCAAAGTGCCAGATTCATCATGTCCTCATCGGTGGTGCCCGGATGGGCCGCGATGAAATAGGGAATAAGGAACTGCTGCTTGCCCGCTTCGGCACTGAACTGGTCGAACAGCCGCTTGAAGCGATCGTAGGAGCCGATGCCGGGCTTCATCATCTTCGACAGCGGTCCGCCCTCGGTATGTTCAGGTGCAATCTTCAGGTAGCCGCCCACGTGGTGCGTGACCAACTCCTTCACGTACTCCGGCGACTCCACCGCCAAGTCATAACGCAGACCCGAACCGATCAGGATCTTCTTCACGCCCTTGAGCGCGCGTGCCCGCCGGTAGAGCTTGATCAGCGGGCCGTGGTCGGTGTTGAGGTTGGAACAGATGCCCGGGTACACGCAACTGGGTTTGCGGCAGGCCGCCTCGATCTCCGGGCTCTTGCAACCGATGCGGTACATATTGGCCGTGGGGCCACCGAGATCGCTGACCACGCCGGTAAAGCCCTTGACCTTGTCCCGGATGTCCTCGATCTCCCGGATGATGGAATCTTCGCTGCGGCTCTGGATGATGCGTCCCTCATGCTCGGTGATCGAGCAAAAGGTACAGCCGCCAAAACAGCCACGCATGATGTTCACGCTGAAACGGATCATCTCCCATGCGGGGATCTTGGTGCCGTGATCGTGGCTCCCGTTTTCATCGGCGTAGACCGGATGGGGGCTGCGCGCGTAGGGGAGATCGAAAACATGGTCCATCTCGGCTGTGGTCAGCGGTATGGGCGGCGGATTGATCCACACCTCGCGGGCGGTGGCGCCATCCCCATGGCGCTGCACCAGGGCACGGGCGTTCCCCGGATTGGTTTCCAGGTGCAACACCCGGCTGGCGTGGGCATAAAGCACCGGATCGGACTTCACCTGTTCATAGGCCGGCAGGCGAATCACCGAGCGGTCGCGCGGGGTGACCAGGGCACGGCTGTCGGATTTGAGCAGGGGACGCCGCACAAGCCGGATTGGTTGTTCAGACGCCCCCAGGCCTTGGGATCCGAGGGCCGGGTTGGATGCCGGCGCCTGGGCTTCGGTCGCCTTTCCGGCTTCAGCGGCTTGGCAAGATTCACCATTGGCCCTGGCGTTTTCCTCCATGCCCAGGTAAGGATTGAGCAATTCTTCGATCTTGCCGGGACGATCCACCTCGGTGGAATCGATCTCGAACCAGCCGTGCAACTGTGGGTCATCGGGCTTGCGCATGAAGGCCGTGCCCCGCACATCGGTGATC
>Ga0255188_1000397_pt1 | contig 14790 bp, 13 predicted proteins | sample Miss_Cont_RepB_8_FD_188427 | JGI IMG/M metagenome (GOLD analysis project Ga0255188, IMG submission 188427) | Freshwater microbial communities from Mississippi River, Louisiana, United States - Miss_Cont_RepB_8h | ecosystem: Environmental > Aquatic > Freshwater > River | place: USA: Louisiana... | reverse complement strand
CTGCTTGATAGTGAAGGCAACTTACATAAATTCGTTAATGTCTTCGTCGCTGACGACGATGTGCGTTACATGCAAGGTCTCGCCACTGCGGTAGCCAGTGGCCAAACGGTTTCAATTATTCCTGCCGTCGCGGGGGGCTGAAATACAGCCAACTGAAGGCCTCCGTTTTGATTTAGCAGTCTCCTAGATAGAGTGCTAAATCTCAAAGTTCAATTTTTTGAGACAAATTCGGAGGAATAAATCATGGCAAAAATCATTGCATTCGACGAAGAGGCCCGCCGCGGACTCGAAACCGGTATGAACAAACTCGCCGACGCTGTGCGTGTCACGCTCGGACCAAAAGGTCGCAATGTTGTGCTCAGCAAGAAGTGGGGCGCGCCGACCATCACAAATGACGGCGTTTCAATCGCCAAAGAAATCGAACTCGAAGACCCGTACGAGCGCATTGGCGCCGAACTCGTTAAAGAAGTAGCTAAAAAGACAGACGATGTTGCCGGTGACGGCACAACAACTGCAACAGTACTTGCCTGGAGCATGGTGCATGAAGGTCTGCGCAATGTTGCCGCCGGTGCAAATCCGATGAGCATGAAGCGTGGCATTGAAGCCGCTGTCGATGCCGCAGTTGCAAGCATCAAGGCTTTGGCAAAAGTTGTCGATAGCAAAGAGCAGATCGCACAAGTTGCGTCAATCTCGGCCGCCGACAATGAAATCGGTCAAATGATTTCTGAGGCGATCGACAAAGTAGGTAAAGACGGCGTCATCACAGTCGAAGAGAGCCAGACATTCGGCATGGAAATGGATCTTGTCGAAGGTATGCGTTTTGACAAGGGTTACATTTCGCCATACTTCGCAACCGATACCGACCGTATGGAAGCCTCAATTGATGATGCCTACATTCTTTTGGTTTCAAACAAGATTTCAGCAGTACGCGACATGTTGCCGATCCTCGAAAAAGTAATGCAAGGCGGTCGACCACTCGTGATCATCGCCGAAGACGTCGATGGTGAAGCGCTTGCAACTTTGGTTGTCAATAAGATTCGCGGCACTTTCAAGAGCGTTGCGGTTAAGGCACCAGGTTTCGGTGATCGACGCAAAGCGATGTTGCAAGATATTGCGATTCTCACTGGTGGCCAAGTAATCAGCGAAGAAGTTGGTCTCAAACTTGAGAACGCAACTCTTGATCTTCTCGGACGTGCGAAGAAAGTCGTGATCACAAAAGATGAGACGACGATCATCGAAGGTGCTGGCTCAGATGCTGACATAAAAGGTCGCATCAGTCAGATCAAAACTGAGATCGACAACACTGACAGCGATTACGATCGCGAGAAGCTACAAGAGCGTCTCGCCAAGTTGTCAGGTGGCGTTGCAGTTCTCAAAGTTGGTGCAGCAACCGAAGTTGAACTCAAAGAGAAGAAGCACCGCATCGAGGATGCTGTCAGCACCACAAAGGCAGCAATTGAAGAAGGCGTTGTCCCTGGCGGCGGCGTTGCTTTGCTTCGTGCTCAAGATGCAGCTGAAAAAGTAATGGCATCACTTAGTGGCGATGAGGCAACCGGTGCGCGTATGGTTGTGCGTTCACTTTCGGCTCCGCTCAAGCAAATTGCTGAAAACGCAGGTCTTGAAGGTGGCGTAGTCGTCGAGAAAGTCAAAGCATTGAAGGGCAACGAAGGCCTCAATGCAGCAACTGGCGAATACACCGACTTGGTCAAACTTGGCGTAATTGATGCCGCAAAAGTAACGCGATCTGCGTTGCAGAATGCCGCATCAATTGCAGCACTGTTCTTGACAACTGAGGCTGTCATTGCTGACAAGCCAGACGAGAGTGCGCCAGCAATGCCAGGCGGCGGAATGGACGATTACTAAGTCGTAAAACTTACGACTTAATTAGTTGCCGTTCTGCTCACGCAAAAACTGCTCTACTTCGTCCATTAAGTTGCTTGGGTCGGCCGGTTCGTCAGAGTCGCCTGCAAAATCGAATTGAAGTTGATTGTCGTCGACTTCGTCGTCCAAACTCATGCCGTTGTCGGTCATCGTCTCGAGTCTTTCAACGTAAGCAACCAGGTCTTCGTCATCTTTGACGAGCGAGTCAATTTGTTCTTCATAGCGCTCGATTAAGTTCATAACAGTGGCAAGCGGAGCGGGCGTACCGATTATTTCGCATGCGCGACGCATCAATGCGAGAGAAGCTTTTGGTGATGGCACTTGCGATGCATATGCCGGCACTGCGGCCCAAAGTGATGCAGATGGTATTGACGACTCGTCAAATGTGTCGTGTAAGACGCTGACGATGCCGACAGGCCCCTCGTAGCGTGATCGTTGTAGATCAAACCGTTCAATAAGGTCGGTATCGGTTGCCGTGCCGATTATTTGCACTGGCCTGCTGTGCGGTACATCAGCGAGCAGTGACCCAAGTGTCAATAAAAGCGATGAATTGAAGTGTTCGGCGACCGAAATGATTTGTTGTGAAAACAACTTCCAGCGCAAACTTGGCTCTGGACCGAGCGCCAGAATTATGTCGCCACCAGCGCCGTTGACATGCCACAAACCAACAGTCGGCCAGACAATGTTGCGTTTGCCACCATCTTTTAATCGAACATGTGGTCTCACAGTTGCATAATCGGTGAAGGGTTCGGGGTCGATTTCAGCCAGTGCGGTAGCACCCCAACCTTCTATCAAGTTGCGCACTGCATTTGATGCTGCGTCTGCAGCGTCGTTCCATCCGGTGAATGCAGTAATCAGTGTTGGATTTTTAAGCGACGGCTTCGACAACCACCGAACATGATCAATCGCGGACATTTGCTAAGACGCTATCTAATTTCACGGTCAACCTGCGCAATACAGATACGCTGATTGCCATGGCTTCATCGGTGCCTGTGGAAATCGCTACCCAGGCGACTGAAGAATTACTTGCGGCGTGTCATCACCTGATTCCGCAACTGTCTTCGTCAGCAAAACCTATGACAAACGATGAACTAGCAGAAATTATTGAGTCAGATTCAACTTCGATGTTGGTCGCCCGTGTGGATAACCAGATTGTTGGCTTATTGACTCTCGCAGTTTTTCGCATTCCGACTGCCGTACGTGCATGGATTGAAGATGTCGTAGTTGATTCTTCGGCGCGTGGTCACGGCGTAGGCGAGGCGCTAAATATCGCAGCAATTGCCGAGGCGAAGCGCCGCGGAGCAAAAACTGTCGACCTAACTTCGCGTCCATCTCGTGAGGCTGCAAATCGCTTGTATCAACGAATTGGTTTTGTTGCGCGCGATACGAATGTTTATCGTTTTGACACCTGAGATTTGTGACTAAACCAAATTTTGATGACCAAGGCCGCCTTTCACCAAAATAAAACTCATAAAAGTCTCTCATTCAAATACTGGCAAATTCTCAAGATTCTCACAAAGTTACCCATTAAATTGAGAATTTATGAAAACAATAACTAAAAAAAGTGATTGTCCCTACAGAGTAGGAGAAGTTTCCCAATTGAAATTTGATATTTCGTGACGGGTTCAAACATTGACGACCAAGGCCGCCCTGAGCCGCCTGTCGCGAGTGATGAAGTTGCGACACTTCTTGGCTTTCTAGAATTTCAGCGCGCAACTCTCGAATGGAAGTGCCGCCACTTGGGCACGACTGATTTGCAAAAGAAGATCGCTGCTTCTTCAATGACTCTTGGCGGAATATTGAAACATATGGCGTATGTCGAGAATCATTGGTTTTCAGATTGGTTGATGGGTCGTGAAAAACTCTCACCGTGGCGTGAAGTTGATTGGTCGCAAGATCGCGACTGGGACTGGAACTCAGCGGCCGATGACACTCCCGAGAAACTGTTGAAACTTTGGCACGAAGCCTGTGAGTTGTCACGGCTTGATGTTGCGTCAATACTTGAGAATGGCAGCCTTGGTCAACTTGCCAAACGCAGCTGGCCAAATGGTGATTCGCCGTCTTTGCGTTGGATTCTCGTACACATGATCGAAGAATATGCACGCCACAATGGTCATGCAGATCTACTTCGTGAAGCAATTGATGGCCAAGTTGGCGAGTAGCAAAATTCGCTAAGTAGCGTGAGTTAGGTGAATACAAAATCGTCGCAACTTTCGATAAATCAAGATGTTGCCGAAGTTGTTGTACCGTGTCTTGATTTAGACGACACCTTGAGTTTTTTTGTTGACAGTCTTGGTTTTCGGATCGAGATGATCACCCCAGCAGATAACCCCAATATCGCAATTGTTAGTGGTTACGGTGTGCGCTTATGTTTGCGTAAAGGGGGTTCGGGTAAAGACTTCACTCTCCGCTTGAATTCAACTAATCGTACGGCCCAAACTTTGATTGCGCCAAACGGTACAACAATTGAAATCGTTAACTCGAGTACCGATGTCATTTTGCCCGAGTTAAAAGAATCACTCGTTGTAACTTCGCTAACGAGTGAGGCGTCTTGGACAGTTGGCCGAGCAGGCATGCGCTACCGAGATTTGATTCCGAACCGATTGGGCGGAGCATACATCGCTTCGCATATTCATATTCCGAACGGTGGACCAGTGCCTGATTACGTGCACTATCACCGTATTAAGTTTCAAATGATTTATTGCAAGAGCGGCTGGGTGCGAGTTGTCTATGAAGACCAAGGCGAGCCGTTTGTAATGAACTCGGGTGATTGCGTCTTGCAGCCACCTGAAATTCGTCACCGAGTGCTCGAGAGTTCAGACAATCTTGAAGTTATTGAAATCGGTGCACCCGCTGAGCACGAAACATTTGCCGAGCACACGGTCACTCTGCCGACACCGACTTTGCGGCCTGATCGTGACTTTTCAGGGCAACGATTCGTGCGCCATGTTGCTGAGCAGACACCTTGGCTGCCGTGGCGTTATTCAGGTTTTGAGGCACGCAACACTGGCATTGATGCGGCGACCTCTGGTTTTGCAAGCGCAATGACCATTCGCGCCAACAAGTCGGTAGCCATCACCGAAAGCAAACATCACCACCAACTGATGTTTATGTTTGTCTTGTCTGGCTCAGCAACCCTCGAAACCGGAGACGATCGCAAGACTAAACAACTACATGTCGGCACATCCGTTACTTTGCCGAGCACACTCAACTTCAAATTCGAAGTGACTGCCGACGAAACTCAGTTTTTGCTCGTCGAAGTCGGCAGGATTATTTGAGTTCTTAATCCGCCTAAGTGACTAGGTGACATGCGTAGTTCGCCGCCGTGCTTTTTGACGATCGCGGACAAAATCGACAATCCGAGGCCGAATCCACCCCCAGTTTTTGAGTGGGCCTTATCAAATCTCTGGAATCCAGTATTGAGCCTCGAATAGCTATCCGCTGGTAGACCTGGACCCGCGTCATCAAAATATAAATGGGCGAATTGCTGATCGTCAATCAGCAAAACTTCAACTGCTGCAGCTTCGGGTGTATGACGCTCTATGTTCGATATTAAATTTGCAATCATTCGTGACAATTGCTCAGAGTTACCGCTCACTAATACTTTTTGTGCAATATTTTGATGAATCACTCGGCACGGATTTCTGTCCGATAGGTCTTTGACGAGATCTTCAGTCAATGCCGATAAGTCAACTGATTCGGAAAAATTATTCTCTATTTCTCCAATCTGAGCGAGAGTCAATAAGTCGTCAATTGTCTTAGACATTCGAAGTGACTCGCTCTTAAGTCTGTAGAACGCGCGCTCTCGTTGTTCATCACTGATTTGCTTCTGACTAGCAAGTATCTCGACGTATCCTCGGATGACTGTGAGTGGCGAGCGTAGCTCATGTGAGGCGTCACCCATAAATTCTTTCATGAGAATTTCTGACTTCTTTGCTGATGTAGCTGCATCTTGTAACTTGCCAAGCATCTCGTCAAGAGAATTTGTGAGTTGCGCTATTTCGTCATCCCCCTTAACTTTGCGCAATTTGATTTCTAAAGATCCCATAGCGATCATCTTGGCGTCTTCGACTATGTGTTCGATAGGTCGAAGTGCGCGCTTTATCAAATAGCGCACTAACAGTGTCATCAAAAGTGCGATTATGAGGGTAAATACGAGGCCTCGATTTAACGAATTTCGAAACTCTTGATTTACATCAGAAATCGAAAGGCCAACGACGAGCCACTCACCGTTACCAATTGAGAGAGTCGAAATTCGCATCTCATTGGGATCGCCAAGATTTGTTGGCCTTTCTGCTGCATCGGTTACCTCTTTGATCTGTAGTTTCGGAATGTTCAATACTCGAGTCCCATCTGTTCCTTCAATTAAGACGACCGAGTCGCTGTCATCGAAGTAAAGAGATGCACTCAGTGGCGCAGGACTTGATTCGGCAAAAAGCAATACCTCAGATACATCTTTTGATGAGCTATCGCGTACGGTTTTGAGCGCGTTAGCCAAAAGTTTGTCTTGAGTTTTAATTCCCTCGCTTCGCGAAATAAAAGAGTTTGAGCCATTTATCAACAGGCTGCCCGTTGTAAAAACAATGCCAACGACAATTGATAGTTTCACCTGAAGTTTCATCGGGACGTCACCAGTTTGAACCCTATTCCTCGCTCGGTTAATAGCATGTCATCGATTTCTGGGGACAGTTTGCGACGCAGGTATGAAACGAATGTTTCTACCACTGAAGTATTGCTTTCAAAGTCAATTCCCCAAACGGCATCAAGAACTTGTTGCTTTGTTAGAACTCGGTTCTGATTTTCAAGGAAGTATTCAAGAAGTCGAAACTCTGTCGGCGAGAGTTTTACTTTGCGATCTGCGCAAAAAACTTCATGCTTTGAAATATCAAGTAAAATTGGTCCGCAAATCAAAGTTTGATTTTCGTGTGGCGCTAGGCGTCTCAGAATCACGGAAACTCGCAAAAGTAATTCTTCGATTCCGAAGGGTTTTTTCACGTAGTCATCGGCACCGATTTTTAGCCCAGAAACTACATCTTCACGATTGTGGCGGGCCGTGAGAAAAATTATTGGAGTGCCGATACCTAAAGTCCTCATTTTTTGAACAAGTTCAAAACCACTTAATTTGGGCATATTTACATCAAGGATCGCTAGGTCCGGACGTTGCTTACGTATTTGATCAAGCGCCTCTTGGCCGTTACGTGCACGAATTGTTGCATAACCGGAGAGATGTAAAGCGTCTTCAACGGTGTCGCAAATAGCTTCATCATCGTCAGCGACCAAAATACGAGGCGTAGTCACAAGAACAAGATACAACTAACAAAAATTCCTCATTCAATTACTGACAAATTCACAGGATTTTCACAAAGTCGCCCAATAACTTGTCTGATGTAATCACAAATGCAATTGAAAACCAACAACCGAGTATTAAAGGAGAATTTATGAAGTCTGTAACTAAAAAATTGTTCGTTGCTGCTGCGGCGGCATTGGTTTTGTCAAACGGTGCGACGGTGGCTTTGGCTGACGACGCAGCATCACCGACTACCACTATTCCAAAAGCCGCAAAGACTAAAAATCCAGAGTACGCGACAGCGTTAGCTAATTATCGAACCGAACTCAAAGAGTACAACGAAGCAAAAAAATCAATCTTCAAGGCATTCCAAGATGCGACTAAAGCAGCAAATGCTGCTCGTAAGACTGCTCGTGAGGTAGCAACAACTGACCAAGCAAAGAAAGATGTGATGACAGCGTTTCAGTCAGCGATTTCATCTGCTACAGCAGCACGTGTTGCGGCGTTGGCAGCTCTCGGAAATCCACCGAATAAACCAACTCGATAGTTCAATAACTTTGTCTCCTCTGCGGGGCCTACACAGAGGAATCTGTGTAGGCCTTTGCATTTATTTGAGATGCTAGTTATTGAGTCGAGGGTTTTGGTTAAAAGCATCGCCATCTGGATACGGAAACCACTCGGGGTCGGGCTCTGCGGTTGGCGCGATCATCACCATCTTTGAGCGGCGAAATTGCTCGAGACCCTCTTGACCTAGTTCGCGGCCAGCACCGGTGAATTTGCGACCACCAAACGGGATGGCGTCATTGTCGTTCAACGGGGTGTTCACCCAAACAATACCGGTCTCGATTTCGTTAACGGCGCGAAATGCTTCAGCGAGATTTTCGGTGTAGATGTTTGCACCAAGTCCGAGTTTTGAGTCATTAGCAAGAGCGATTGCTTCGTCAAGATCACGAACTTTGCAAACTGGTGCGAGCGGTCCGAAGCATTCGCCATGCATTATGTCGAACTCGGGTTTAACTTCAAGAACTGTCGGTTCGAAAAATGCCCCATCAGTCAGATGCTTTGGTCGCTTGCCACCCGTAACCACTTTTGCACCTTGTTCGACAGCGCGAGCAACTATCTTTTCGACTCTGTCTCGCTCGCGAGCAGACGCCATTGGCCCAATGTCGACTTTTTCGAGGCCGTTGCCGACACGTAGAGCACGGGCCTGCTCTGAAAGTGCAGCCACAAATTTGTCATAAATTTCTTCGTGCACATAAAATCGCTCGGCTGATGTGCAAACCTGTCCGCAATTTAGAAATGCTGCAAACGCGGCGCCGCGCGCGACTGCATCAAGTGGTGCTGATGGCATCACAATAAAAGGATCGTTACCGGACGCTTCGATTAGCGCTGGTTTAAAACGCTCAGCAGCAGATTTCGCCACTGCCTGGGCTGCAGGCACACTGCCAGTAAATGCAATGCCATGAGTGCCTTCATGCGTGACCAAATATTGACCAACATCGGCTCCGCCTGTAACAACTTGCACTAGACCAGCTGGAAGATGATCAAATGCCTGCATCACTGTGAGCAAAGTCAACGGTGTTAGCTCTGACGGCTTGACGATTACTGCGTTACCCGCTGCAAGTGCCGCGGCTGCTTGCCAACCAAAAAGCAATACCGGAAAGTTGAACGGCACAATCGACACAATCGTGCCGAGTGGTTCTTTTATCACCATATGCAACTGACCAGCGATCGCTGGCCCCGCGATACGTCCTTGATCGTTGCGAGCAATTTCGGCGTAATAACGAAACGCAGATGCCGAAGCGCCGCCTTCCCAGTTGCTTTCACGAAATGGTTTGCCCATTTCACGCGTCAAGACTTCGCCGGTTGTTGCTGTCATTGCCAGCATTTTTTCAGCCACGCTGTGTAGCGCATTCGCTCGGTCAAGAGCGCTCATTGACCACCACTCGCGTTGCGCACGATTTGCATTTCGCACGGCCAAATCAATTTCGTTATTTGTAGCGTTAGCAAATTCGCCACATTGAAGCGCGGTCGCCGGATCAATCACTGCTGTTCGAGATCCATTGCCTGCTACATATTTGTTGTCGAGCCAATGAGTGCCCGAAATGTTCTGCATCATTTCTTGAGTCGGTGTAAGCGATTTATTCATACAAATACAGTAGACCGGAGCAATTTCGGTGGGCAGATCATCAGTGACTTTACTTATTTTTTGGTTATCTTAAACACTTTCCAGAAACTTAGATTCCAGGACATAAATGGAACCGGATAGCTTCTTTCTGTAACTTCGTCGTTTCTAAATACGTGTCGAATTAAGCGCGTCAATCCAGCAACATGGTTACGATGATCACGCGCATCTAGAAGCCGTTTAACACCGTCTAGTCCGAGTTTTTTTGCTTCCCGAACCGGTCCAATATAGCGACCGAGGCGAAAAAGAAATCCAGGGTCACACGATAGAAAAACGTCGGCTTTACCATTCGTATTGAGAACTCTTCGAAGTTCTGTCAGAGCTGACTCAGCATTATCGACATGGTGTAAGACACAAGAACAGAGGACGCGATCAAAATAGTTATCTGGAAACGAAAGCTTGCATGCATCTTCTTTTTGAAAAATCAGTCCAGACCGTTTTTCTGATGGCGATAACACGGTTTGATCAAACGTCTCAATATCAGTTAAAAAGTACTCGCCAAAACTGTGGTGGACATATTGAAGGTGCTCTCCACGATTAGCACCTATTTCAAGAACTCTATTGAAGTGAATTGAGGCATCGCGCTTGTGCTCAATGGAACGATGCATAAATCTCTGGCCTAATCCAGCAGCATTGCAGTAAACGCAACATGAGTAATACTCGTTGTACCACTTTTTTACATAATCTTTGGGTGAAAGATTGACCCAATCATTCGGTAGCGGTTTTCTTTCACGCATTCTTGAAGATTCTCCAATTCTGCTTTATGCAGTCGACGTAGCGAAGAGAACAATAGCGACTTTTAAGTAAGTTGTTGGAACTCAAAATTGACAGATTTTTGAAAGCCCGAGTTGAATTTTCTCAGATAAAAGTGGAGCCCGAGGCGGGAATTGGACCCGCGACCTACGCATTACGAGTGCGTTGCTCTACCACTGAGCTACCCGGGCGCGTCGCTCACTCTACTGACTTAATGCGCGAGAAATTACTGCATTTGCAGAGAAGCCGACAGCGTACTGAGTGGTGGACACTTGAGCAGTAACGCATGAAGCGCAAGATCTTCATTTGTGTTTAGACCAAGTGCAGAAATCGTTTTGTGGATCGCCGCGACCGCCGCAATAATCTCATCGCCACTTTCGGTTTCGGGGTCTTGCGTAAGTAAGTCACTGTAAACACCAGCAAAAATACCTAAGCCACTACGCAATTCATCAGTTCGAAGTTTGCGCAACTCACGTTTGTGTCGATCTGCGATAACTTTGCGACCGCTGCCGCGTTCACCTGTGAGTGCTACGCGCTCTTCAAGTTGTGTCAACTCACGCTCGTGCATAGTTTCGAGTGCCTCGGCGGCTTTATCAAGATGATCGCTCAAATCAGCAACAATTTTGTAAACAGCGGCTCCGGTGCCGTCGAGTCTTGAAGCAATATTTGCAAATGCTTCTTGTCGACGTGCCAAAAAATTGTCAGTTACGAGCATTCGGGCACGGTCTAAGTTGCCTTGACTGGCTTTTGATACCGACTCAGCAGTTGCCGGAAACACTCCGTCAGCAACTAGCGCCGAAGCGATATCGCTGTCGCGAAGCCGTGCAAAGTTAACGACCACACATCGCGAATTAATGGTCGTCAATGACGGCACGAGCTGATCAGCCAACAAAATGAAAACCACTTGCGGCGCAGGCTCTTCGATTGTCTTGAGCAACCGCACAGCGGCGCTGTCGCGCATCAGATGCACTTCATGAATGATTATCACTTTGACTTTTGCCTCAAGCGGTGTCGTCGAAGACTGAGTTACGATGCTTTCGGCTTCTTCTTTATCGACAGCAGCACCGACACGGAAAATTTCGTTTACGTCGGCGAATTCACCGCGCAAAATTAAGTCAGCTTCTCGTGAATTATCACTATCCGAACCCGTAATCAGCGTCGATGCGAATGCTCGTGCGGCATACTCTTTGCCGCAACCTTCTGGTCCGACAAATAGAAACGATTGCACGTTCGTAGTCGCAAAGTGACGCAACTTTTCAACCGCCCGATCTTGCCCGACAACTTTTGACCAGATTGAACCCATTAGATGCCGAGTCTTTCGTGAACAGCAGCCGAAATTGTTTTTTCGAGGTCGTCTTTGGCTGGGGTGCCGTCGATAATCAGCCAACGCGTCGGGTCGGCTACCGCCATCTGCGAAAACCCGTCTGCCACACGCTTGAAGAATTCGCCGTCTTCGCGCTCGAAGCGGTCGAGTTCGCGCTTTTTTAGCCGCTCGAGCAGCATCGCTGTAGGTACCTCTATATATATGACAAGTTCGGGCCACAGCCCACCAGTGGCCCAGTCGTTAATGCGCTTCAACTCAGCGATATCTTCTTGGCGTCCGTAGCCCTGATAGGCGAGCGATGAATAAACGCTGCGATCACTTACAACATGTTGACCAGCCGAAAGTGACGGTGAAACAAGTTCAGCGATGTGGTGCGCGCGATCAGCCGCCATCATTAATGCTTCGGCGCGCGGTGACAAATTTGTGTTCGCTGGATCGATCAAAATATTGCGCAACATTGAACCGACAACTGTGCCACCAGGTTCGCGAGTCATTACCGCGTTGAGTCGCGTCGCCAATCGTTTGACGTGTGTGCTTTTTCCGCAGCCCTCGAGGCCTTCGAACGCGATGTATTTGCCCAAACTCACACTTCAACCCTAGAGGGTGGTTGTTACTTGGCAGATTTGTCGACCGCGCTCGCCGATTTTGCGGTCTTTTTCTTAGATTTCAACACGACATTCTTGCTCGGCTTAACGACCGCTTTAGCCGCTGGCTTCTTGCTCGGAGATTTCGCCACTTTTTTAGCCGCACGCTTGGCTGGTTTTTTGCCGCCGTTCGAAGCTGTGTAGTCGCGGCGAATTGCCAGCAACTCAAACGCACGCTCGGGTGTGATGAACTCGAGACGATCACCGCGGGTCAAACTCGCGTTTGTCTCGCCATCAGTAACATACGTGCCAAATTTTCCGTCCTTGGCGACAACGGGTCGATTGCTCACAGGGTCATTGCCAAATTCTTTTAGCGGAGGTTTTGCGGGTCCGCGCCGACCAAAGACTCGTGGTTCGGCAAGTTTTGCCAACGCGGCTTCGATTGTGATCGTGAAAATCTGATCTTCGCTTTCAAGGGTGCGACTGTCTTTGCCTTTGCTGATGTACGGACCATATCGACCGTTCTGCGCTGTGATTATTTCGCCGTCTGTTGTGTCAGCGCCAACCGTTCGAGGTAACGATAAGAGTTGCAAAGCCTCAGTCATAGTGACATTTTCAATAGCCATTGATTTAAACAAAGAAACCATTTTTGGTTTTTCTAAATCTGGTGGCGGATTTTCGATCGTGCCCCACTGCACGTATGGGCCGTAACGACCAGTTTTCAAAAACACGGGCAAGCCATCAAGTTCACCGATCGGGTCTATGTATTTTGGGGCTGCCAAAAGCGCTACAGCGATTTCTACATTTAACTCATCGGGCGTCATTGTTTCAGGAACCGACGCCGTGTTATCACCACATCGGACATACGGACCGAATTTGCCTGGACGCAAAACAATTTCTTCGCCAGTCGTCGGGTGCATACCGACCGGAAACGCATTCAATGTAGCTGCATCAATGTTGGCGATGTTGTGCTCGACAAGTGGCTTGAGCCCAGGCAACTCTTTGCCGTTGCCGTAATAAAACTCGCCGAGCCAAACTTCTTTGACTCGCAGACCTTGTGAGATTTCGTCAAGTTCTTCTTCGACTGTTGCTGTGAATGCATAGTCGACAAGTTCGGTGAAATGATTTTTCATCAACTTGACCACGGCAAACGCGGTCCATGACGGAACAATCGCCTGACCTTTTTTCCAAACATAACCGCGATTTAAAATCGTGCCGAGAATCGCCGCATATGTGCTGGGACGACCGATACCGAGCTCTTCAAGTTTTTTGACGAGAGTTGGTTCTGTGTATCGCGCCGGCGGAGAAGTCTCGTGACCGTTTGCCGAATATTTGTCGATCTTAATTTTGTCGCCAACTTTCATCGGCGGCAACAGTGCTTCTTTTTCTTCTGACTCTGAGTCTTCTTCAACTTCTTGATACGCCTGGCGATAACCAGCGAAAGTGATCGTCGTGCCGCTCGTTGAAAATTCGCAATCAGCTTTGACGGCGCCGATAGTTTTAGCACCGAGTTTGACTGTTACGGTCGTTCCGGTCGCATCAGACATCTGCGAAGCGAGTGTGCGTTGCCAAATAAGTTTGTAAAGCGCAAGTTCGCGAGCGTTCACTTCAGAAGCGATGACATCTGGGCTACGCAACGGCAATGTTGGGCGAATTGCTTCGTGTGCTTCTTGGGCATTCTTGACTTTCGATTTATATTGTCGTGGTTCGACTGACAAGAACTCTGTGCCGAAAGCATTTGAAATTTCGTTGCGTACAGCCGTCATTGCATCGTCGCCCAAAATGACGTTGTCGGTTCGCATGTAAGTAATGAAGCCGCCTTCATATAGGCTTTGTGCCAGGCGCATAACTTCGCTTGCCGTAATGCGCAGTTTGTTGCCGCCTTCTTGTTGAAGGGTGCTGGTCATAAACGGCGCACGTGGCGACTTGCGATATGGCCGATCTTCAACGCTGCGAACTTCAAGGTCGACATCGGCTAAACCAGCAACTAGATCGCCAGCTTTCGATTCGGTGATAACTACGACGCCTTCTTTGACAATGCCGAGCGAATCGAAATCTTTGCCCATCGCGATTCGGGACCCGTCGACCGACTGCAAACCCGCGCTAAATATAGGAGTAGTTGCACTCGTGGCTTCGAGGTCCCAATATCCGGCGGCGACATGGGCCATTCGTTCTTCTTCGCGTTCGACGACCAAGCGAATTGATGGACTTTGTACCCGGCCGGCTGAAAGCCCGCGATTCACTTTGCGCCACAAAATTGGCGACACTTCGTATCCGTATAAACGGTCGAGAATTCTTCGTGCTTCGGCAGCGTCAACCAATTTGTAATCGATATCGCGTGTGTGTTCGAGCGCCTCAGAAATTGCAGTTTTGGTGATTTCGTGAAACACCATTCGCTTAACGGGTATTTTCGGTTTCAAATATTCTAAAAGGTGAGCAGCGATCGCTTCGCCCTCTCGGTCTTCGTCGGTTGCGAGATAGAGCTCGTCGGCATCTTTCAACAGCGCTTTTAGTTCTTTGATTACTTGGGCGCCACGCTCGGTTAATTCGTAATTTGGTTTGAAAGAATTTTCAACATCAACCGACAAACCTTTGCTTGGCAAGTCGGCAATGTGACCAACTGACGCGCGCACGTCGAAGCCGTCGCCAAGAAATTTTGAAATTGTTTTGGCCTTTGCAGGCGACTCAACAATGACGAGAGCGTTAGACATGTAGATTCATCGTTAGGTGGTCGAGTATGGACTTGTCAAGGTTATCGGTTTAAATCCAAATGCAA
>Ga0255188_1000394_pt1 | contig 14892 bp, 12 predicted proteins | sample Miss_Cont_RepB_8_FD_188427 | JGI IMG/M metagenome (GOLD analysis project Ga0255188, IMG submission 188427) | Freshwater microbial communities from Mississippi River, Louisiana, United States - Miss_Cont_RepB_8h | ecosystem: Environmental > Aquatic > Freshwater > River | place: USA: Louisiana... | reverse complement strand
AAGCTCCGCTATGTGCCGGTATTTTGGACGGATATTTACCTGCAATTGCAGACCTTGCGCTGGCCGCCCTTCCTAGAGAAGCGCTACCGTCGTGAAATTCACTCGGCGATCCACCAGCTGGTCACACCGAGTGAATGCTATTTCACCGTACTGGAATACGACCATATGATCTGGGACTGGCACCAGTTTCCTCGAAACGTGATCGTATTCAGTGCGGGCGGATGGGGCGAAGTGCCGGTGCCGCTGCTGATGGGCAGTCCGCGATGGGAATGTCCGCCCAAGGACATCCGCGCCTCTTTCATGGGCAAGCTCGACGGCGCCAACGACCATAACGGACTGCGAAGCCGGATGCGGGACGTGATGCTGGAGCACGCGATTCTCGGCAGAGGCCCGCAATGGCGCGACATCATGCGCCGCTCGGTCTTTACACTGTGTCCACGCGGGTTGGGTCGCGCCAGCTTCCGCATGTATGAGGCGTTAAGTGTCGGCTCCATCCCGATCTACATCTGGGACGACGTCGAATGGCTCCCGTGGCGTGATGAATTGGACTGGTCCGAGTTTTCTCTTTCGGTGAACGTGGCGGAACTGGACACACTGCCTCAGCGGCTGGCCGCCATTTCCGATGGGCAGATCCTCGCCATGCGGCAACGGATCTCAGAATTGTACGATGACTATTTCACCCTTCCGGGAATGTGCCGCCAGATTCACAAACGGGTCGAGCAACTTTCCGACCGCGTGAGGTTCATGGAAGTGATGAGGTCACGCCCGTATCTACCCGGCACGATTCCTCCGCCTGTACCTGAAGTGGGCTGAGTTGTGGAACTGCCTCAACGATGCGCATACTGCTTAGCGCCGATCCCGAAATCCCTGTGCCGCCTCAAGGCTACGGAGGAGTAGAACGCATCGTAGATTCACTAGCCCGTGAGTTCACGGAGCGCGGGCACACGGTGGGCTTAGTCGCACACAGCCAGTCAACGTCACCAGTTCAACAGATGTTTTCTTGGCCGGGGCGCAGTTCACTTTCGCGGTCGGATACCCTGCGCAACGCTCTCGCGCTGAGGCGGGCCGTCGGGGTCTTCCAGCCGCAAATACTCCACAGTTTCTCCCGCCTCGCCTATCTGCTTCCACTCCTTCCCCAAAGACTGCCTAAAGTAATGTCGTACCAAAGGCACACGGGCGGTCGGCAAATCAGCCTCGCAGCTCAACTGGGAGGCCGCAGTCTTCACTTCACCGGTTGCAGTCGCTTCATCAGCCAGCAGGGTTCTCGAGCCGGCGGCACTTGGAGTAGTGTACCCAATTTCGTCGACCCAACCAAGTTTGCTTTTGTGCCCTCGGTTCCAGACGATGCCCCGTTGGTGTTCCTCAGCAGGATTGAGAGCATCAAGGGCGCAGACATCGCGATCGATATCGCCCGCGCCGCACGTCGTAGGCTCATCCTTGCGGGCAATCATGCGTCCCACGGACCGGAGGCCGATTACTGGCGCGAAAGGATCGCGCCGCATCTGGGGCATGACGGAATCGAGTGGATTGGAGAGGTGAACGACACGCAAAAAAACGCCCTGCTCGGTGGTGCGGCTGCACTGCTGGTGCCCATTCAATGGGATGAGCCGTTCGGAATTGTTTTTGTGGAGGCTCTGGCCGCGGGAACTCCGGTGATCACCTGCGCCCGAGGGGCTACGCCAGAAATTATCGAAGAAGGCGTTACCGGATTCTTCATCCGCGGGGTTCAGGACGGGGCGGAAGCGGTCTCCCGGCTCCCGCTGCTCTCCCGCGCACGCTGCCGCAAAGCCGTGGAAGAGCGCTTCACGGTTGCACATTGTGCGGAGCAATATCTCGAGGTGTACCGCTCGGTGATCGCGAGGACCCACGCTCACAAATGAGATCCGCTCCGGAAGATTCAGAATCCCGACCGCCCACCCATTCTCCAGATAATGGTCAGGAGACGTTGATGTGGGACCGGCAGCAGAGCCAAAGGCTTTTCAAGGTCGGATTTGTAGCCATCGCAGCTATCCTGATTTATTACGGTTCGACCTCCAAGCTCACCGAGCCATTGCACCTTTATCTCGGGGTGATCATGCTCTCGCTGGCGGCTCTGCCGGCGCTACACTGGGCCAGAAGCAATAATCGCGGCCTTCCCACGTTTGAGGTGCTGCTACTGACCACGGGAAACGCCTACGCGCTACCTCTTTTGAGCGCCCACGTGCAGCTGCGCGCCTATGACTCGGAAACCGTAACTTCGGCGGCGCTCGCCCTGATCGCCTATCAAGTTTCAGCGATCGCTGTCTTCCTTGCCACCAAGGGCCAGCCCGGAAGTTCGGCCTTGTTCACGGAGGAAGTCCTGACCCGCGACCTCCAAAAGCACCTCTCGACAGGCTTACTCCTATCCTCTGCCTACGCGTTTATCAACACCTTCTACCCGAGTTTGATCCCCTACGAGTACAATAGTCTGATCCGCGCTGTCACCTATGGCGTGGGAACCGTCGCTACCTTTTCGGAATCGCGCCGGTGGGGACTAGGCCTCCTTAAAACGGGAGAGAAGCTTTTCCTCGCGACGATGATCGCGATTCAAGTGCTTTCGAATTTTGCCACCCTCTATCTGGTAACCGGCATGTCGCTGCTCGTCCTAGCGCTCGTGGGTTATGTCGCCGGTGCGAGGAGGCTGCCAATTGCCGCCGCGCTCACGATTTTCGCCGTGGCCGCGCTGCTGCACAACGGCAAGTCAACGATGCGCGGGAAATACTGGAACAACGAGGAGGGATCCTCGCGTTTGGAAGTCCAGGAAACACCCGGATTTCTAGCGGAATGGATCGAGGCGGGTCTGGCCCCATCCCGGGAAGAGGAGGAAAAGGCCATGGCCAAGAAGCTCCTCGAGCGCTCCTCCGTCTTTCACATCCTTTGCTTGGTCGTGGCGAACTCTCCCGACCGCCTGCCTTACCTCGCTGGCGAAACCTATCGCCACATTCCGGGGCAGTTCGTGCCGCGCTTTTTCTGGGCTGAAAAGCCCCACGCGCACATCGCAACCGATATTCTTTGCATCTATTACGGTCTGCAGGATGAGACGAGTGTCAGAAGCGCGACGATCGGATTCGGGATGATCTGCGAGGCCTACGCCAACTTTGGCCTGACAGGCGTAATGCTTCTAGGTGCGGTTTTTGGCTTCGTCCTTCGCAAACTCCAGCTGGCCACCGTCGACTCGCCGCTGCTTTCCTACGCGGGCGTCTTCATGATCATCCTGACCGCTTGGTGCTTCCAGACTGAGGCCAACCTGGCGCTCTGGCTGAGTTCCATGTTCCAAGGATTGGTTACCGTGATGGGACTGCCGTTCATCATTCGCAATATCGCTGGCTAACGGATGAGACTCGCGATCGTTCAATCCCACCCGACCCAGTACTACAGTCCTTGGTTTAGGTATATTCAGGCGAACGGAGAAATCGATCTGCGCGTCTTCTACCTCTGGGAGTTTGGAGTGACCCGGCAGACCGACCGTCAATTTTGCACGGACTTCCAGTGGGACGTGGACCTACTCTCGGGGTATGATCATGAGTTCGTTCCGAACGTCGCCCGAGAGCCCGGCACGCATCACTTTGGTGGACTAGACAACCCGGCACTTACAGAACGCTTAGCCGCGTGGAAGCCGGATGCGCTCCTGCTTTTCGGCTACAAATGGAAAAGCCTCCTTCGGGCCATCGTCTGGGCGCGGCGAAACCGCGTGCCGCTCCTGTTCCGCGGCGACTCCCACTTCATTGGTCGCGGTAAGCCAAGTTTCTTCAAGCGCTGGCCGCTCGCCCTCCTCTATCGGCAATTTCGCAGCTTCCTACACGTCGGCGCCGCCAACCGGGAATACTTCCTCACCCTGGGAGTGCCCGCCGACCGGCTCTTTTTCGCGCCACACTCGGTTGATGGTTCCCTCTTCGACCCAAGCCGATCGGATCATCGTGCAGCGGCAGAAAAGCTACGCCGGGAGTTAGACCTGCCTCCCGGCCGAAAAGTGATCCTGTTCGCCGGCAAGTTCGTGTCAGCTAAACAGCCGCTCGAACTCCTCCGGGCGTTCACCACCCAGAACGACAACGCGGCCACGCTGCTCTTCGTTGGCGACGGCCCGCTGAAAGCGGAACTTCAGTCACTCGCGGCGGAAAATCCCTCCGCCGACGTGCGCTTCCTCCCCTTTGCCAACCAAAGCGAGATGCCGGCACGCTATCTACTGGCGGATCTGTTCGTACTTCCTTCGCGCGGTCTCTACGAAACCTGGGGTCTCGCCGTGAACGAGGCGATGCACATGGGCGTACCGGCTTTGGTGAGCGAACGGGTTGGCTGCCAGCGGGACCTCGTCGAAGACGGGGTCACTGGTTGGGTTTTCAGCCACGACTCCGAAACGAATCTGCAAGAAAAGCTATCTGAGGCGCTGGATGTAATCCGTCGCACGCAGAACCTGGAATCAATTCGCGAGAACATCCGGGTAAGAATGAGGGCTTACACCTTTCGGAAAGCAACGGATGGGCTGGCCCGCGCAGTTGAGTCGATCGGAGGCCATCGGATTTCGGGGCCTCGCGAATCGAACGCCCGCGTAACCCCGAACACCGGAAAACCCGCCGGGGCAAAGGACATTTGAGAACGGACAACGAGGAACAGCCCCCCCAGGCGAGGCCGGAGGGCGATACGACCTCTGCGCAGGCCATCGTCATGGCTTGGATCGAGACCATCACGCTTGTGCACGTTGGCCTGCTCGTCGTTGCCACAACCTGGGCTTTCGGCGGCCAGTCCGAAGGTGCACGAGTTCCACTTAGTCTTCTCGCTAGCGGCGGAGCAGTGATCACGCTCATCGGCCTGACTCGCGAAAGCTTTTGGAGCTCACGACGAGCTAAACTCTGGACATGTTTTCTGCCACTCCTAGGTTTTGGAGCTCTGGTTTTGGCAGGGAGCGCATCCCCGTCCCTGCGGGAGATCGGAGGCGGAAGGCTAAGCTTGGAAGATGTTTCCCCTTGGTTGCCTTCCTCCGCGCGGCCAAAGCTTGCCCATCAATCTCTTTGGTACTTCGCAGCGGTGTGGATTTCAGCGCTGAACGTTCTCCTATTTATTCAAAGGGGCCGGCTCCTTCGCGTACTTTTCCTACTACTCGCCGGAAACGCTCTTGTACTCGCCGTGCTTGGCACTCTGCAGAAACTTTCAGGCTCCTCCGGTATTTTTTTTGGAAACGTGCCAGTCCCACAACCCCGCTTTTTCTCCACGTTTGTGTACCATAATCACTGGGGTGCCTTCACCGTGATGATGCTGGCTCTGACTCTCGGACTCGGCTGGCACTATGTCCGAACGGTGCGTTCGCGAGACATCTACCAAGGTCCGCTGGCCCTAGTCGTCTTCGCCGTGATCGCCATGGCGATCACGCTGCCGCTGAGCGCGTCACGCAGCTGCACAATCATCGGAGCCGCATTCATCGCGGGTGCATCCTTGCATGCCGCCGTGCACGCCGCGCAACGACGGCGTTCGCGAGGACTCAGCGCGTCACCGCCTTACTTACTTCTGGTTACCTTGTGGCTCGGGCTTACGGGATCTGCTTGGTTCACGGGAAAAACCACAATTCTAGACCGCCTCGAAACCAGCCGCAGTCAGATCGCCGCCATGCGGGAGATGGGGGGAATCGGGGACCGCGCATTGCTCTATCACAACACCTGGCGCATGGCGCAGGACAAACCGTTGTTCGGCTGGGGCATGTCATCCTACCCCCATATTTTCTACGGTTTCTACAATACCCGGCAGTCGGTCGATCGCCTGCCTGTCTTTTACAACGACGCCCACAACGACTGGCTGCAGGCGCTAGCAGAACATGGCTTCTTGGGCACTGGGCTACTGGTTGCCTGCGCCGGGATTCCGCTATGGCTCTGCCGGCGGGATATCAGACGGTCGTTCATCACAAAATACGTTCTCGCTGGGCTCGGTGTGATTGTGGTCTATGCCGTGGTAGAATTTCCATTCGGGAATCGCGCCAACGTTCTTGTTTGGTGGGTTTTGTTTTTTGCGGGGCTGGCCTATGCAAAAACCCGGGAAGGCCACCTGGATGAGGCGCCTGACACAAACTCAAGACGAGGCATCCACCCATGCGGGTAAACATCGTCACCGGCTTCTTCCTGCCGGTGCCTCCGCTGGCTGGGGGTTCGACCGAGAAGGCATGGCACGGACTAGCCTGCGAGCTGGCGAACCGCGGCCATGCGGTGACCGTGATCTCGCGCACTTGGGCCGGGTTGCCCGATTCGGAAGGAAGCGGGAACCTTCGGCACCTGCGCCTGCGCGGATCAGACCACTCCGCTTCCCTGCCAAGGAACTTGTGGCTCGATCTCCGTTGGGGCCTGCAAGTTCGCGCAAGACTTCCCGCCGCGGATGTCACGATTTGCAACACGGTGAGCCTGCCCGTCGTGCTCGGAGTAGGACGGCACACCGGAGGCAAAGTCGCGGCGGTGATGGCGAGGATGCCGAAGGGCCACGGAAAGTTCTACGGGAAGTCCGATCGGATCTACGCCCTGAGCAACGAGGTGATCCAGCGCCTTGTCGCTGAAAACCGTCGAATAGCGCCCCGCGTGCGGCTGCTCCCTTACCCCATAGATTGGAATCGCCTCGATGAGGCCCGAGCGACGCAGAGGCGGCCAACAGACACGCCACTGAAAATTTTCTTCATCGGACGGATTCATCCGGAGAAAGGTGTCGAGCTTCTGATTGAGGCGGCAGCGCATTTGAGCCGTAATAAAAAGCTCCCCTCATGGCGGGTCCTGATCATCGGCCCGCACGCGGTTCGCCAAGGAGGCGGAGGCGAGCCGTACGTCACCTCGCTCCAGCGGCGATTCTCCCGAGAACTTGGCGGCCAGCTGGAAATTCGGGGCCCCGAATTTGATCCCGGGAGACTGGCATCGTGCTACGCCAAATGCGACGTATTCTGCTACCCGAGCTTGGCCGAAGGCGGAGAAACCTTCGGCGTGGCCGTAGCGGAAGCCATGGCGGCCGGTGCAACACCGGTTGTTTCCAATCTAGCCTGCTTCCGCGACCTGGTCCGCGATGGCGAGACAGGCCTCATTTTTGACCATTTGACAACGGATCCCTCAGGAAACCTGGCCCATGCACTGGAAAAACTGCTCATGAATCCAGCGCTCAGAAAGGACCTTTCGAACCGCGCCCGTGCGCACGCGAAGGGGTTCGATTTCAATACACTGGGAAGCTACTTAGAGGCTGATTTGCGGGAGTTGACCGGCGCCGCCTAGCCAGCCGGAACTGTCACACCACCCATGAACGACTCCGCGGAACCCTTCCTAGGACAGAACTGCCGCAGCCCGGCATCCTTGGCAGAAATCCTCCGCCGCTGGGCTTGGGCATTGGTCGAGGCCACTCTCTTTCGCTGGAGTCCGCGTCCCCTGCACGGATTTCGCGCGCGATTACTTTCTTTTTTCGGGGCCGATATCTCTGCACCGGACAAAGTGGTTATCTTCCCGACGGTTCGAGTCACCTACCCTTGGCGGCTATCCATGGCGCCTAGGTCGATGATCGGGCCCGGGGTGACCGTCTATAATTTGGCTAAAATCCGTTTCGAAAGGGGTGCAACCGTTAGCCAGAATTGTCACCTTTGCGCGGGAACTCATGACTACCTGAAGTGGAGCATGCCGCTCGTCGCCAATCCCATCACAATCGGAGAAAACGCCTGGGTAGGTGCGGATGTTTTTGTCGGGCCAGGTGTAGAGATCGGTGAACTGGCGGTGGTTGGCGCGCGCTCCGTCGTGGTAAGCAATCTCCCGCCACGCACGGTCTGCGTGGGTCACCCCTGCCGGCCGATCAAGGTGCGACCCGATCCGACAGCCGGATGAACCTCCGGCATATTGTCCCGAGCTTAGAACGCCAGCATGGCGGCCCCAGCGTGTCTGTCCCGGCACTTGCGGCAGCCTTGGGCGCGATGGGTCATGATGTGCAATTGCTCACCACCGACGCCGCCATTGTCGAACCGCGAATGGTGCAATCCGGCCAGCACTTCGAGACCCTCACTTTCCCGAGACGCAGGCCACGACGCATCTGCCGATCGCCCGAATTACGTGATCACCTTATCCAAAGGCAGGGCGAGGTAGACATCATCCACCATCATGGGCTCTGGCTTCGAACCTTACATTATTCAGTGGTCGCAAAGCGGGCCCTCGGCATACCGCTTGTTGTGTCCCCGAGGGGAATGATGAGCGGTTGGGCATGGGAACATCGCCGGAGCCGGAAGATACTAGCGCAGTTTCTGATCCACCCCAGAGCATTCTCCCAGGTCGACGCCTGGCACACGACCAGCGATTCCGAAGCCGAGGATATACGGCGCTTGGGCTTCATCCAGCCGATCGCGGTCGCGCCAAATGGAGTGACTCAGCTAACTGCGACCGAACAGGACGAAGCTCGAAACTTCTGGTTGTCCACTTGTCCGGAGCTTGGAGAGCGGCGGATCGCGTTGTTCCACTCCCGTTTCAACCCTAAGAAAAGAGTCCGGGAACTGATCGAACTGTGGAGCCGGCGACCGGCAGATGATTGGGTACTCCTCGTCGTAGGAATTCCCGACCCTATCACGGTCGCGGAGTTGAACCTGCAAGCCGCGGAATGCGGTGTGGGTAAAAGGGTGGTGGTGCGCGAGGGCACAAGCTCCCCTCCTCCCTACGCCGTCGCGGAACTGTTCCTGCTCCCAACCCACAATGAAAACTTTGGACTGGTCGTGGCAGAAGCGATGGCATCCGGCGTGCCGGCTTTGGTTACGGACACCTGCCCCTGGTCGGAGATTCAGCAACGGGGCGCAGGATGGTGCGTGCCCTGGGAGCAGTTTCCCCGAACCTTGGCCGAGTCGACAGCCCTTTCGCGAGAAAACCTCGCGGCGATGGGAGCTGCCGCCCGAGACTGGGTCCTTCGTCGTTTTTCATGGAGCGATTCGGCCTCGCGGTTAACTGAACTCTACCGGCGTCTGAGCCCTCTCGCGCCCTCTTAGACCCAATGTCTGGAAAAACATCCGTTTCGATCCTGATCCCTGCGCGTAATGAAGAGGCAAACTTGGATGCGTGCCTCAAATCCTGCAGATTCGCGGATGAAGTGGTCGTGGTGGACTCCCAAAGTTCCGACCGAACGCCAGCGATAGCGAGGCTCCACGGAGCAAAATTGGTGGAGTTCCTCTGGAACGGGCAGCACCCAAAGAAAAAAAACTGGGCGCTGACCAACATTCCCTGGCGCAACGAGTGGGTCTTCATCCTGGATGCGGATGAACGCATCACCCCAGAACTCGCCGCGGAGATCGACCGTGCCGTCAAGTCATCCGACTTCGACGGGTTCTACGTGAACCGTCGCTTCTGGTTTCTCGACGGATGGCTGCGTCATTGCGGCTACTACCCAAGCTGGAATCTCCGCTTGTTCCGCCACGCGCTCGGCCGCTACGAGCAAATGGCTGGTCCGGCGGACACCCGGTCAGGGGACAACGAGGTGCACGAGCATGTGATCTTGCAGGGACGCGCGGGCCATCTGAGGTCCGACATGGATCACTTCGCTTTCCCAACCATTGATTCTTGGGTAGAGAAGCACAACCGGTACTCCAACTGGGAGGCGCGCCTCGATCCGCAAGCAGGAGGCATGGATCTCCAAGTGCGTGCTTTGGACCGTTCGCTTGCGCGGAAGCGCGCCCTCAAGAACCTGGCTCTCAGAGCACCCTTCCGACCGCTGCTCCGGTTCTTCTACCATTATTTCTGGCGCGCGGGATTTTTGGACGGCTACCGAGGCTACGTGTTTTGCCGGCTTATGGCCTTCTATGAATTCCTCAGTGTGACGAAACGCGAGGAACTCAAGCGCCAGAGGCACCACGGATGAGCCGCGCTCGAAGCACGCACGCGTGAAGCTCATCTTCGTCAACCGCTTCTATTGGCCGGAAACACCGGCCACGGGGCAGCTGTTGACGGATCTGGCGGAAGGATTGGCCGCCCGCGGCCACGCAGTGACGGTGATTACGGCCCACCACCGAGGTGAGGCGCAGAAGGAAGAGGTTCGCGAAGGCGTCTTGATTCGCCGGGTCTGCGGCACTCCGCGGACAAAGCCGCTCGCATTTGCGCTGTTCCACCTGGCCGCCTTGCGCGCTGTCCGGCGCCACGCGGACCGTGACACCGTGGTCATTGTGATGACGGATCCACCTCTGCTCGGCATTACCGCCGCGTGGGCGGCCTCTTCACGGAACGCATTCTGCATCCAGTGGATCCAAGACATCTATCCGGAGATCGCGGTGCAGCTGACGCGCCACCGCTGGCTAAAGGTGCTGACCGGCCCACGAAACGTGTTCTGGCGGCGGGCGGACCGCTGCGTGACCCTCGGCGCGGATATGGCCGCCGTGGTGCGCGGGAGCGGGGTGAGCCCCGATCGTGTCATCATCCAATCGAATTGGGGACCGGCCGGCGTGGAAGCCCTGCCCCGCGAGTCCGATTCCGCTCTGCGCCATGAATGGGGACTTTCCGGGAAGTTCGTCGTCGCCTACTCGGGCAACCTCGGCCGGGTACATGACCTTGAGCCATTGCTCGAACTGGCGGAATTCCTGCGCGGGGAGCCGGAGTTTATCTTCGTTTTCATCGGCTCCGGCGCCGGAGAGGAAGACCTTCGGCAAGGGGTGACGGCGCGCGGGCTTCGCAATGTTCTATTTCTCCCCCCGCAGCCCAGAGGAAGGCTATCCGCAAGCCTCGCCGTGGCAGACGTCCATTGCGTCACCCTCCTGCCCGGGTGCGAATGCCTCGTTTTCCCGAGCAAGCTCCACGGTGTGGCGGCCGCGGGCCGGCCCATGCTTTTCATCGGTCCGGAAGGCTGCGACGTAGCCCGCACCGTCGGGGAAAACGATCTCGGGATATGCACGGCCCGGGGAAACATCCCCGTCGCCGCCCGTGAGCTTCGTGCTCTCGCGGGCGATCCCGGTCGCTGGGAGCGACACGCGACCGCCTCACGCGCATTTGGCCGACGGCATTCAGCCATCGCCGCCATCGCAAACTGGGATGGCCTGTTGAGTGCTCTGGGAGAAGACAAAGGAAGCGGGCAACAAATCTTGCCGGCCTCCGCCGCCACGGAATCCTCAACCTGATGCGCCGTCGCTACACGACCTTCACGCTGCTGCTGCTCGACGCAGTCTGCGGCGTGGGCGTCTTCAATCTTGCCCTGCTGCTCCGCGGGTTACCCGGCGGCGAGGACTTCCTCTTCGGCTCTCTCATTCTCCCGCTCAGTGCGACCATGATCGCCCTTTACCTTGTGGACGGCTACAGTCCGCGCTGCGACATGTTGAGCGCTGACTACGCGAGCCAGCATCTGGTGGCTTTCGCCGGTGCCACCCTGTTTGTACTCCTCGTTACCCACGCGCTCCTAGCCGGTGGGTATCCGCTCCAGACCAGTCGTCTCGTGTCGGTATTGGCCATGATCGCCTACGCGGCCGTCTCGCTGGGCTACCGGCGCACCATCCATCTCCGCCGGCTGGAACGCCGCACGCAGCGAAGTCTGCTCTTCATCGGCGATGGCCCCAGCCTGAGTTCTTTCTCGGCGGAATGCGGGCGCACCGGTCTGGGATTGCGCCTGCACACTCTGGAGACCGATACCGCCAACGCCGGTGCCGCTTCAAAGCTGGCCGACAAACTCACGGAACTTGAACGAACCGGACAACAATTGGAGGCGATCGTCATCCGCGAATCAGCCTCGGGTGTGACGGAGTCTGACTCTCGACGTCTCACGGAACTCCACTTCGCCGGCGTACCCACCCTGACACTGGAGCTCTTCTACCAAGAGTACTGGCGACGCATTCCCCTCTATCGCCTAAACCCTACCTGGCTCTTCCAGGAAGGCTTCAAGGTCGCCCGTGAACCGGTCTATTTCCACCTCAAGCGTCTGAGTGACATCGCGTTTTCGCTGGTAGGCCTCGCGGTCGCTGCGCCGGTGATCGCCGTCGCTATGGTCGCGATCCTGTGGGAGGACCGCGGCCCCGTCTTCTTCGCCCAGACCCGTGTTGGCCTGAATCAACGCCGCTTCCGCCTCTTCAAGCTGCGTACCATGACCGTCGACGCTGGCAGCGGACCGCTGTACACCCAGCCGGGAGACCGGCGCATCACGCGGGTCGGGGCTTTCCTGCGGAACACTCGATTGGATGAACTGCCCCAGCTCTGGAACGTTCTCCGCGGCGACATGAGCCTGATTGGCCCGCGGGCGGAATGGGAACGCCTCGTCGAAACGTATGAGCGAGAAATCTCCTGCTACCATTTCCGTCATCTTGTTAAACCCGGCATCACCGGCTGGGCGCAGGTAAACTACCCCTACGGAGCCAGCCTCGAGGACACCGCCCGGAAGCTGGAGTACGACCTCTACTACATCCGGCATTTCTCCTTCACGCTCGATGCCGCGATCGTGCTGAAGACGATTAACACCGTGCTCGGGGGGAAGGGGCGGTGAAACGTCAGCGAGAGACCACTGGGGTGAAAACCTACGACTTCATCGCGATCGGCGGGGGTAGCGCGGGGTTCAATGCCGCGCGGGTCGCGGCAGGCCTAGGGTTAAAGACCGCCGTGGTCGACGGCGCCACGGAGCTGGGCGGACTGTGTATCCTGCGCGGCTGCATGCCGTCCAAGACGCTGCTCTACATGGCGGAGGTGCTACACCTCGCGCGGCAGGGACCCAAATTTGGCCTGAAGATCCCCTCCGCACGTGCTGACCTCGCCGCGATGCAGGCGAGGAAGCGGCGGATCATCCGTGACTTCGCAGACTACCGGGAGAAGGCGCTGCAGGCCGGGCGTTTCGACCTGATCCGCGCGCATGGCCGCTTCGCGGATTCGCATACACTGGAGCTGTCGGATGGCCGTCGCATCCGAGGGAAAAACTTTCTCATTGGAACGGGATCCGTCGTCGCGACACCTCCGATTCCCGGGTTAGCCGAATCTGAAGCTTGGACCAGCGACGACGTCCTGAATCTCGATTTCATTCCCCCAAGCGTCATCGTGCTTGGTGGAGGAATCGTCGCTTGTGAACTGGCCCAGTTTCTCCGTCGCGTGGGTTCACGGGTCACGCTCATTCAGCGCAACACGCAATTGTTGCGCGACCACTCCCTCGAGGCGGCCGACGTCGTTCGCGCAGCGTTGGAGCAGGAAGGAATCGAGGTACTCACCGGCACCTCGCTCACCGGGATCGCGCGTCGTGGAAAAGGTTACCGCGTCACCTTTGAGCAAGGCGGCCGGACCCTGGTGCGGAGCGCGAAGCATCTGTTTAATGCCTTGGGGCGCATTCCGAACACCGCTGGCCTTCGTCTGGAGACGGCAGGTGTTTCCCTCGACTCAAGCGGACGCATCCGAACCAACCGCTGGCAGCAGACCAGCCAGCCGCATATCTACGCGGCGGGTGACTGCTCCGGTCCCGTCGAGATCGTCCACGTGGCTATCCAGCAGGCAGAGTTGGCGGCCCGTCATGCCGCCAAAATGAAAGCTCTGAAGCCGGTCGATTACTCACTGCTCCTGAACGTAGTCTTCACGGATCCCCAAGTTGCCTCCGTCGGCATCAGCGAACGCACCCTCCGGGAGAAAGGCGTCGCGTATTTGTCCGCGAGCTATCCGTTTAACGACCACGGCAAGTCCATCTTGATGGAGGCCAACCACGGCTTTGTGAAAGTTTGGGCCGAACCCAAGCGCGGCCGGATCCTCGGCGCGGAGATCGTCGGCAAGGATGCTGGCGAGTTGATCCATTGCCTCACCGGTCCGATCGCCTTGGGCGCCACGGTGCACGACTTGCTTCGCGCCCCGTGGTACCACCCCACCCTCGCGGAGATCATCACCTACCCGCTGGAGGAAATCGCCGACCAAGTCGGCGTGAAGCGCGCTTAGCGCGCGAGGGAGAGCAGGTCCGGCAAAGTGACGCGCTTCTCGTAAAGCGCCTTGCCCACAATGACGCCATCGAGATTGGCGTGACGCCGCGCGAGCTCCGCCAAGCGCACGATATCCTCCCGACGACTCACGCCGCCGCTCGCGATCACGCCGAAACGCCCGGCGGCCAGCATCGCTTCCTGCGCGGAGAAATTCGGCCCCGTGAGCATGCCATCGGTGCCGATGTCGGTGTGGATCAGCGTGCGCACCCCGAGCGCGTCCATGCGCCGCGCGAGGTCCAGTGCACCGAGGTTGGAAGTGTCGACCCAGCCCTTGACCGCGACCTTGCCGTCCTTGGCGTCGATGCCGACGGCGATCGCCGCGCCGAACGACTGAACCAGTTCGCCGACGAACGCCTCGCTCTCGGCCGCCCGCGTGCCGATGACCACGCGGCTCACTCCGAAACCCAACGCCCGCTCCACGGATGCGCGTGTGCGCAGCCCCCCGCCGAGCTGGACCTTCAGCCCGAGTGCAACGATCGCCTGCACCGCCGCGAGGTTCTGCGGCTCGCCGGCAAAGGCACCATCAAGGTCTACGACATGCACCCACGCGCTACCCGCCGCGCGGAACTCCGCAGCGACCGCGGCGGGATTCTCCCCATAGACAGTTTCCTGATCGGCGCGGCCCTGTAGCAGGCGCACGCAGCGACCGCCTTTAATGTCGATGGCCGGATAAATGGTCATGAAAGAGCGGTCAGTCAGGAAGCGCTCGCCGGAGCGTCAATGCCCGATTCGGACCAAAGGGCCAAGGGACTAAGGGACGAGGGACCGAGGAAGCCCATAGTGGCTGCGAGAAACCGGATGCAGGAAGAAGCGCCTTAGGCCGTCGCGTAATCTTCATGGTCCGAGGCAAACGGCCTCGGCTACAGCGACCGGCTTTCAGGGCGAGGATCGTTCAGTAGGTTCGTCAGGAAGTCCGTTCTACAGCCGGGGTCGCCGGACCTCGGCTACAGGGGATTGTGCCGCGGCAAGCGTCTGGATCTTCCGCGTTTTCC
>Ga0255188_1000392_pt1 | contig 14957 bp, 11 predicted proteins | sample Miss_Cont_RepB_8_FD_188427 | JGI IMG/M metagenome (GOLD analysis project Ga0255188, IMG submission 188427) | Freshwater microbial communities from Mississippi River, Louisiana, United States - Miss_Cont_RepB_8h | ecosystem: Environmental > Aquatic > Freshwater > River | place: USA: Louisiana... | reverse complement strand
ATATCGGTCCGATTGCGCAGGCGACCTGCTTGTCATGGGACTGTGAGGAATCCTAACTCCTCCCGCTTGGCAAAGCCTTCGCCAGAACCCGGAACCCGACCGCGCCTGCTCGCGCTGGAGCTTTGGGGCATCGGGGACGTGGCGCTCGCGGTCCCTTTCCTGCGGGAAGCCTCCCGGCAAACGGAGGTCACGCTGCTGGCGAAACCCCACGCCGGGCCCATCGTGCGACACTTTGCTCCGGATGTGCACCATGTCCCGCTTGAGGCGCCGTGGACGGCCTTCACCGGAAAATACCGGCTGCTCCGTTGGCCTTGGCGGACGATTCGCCGGACTCTTTCCCTCCTGAGGGACGGCCATTTCGATTATGGGCTTTCGGCCCGTCCAGATCCACGGGATCACCTGGTGCTTAGTCTAGCGCGCATCGATCAGAAGCTTGGTTACCCTCGGGCCGGCTCCGGCTGGCTCCTGAATCAATCCCTTGTACCCGCCGGCGCGCACCGGGCGGATTATTGGACGGGACTCGCCCAGGCGCTCGACTGGAAGATCGACCCGCCAGCCCCGCGCCCGCGCAAAGGTCGACGGATAGCTCTGCACCCCGGCGCGGGAAACACGGTAAGGGAATGGCCGCTCGAACGATTCGCCCAACTGGCGGAGAACCTCACCCGCGATGGATGGGAGGTCCGCTGGATGGATCCTAAGTCCCGCGATCTGGCTCAACTCATTCAGTCGATGGATGAATGCGACCGTTTCATCGGCAACGACTCCGGCCCAGGCCACTTGGCGGCACTGCTGGGCCTCCCCACCTTCACGATCTTCGGTCCGCAGTTGCCGGAGCGTTTCGCCCCGCGCCACCCCCAGGCCTCTTGGATCGAAGGCGCGGCATGCGCGTACAAGCCATGCTCTGACCTCTGTCGGTACAAGGAACCGCTTTGCCTGACGGCGCACAGCGCCGCCGTGGTCTGGCGCGCAATCACCTCGTGGTTGAATGGCAAACCAGCCTTGGGGGAAGTCCCGACTTGACCGAGCAAAACAGTCATTCACTGCGTCCGGACAGGGATGTGAGCGAAACTCCGGCCGCACTGCCGGTGCCGCTGGCTAGTTTCGGCTGGTTGTTGGCGGAGCGAATCACCCGCGCGGCGAGTGCCGTCGCGGTGACCGGCATGGTGGCGCGCCACCTTGGGCCGTCGGAGTTCGGCCTCCTCAACCTGGCCGCATCCGCCACAACAATATTGCTTCCGCTCGCCAGCCTGTCGGCGGAGGCGGTGGTGATCAGAGAAATCGTGCGCCATCCCGAACGGGAGCGGGAAATCATCCGTACCGTGCTCGCCCTGAGGGCGATGTCGGGGGGCGTGCTGCTGGTTTCGACGCTGGCATCGATGCTCCTACTGCCAGGCGGCAGCGAGCATGCCGTTTTGGCGGGCCTGATGGGACTCGCGCTGATCTGGCAGGCAGCGGAGGCTCCGGAGACCGCGTTCCGCAGACACCAGCGGGCCCGGCTCACCGCGGTCGCGCGCTTCGGGGCCTTCGTGGCAGCATCGGCAGCCAAGCTGGCCCTCATCGCCGCGGACGCTGGCACCGGTGCTTTCGCATGCGCTTACGCGGCGGAAGGGCTGTTCTATGGAGCCGCGCTTTTAACCAGATACCATGCCGCTGGGAGAAATCTCCCGCCCGCCGTGATTAATCCCGGATTGGCCGCGAGACTGTTAAGGGAGTGCGCGGGCCCGGCGCTGGCGGCAACCATCGCCGGCCTTGCCCTGAAGCTCGATCAGCTGCTGGTCATGATCCAGCTGGGAGCAGGCGCGGCCGGGAAGTACGCGGCGGCCTGCCGGTTCACCGAACTCCATTTCTTCGTCTCTGCCACCCTCGGGATCGTCCTGTACCCCCGCCTCGCGGAATGTCATCGGCGGACCGAAAAGGAGTACACCAACCGGCTGGAGCGGCACTTCGAGCTTATGCTTCTTGCAGGCTGGGGCTCGGGCCTGCTGGTCGCACTCGCGGCGGCGGCCGGCCTGCCGCTTCTCTTCGGATCTGACTACGCCGAGGCGGTGGCGGTCGTGTGGATTCAATCCGGGGGTGCGCTCCTCCTGTTCAGCGGGGTGGCGCGCTCGCATCACGCGCTGCTGACCGGAGCCGGATGGACCCTGCTAACGAGCGCGCTGGCGACCCTCGCGGCCCAGACGGCCCTGGCATGGTGGCTGATTCCAACGCATGGCCTGACCGGCGCGGCTCTGGCCTCAGGACTAGCGGCGATCGTGGGTGGATGGTTCACGACCGCGATCCTCCCCCCGCTGCGTCCCGCGTTCTTGCACCAGACGAGGGCGTTCGCGATCCTCCTTCGGCCATGGCGCTGGAGGGCAGCGTTGAGGCTCGCACTTTGAACTGGGACTACAGCAGGCACTACAGCCGTTTCCATCCGGACACCGCCGGCGATTTCGCCGGCACGGTCGCTATCATGGACCGCTGGCTCCGGCCCCATCTTCAGGGAAAGGCCAGCCGGGTGCTCGATATCGGGTGCGGCCGCGGCTATGCTCTCGAGGCGCTGAGAACGATGGGTCTAGCCTTTGTTGAAGGTATAGATACCAGCCGGGAACAAGTGAGTTGGGCTGAGTCACGCGGACTACCCGCCCGGCTTGTTACCGACACCGTCGCTTACCTCGCGGAGCGCCCCCAAGCCCATGATGCGATTCTGCTCATGGATGTAATCGAGCACGTGGCGCCCGCGGAGCAGAGGGCATTTCTCCGCGCAATCGCAGACAGCCTACGCCCGAGGGGTAAGCTCTTGCTATCGACGCCGAACGCCGCCTCCCGGCTAGCGGGCTACACACGGCATCTGGACTACACGCACACGTCGGCATTTACCCCGGAGAGCCTCGATTTCCTGCTAGTCCACAGCGGGTTCGATCCGGCCGCCTACGAAGAGTTGGAAGTGTATGCCCGGCCCCGTCTACTTTTCCTGGCCCCGACGCCGCGCGCGCTGCGCTGGTGGGCTTTGCGGACGCTCCGCGCCTGGCGCCGCCTTGAGCTGACCCTGGAGATCGGCCGGGAGCGCGCGGCGCGTCTCCCGCTTTCACCGGCATTTCTGGCGATCGCCACGAAATCGCCCCCCGCCCGGGCGTGAATCGCGCCGCCGAAGGAAATGACTCCTAAAGAGACGCCCGCGGTCGTCCTAATCTTCTTCCGCCGCGCCGACTGCGCCGCGCGATGCCTCGACGGTTTCCGCGGAAACCGCCCACCCCGGCTGTGGCTAGTGCAGGACGGACCAAGACCCCGGGTCAGGGACGACCGGGAGGCGTGCGCCACGGCGCGCCGGACGGTCGAGGAGGCGATTAACTGGCCGTGCGAGGTGCGAAGACTGTACGCGGAGGAGAATCTCGGGCCGTCCCGTAGGATCCAAAGTGCGCTCGACGCCGTATTTGCCTCGGAAAACGAGGCCGTAATCCTCGAGGAGGATTGCATCCCCCACAGGGATTTCCTGCCCTTCTGCGGACAGATGCTGGGCCGTTACGCGGAGGATGCGAGAGTGGGCCAGGTGTCGGGCTGCCAATTTGTCCCGGGTGGTTGGATACCGGCGGGCGGCGCCGACTACAGCTTCGCCCAGCTCGCCCAGATCTGGGGATGGGCCACCTGGCGCCGATGCTGGGAACGGTTTGATCCAAGGTTGTCGGATTGGCCCTCATTCCGCCGCTCCGCGGATTTCAGCCGGGTTTTCCCGGCAGGCCGCGATCGGCGCTACTGGCGGAGCCGCCTCGACGCCGTGCACGCGGGGAAAATGGATGTCTGGGATTACCGGTGGGCGTTTACACGCTGGAGGCACGGCATGCTGGGAATCGTTCCGCGCGTGAACCTCGTGTCCTATGCAGGCTTCCGAGACGATGCCTTGCACACCAAAGGAGTGCATCCGGCAGCGGATTTGCCCTGCGCGCCGCTGCCGCCGCCCGCGATTCGTCCGCCGGACGTAGTTGCGGACCGAGAGCTCGACGCGGCCACGGCCAGGATTCTTTTCTCCGAAGGCGGGTTCCCGGCCTGGTGGCGGTACCAGCGGGAGCGGAGGCTGCGGCCGCTTTGGCGCTACGTGAACGGCCAATGAATCCGCGCCCGCGCATCGTCATCCCGGTGCACAACCGGCGAGAGATAACTCTCGCCTGCCTGGGGCGCCTGCGCGAGCAGGGCGTACCTCGCTGGGCGGACCCGCTCGTGGTCGACGATGGATCGCGCGACGGAACAGGCGAGGCGGTGCGGAGGCGGTTCCCGGAGGTGGAGATCATCACCGGCGACGGCGGGCTCTTCTGGACTGGCGCCACGGCGCTCGGCATGCGTCATGCGCTGGCGAGCGGCGCGAAAGCCGTATTCTGGCTTAACGACGACACGGAACCCGGGCCTGGCGCCTTGGAAAACCTGGCGCGGACCGTGGAGCGGCGTGGCGGCGCGGCAGGGGGCGTTTGCCGTCTGCCCAGGAGCGGAGCACCGGTCTACGCGGGTTTTGTCCGCCACGGGAGCGGACTCCACTTCGTGGCCGCGGAACCCGGGCAGGAGCGGCCGTGCCATGCGCTCAACGGCAACCTTGTCTGCCTAAGCCGCGCGGCGATCGAATCCGCCGGGCTGCCCGACGCCCGCGCCTTCCCCCATGCCTTCGGGGACACGGACTACACCCTTCGCCTGCACGCCTCGGGGTATCCGGTGACGCTGGTCGGTGACGCGACCGCGAAAGCGCTGCCGAACAATCCCGGTAACCATGCCTCATGGTTCGTCGGCGAGACCACCGCGGGCCGCCTTTGGGGCGACCTCGGTCGAAAAACCTCCTACGCGTACCTGCCCGCCCACTGGCGTTTCCGCACCCGCCACTGGGGCTGGCGCGGGGCGGCGGCGTGCGGATGGTTGCTCGCGAAGCGGGTGCCCGCGACCGCGGTCCTGCTCACGATACCGCGGTCGTGGCGACGCGCGCTGTGGGGCAAGCGCTCCTCCGCTTGGGAGACGGAGCGTCTGATCCGGGAGGAAACCGGCCGATGACGCGCCCCGTCGTGATCATTCCAGCGCACAACCGTCGCGCCACCACCCTCGCGTGCTTGGAACGGCTGGCGGCCAACGGGGACTTCGAGAATTTCGAGGTAAAAGTGATCGACGACGGCTCGACCGACGGCACATCCGAGGAAATCGCCCGACGGCACTCGTGCGTCGAGGTGGAGCGGGGCGACGGAAGCCTGTACTGGGGAGGCGCGATCGCCGCGGGCATGCTTTCCGCGCTGCGAACGGGCCCGCGCGCGTTGTTCTGGCTCAACGACGATTGCCTGCCCCGACCCGGCGCGCTGCCTGCGCTGGCGGCCGCGCTGGTGTCTGATCCCAGGTCCATCGTGGTTCCCCGTTGCGTGGTCGCGAAAACCGGCGAGGCATGGCCGAACGGTTTCATCGGCCGCCGGCGCGTAACCGCCGCTCCCGATCAGATCATCGCCCTCGATGGCGCCAGCGGCTATTGCGCGGGAATCGGCCGGGAAGTCAGCTCGGCGCTGGGTGTGGTCGACGCCGGAAGGTTCCCGCATTATTACGCGGATACCGCGTACACGCTGGTTGCGAGCCAGCGCGGCTTCCGGGTACGGATGATCGGCAACGTGCAATCGGAACTGGTCGATCCCGGCCGGGAGGACCACCTGATCCGCGAACACTTTGATACACGACTGGGTCCCTGGGAGAACGCCCGGAAAATCTTTCTCGCGAGGAAGTCGCCCTTTCGCCTGCCGACGATGTTCGCCCTGCTGCAGCTTAAGCACGGTAGGCTGAAGGGAACCGTGGCGGCGGGCGTGAAGACCGCCGGTTGGTTTGGCGCGTTGCTGCTCACCGCGGCCCGCGTTCCCGGAAAAACGCGAGAGGACCGGGCAGGAAAATGAGCGGGAACGTCGTGCAAGGATGGCTGGCCGCCGCGTCGACCCTTCTCGGCATGGCGCTGGCGTACGGATTGGCGGAAGGCAATTACACCTCGGTCGTAATCGTGGCCGGTGCTCTGACCCTGATGGCCGTCGGGAGAATCAGCCCCGCACGGGTGGAGACTTGGCCATTAGCGCTGGTCCTGGTCGGCTACATCCTAGGCAACCGCAGCTTCGCGCAACTTTCGCTGACGAGCGGCCTTCCCGTGCTCCCGGCGGAAGCCGCACTCGCATGCGGCCTCGTGGTGATGGCGTATCGCGGGGCGCGAGGCGGGACCACGGGGATCGAGATGAAGCCCGTCAACCTCGCGGTCATCGCCTGGATCGGGCTGGGTTCCGCACGAATCTGGACGGACTTCCAGCAGCACGGTTTCATGGCCCTGCGGGATTTCGCGACCGTCTATTACGCGTTGTTTTTCTTTCTGGCCCATTCGCTTGCCGCGCATCCGCCGTCGCTCCGGCTAATGAAGCGGACGATCCTAGGCGCGCTCGCCCTGCTACCGGTGGTTTTTCTAACGCTTTCCCACCATCGAGCCGGACCCCTCATCCCCGAGTGGGCCCTGGTCTTCTACAAGGACGATATTGTGGCGGCTTTGCTGGTCGCTGGGGTCTTCCTTTCGTTCACCGTGCTCCACGGGAGGAAGTGGCTGCAGTTGGGCGCCTTGGCATCGCTGCAGGCCATCCTGCTGAGCATCCAGTCCTCTCGCGCGGCAATCGTCGCCCTCGGAGTAAGCTCTGTCTGGTGGTGCCTAGCGAGAAACTGGAACTACATCAGGGCGCAAGCGGCCCTGGCTATCTGCGGGATTCTTGTTCTCATCACTTTATCCGCGGTGAGTCCCGAGAAGGGTTTACGTGACAGGCTGGATGAAATCACACGGCGGATTGTTTCCATCGCGGACATCTCGGGACGGACCACCTATGAAAACGAGGAGCATGGTTATCTCAGCGATAACAACCGGTTCCGGATGATCTGGTGGCGGCAGGTCGCAAAGGAGGTCTTTGAGACCAGCCCGGTCATCGGCTTGGGATTTGGATATGACCTCAGTCGTGGCTTCGTGCGCGCGTACGACCAGGACTTTGGTGAGAACTTCAGCGCGCGGAGTCCGCATAGTATCCTGTTCACGGCGCTGGGAAGAATGGGACTGGTCGGTTTGATCGCGTGGTTGGCGATCGCCCTCTCGATGGCGTTCGCGACGTTTCGCGCCATCCGCAACCCGGGTTGGGAGGGAGTCGAGGCCCTCGGCTGGTGGAGCGCCACTTGGGCCCTGATGGTCAGCAGTTGCTTCGGCGTGGTTCTGGAGGGACCGATGGGAGCTGTGCTGTTCTGGACGCTGCTTGGCATCGCCGTCCGTATGGGCCGCGCGCCTACGACCCCGAACACGTGATCTTGCCGCCGGGGGACAACTCGGATCCCCTCGCGTCGGTCCATGCAGGTTTCGTCCTCCTCCGCCTCCTTGCCGGCTCTCCGGCCCGTCACGCGCTCCTCGTGGGACCTGGTGACGCCGGTCGCGCTGGTGCTGCTGGGGGCGATCGGGGTGGCTTTCATCTATTCCGCTCAGCTTTCGGTGCTGCAGGCCCGGGGCGCGGGGACGTCGTGGCTGCGGCAGGATTGGTTCAAGCAGGCCTTGTTCCTCGGCGCGGGAGGCGTCGTGTACTACGTGGTCTCCCAGATCGACTACCGCTTCTGGCTGCGGATCGCGCACTGGTTCTACCTGATCTGCCTCGTGCCCCTTCTGATCGTGCTGATCCCGGGTATCTCCGGCGAGGCCGCCGCGCGCTGGGGCGCCCAACGCTGGATCCCGCTCGGGCCCTTCTCGTTTCAACCCTCCGAGACGGCGAAGATCGCCGTGCTCCTCATCACCGCGAGCATCCTCATGCACTCGCGGATCGGCACCGTGCGACAGTCGCTGGGCGCGCTGGCCAAATTGGCCCTTGCGGCGGGTGTACCCATGGTCCTCATTCTGCTTCAGCCCGATCTGAAGTCCGCGATCGTGCTGCCGCCGATGGTGTTCTCGATGCTCTACGTGTCCAAGCTGTCACCCCGTTTCTTCCTGGGGGCGCTCGGCGCGTTCCTCCTCCTGGTCGGGGCCGTGGCGTGGGACACCAGCCGCTACATCGATTACATGCGGGCGAACAACAAGTCGTTCTCCCGCGACAAGGGCGCATTCGAGGACTCCACGTGGCTGCGTCTCCCGCTGCACGACTACCAGCGCAACCGCATCCTCAGCTTCATCAATCCCGACGAGTACGATCCCAGCGGCATCGGCTGGAACCAGCGCCAGTCGCTGATCTCCGTCGGTAGCGGCGGCCTCGCGGGAAAGGGCTGGACGGAGGGCACGCAGGCCCAGCTCGGCTATCTGCCGCGCTCGGTCGCGCACAATGATTTCATCTTCGCGGTCATCGCGGAGGAAAAAGGATTTCTGGGAAGCATCACGGTCCTAGGCCTGTTTGGGGTGGTTCTGTTCAACGGCATTCGCATCGCCGGTTCCGCGAGGGACCGGCTCGGCGCCCTCATCGCCATCGGCGTGACGGCGCTATTCACGGTGCATGTGTTCGTGAACATCGCCATGACCATCGGGCTGGTGCCCATCACGGGCATACCGCTTCCCCTCATCAGCTACGGTGGCTCCTTTGTGCTTAGTTGCTGCATGCTGCAAGGACTGGTCCAGAGCGTCTGGCGCTTCCGGAGGGAGTTCGCATGAACCACCTTCCCCGCGTCACCGACCGCCCTGCCAGAATTTCCTGCGCCGCAACCGCCGCACCGGGGGCCGCCATGGCAAAAACCAAAAAAACCCGCCATGAGCGATCAAACCCAACCACAGCCCGGCGTCCCGCCGGATGTCACCCGCCAGTATGACGAGGAGCTCGTCAACCCGCCTCCGCAGACGGAGGTCAAGCCCGTCAGCGCCGAGGAACTGAAAGCCGGCGCCGAAGAGCGCGCCAAGCAGCGTCCGCTGCTCCAGAAGATCCTCGCGGTCTTCCAGAAGGAGAAGGGCTCGTACCGGGAGCTCATCATCAATTCCGAGCCCCTCGAGAAGCGCGTCGCGCTCCTCGTCGACGGCCGCCTCGAGAAGTTCGAAATCGAGCGCGAGTCCGACAACCGCATGGTCGGCGGCATCTACAAGGGCCGCGTCAAGAACCTCGACCCGGGCCTGAAGGCAGCGTTCGTCGACATCGGCTACACCAAGAACGCGTTCCTCCATTACTGGGACATGCTGCCCGCCGCCGCCGACTCTTCCGTCGAGGTCGTACGCGTGAACAAGCGCAAGAACGCCCCCGAGCGTCCCGCCGAACCCACGGTCAAGGACATCCCCACCCTCTACCCGCCCGGTAGTGAGATCGTCATCCAGGTCACCAAGGGTCCCATCGGCACCAAGGGCCCCCGCACCACCACCAACCTCTCCCTGCCCGGCCGCTACCTCATCCTCACGCCATTCAGCGACGGCTGCGGTATCTCCCGCAAGATCGAGGACCCACAGGAGCGCAAGCGCCTCAAGCAGCTGATCAACGAGCTCACCCTCCCCGAGGGCGTCGGCGTCATCGTGCGCACCGCCGGCGAGGGCAAGAAATCCCGCTACTTCGTCCGCGATCTCCACATCCTCCTCAAGACGTGGGAGCAGATCCAGGCGAAGATGAAGAACGACCGCGCCCCGGCCTGCCTCTACCAGGAGCCCGACCTCGTCGAGCGTACCGTCCGCGACTTCCTCACCGAGGAGGTCGACCGCGTGCTCATCGACTCCAAGGACGACCACGAGCGCACCCAGAAGCTCGTCGGCCAGATCTCCAAGCGCAGCGCCGGCAAGATCGCCCTCTACAAGGACAGCATCCCGATCTTCGAGCGCTTCAACATCGAGCGCCAGATCGAGCAGACCGGCCAGCGCAAGGTTCCGCTCCCGTCCGGCGGCGAGATCATCATCGACGAGACCGAGGCCCTCATCGCCATCGACGTGAACACCGGCTCGCACCGGAACCGCGGCGGCGACGAGAAAAATGTGATCTACGCCGTCAACCTCGAGGCCGCGGCGGAAATCGCCCGCCAGATCCGGCTCCGCAACCTCGGAGGCCTGATCATCATGGACTTCATCGACATGAAGGAGCGACGTCACCGCAACGCCGTCTACGAGAAGATGGTCGAGCTCATGGCGAGCGATAAGGCGAAGAACCACATCCTGCCCATCTCGCAGCTCGGCATCATGCAGATGACGCGCCAGCGGCAGCAGGAGTCGCTCTCGTCCAACCTCTACACCGACTGCCCCTATTGCCGCGGCCGCGGCATCGTGAAGAGCGCCACCACCATGTCGGTCGAGCTCCAGCGCCGCCTCAGCTCGGTCGTCCGCCGCCTCCAGCTCCGCAACGACGGCAAGGAGTACTCGCTCCGCGTCATGGTGCACCCGAGCATCCTCGAGCGCCTGCGCAGCGAGGACGCCGATCTGCTCGTGCGCATGGAGAAGCTCTTCGGCGTCAAACTGGCGTTCCGCGCGGACCTCAACTTCCACGTCGAGAACTTCAAGATCATCAACGCCATCACCGGCGAGGAATACCGCTGAGCCGGCTGTAGCCGCCGGATCCGCCGACGAAGGCGCCCGCCCGCAAGGGCCGGCGCCTTTTTCCCGTCCGGATGCCGCGGACCGCCGCGGCGCCGCGGTTCAACGGCGGTAATCCGCGCCGGTCAGGCTCGCGAGGACGGACTCCTGCCAGACCCGCAGCTGCCGGGAAAGCCGGGCGACCTCCTCGGGGTGCCGGGCGGCAAGGTCATTCTTTTCAGCCGGATCGGCGCGCAGATCGAAAAGCTCGCGTACCTCGTTGCCGCCCGCGGCGCGGCGCGCCGCGCCGCCAATCACGAGCTTGAAGCGGTTGTCCACGATCGCGAGCGCGCCGCCGAAATCCTCCGGCCGGACGTCCGTCTGCCGGTAGTTTTGGAAATTTCTCGTCGCGCCCTCGGCTCCGAGCTTCACGAGGGGCGTGGTGCCCTTCTGCAGCTCGGGGTCGATGTAGGGCGTCCGCGCATCTGCCCGCGCTCGGCTGTCCCAGAAACAGATCGGGGCCGGCCGGGAGTCCATCCGCCCGTCGATCAGCGGCACGAGGCTGATCCCGTCGAGGGGCCGCGCCGGGAGAGGCCGCCCCGCGAGCTCGCAGAGAGTGGGTAGCATGTCGCTCGTGACGGCGTTGACCGCGCTCACCCGCGACGCGCGGATGCGCGCGGGCCATTCGATCACCCCCGGTACACGGATACCACCCTCGTAGACCGAACCCTTCTGGGCGCGAAACGGCACCGTGGCGACCGCTTCCGCCGGAGTGCCATTGTCCCCGCAGTACCAGAGCAGCGTGTTGTCCCGGGCGCCCGCCGCCGAAAGGTGCGCGCGCAAATGCCCGATGGACCGGTCCATCGCCGTGATCTCGGCGAAACGCTCACGAAGGACATCACGCTGGCGGCGCTCCACGGACCGACCCGTCTCGTTCGAGGTGAGCTTGACCATGCGGTCGCCAAAACCCTCCGGCAGGCGGTCGTAAAGCGCGAGGTCGGCCGGCAGACCGCTGTACGGTTCGTGCGGTGAACCGAACCAGATCACGGCGAAAAAGGGTTTTCCCGCGCTGCGTGCGCGATCGATGAAGCGGCGCGCCTCGGCGACGATGATCTCGGAGCTCTCGCCCTTGAAGCGCTCGGGCGCACCGCCGTTGCGCGAGAGCCAGGGATCCAGCTCGAAGAAGTTGTCGTGCGACAGCCATTCGTCGAAACCCATGCGACCGGGATTCGTCGGCGAATCGGCCTTCACCGGACCGAGATGCCATTTGCCGAAATGCCCCGTGGCGTACCCCCCCTCGCGCAGGATCCGCGCGAGGCTGATCTCCTCCGGCCGCAGCGACCATCCGGGGGCGAAGACGCCGTAGCGGTTGTGATGGCGCCCCGTCATCACCGTCCCGCGCGTCGGGGAGCAGCTTGAGCCGCCGGAATAAAAACGATCCAGCCGCAGACCCGTCCGCGCCATCTCGTCGAGCACCGGGGTCTTGAGATGCGGGTGCCCGTTGTAGCCGGTCTCGTCCCAACCGTGATCGTCCCCCATCAGCAGCACGAAGCTCGGCCGCGGGTCGGCGGCGGCGGGAAGGAACGTCGGGAGCGCGAAAAGCAGGCCAAGCCAACGGACGAAGCGAGGAAGCAGGAGGGGCATGGGGAGGAAAACGGAACCGCGGCGGTCAGGCGGACCAGCGCGCGATCACCGTGCCCGCCGGGCCCCTCCGTTCAAGGGTGGATTGGCGACACGGCAACGGACGGACGGTTTGCGACAATGGAATATCTGGAAGACTTTGGTTCCGCGATGAATGCCGGCCGCCGCATCGCCCTGTTTCTGGTTTCTTGGGGATGGGGTTCGCTCGGTGCGTCGGAGCCGCAGAGCCGGCTGTCCGACGACGATCTGCGTATCGAGGGTATTCTCGCCTTGGCGCTACCCGGCACCGAGCCCGCCCGCTCGCTGCGTCTCATCGTGCATCCGCGCCTCGGCGACCTGGTTCGCGGCGACCACCTGCGAACCATGCTCGGTGTGCGCCATGGCTTCACCGAACGATGGGAAGTGATCGCGGATATCGACTGGTTTTTTGCGCACGGCCTCCAAGCCCAGCCCCTTTTCGCACGCAAAGGACTCTCCTCCGTGCACGTCGGCACCAAGTACCGGATTGGACGCCTGGCCGGGGGACCTTGGGATTGTTCGATCGGCGCCGACTTCATTCGCCCCGTCGACCACCCGCCCCGGGAAATCACCGACGGGCGGCGGCACTTCTCCCCCTACCTCACGTTTTCGCGCGAGCTGACTCAACAGCCCGGCTGGCGGGTCTTTTGGGGCGCAGGCTACGACTTCACCGCCGCGACCTCGATCCCGGGGGAAAAGCGCAGGAATGAGTTCCCCGGCGACAGCACGACGGTATCCGCGGGTCTGGTGCGGGTGAGAGGACCCTTGGCCTACACCTGGGAGGCTGCCTGCCGCCGGGAGTCCGCCGGGCCGGGCGAGGGCTTCGTGGTGACGTTGCGACCCGGCCTGGTCTGGCATCTGCCCAGCCGGCTGACTTTCGGTTCCAGCGGCCGCTGGCTCGTGGGCGCCGCGCTACAGCTATCGCATGGGCCGGAAGGCACGGACGCCCGCGTCAGCGTGAAGCTGAGGGGCAACTTCGACTTCCTGCGCGTCCTCGGTCTCGGAAAATCCCGGCGCGATGGGCCTGCGCCCAAGTGAGAAACGCGGGCGCGAAAAAGGCCGCCGGGGTTCCGGCGGCCTGGCTTCAGGCGCGGGAAACGCCGATCACTTCTTCTTGTCGTCCTTCTTGAACTGCTTGTGACCCGCCTTCTGGGCGTCGCCCATGGCCGCGCAGAGCTTCTCAGCCTCGGCGTTCTTGTTGGCCTTGAGGGCGGCCTCGAGCTTCGTGCAAAGCTCCAGGAACTTCTTCATCTCGGCCTGGTAGTCGGCGATGAACTTCTGGCGTTTGTCCGCCGGCTGATCCTTGGCGAGGGCCGGGTCGAACTTCATGGACTCCTCCGCGTTCTTGCGGAGGGTCGCGAGCTTCGCGAGGGAATCGGCGTTCTTGGAGGCGTCGGCGATCTGACGGCGCAGCGCGCGGAACGCGCCGCCCATTTTCTCCATCCGCTCGCCGAGCGGGGTTTCATCGGCCCGCACAACGGGGCCGGCGGCCAGAGCCAGGGAGAGGGCGATCAGCAGGGAACGAATCTTCATTTTTTCGGGATTTTGGAAGTGGCGGGTTGCGTGGAAAAAGAACCGGACAAACGCCGGACAGGGCAAACGGATTCTGCGGCCGGCCGGACCAGCCTCGACTCGACCGGGCACGCGGGTTTTCTCCGACCATGCGCCCGCCCCTCGCCCCCGACGCCCCGATCATCCGGATGGCCGTAGCGGCCCTTGCCCTGCTCCTCGCCGCCCTCGGCGCGTCCGCGGCCGCGCCCCCCGTTGCACCGGCGCGCGCGCCCGCCTTCGACGCGTCCAAGCTTGCCGCGATCGATGAAGCGGTCACCCGCGCCATCGCCGACCGGAAGATCCCCGGCGGCGTGCTCTGGATCGAACGGGAAGGGGAGATTCACCGCCGCGTGTACGGCAACCGCATCCTCGAGCCCGCCCCCGCGGCCACGACCGAGGATACGATCTATGACGCCGCCTCCCTGACCAAGGTGATCGCGACGACGACCGCCGTCATGCAGCTGGTCGAACGCGGCAAGCTCCGCCTCGAGGATCCGGTCCACCGGCACATTCCCGCCTTCGCCCAGCACGGCAAAGAAGCCATCACGGTGCGGCATCTCCTCACCCACATGTCCGGCCTGCGGCCCGGCATACCCGCGACGCCCCCCTGGAGCGGCGTCCCCGCCGCCATCGAGCGCGCCTGCGCCGAGAACCCGCAGAACCCACCCGACGCCGCCTTCGTTTACAGCGACATCAACTTCATCCTGCTCGGAGAGATCGTGCGGATCGCGGGCGGCCGCCCGCTCGACGTCCACACCCGCGAGGAAGTGTTCGAACCGCTGCGCATGAACGATACCGGCTTCACGCCGGCCGTGGAAAAGCTCACCCGGATCGCGCCCACCGAGCGGGTGGACGGCCGCATGATCCACGGTGTCGTGCACGACCCGACCGCGCGCCGCATGGGCGGCGTGGCCGGCCACGCCGGATTGTTTCTCACCGCCTCCGACCTCGCGCGCTTCTGCCGCATGGTGATCAACGGCGGGGAACTTGAGGGCGTCCGCGTGCTCGGCGCCGCCAGCGTGGCAGAGATGACCCGGGTGCAGAACGACGGCTCGAGCCGCCGCGGCCTCGGCTGGGACATCGACACCAGCTATTCCGGCCCGCGCGGCCGCTGGCTGCCCGCCGGCCGGACCTTCGGCCACACGGGGTGGACCGGCACCAGCGTCTGGATCGATCCCCCCGTGCGCACCTTCATCCTCTTCCTGAGCAACCGCGTGCATCCCGACGGCAAGGGTGACGCCACCCCCATCCGTCGCGAGATCGCCACCCTCGCCGCCGAGGCGATGGGCCGCGACCGCGAGGCGGTGCT
>Ga0255188_1000390_pt1 | contig 15016 bp, 8 predicted proteins | sample Miss_Cont_RepB_8_FD_188427 | JGI IMG/M metagenome (GOLD analysis project Ga0255188, IMG submission 188427) | Freshwater microbial communities from Mississippi River, Louisiana, United States - Miss_Cont_RepB_8h | ecosystem: Environmental > Aquatic > Freshwater > River | place: USA: Louisiana... | reverse complement strand
TCGACGCCGGTAGGTCGGTGCCGTCGTCGACGCCGGTGATCACGAAGAGCTCGACCAATTCGGGCATCAATTGGCGGCCCGCGCCGAAGTTGAGCTGCACGTTGAGGTACGGGTTGGCGTCCGCCCGCAGTGGCTCCGCGAACGTGGCCGTGAGATGCACGGGTCCGTCCGCCGCGAGGTCGGGCGACCAGCCGCTGTCGTTGCGCGGGTCGAGGCAGCCGGCCGGCGGGTTCTCCGGCTCCCACGAACTGGCCGTCACGCGCTCGAGGCGGCGCAGGCGGTTGAGGTCGATCTGGTCCCCGGCGACGGCATCGGCCGAGACGGACAACGCCGTAAGGCGGAACGTGCCTTTGGCCGGCATCCCGTCGGCCGCTGGGGCTGGCGCCGTCTTCGCCGCGGGCGCCGTCTTGCCCTTGGGCGCGGCGCGCTTCGCCTTGGTCGCCGCGGCGGCCGCCGCGCGGTTAAACGGGCCGCGGCCCCAACCGCCGCCGGGTAATTCCGGCACCGGGTGGATGACGACGCGCACGCCGGTGATCGGCTTCGCGAGCGCCGGCAGGCGGGTCGAAATGTCGATCGCGGCGAGCTCTCCGCCCTCGCGGACCCGCACGCGGCGCGCCTCCTCGATGTCGATCAGGGCGCGGTTTGGCGTGGAGGCCTTGAGCACCTCGACGGGGTGGACGGTGAGATCGCGGCCGCGCGTCGCGAGGAGCGCGCGTTCACGGGTGATCCAGCGCGCGAGAATGGCCGGATCGACCGTGGCGAGGTGCGTCTTCAACTCCGCGATGCGGGCGGCGAGGCCCGCGGGTTCGTCGGTGCGCAGCACGGTCCGCGCCATCGCGGCCGGGCCGGCGTTGACGCCCGCGTTGCCGTCGAGTCCGCGATCGCCGAGGGTGTTGAAGTACGCGAAGACCTGGTAGTAGTCGCGCGCGGAGATCGGGTCGTACTTGTGGTCGTGGCACTGGGCGCAGGCGAGGGTCAGTCCGAGCACCGCTTCGCCGAGGGTTTTCACACGGTCGGCGTTGTAGTTGACCAGGTTCTCCTCGGGGATCGTGCCGCCCTCGTGGGTGGTCATGTTGTTCCGCTGGAAGCCGGAGGCGATGAGTTGGCCGTCGGTACGGTTGGGCAGCAGGTCGCCGGCGATCTGCTCCAGCAGGAAACGGTCGTAGGGCAGGTTGTCGTTGAACGCCTGGATCACCCAGTCGCGCCACAACCATTGGTGACGCCCGCCGTCGATGGAGAACCCGTTGGTGTCGGCGTAGCGGGCGGCATCGAGCCAATCGAGCGCGAGCCGTTCACCAAAGTGCGGGCTGGCGAGCAGGCGCGCGACGAGGTTCTCGACGGCGCGTGGATCGCGGTCGGCGGCGAACGCATCGACGTCGGCGGGTTTCGGCGGCAGCCCAGTGAGGTCCAGCGAAAGCCGGCGGATCAGCGTGCGGCGGTCGGCCTCGGGCGAGGGTTTCATTCCCTCGGCGGCGAGGCGGGCGTGCGCAAAGGCGTCGATCGGGTTGGCGGTCGCGGGTCCGCCGTTGGCCGGGGCCGGAGGCGCGGAGGCGACGGGTGGAATGAACGACCAGTGCTTCGAGTAGGTCGCGCCCTGCTCGATCCAAGCGCGGATGGTCTCGCGCTGCGCGGCGGTGAGCGCGAGGTGCGATTCTGGCGGCGGCATCACCTCGTCGGCGTGCGGGCTGATGATGCGCTGCCAGGCCTCGCTCCCCGCGGGGTCGCCGGGCTTGAAAGGAGTGCCGTTCTCCCGCGCGGCGTGGGCGGTCTCAGCGAGGTCCAGCCGGAGCTTCGCCTTGCGGCCCTTCTCGTCGAATCCGTGGCAAGAGAAGCAGTTCTCGGCGAGGATCGGCCGCACGTCGCGGTTGAAGTCGACCGGCTTGGCGGCGGCGGATGCGGCGGCGAGGGCAAGGAGAGCGGCGCGCAGGACGGGGGTGGACGTCATCGATTCAAGGGAGACTACCCTGACGATGAGCGGAGACGTCGCCGCGGTAAAGCGGAAGGGCGCGGAACCCGCTGAATCGTTTGCATCGGCGTTGCGGCGGCTGGTTCGTCCGTCCTGGCCCTTTCGGGGGCTCGCTCTCCAAGCTGTCCCTGTCTCACCCGTCTTCGGATTGTAACCGTTCCTTATGACCCGTGTTGCCTTCGGCCTTTAGTCCTTTGGTCCCTTCGACTTTTGGTCCCTTCACCACGTGCTCCGCGGTAACCCAACTCGCTTCGCCAGAGGAATCCGGACTTCCTGATTTTTAATCGTGAATAGCCCAGCGCGACTTCGCCGGAACCGAAGCGTCGTTCAGGCTACGCGGAGCCAGGATGAATGAGCGAATGCCAGGGAAGTTGGTGGAAGGCCCGCCCGACGATCCGTGGGAGCCCGGCTTCTGCGTTTAAACGCCCTCGGTTACGTCGCATGCTTTCCTATCGGAGATCGGCACGGCTTTTCCTGATGAAAGGCATCCCTGGTAGCTGAGGCCGCGGCCTCGGATAAGTCCGCCGACGCCAAGGACCGCCGTGGTTCAGAATCGTACGGTGGTGTTTTCCCGCGGATGATCGGGCCGCGGCGTGCGATCGTAGTTTAAGCGTCTTTCCGCCAGCACCGCTTTTCGCTCCCCGCACCCAAGGGGTCAGGGCGTTGATTGTTTGAAATCAACTAAATCTCCGGACCGACACCTGGACTGTTACCCCTGCTGTGGAAGTTCGTTGCGGTAGCGGATAAGGCTAAGGGGTGTACTCAAAGCTTTCCCCGGTAATTTTTTACGTAAGCCTGACCGCTGAGAGCGCACTTCCTGTTTTCCATCCCAAAACACTCAACGCCCTGACCCCATTGGCAAGGGGGTCAGGGCGTTTGATGTTTTATGGGGCGTGTTGCGTTGGGGGCGCTCAAACATTCAACGCCCTGACCCCTTGGGGTGGGGCGCGGGTTTATTTTTTGCCCTTCGCGCCCTTGCCCTTCTTCGGGGACTCGGGCGGGGGCGGGTCGGTGAGGGCCAGCGCGGTGGAGGTCTCCATCTGACGTGTCCAAAGCGCCGCGAGTTCGCGGACCTTTTCCGGCTGCGTCGCGGCGAGATTGCGCTGTTCGCCGCGATCTTTGGACAGGTCGTAGAGCTCCCAGCCGCCGTCCTTGAGGGCGACGAGCTTCCAGTCGCCGGCGCGGATCGCACGGTGGCCCTCGTGTTCCCACCAGAGGAAGTCGCGGTTGAGATTCACATCGGCCGCGAAGGCCGGCACGAGGCTGCGGCCGGGCGAAGGCGGGACGGGGTGCCCGCGCACGTTCGCGGGCTTCGTCGCGCCGGCGAGTTCCAGCAGGGTTGGCACCACGTCGATCAGATGCACCGGGGTGTGGCGCAGTTCACCGCGGGCCCGGATGCCGGCGGGCCAGTGCGCGATGAAAGGCGTGGCGATTCCACCTTCATGCACCCACGTCTTGTGCCGGCGGAACGGTGTGTTGGCGGCGCTCGACCATCCGGGACCGAGGCAAAGGTAGGTGTTCGCTGATCCCAGCGGGGCCGAGGGGTCATGACCTCCTCCCCGCACCATGATCTCGGCGCTGGCACCGTTGTCGGAGGCGAAAATGATCAGGGTGTTTTCAAACGCGCCCATCGCCTTGAGCTGGGCGATCACGCGGCCGATTTCGCGGTCCATGCGGTCCACCATGGCGGCGTGCACCGCCATCTTGTCGGCCTGGAACCGTCGTTGCTCCGGCGTGAGCTCGGTCCATGGGAGCGGGCGGTTGATCTCGCCAGGACCGAGGATCGGGAACGCGTCGGGGAAATGGTAGGGTGGCCCCACGTCGCGCTCCATGGGCGGCCGTTCGTGGTTCACGAGGCCCAGCCGCCGCTGCCGTGCATGGCGCTCGGAGGCGATCTCGTCCCAGCCGCGCGTGTAGCTTTCCCGGTGGCGCGCGACATCCTCGGCGCTCGCGTGGAGGGGGAAGTGCGGCGCGGTGAAGCAGAGGTACTGGTAGAACGGCCGTCCGGGGAATTTCGCGGAGTGCTCTCGCAGATATTTGATCGAGCGTTCCGCCGTCGCGTTCGTCACATGGTAATCAGGCGTCTGCACGTCGGACACGCCGTCGTCGGTGTTCCCCGGGGCTTTGAAGAAATTGTTCTGACCCTGGCCGATTTCAAAGCTGTGGTCGAAGCCGAGGTCGAGCGGTCGGCCGTCGATATGCCATTTGCCGGAGTGGTGGTTCCGGTAGCCGGCGGGCCGGAGAAGTTCACTCACGAGCGGAGCCCATGCGGGCCGCACGCCGCGACCGCCGCTGGCGACGCCCGGCACGACGTCTCGACGCACCTGCTGCGCGTAGTAGCCGGTGGTGATCGCGGCGCGTGACGGCCAGCAGCGGGTGGTGCTGTAGGCCTGGGTGAAACGCAGCCCGTTTCGCGCGAGGGAGTCCAGATTCGGGGTCGGTATTTCGCCCCCGTAGCAGCCGAGGTCGGACCAGCCGAGATCGTCGGCTAGGATCACGATGAAGTTGGGTGGCGCGGCCCGGGTTGTTGGGGCGAACGCGATCAAGGCGGCGAGCAGGACGGGGGCTCTCATGCGGGGTGGAGGGAGTGAACCGTCCGGCGCGGGCGGATGGCAAGCGCCGCAGGTGCTTGCGGACCGGCGGGGCCGCGGTGAATTTCCCCGTCATGCGTGCACCGGCGGTCATTCGTCTATTCCTGCTCATCACTATCGCGGCCGGAACTGTCTCAGGCGCGGCGGCCGCGCAGCGCGAGGAGGCGATGGCGTTGCCGGACGGCCGCCGGGTGATCGTTGCGGTGCCGGCAGGGTTCAAGTTCGGCCAGTCGCGGGACTCCGGCGGGGCACCGCGGGCGGCGTTGAACGCTTCCGACGGGGCGGTGAGCCTCGAGCTCTCCTTCCTTCCCGATCCCGAAGGCAAGGCGCTGCGGCTGCGGGGTCGCAACGAGCTGATGGTCGAGTTTTTCCAGGAGTACGTCGCCGGTTCGGTGGAAAAGGCGATGGAGTTCGAGGAGCTTTCACCCCGGAGAGGGGCGGGTACCTTCTGCGTATTCACCGATGCCGCGTTGGTCGGAAAAACGGAGCTTCCGCCCAACGAGTACCATCATCTCACGGTGGGGGTGAAGGCCTGGTCCGGCACGATGGTGGTCTTCCGGCTGTTCAGCCAGGACCTGAAATCCGCGGCCCACCTCGCGGCGTTGTGCGTGTTGCGGGAGAGCGTGGAGGAGCGACCGGTTCCGCTACGCTGAGCCGGCGACGCGCGGCTCAGAGCTTGCGGACGGCGTACGCCATCGCGTCGGTGATTCGCTCGAACTGCTCCTCGGTGTGCATGGCCGAGATGGCGGTGCGCACGAGGTCCTTGCCGGCCGGCACGGCGGGGGCGATCGACATCACCGTGAACACGCCCTTCTCCATCAGGGCCCGCCAGAACATGTAGACGCGCTCCTTGGAGCCGAGGACGATCGGCACGGCGGGCGTCTCGCTTTCCCAGGTGTCGAGCCCCAGCGACTTCAGCATCGCGCGATAGCGCCGGGTGTTGGCCCACAGTTTCTCGAGGTGCTGCGGCTCCTGCTGCATGATCTCCAGCGAGGTCTGCGCGATCGCGGCCTGGCTCGGGCTGATCGCGGCGGAGAAGATCGTCTGCTTCGAATGCGAGCGGAGGTACTCGATGATCTCCCGCGAGGCGGCGATGAAACCGCCCGTGCTGGCGAGGGACTTCGACATGCTGCCGCAGACGACGTCGACCTTGTCGTTGAGATTGAAGTGATCGACGGTGCCGCGGCCGCGCCGTCCGAGCACTCCGAAGCCGTGGGCGTCGTCGAGCACCGTGAAGCAGCCGTGTTCCTCGGCGATCTCGGTGAGCTCGGGCAGGCGGGCGATGTGGCCCTCCATCGAGTAGACGCCCTCGATGACCAGCATCTTCGCGGCCTCGGAGCCGAGCGTGCCGAGGACGTTGCGGAGGTCCTCCGGGCTGTTGTGCGAGAAGCGCTCCACGGTGGCCATCGAGAGGCGGATACCGTCCCACAGGCACGAGTGGATGTTCTTGTCGGCGAGGATGAGGTCCCCTTTCTGCGCGAAAGCCGCGACGCTCGACAGGCAGGAGAGGTAGCCGGCGACGTGGATGTGGCAGGCCTCGCGCCCGAGGAACTCGGCCAGCTTCTCCTCGAGCTCAACGTGGTAGAAACGCGAGCCGTTTGAAGTGCGTGCGCCGGTGGTGCTCGTGCCCCATTTGCGCATGGCGGCCTGCCCGGCCTCGATCACCTTCGGGTGAAACGACAACCCCAGGTAGTCGTTGCTCGAGAGCATGATCATGTCGCGGCCGTTGAGCCTCACGTTGGTGCCCGACTGGGCCTCCATCGCGTGGTAATACGGCGCGTACTTCAGCCGCATCTTCGTCGCGTAATCGTCCTGGCAACGGGCGAGCAGGGCCTTCCGATTGCGGGTGAAGAGGCTGAGCGGCATGGGGGCGAACCGTGGTTCCCGCCCCGTGGGATTGCAAACGAAAGTTCCCCCGGCGGCGCGGGTTCGTCTACTTCCGCGCGGAGCGCAGTTCGTCCAGCCAGGCAGTGACATCCGCGGCGTGATCCCGCCAGTTGCGGATCGGGCGGCGGCGGGCCGCCGCGGACAGTTCCGCGAGCAACGCCGGTTCCGCGAGCAGGCGGCCGATCGCCTCCGCGAGCCCGCCGGGGGAGACTTCCTTCACGGTGAGACAACCCCCGCCCGCGGCGGCTTCACCGAGCGCGCCGCGGCTGGAGCAGACGCAGGGTTTGCCGCGGGCTACGCTCTCCAGCACGGGGAGCCCGAAGCCTTCGGCGATCGAGGGATACACGGTGAAGCTGCAGGCGGCGTAGGCGGCCGCCACCGCCGCGTCCTCCGCCGCACCTTCGTGCCGCACGGGCCTTCCGGCGGCCTGCAGCGCGCGAAGGCGCGCGAGCGCCCGTGCACCGGTGGCGGGTTGCACCAGCCCGATCAGACGCAATTCGAAACGGCTGCCCCGGGCCCAGAGCTGCTCGGCGGCGTCGAGCAGCGCGAGGTGGTTCTTGCGGCCTTCGATGCTGCCCACGCAGAGCACCATCGGTGTCTTCGGGAGCGGGCCGACCGGCGGCGGGGCGGCCTCGAGATCCGTTCCCAAGGGAATCGCCCGCACCGGCGGGGTACGCTTGATTCCCAGCCAGCGCCAGTAGTCGACCAGCGCGTCGCGCGAGTCGGCCGACACGGCCGCAATCCCGTCGAAGGCCAGTAACTCCTGCAGGTAGGCCGGGAAGCGCGCCACCGTGCCAAAGGGGGTGAGTTCGGGCAACCGCAGCGCGATGGCGTCGTGGAAGATCGCCAGGCGGGGGCCGCCGGTCTCCCGGAACAACCCCGGCAGCGCCGCGGCGACACCCGGCGAGAAAATCTCGGGCACAATGAGTCCGGCATTGGCCGGGAGGGGCGCCGGCTCCGCGCCCAGCAGGCGCCGGAGGGCGCCGCGCCAGCGCCGCGCCAGCGGCCACCGGGCGCGGCGGCCCGGGGATCCGCCGGGATGGGTGAGATTGGCCTGCTCCCACCCTTCCAGCGGCCGCCAAGCGCGCCGGTGGGGATCGTGCGTGATCGCGACGGCGTCCGCGCCCAACGCGGTCCGCAACGAACGCGCCACGCGCTGCACACCGGTGCGCGCGCGGGTGTGCGACGTGTGGGAAAGGTCGATGAGGAGAGGCGGCATCACGGCGGCGCGAGGCGCCAGAGACCGACGTTGCCGATGCGCGCGACGCGGGTCCAGTTCCCGGGGCAGCGTCGGAACGCTTCGGCCTCCTCGGTCTCGAAGAGCACCGCGCCGATCTCGCGGCCGGCCGGCCGGAGCCGATCCGCGTAACCCGCGAAATCCGCGGGCCCCACCTGATCCCAGCGCAGCATGGCGAACGAGGTGTAGTGATAAAGAGCGCCGCTGAAGGCGGAGCTCACGACGAGCGCGCCCGGGCTGAAGCGGGCGAGGGCGGCGGTCGCGCCGTCGGCATACGCCTGCTCGTAGCGCCGCATCTCGAAGATCGCGAGGCGTGGAGACCAGTGAACCGCGATCGCCACTGCCCAGAGACTGATGATCGCTGCCGCCGCCGGCCGGAAAAAGCGCGGCCAGCGCGCGCCCGGTCCCCGCGCCAGCGCCTCGACCCCGAGGAGACCAGCGAGGACGAGCGCGGGCATCGCCGGCAGAATGAAGCGCAGGCACCACCACACCTCGTGTGAAACCTCGTAAAAGGCGTAGCAGGCCGTCACCACGCCGCACATGAGGGCCAGCGCCAGCAGCCGCCGGTCCCGCGTTTCCTGCCGGGCCGCCGCGGCAAGCGGCAGCGCCAGCAACACCGTCGGCAGCAGCAACGCGAGCCACTGGGCGAAGTGCACCGCCGTTCGCGGGCCGTATTCCAGAGCAAACGCCGCGCCGATGTTACCGTAACCTGAAGCGAGGGGATGTCCGTAAAGCGTTTGGTTGTACCAGGCCAGCCAGGCCGCTCCCGGCAGGCCGCCGGCGACGAACGCCGCCCACCTTCGCGGGGAAAGTCCGACGAGCACGAGGAGCGCCGGCGCCAGCAGCAGGTTGGTGGGCCGCACGAGAGTGGCGACCGCGAATGCCCCGCCGGCCGCCGCCGCCCAGCCGCTGGAGCCGCCGGCGCGCAACCCCGCGACGAGCGCCGCCAGCGTCCAGGTCGTAGCCAGCGTGTCGCTCAAAGGTTGGATCGAGGTGAAAAGAAACACCGGGCAGGCCGCCAGCGCGACCGCTCCTGCGCACGCGAGCGATGATCCAAGTCCGAGCCAGCGGGCGGCAAGGTACATGAGCGCCGTCGCGCCCACCGCGGCGCCGAGCATCACGGCCAGGGTACCGGCGGCGGTTCCCAGCAGCGTTTGGGCCGCGGCAAGGTGCAGCGGCAGTCCCGTGGGATAGGTGGGATTAAGCCGATCGACGTCACGCGCCGGGAAAAACCCCTGGGGTAGGAAGTGCATCCGGTCCAGCCGCGCCACGGGGCCAAGTTCAGCCGGCACGCGTAAGGTCTCCTGCAGCCGACCGTCGCCGAAGAGCCGCGCGCTGTTGAGATACCCGGAGGAGTCGGCGCCCCCCGCCACCACTGCCGCATGTCGGTGGAGAAAGGCGGCGTAAAGGAGGAGGACCGCGATCCCCGCCGCGAGCGGCCAGCGGGCGAACGCTCGTCCGGAGGGGGGATTCGGATTTGACATGCCGCGGTCGCGTTTTGGGATTCGCGGACCCTGCCTGTGGCAAAAACGGAATTCAAGCGCCCGCGCGCTCCGCGGTCCCCCTTCGGCCGGCGCTGGTCCGCCCATCGCGCATGACGCGTCCGTCCGACGACTCCCCGCGTGGATTCCTGCTGCGCTGGTTGCGGTTCCGCCCACGCCTCGTGTTGGCGGGCCTCGTGGCGGGGTTCCTGCTCGCGGTGGCCGAGTTCCACGACCGGGACCGCGGATTCACCAGTCTGCTCTCGATCGGCGACATCCTCGGGGAAACCAAGGTGAGCGCGTTGCGCGCGGTGCCGCATCATGTGTACGAGGGTTCGGCGGGCTACGATGGCGCGTATTACGTGCAGCTGGCGCTGCACCCCGCGCTGGACAATCCGGAGCTGCAGCGGGCGATCGATAACCTGCCCTATCGCGCGCGGCGCATCCTCACCAGCTGGTCCGCGTGGGCGCTCGGCGCGGGCCGGCCGGCCTGGATTGTGCAGGCCTACGCGCTGCTCAACATCGGATGCTGGCTCGCGCTCGGCTGGGTGCTGTGGCGGTGGTTTCCTCCCGACGGCTGGGGCAACGTGATCCGCTGGAGCGCGGTGATGTTCTCCCACGGGATCTGCATGAGCGTGCGCCATTCCCTCGTCGACGGCCCGGCACTGCTGCTGGTCGCGCTCGCGATGCGTTGGCTGGAGGACGGACGCGGGCTCGCCGGCGGGACCGCGCTGGCGCTTTCGGGCCTGGCCAAGGAGACCAGCCTCCTGGCCGCCGCCGGCCTGCGGGTCGACCCGCGCGCGCCACGCACCTGGCCGGCGGTCGCGGTTCGCGTCGCGCTCGTGGCCGTGCCGCTCGTCGCGTGGATGGCCTACGTGCGCTGGCGCTTCGGTCCCGCGGAGGACCCGGGTATGGGTAACTTCACTTATCCGTTCGCCGGATACTGTGAGAAACTCGGGACCGCCCTGCGCGACGCCGGAGCGAAGGACGCGACGCCGCTGGCCTGGGCCACGCTCGTCACGGTTGTGGCGCTGGCGGTGCAGTGGGGGTTCCTCGCGTTCCGGCCGCGCCCGGAAGACCGCTGGTGGCGGATCGGAGCGGCCTTCGCGGCGATGGCGGTTTTTCTTTCGACTCCGGTCTGGGAGGGCTACCCGGGCGCCTCCACGCGCGTCCTGCTGCCGATGACGCTCGCCTTCAACATTCTCGTCCCGCGGGGACGCCGTTGGCTGCCGGTCCTTCTGGCGGGTAACCTCACGGTTGCGGCCGCTTTCTTCGAGTACTCGCCGCCGCGCGAGTTCTTCGCGGTGCGCGCGGAGGAGACGCTGCGCGACGCGGTGCGGGTTTCGGCGGGCAAGGGCTGGCACGGACCCGAGCGGCACGGCCGCAACACCTGGCGTTGGAGCGCGGGCCGGGCCGAGCTCCGGTTGCACAACACGGGCGGCGCGCCGGTGAAAGTGGCTTTCGCCGGCCAGGTGGGGGCGGGATCGGGCGAGCAGCGCGTGCGGGTCACCTCGGGCGAAAGGATGCTCTTCGGCGACTCCTTCGGCGTAAAGCCCGGGGAAATGCGCTTCGGTCTCACGCTTCCCCCGGGGGAGACGGTTCTTGTCTTCGAGGGCGACCAGCCGGGCCGGCGGATCGGCACCGACCCGCGCGATCTGGCGTATCAGGTGATCAACCTCGAGATCAGCGTGCGGCCCTGAGGTGAGGCGCGGCGGAACGCGTTCCCGACTCGCTCCGCCGGGTTTTCAACCACGGCTGGACACGGAGCCACACGGATGAGCGGTTCGGGACGTGTTCGTGGGGAGGGGTTTTTTAAGGGTTAACCACGAATGGACACGAAGGCTCACGAATGAAGAACAGCCAGAACGAATTGGTCCAGGTCGTGCGGCAGGAGAGGTGGGCGATGTTTAGCTGCCTTAGGCTTCCGTGCTTTCCGGGTGTCCCGTGGGCGCATCTTCCGCGTGGGGTAGTTCTCCGCTTGCCGGCGCGGAGCGGCTTCACGCGGGGTTGCGCTCGGGTCCGGAAACTGAAGCATCCGCGGCCTTCCGCCGATGAGCTCACCGCTTGAAGCCCTTCTCCGGCTGCTGCCGACCTACCGCCGGGTGGCTCGCGACAATGAGCGGCTGCGGCGGGAGCTCGCGGAGCTGAAGTCGGCCCAGGCGGATTGGGCGCGGTTCTTCCCGCCCGGGCACTTCTATTCGCCGCTGCCCTCCGGCGAGGAGGTCGCGGAGGCCTTTGCGCGCGGCGGGTTCGGCCCGCCGTTCCCGGGGGTCGACCTGAATGAGGCGGGGCAGTTGGAGCGGCTGGAGCGCTTTGCCGGCTGGTACGCGGAGCAGCCGTTTCCCGAGACGGTGACTCCCGGCCGGCGCTTTCATCTCGCGAACCCGTCGTACGGGCACTTCGACGCGATCATGCTCTACTCGATGCTACGCGAGGCGCGGCCGCGGCGGATCATCGAGGTGGGGTCGGGTTTCAGTTCGGCGGCGATGCTCGACCTCAACGACCAGGTGCTCGGCGGGACGGTGGAGTTCACGTTCATCGATCCCGACATGCGGCGGCTGCGTCCCCTGCTGCGCGAGGGCGACGCCGGCCGCGTGACGCTGATCGAGCGCCGGGTGCAGGAGGTGCCGCTGGAGGCCTTCGCCGCGCTCGGCGCGGGCGACGTGCTGTTCATCGACTCATCGCACGTGAGCAAGATCGGGAGCGACGTGAACCGGCTCTATTTCGACGTGCTGCCCGCGCTGGCGCCCGGGGTGCTGATCCACATCCACGACGTCGCTGGCAACTTGGAGTATCCGCGCGAATGGCTCGAGGAGGGGCGGGCCTGGAACGAGCAGTACCTGTTGCGCGCGTTCCTGATGCACAACGCGGCCTACCGCGTCGAATTGTTCACCGGCTGGCTGTTCAACACGCGCCACGCTTGGTTTCGCGACCGCATGCCGCTCTGCGCCCGCGGCGGGGGCGGCCAGCTCTGGCTGCGCAAAATCTCCCGCTGAGCGGGTTTCAATCCGCGGCGCGGGGCGCGGCGGCCGGGACCGCGAGGGTGCTCGCGGTCATCACGAACTCATTGCGTCCGCCGGCGCGCACCAGCAGGCCGACCTGATGTTCCCCCGCCGGTACATCCGCGGTGGGGAGGGCGAGGAAGAAGCCCGCGTTGCGCCACTCCGGCCGGCCCATCACCCGGGGCACGTCTTCCCGCGGGACGGAGACAGCCGTGAAAACGCGTCGCGTGTTTCCCGCCCGCAGGATGACGCGGATCGCGCCGCGCGCGAACGCTTCGCCGTCGATGCCGGCCCAGCCCTTGACGATGGTTCGGTCGGCATCGGCCTGCACGGTCTCGAGGTGATACGTAATCCGGCCCGATTCCACGGCCCGCGGCGAGGCGTCCTCCGGCCGGCAGACCGGTTCGAGGGAATAGATGCCCCGGCGCCGCGCCTCGTGCAGCAGGCTGGTGGCATGGGCCGGAATGGGATGAAGGGTGAAGGCCCCGCGACCATCCTCGCCGTGCTCGAAATAGTGGTTCACCGCGAGGTCGCGGCAGGTGATCCAGGAGTCCAGCGCGGCGTGGTGGCTCCGGTTGGCGGCGAAGTTGAAGGCCAGCAGAAGCGCGGCGGAGACCGGCAGGACCAGCCGCGGACGACGCAACAGGCCCGCCCGCTCGACGGCAAGCCAGAGCGCGACAGCCCATGCCAGCGCGCTGATGATCTGGTAGCGGGAGTACACGACCCCCTTCGCGTGTTCCGCGCGACCGAGGGCGATCATGGCGCCCGCCAGCCCGAGGAAAAGCAGCAGGGTGAACGCCGCCGGGGAACGTCGGGCCCCGCGGCGCCGCAGGAGAAACGCGGAAAGGGCGACCAGCGCCGCCCCGGCGAACGGAGCGGCGACGGCGTGGCCGAGCGAGGGGGTGGAGCCGAGGAGGGACAGCCAGTACAGGAGGACGCGGCCGGCCTGTTCCAAGGAAAACACGGGACCGGCGTGGCCGGCGTTCATCCGGAAGCCGGCGAGAAAAAGCGTGGTCGCGACCGCACCCGCGGCTAACCAGAAAAGGAGGTCCCGGTGCCGTCGCTGCACCGCGAGGAGCACGGCGCCCGCGGGCCAGATCGAGAGCCCGTGGGCGAGCGTGAAGCTGGCGGCCAGCCCGGCCGCGATCGCTCCCGCCAGACGGCTGGTTCCCGCGGCTGACAGCGCGAGAGCGGCGAGCAGGGCGAATAGGATCACGACGAAGTGGTCGATCGATGCGCCCGACCACACGAGGTTCTCGTAGTTGCCCAGCTGGAAGACGAACGCCGCCAGCAGGAGACCGAGCAGCAGGCGGCGCCGCGGGGCGCGCACGTGCAGCACGAGCGCAAGGCACGCCGCGACCATCGCGAGGTTGCCGATCCAATCGAGGGCCACGAAGTCGATTCCTCCGGTGAGCCAGTAGCTGGTGGCGAAGATCAGCCGGCTAAGCACCATGCGGTGCTCGTTGTTGAGACTGAGCAACTCGCGGGCGATCTCCCCGACCGGCGGTCGGGAGTCGAGCTTAAGAGCCAGGGCGAGAGCAGTGTCGAACTCGTCCCAGTAGACCACGTCGCGGCGTGCATCCGCGGTCAGATCAAGCACCCGCCAGAGCGGCAGCAGGGCGACGAGGATGAGGAACAGCGCGCCCAGCCTTATTCCGCCGCCGGAGGCGGTTTCGCGGGGGCTCAGGGAATTGGCGGGTTTGGCGGCCATCGCGTTGCGGCTGCCGCCGAGGCTTCGGGTGCGGGTTTACCGCGCAACCGGCCTAACCTGATATTTCCGTCGGAAACTTTCGCCGCCGGGCTGCGTCCGCCGGCTCCGTTCAGCCGGCGGGCAGCTCGAGGCGGAAGACGCTGCCACGCGGGGTCGCCGGCTCGTGGTGCAGCGAACCGCCCAGCACGCGCAGATAGGCCTTGGTGATCGCCAGCCCGAGGCCGAAGCCGCCGCTGGCACGGCCGCGGGCGCGGTCGGGGCGGTAGAATCGCTCGCTGAGCCGCGTCCGGTCCTCGACGGCGATGCCGGGGCCCTCGTCCATCACGCTGACCGCGTAGGAACCCTCGGTGCGCCGCACCTGCACCCGGATGGTCGTGGCCTCCGGGGAATACTTGATGGCGTTCTCGATCAGGTTCTGCAGGGCCTGCCGGAAGAGCACCGGGTCGGTCACGACCGAGCAATCATCGCCCGAAATCTCAATGGTCTGGCGCTTCTGTTCGGCCAGCACCCCGAGGTCCTCCGCGCACTCGTGCGCCGTGTCCAGCAGGTCCACGTTCGTGCGCTCCGCGGCCTGGCCGCCGCCGGCGCTGGCGAGCTCCAGCAGGCGCTCGACGAGGCGCTGGAGTCGCTGAGCCTCCTCGAGCATCGAGCCGATGATCTCGCGGTACTCCTCCTCCGTGCGTCCTTTCCGCAGGCCGACCTCCCCGACGCTGCGCAGCGTGGAAAGCGGCGTCCGCAATTCGTGGGACGCATCGGCCACGAAGCGATCGAGCGCGTCGAAGGAATGCTGCAGGCGGTCGAGGGTGACGTTGAAGACCGTTCCCAGCCGGCCCAGCTCGTCCGCCGGATTTTCCACCGGCAGACGCCGCCCGAGGTCGTCCGCCGAGATCCGGTTCGCCTCCTCCGCCATGCGGTCGAGCGGCAGGAGCCAGCGGCGGGTAAGGAAGTGGCCGCCGAGCACCAGCAGCGCGACCATGACCGGCAGGCTCACGAAGATGATGAGGCGAAGGTCCGGCAGCGCGTCGGCATGGGGCTGATGGATCCGGATGAGCCGGATCATCCAGTGGGAGGGCAGCGCGCCAGATTCGAACGGTACGACCAGCGTGCGCAGGCGCAGGTCGGGCGCCACGTTGAAGACGCT
>Ga0255188_1000388_pt1 | contig 15079 bp, 13 predicted proteins | sample Miss_Cont_RepB_8_FD_188427 | JGI IMG/M metagenome (GOLD analysis project Ga0255188, IMG submission 188427) | Freshwater microbial communities from Mississippi River, Louisiana, United States - Miss_Cont_RepB_8h | ecosystem: Environmental > Aquatic > Freshwater > River | place: USA: Louisiana... | reverse complement strand
GGCCTGCTGGCGCAGCGTGTCCAGGCGGGTGCGGTCCTTGCGCTTGAGGGCGTCCCGGGCTTCTTGGACCAGGGCATCCTGGCTGGGGTAGGCCGCGGGTGTGGCTGGCGTGGTGGGCTGGGCCTGAAGGTCAAGCGCCCCGCCAGCCAGGAGGATCAACAGACAGCCCGCACCCAAGCGGCGCTTGATCGCGGACAATCTTGTGTTGGGCTGGTCCGCAGAGGACCTGATGGTTCGAAACGGCATGGTCCTCAAGTTTGCACGAGGAAGTGGGTGAACCGCCAATGGATTTCAAACTCGACCCTACGCGCGACAAGTCTCTGCTGCGCAGACAGCTGCAGATGGAGCGTCAAACGATGGTGGATCGCCCGCGTCGCGCCGAGCAACTGCAGGAAGTGCTGATGGTGTGGCTTCTGGGTCGCCCGGAAGTGGCGCTCGGCGCGTACTGGCCCATCAAGGGGGAGTTCGATGCGCTGCCCGCCCTCTACCGCTGGAGCGAGAGCGACAGCCAGCGCATCATCGGCCTGCCCGTGATCCTGCGTTCGAACCAGCAACTGCGTTTTCATGCCTGGTGGCCGGGGTGCCCCATGGAGGAGGATGCCTACGGCATTCCCAAGCCCAAGGACACGCCGCAGTTCGAACCGCAGCTCCTGCTGGTGCCCTGCGTGGGTTTTGGCCCCCGTGGCTACCGCTTGGGGTACGGGGGCGGCTTTTATGACCGCACCTTGGCCGAACTGCGGCCCCAGCCGCTCACGGTGGGCCTGGCCTACTCGATGGGCCATGTCCCCTGGCTACAACCGGAGCCACACGACGTGCCGCTGGACGTGATCCTCACGGAAGAGGGCGTGGCCTGGCAGCGATCCGATCTCCCGTGAGGTGGGCGGCCTGCGCTGCAAAGGCCCTCGACGGTGACGGTTGCTTAGCGAGCACCCAGCCGCGCGCAGATGTCGCTGACGGCTGCGCTCTGGTTCATCGTGTAGAAGTGCAGCGATGGCACGCCTGCGGTTCGCAACTGGTCGCACAGATCGGTGATGACGTCCAAGCCGAATGCGCGGATGCTGGCCGTGTCGTCGCCGAAGGACTGCAGGCGCAGCCGTATCCAGCGTGGGATCTCGGTGCCACAGTTGTCGGCGAAGCGGATGATCCCGCTGCTGTTGGTGATGGGCATGATGCCCGGAACGATCGGGATGTCCACACCCATCGCGTAGGCATCGTCGACGAAGCGGAAATAGGCGTCGGTGTTGAAGAACATCTGCGTGATGGCCGAGTTCGCACCGGCTTTCACCTTGGTGGCGAAGGCCTTGAGATCGTCCTGAGGCGAACGCGCCTGAGGATGCATCTCCGGGTAGGCTCCGACTTCGATGTGGAAGTGGGTGCCGGTTTCCTCGCGTATGAAACCCACGAGATCGCTGGCATAGCGGAATTCGCCAAAGCTGCCATAGCCGCTGGGCAGGTCTCCCCGCAGGGCCACGATGCGCCGGATACCGCTGGCCTTGAACTGCTCGAGCTTCTCGCGGATCGAGGCGCGGCTGGCCCCGATGCAACTGAAGTGGGGCGCGGCCTCGTGGCCTTCGGCCATGATGGCTTGCACCGTCTGAAGCGTGCCGTCCTGTGTGGAGCCGCCGGCGCCATAGGTCACCGAACAGAAGGCGGGCTGCAGGGCATAGAGCTGCTGCCGGACGGCGCGGAGCTTGCCAACCCCCTCCTCGGTCTTGGGCGGGAAGAACTCCAGACTCAGGGGAACGCCGATGGAATGCGAGTTGCTGCTCATGGCTGGGCTTGGAGAAGAATGAAGAACTCACGATTGCCGCTCCCGCCGGCAACCGGACTGTCCAGCCACCGCCGAACCGACAGGCCGCAGGCCTGGGCGGCCGCATGAAGACGCTCCCGCATGGCCGGCAGCGGCGCATTGGGCTTGACGAGTCCACCCTTGCCGATGTGCTGCGGCTGCAGTTCGAAGGGCGGCTTGACCAGCATCAGCAGCATGCCGTCTCGCGCCAACAGTGGGGCCAGCGCCGGCCACACCAGGGTCTGAGAAATGAAGGACAGGTCGCCCACGATGAAGCCAAAACCCGTTTCGGGACAGGCCCGACCGAGCTGTGCGCGATGGAGCTCGCGGGCATTGATACCTTCCAAGGCGGTCACACGAGGATCTCGACGCAGGCGATCGAGCAGTTGACCATGACCGACATCGATCCCCACCACATGCCCTGCACCATGGTGCAGCAGGACATCGGTGAAGCCGCCGGTGCTTTGTCCCACATCCAAGACCGTCTGCCCCATGATCGGCAGCGAGATGTCCGCAGACAAGGCCTCAATCGCGCCCGCGAGCTTGAGACCCGCCCGAGAGGCCCAGCGCAATTCGGCATCGTCGGTGATCTGGACCTCGCAGTCCTCGGGCAGCTCGTCACCGGCCTTGCTCGGCTGAGACCACTGTGGTGACCGCGCGCTGGACCAGCGCACCGCACCCTGCGCGATCAGGCGCTGCGCGGCCGAGCGCGTAGGCGCCAGGCCACGTTCGACAAGCATCCGATCGGCACGCATGGGCGTTTCACCTAAGGGCAGCCGCCCAGGGCTGCCCCGTCAGTTGTCGAATGCCCGATCAATAGCGATAAGTGTCGGCCTTGTAGGGCCCTTCCTTCTTCACGCCGATGTAGGCCGCCTGCTCATCAGTGAGTTCGGTGAGCATGGCGCCGACCTTCTTGAGGTGCAGGCGAGCGACCTTTTCGTCGAGGTGCTTGGGCAGCACATAGACCTTGCCGTTTTCATAGTTCTCCTTCTTGGTGAAGAGCTCGATCTGGGCAATGGTCTGGTTGGCGAATGAAGACGACATCACGAAGGAGGGATGTCCCGTGGCGCAACCCAGGTTCACCAGGCGGCCCTTGGCCAGGAGCGTGATCTTCTTGCCGTCGGGGAAGATGACATGGTCGACCTGGGGCTTGATCTCGTCCCACTGCAGCTTCTCAAGCGACGCCACGTCGATCTCGTTGTCGAAGTGACCGATGTTGCAGACGATGGCCTCGTCTTTCATGGCGGCCATGTGCTCGTAGCGGATCACGTTCTTGTTGCCGGTGGCCGAGACGAAGATGTCGGCCTTGTCGGCGGCGTATTCCATCGTCACGACCTTGTAGCCTTCCATGGCAGCCTGCAGGGCGTTGATGGGGTCGATCTCGGTCACCCACACCTGGGCGCTGAGCGCGCGCAGGGCCTGGGCCGAGCCCTTGCCCACGTCGCCGTAGCCGGCCACCACCGCCACTTTGCCGGCGATCATGACATCGGTGGCGCGCTTGATGGAATCCACCAGCGATTCACGGCAGCCGTAGAGGTTATCGAACTTGCTCTTGGTCACGCTGTCATTGACGTTGATGGCGCGGAACTGCAGCGTGCCCTTGGCCGACATTTCGTTGAGGCGCAACACGCCGGTGGTGGTTTCCTCGGTTACGCCGATGATCTGAGCGGCCTTGCGGGTGTACCAGGTGGGGTCTTGCGCCAGCTTGGCCTTGATGGCGTTGAAGAGGCAGGTCTCCTCCTCGCTGCTGGGGTTGGCGATGACCGACGGATCCTTCTCGGCGCGCTGGCCCAGGTGCATCAGCAGCGTGGCATCGCCACCATCGTCCAGGATCATGTTCGGGCCTTCGGTGGCCGAACCCTTGGGGCCGAATTCGAAGATGCGGTGGGTGTAGTCCCAGTAGTCAGCCAGCGTCTCGCCCTTGTAGGCAAACACCGGCGTGCCCTTGACCACCAACGCCGCGGCAGCGTGGTCCTGTGTGGAGAAGATGTTGCACGAGGCCCAGCGCACGTCGGCACCCAGGGCCTGAAGCGTCTCCACCAACACCGCGGTCTGGATGGTCATGTGCAGGGAGCCGGTGATGCGGGCACCCTTGAGGGGCTGGCTCTTGGCGAATTCCTCGCGGATGGCCATGAGGCCGGGCATCTCGGTCTCGGCGATCTTGATTTCCTTGCGGCCCCACTCGGACAGGGACAGATCGGCGACCACGTAATCCTGGTCCTTCAGGGGTTTGACGACAGCGTTCATGACTCAATGCTCCGAAAGATGAAAGATGGAGCCCGCCGCGTGCCGTGCTCAAGGCGGCGCGCAGGGGGAGTCGGCTGGTGGATCGGCTCCCCATGCACGCCCGGGCGAACGGGACGAAGCAGGGTGAGCGCGGTTGGACACGGTTCCGAGCCTGGGACCGCATGGGTGTCTGTACACCAGCGTCTCGCAGCGCTCCTCGGAAGGTGGCCGAAGTTTAACCGAGGCCTCTTTGTCCTGGTGAACAGTGGGCCATGCGACACTGATCCCGGATTCCATTCATGGCATGAAGGACATGGGGTCGGATACACAACAGGGTGTGGGTGAGGGCGGCCGTTTGGTGCCGGCCGAGGCCGGGCTGATCTGGACGGCAGCCGGCTTGGCGCTTGCTTCAGCGGTCTCCCTGGGCCTGGCGCGGTTCGCCTATGCACTGCTGCTGCCGGCCATGCGGGCCGATCTGGATTGGAGCTATGCGACCGCCGGCGCCATGAACACGGTCAACGCGGCGGGTTATCTGGTTGGTGCCTTGATGCTGCCCCGCTGGCAGGCCCGATTCGATGGGCGGCAGGTGGTGGTGGCCGGCGGTCTCGGTGCCTGCATCTTGCTGGCGCTGCACGCCGGGGTCCGCTCGGACGAGGCGCTGGTGGTCTTGCGTTTTGCCAGCGGCGTGGCCAGTGCGGCCAGCTTTGCCGGCGGCGGGCTTCTGGCGGCCACACTGGCCCAGCGCCCAAGCGCGGGTGCGCGGTCTGGCCTGATTCTGGGGATTTACTACGGGGGGACCGGCCTGGGGATCGTGGCCTGCTCACTGTTGCTGCCGTTGGTGATGGATGGCTCGGTTGGCGTTGGCGTTTTGGCCCCGCTGGTGGATTGGCAAAGGGCCTGGCTGGCGCTGTCGGTTCTGGCCGCTGCCTGCACCGCCTGCATGGTGGCCATGACCAAGGCCATGCGCAGTCCGCCGGTACCCGCCGCGCAGCGAGAACCCGCGCCCCTGTGGCAATTGCGCTTCGGGATGTTGGGATACCTTTGTTTCGGGCTGGGCTACATCGGTTACATGACCTTCATCATCACGCTGTTGCGCGAACAGGGCCTCAGCGGCCCGGTGGTCACGGCCTTCTATGTCCTGCTGGGCGTGGGCGTGGTGGCGTCGTCGTGGCTGTGGGCTGGGCTGCTGCAGCGACACCGAGGGGGGCGGCCGATGGCCACCCTCAATGCGCTCCTGGCCTTGGCCACGCTGCTGCCGGTAGGGTCCTCGCACCCGGTCGCCGTCTTCGTCTCGGGCGCCCTTTTCGGCGGCGCTTTTCTATCGGTTGTCGCGTCGACCACCGCATTGGTCCGGCACAACTGCGTCAAAGCCGCTTGGCCCTCCGGCATCGCGGCCTTCACCATCATCTTTGCGGCCGGGCAGATCGTGGGCCCCGTGATGGTGGGGTGGGTATCCGACGCAGCCGGCGGTGGACTGGAGACGGGTTTCATGCTCAGCGCCGCCTTGCTGGCCTTGGGCAGCGTGCTGGCCTCGCGCCAGCGGGCTTTAGACCCAGCCTGAGGGGAGCAACCCGGCAGGCTGTGCCGATGCCATGAACATGCCCAAGACAGCGGCCCCGGCGCCCAGCGCCTGAAGGGCCGTTCGTCGCTTCACAGGCCGGCGGCTTCGCGAAGCTTGGCCGCGCGGTCGGTGCGCTCCCAGGTGAACTCGGGCTCCTCGCGCCCGAAGTGACCATAGGCGGCCGTCTTCGAATAGATGGGGCGCAGCAGGTCCAGCATCTGGATGATGCCCTTGGGCCGCAGATCGAATTCGCGGTTCACCAGCTCGGCGATCTTTTCGTCGGAGATCACACCGGTGCCCTCGGTGTAGACCGTGACGTTCATGGGGCGCGCCACGCCGATGGCGTAGGCCACCTGCACCTGGCACTGCTTGGCCAGGCCAGCGGCCACCACGTTCTTGGCCACGTAGCGGGCCGCATAGGCGGCACTGCGGTCAACCTTGGAAGGATCCTTGCCGGAAAAGGCACCGCCGCCGTGCGGGCAGGCGCCGCCGTAGGTGTCCACGATGATCTTGCGGCCGGTGAGGCCGCAGTCGCCCTGCGGGCCGCCGATGACGAAGCGGCCGGTGGGATTGATCAGGTACTTGGTGTCCTTGAGCCACTCTTTGGGCAGCACCGGCTTGATGATCTCTTCGATCACCGCCTCGACGAAGGCGGGCTTCATCTTGGTGCCGTCGCTCATCTCAGGCGCATGCTGGCTGGAGAGCACCACCGTGTCGATGCTGTGCGGCTTGCCATCGACGTAGCGAAGGGTCACCTGGCTCTTGGCGTCGGGCCGCAGGAAAGGCAGACGACCATCCTTGCGCAGTTGCGCCTGACGCTCCACCAAGCGATGCGCGTAGTAGATGGGTGCGGGCATCAGTTCGGGCGTCTCGTCACAGGCGTAACCGAACATCAGGCCTTGGTCGCCGGCACCGGTGTTGAGGTGGTCGTCACTGGCGTGGTCAACGCCTTGTGCGATGTCGTTGCTCTGCTTGTCGTAGCAGACCATGACCGCGCAGCCTTTGTAGTCGATGCCGTAATCGGTGTTGTCGTAGCCGATGCGCTTGATGGTGTCGCGGGCAACCTGGATGTAGTCGACATGCGCATTGGTGGTGATTTCACCGGCCAGCACCACGAGGCCCGTGTTGCACAGGGTTTCAGCGGCCACGCGGGAGCGCGGGTCCTGGGCGAAGATGGCGTCAAGGATGGCGTCGGAGACCTGGTCGGCCACCTTGTCGGGATGGCCTTCCGAGACGGATTCCGAGGTGAAGAGATAGTCGTTGGCCACTTGCTTACACTCCTGAATGGGGTTGTCGGACGCGTTGCCGAGCAGTGGAAGCGAGCGGCGAACGCTTTAGCAGAATTTGTGAATCGCCCCGCAAGTAGTTCAATAACTCGGCGACCCCCTCATTATACGAACCATGACTGTCCTGCTGCATTGGCTCGCCCTTTGGCCCTTGCGGCTTTTGCACCGCTTGGGAGCGTGCTTGGGATGGGTCACCTACGCCCTCTCGCCGTCCTATCGGCGGCGCCTGCAGGACAACGCGGGCCGGGCTGCATTGACCGCTGTTCAGCGCCGTGCCGCCGTGGGGCAGGCCGGACGCATGGTGGCCGAACTCCCCTGGCTCTGGTTGCCGCCTCGCGGACGCCAGATCGACGATTGGGTTCAGTGGCGCGGGGACACCTTGATGGAAGAGGCCTTGGAAGCGGGGCGGGGTCTGGTGTTGCTGACGCCCCATCTGGGCAGTTTCGAGGTGTGCGCACAAGCCTATGCGAGCCGCTGGGGCGCGAGGGCACCGATGACGGCCCTCTACCGGCCAGCCCGCCAGGCTTGGCTGCGTGAGGTGGAGGAAAGCAGCCGGCAGCGCCCGGGCTTGCTCACCGCACCGGCCAACCTTTCGGGCGTGCGCCAGATGGTCCGTGCGCTTCGCCGCGGCGAAACGGTCGGCTTGTTGCCCGATCAGGTTCCACCGGATGGCATGGGCGTGTGGGCTCCTTTTTTCAGCGAACCGGCCTACACGATGACGCTGGCCTCCCGACTGCTGGAGCAGACGGGCGCAGGGCTTTTGCTGATGTGGGCTGAGCGTCGGCCCAGCAGCGAAGGCTGGGTGGTGCACGTGCTGCGACCGGATGATGAACCCGGAATGGAGGGTGATCGGTCGCCCTTGGCCATCAACCGGTTCATGGAGGGCCTGATCCGATTGGCACCCGAGCAGTACCTGTGGGGCTATCACCGCTACAAGCAGCCTCGACAGCCCGGTGGTCGGGCATCCGGAGAGGGTTGAGACGTGCTGGGGCGCGCGCTGTCCGTGGTCGGTGCCTGGGGGGCTCTGGCCGTCTTGTGGTTGATCCATTTCTGGCCTCTGCCGGTGCTGGCCGCCATGGGACGCGGGCTCGGCCGCGTGCTGCATCGCTTCGGCCGTGCGCGGCGCCGCGTGGCGCTGCGCAATGTGGAGCGTTGCCTGCCGGGGCTGAGCCTGCCGCAGCGAGAAGCCCTGGTGCGTCAGCACTTCGAGTACCTGGGTCGCAGCCTCCTGGAGCGAGCGGTGTTGTGGTGGGCGCCGCGCGAACGGCTGATGCGCCTGATCACCGTGGAGGGCGATGTGGGCCTGGCCGAGCGAACGGCAGGGCGATTCATGTGGGTCGTCCCGCACTTCCTGGCCCTGGAAACGGCGGGCTTGGCTACGGTGTTGTTTCAGAAGCGCTTGGCCACGACCCTGTACCAGCCGCAGTCCCATCCGGTGTTTGACCGCGTGATCTACCAGGGTCGCCGTCGGTTTGGCGGCGTGTCGGCGCACACGCGCCACGACAATGCGCTGAAATTGCTGCGCGACATCCGGCAGGGGGCGGCCTTCTTCAACCTGCCCGACATGGACTTTGGACTGAAGGATTCGGCCTTCGTCGACTTCTTTGGCATCCCGGCGTCCACCCTGTTGGCGCCAGCCCGGTTGGCGAGGTCGATGCACATGACCGTGCAGCCGGTGCTGGCCCTGATGCGGGCGGACGGCCGCGGCTATGTGGTGAAGTTCTTGCCCGCGTGGACCGACTGGCCCGACGAGGATGACATCACCGCGACTCGACGGCTCAATGCCTGGATCGAGCAGGAGATCCGAGCCTGTCCGGCGCAGTATTTGTGGGTGCACAAGCGCTTCAAAACACGCCCGGAAGGCCAAGCGCCCTTCTACGACTGAGCGCAGCGGCGCGATGCCGTGGCTGCCTTGCCCTCCCCAGGCCGAGGCCGCGCGCGGATAATCGACCACCATGAGACTGCGCTTTACCAAGATGCAGGGTGCCGGCAACGACTTTGTGGTGCTGGATGCCACGCGAGCACCCTTGCCGCTGGATGAAGCCCTTTGCCGGCGGCTTGGGGACCGGCGCTTCGGGGTGGGTGCCGACCAGATCCTGGTGGTGGAGCCGGCCCATTCGGCCGATGCCGATTTTCGTTATCGCATCTTCAACGGCGCCACCGGACAGGAGGTGGAGCACTGTGGCAATGGCGCCCGTTGCTTCGTGCGCTATGTGCGTGAGCACGGTCTGATCGACCGTGATGTGGTGCGCGTGGAGACGATGAACAACCGTCTGGAGTTGCGCCTGTGCGCCGACGGCCGGGTCCAGGTGGACATGAACGCTCCTCTTTTTGAGCCCAGCCGCCTGCCTTTTGATCCCGCAGGTCTGGTGCCGCGTGCTTGGGGCACTTTCGAGGTGTGGCCTCTTGAGTTGTCCGGTGGCCAGATCGCTGAGGTGGCCGTGCTGTCCATGGGCAATCCGCATGCGGTGATGGTGGTGGATGATGTGGACCGGTTTGCGGTTTCAGACATCGGCCCGCAGATCGAATCCCATCCGCGGTTCGCGCGGCGCGTCAACGCCGGCTTCCTGCAGGTGGTGTCGCGCCATCAGGTCAAGCTTCGGGTTTATGAGCGCGATGCTGGAGAAACGCTGGCATGCGGGACGGGGGCCTGTGCGGCGGCGGTGGCCGGTGTGCGCCAGGGCCTCTTGGACGAGCGGGTGGACGTGCAGACGCTCGGGGGGTTGCTGACCATCGAGTGGCCGGTGCGCGAGCAGGGCCTGGCAGCCCATGTGCTGATGACCGGTCCCGCCGAGACGGTTTTTGAAGGAGAGATTTCACTGTGAACCAAGACAACTCCGGCGCGCTGGGCGTGCAGGGCATCACCGAGGCCGACATCGCCAACTACCTGGCCCACACGCCAGGCTTCTTTGAGCGACAGGCCGAGTTGCTGGCCACGATTCGTTTGGCCAGCCCACACGGCGGCCGCGCCGTTTCGCTGCAGGAGCGACAGATGGAGATGCTGCGCGAGCGCATCAAGGGTCTGGAGCACAAGATCATCGAGATGATCCGAGCCGGGCAGGAGAATGTGGCCATTGCCGATCGCCTGCATCGCTGGACGAGAAGCCTCATGCTCACCGCCGACCCCCGCGCACTCCCGGCCGTGTTGGTGGCGCAACTCAAGCAACAGTTTCTGGTGCCCCAAGCCGCCGTCCGTTTGTGGGGTGTGGATGCCGCCTATTCCGATCTCCTGCAGACGCAGGAGGTTTCGGATGAGGCGCGCGCGCTGGCGCAATCGCTGAGCCTGCCCTTCTGTGGCTTGAATGCCGGGGGTGAAGCCGTGAAATGGCTCGATGACTTCCACACGGTGGCCTCGATGGCGATGGTGCCACTGCGCCACGGTGCGGGTGACGGGTGCTTCGGACTGCTGGTTCTGGGCTCTCCGGACCCCACCCGATACGCCGCCGATATCGGCACGGACTTTCTCATGCGCATCGGTGAATTGGCCGGTGCGGCGCTGTCACGATTGCTTCCGGGCACGGCCCAGCCATGAGCCCATCGCCCGCCGTGACGGTGCCGGTTCCCGACCCCGCGGTGGCGGGGTATCTGGAACACGTGACGGTGGCGCGACGATTGGCACCGCGCAGTGTGGCCATGATTGCCGATGGGCTGGCGCGCTTGCAAGCCCGCTGCGAGCAAGAGGGCCTGGCCCTGTCGCAGGTACAAGCCCATCATGTGCGCAGTTGGCTGGCGCGCCTGCACCAAGGAGGGCTGGCGCCGCGGAGTGTGGCGATCATCCTGTCCGCGTGGCGCGGCTTCTACCGTTGGTGGGGCCGCGAAGGGGGGGTGAGCGCCAACCCGGCCGATGGGGTGAAGGCCCCCAAGGCCCCGCGCCCCTTGCCCAAAGCCCTGTCGGTGGACCACGCCGTGGCATTGGCGGGTCACCGTTTGCAGGTGCCCTCAGATGCACCGAACCCGCTGATGGCCGCCGCACTGGCCGTACGGGACCACGCCATCATCGAGTTGCTCTACGGCTGCGGTCTGCGGGTGGGCGAACTCGTGGGCTTGGACGCTGTGCCGAGCGATGAGGCGTCGGGATGGCTGGATCTGTCGGATGCCACCGCCCATGTGACCGGCAAAGGCCGCAAGCGCCGTGTGGTGCCCATGGGTGAGGCTGCAGTGACCGCCGTACGCGAGTGGCTGGTGCAGCGGGGTGGCGCGGTACCGGCTCGGTGCAGTGCGCTCTTTTTGAATCGGCAGGGGCGTCGGCTCAGCGACAGCCAAGTGCGCTCGCGCTTGCGCCAGGCTGCACTTCAGGCCGGTTTGCCGACTTCGGTTCATCCCCACATGCTGCGCCACAGTTTTGCCAGCCATCTGCTGCAGTCCAGCGGTGACCTTCGTGCGGTGCAGGAACTGCTGGGACATGCCCATATCAGTACCACGCAGGTCTACACGCGCTTGGACTTTCAGCACCTTGCGCAGGTGTACGACGCTGCACACCCGCGGGCCAAGCGCAAGGCTTGATGCAAGGGGACTGCCGGACAATGCCCGGATGAAGACCATCAAGCTGCGCGAGGGCAAGGAGCGTTCCCTTCTGCGCCGCCACCCCTGGGTGTTCCAGGGCAGCCTGGCCAAGGGACAGGCTGATCCCGGTGAAACCGTGCGCGTGGAGGCCCACGATGGCGCCTTCCTCGCCTGGGCATCGTTCAGCCCCACCTCAATGATCCGGGCGCGGGCATGGAGCTTCGATGAAGCCGAGCGAATCGACCATGCCTTCTTCAAGCGACGCATCCAGGCCGCTTTGGATCTGCGCGCGCGCCTGCCGGTGCGCAGCAATGGGGTGCGACTCATCCATGGCGAGGCCGATGGCCTGCCCGGCCTGATCGTCGACCGGTACGACGATGTGTTGAGCGCGCAGTTCCTATCAGCAGGCACCGAGCGGTGGAAGAGCGCGATTGCCGAGATCCTGATCGAGCGCACGGGGGTGCCCCGGCTATACGAACGATCGGACTCCGGTGTGCGAGCCCTTGAGGGTTTGCAGCCCGTGACCGGGTGGTTGCGTGGTGATGGATCGACGGAAGTCACGATCACCGAGCATGATTGGCGCTTGACGCTCGACGTAGCCGAGGGCCACAAGACGGGTTTCTATCTGGATCAACGCGACAACCGCTTGCGTTTTTCGCAGTGGGTGCGCCACTTCGGCCTCAAGCGGGTGATGAATTGTTATTGCTACACGGGCGGGTTCTCGGTGGCTGCGCTGGCCGGTGGTGCCGATGAGGTGTGGAGCGTGGATTCATCCGGGCCTGCGCTGGTGCGCGCCACCGCGCACGTGGCCCTGAATGGCTTTGTGGCCGATCGACACGTGGCCCACGACGCGGACGTCAACCAGACCTTGCGCGAGGCGATCAAGCGCGGCGAGACCTTTGACGCCATCGTGTTGGATCCACCGAAGTTCGCCCCGACGGCGGCGCATGCCGAGCGTGCGGCGCGCGCCTACAAGGACATCAATCGATTGGCTTTCAAGTTGCTCGCCCCTGGGGGCCTGCTGCTGACCTTTTCCTGCTCGGGCGGTGTAGGCCCTGAGTTGTTCCACAAGATCGTGGCGGGTGCGGGCATGGATGCGGGGGTGGATGGCTTCATCTTTGACCGGATGGGCGCGGCGCCGGATCATCCGCAGACCGTCTGTTTCCCCGAGGGGGAGTACCTCAAGGGCCTGGCGGTGATCAAACGCTGAGCGCTGCTGGGCCGGTGGCGTGTCGGCGCGATCATGTCGCTGAATGGGGGGCTTCGCGGGTGGGCCCCCAGCCGCTCAAGCCCGCCTTGAAGGTGTGCCGCCGCACACTGAAGTAAGCCTTGACATGGCGCACATTGGCATCGTCGGTGAGCAGGCGCTGGGCAAAGCGCTGATAAGCAGGCATGTCGGGCCACTGGGCGATCAGCACGAAGTCGGGCCCGGGTGAGACCTGATAGCACTGCTGAACTTCGGGCTGTGCGCAGGCCAGGCGTGCGAAGGCCTGTTGGGCTTCCTCCCCTTGGCGTTCCAAGGAGACCTCGACCACCGCCAACAGCCCCGGGCCCAGCGCCTGTGGGTGGATCACCGCGATGGTTCGCTCGATGACGCCCTCGGCCTTTAGGCGCTTGACGCGGCGCAGGGTGGTGGCCGGCGACAGGCCGGTGCGCTGTGACAGCTCCAGATTCGTCAGGTCTGCGTTGTCTTGCAGCAGGGCGAGCAGCTGCTGGTCCTGGAGATCAAGATGAATCATTATTTCAATAATAAAGTGATTTTTGAATTATCAGGCGTTTTGGATCAAATTTGAAATTTAATTTCTAAAATAATGATTATTTGGATTCCAATTCCTCATCGGGTTCTCTAGCATCCGGGGCCTGAACCCCCCCATCCAGGAGCTTGCATGTGTGGCATCGTTGGCGCGGTATCCCGGCGCAACATCGTTCCGGTCCTGATCGAGGGCCTCAAGCGCCTGGAGTACCGGGGCTATGACTCCTGTGGGGTGGCCGTTCACCAGCACGGGGGCTTGCATCGCGCACGCAGTACGGCGCGGGTGGCTGAACTCCAGACCCAGGCCGCAGCGGACGGCGTGGCTTCAGGCACCGGCATTGCCCACACGCGGTGGGCAACCCATGGCGCTCCGGTTGTGCACAACGCACACCCGCACTTCTCGCCAGGGCCGCGTGCAGCCGAAGGTGCGGCGGGGCGCATCGCGCTGGTTCACAACGGCATCATCGAGAACCATGAGGAACTGCGGGCGGAGTTGCAGTCTCGGGGCTACCGCTTCGTCAGTCAGACCGACACGGAGGTGATTGCGCACCTCGTCGACCACCTCTACCAGGGTGATCTGCTGGACGCCGTTCAGCAAGCCACGGCACGCCTGAGAGGGGCTTATGCCATCGCCGTCTTCTGCAGGGACGAGCCGCACCGCGTGATCGGCGCGCGCGAAGGCTCACCCTTGGTGCTCGGCGTCGGTGATGCCCAGCAGGGAGAGTTTTTCCTCGCATCCGATGCGATGGCGCTGGCAGGGGTGACCGATCAGATCGTCTATCTGGAAGAGGGCGATGTGGTGGACCTGCAGTTGGGTCGGTTCCGTGTCAGCAGCGCGGGCCGGCCGATCTTGGATGGTTCAGGGCACTCGGCGCCGGGGCGCTTCCTGCCGGTGGAGCGACCGGTGCGCACCGTGCAGGCCCACAGTGGTGCTGCCGATTTGGGGCCCTATCGCCATTACATGCAGAAAGAGATCTTCGAGCAGCCTACGGCCATTGCCAACACGCTGGATGCGGTGGAGAGCATTCGACCGGAATTGTTCGGCGACGGGGCCTACCGTGTCTTCAAGGACGTGGATTCGGTGCTGATCCTGGCCTGCGGTACCAGCTATTACGCCGGCAGTGTGGCCAAGTACTGGTTGGAGTCTGTGGCGCGCATTCCGTGTTCGGTGGAGATTGCCAGCGAGTACCGTTACCGCGACAGCGTGCCCCATCCGCGTACCCTGGTGGTCACCATCACGCAGAGCGGCGAAACGGCGGACACCTTGGCGGCCTTGAAACATGCCCGCGCGCAGGGCATGCCGCATACCCTGACCGTGTGCAACGTGGCCACCAGCGCGATGGTCCGCGAGTGTGAGATGGCCTTCATCACGCGGGCTGGAGCCGAGATCGGTGTGGCTTCGACGAAGGCGTTCACGACGCAGCTGGTGGGTCTGTTCCTGCTCACGCTCTGCTTGGCACAAGTCCGCGGGCATCTGGGTGAGGCGCAGGAGACTCGGCATCTGAAGGACTTGCGTCATTTGCCCGTGGCGGTGCAGGCAGTGCTTGCGCTGGAGCCACAGATCATCGCCTGGTCACAAGCCTTCACGCCCAAGCAGCATGCACTCTTCCTGGGCCGCGGCAGCCATTACCCGGTGGCACTGGAGGGCGCCTTGAAGCTCAAGGAAATCAGCTACATCCACGCCGAGGCCTATCCCGCCGGCGAATTGAAGCACGGTCCCCTGGCCCTGGTGGACGCGGCCATGCCCGTGGTGACGGTGGCCCCGAATGATCAGTTGCTCGAGAAACTCAAGAGCAACCTGCAGGAGGTACGAGCCCGGGGTGGGGAGCTTTACGTGTTCGCGGATGCCGACACCCAGATTGCGCCATCCGAGGGGGTGCACGTGATCCGGATGCCCGAGCACTATGGTGTGCTCTCACCCATCTTGCACACCATTCCGCTGCAAATGCTGGCTTATCACA
>Ga0255188_1000386_pt1 | contig 15144 bp, 10 predicted proteins | sample Miss_Cont_RepB_8_FD_188427 | JGI IMG/M metagenome (GOLD analysis project Ga0255188, IMG submission 188427) | Freshwater microbial communities from Mississippi River, Louisiana, United States - Miss_Cont_RepB_8h | ecosystem: Environmental > Aquatic > Freshwater > River | place: USA: Louisiana... | reverse complement strand
TGGCCTGCCCGAACTCGACGATCTCCTCGACCACATGGCGCTGCTGGTTGACCTTGATCGGATAGACGGTCGTGTAGCTCCCCGTGTACTGGAACTCCTCGATCGCGCTGGCGAAGCGCGCATGCAGCGTCTCGATCCGGGCCTTGAGGATGTCGGAGAAGCGGAGGAGCACCGGGAGGGGGAGCCCCTGGGCCTCGAGGTCGTGCGCGAGCTCGTAGAGGTCGAGGGTGCGATCGGGCCGCGACCGGTCGGGGCGAACGACGACGCGCCCCTCGGGGCTGATATCGAAGAAGCCGGCCCCCCACCCACCGATCTGGTAGAGCTCGCGGGCCGCATCGATGCTCCACGCACGGGGAGCCGGCGGCGGCGCCTCTGGCGCGGCCGACGGCACCGTCTCGGGACGAGGGAGAGAGGTCATCCCGAAAAGTAGGGACCTACTCGGGTGGCGGCTACGGCCGCCCGAGCTGATCGCGCCCCTTCTCGAGGAAGGGGATCCCGCGCTGCATCCACTCCGGCGCCGGTGCCCCGAGGAGCTTGGCGGCGAAGAACTCCTGCATCCGCCGATCGATGTCCTTCTGGTTGGCGTACTTCCGCGGGTTGTGCGCGTCCCCGTTGTAGTTGAGCATGTACGCCTCCTTCCCCAGGCGACGCATCGCGACGAAGTACTCGATCCCCTGATACCAGGGCACCGCCCCGTCGGCGTCGTTCGCCATGAAGAGGACCGGCGTCGTCACGCGATCGAGGAAGAAGAGGGGCGAGTTCTCCATGTAGCGCTCTGGGAACTCCCAGAGCGACCCCCCGATCCGGCTCTGGCCGCGCTCGTAGTTCACGATCGCGCGCTCCACCCCAGACTCCCACCGGATCCCGCCATACGCCGAGGTCATGTTGACCACCGTCGCGTTGGGGACCGCCGCGGCGAAGAGCGAGGTCTGCGTGATCACGTACGAGGTCTGGTACCCGCCCCACGACTGGCCGGAGATCCCCTGCCGCTTGGGATCGCTGATCCCGCGCGCGATCAGCGACTGCACCCCCGGCACGATCGCCTTCACCGCGCTGGGCCCCGGATAGCCCGGGGTGTAGTGGATGTTCGGCATGAAGACGAGATAGCCGAGCGAGGTGTAGACCGTCGGGTTGATCGTGTTCCGCCCCGCCGGTCGCACGTAGCTGTGCAGACCATCCGAGAGCTGCTCGTAGAAGTAGGTCACCATCGGATAGGTCTTCGTCGAGTCGAACCCCTCGGGGGTGAAGAGGAGCCCCTCCATCGGCACCCCATCGAGGTTCGCCCATGTCACCAGCTGGACGTTCCCCCACCGGTAGCGTGCCTGCTCCGGCATCGCGTCGCTGATCTGGGTGAGTTGATCCAGCGAGCGCCCGGTCCAGAGGTTCGGGAACTCGCGATAGTCGGCGCGCGCCACGAGGACCTGATCGGCGCGACGCGCCTTCTCGTAGACGGGCCAGCTCTTGGGCGCCATCACGATCCGTTCCGGCGCGCTCGTGACGCCAAGGCGCTCGCGATAGAACCCGGCGGACTTGGAGACATTATCAAAGGCGCGGATGGTCAGCGGCGTGGCGGGATCGAAGGCGCGCACCTCCGCATCGGGCGGGATCGCCCGGAAGGTCAGCTGCTCGCGCCGACCGACGCTATCGGTCAGCACGCGTGGCGCGGCGCCCCCGAGGGGATCGACCTCCCAGATGTCGTAGCGATCGTAGACCAGGACGCGCGCGTCGTTGACGGTCCACCCGCCGAGCCCATACGGCGTGGGCTCGCTCGGGGTATCGTGTTCTTCGTTCTCGAAGCGGATCCCCGTGATTCCCGTGGTGAGGTCACGCGTGCGCCCCGTGGCCACCTCATGCACCCGGTAGCGACCGCTCTCCCACCAGGTAACGAACTTCGCCGCGGGGGAGAGCTGCCCACCGCTCCGCACCTTGGTGGCGATCTGGCGCGAGGCCCCGGTCAGCGTATTGATCAGATGGATGTCGTAGCCATCCTCCCCGCGGATGGCGTCCTGCTCGTAGGGCACATCGGTGGAGGCGAGCGCGGTGCGCCCATCATCCGAGATGGTGACCTGCGGGAGGGAGTCGCTCCCGATCCGCCGCATCTGCTTGGTCGCCACATGATAGACCGCCACCCAACTCCGGGCGCGATCCTGCGCCGCCTGCAGGCGCTGCATCGGCTGTGGGCGCGCGTCCTGCCAATGCCAGAGGTCGACGACCGACTTCTCGGCGAGCGAGTCAGCGGGGATCGAATCGGGGAGGACCTTCGCGATGCCGAAGCGCACCACGGCGCCCGACTTCACGAAGTCGATGCCACGATCGGCGATGCGGAGCCCCTCGCCGACGGCGGTGGGCGCGACCGCGAGGGTCGCCGGCTGCGGGCCCGGACGGCCACGCGGCCCGGAGAGCGCGGCATGGTAGAGCGCCATCCGCGGCTTCTCGGCCGTCGTGAACTCCTCGGCATCGGTCACGAAGACGACCTGCGTCCCCGCCTCATCGAGCGCGAGCGCCCGATAGTTCCCCGTCCCCGTCTTGAGCGGGGTCACCGTCCCGGTCGCGAGATCGCGCGCATAGACGCCATCGACCTTGAGCGAGTCGGCGCCGGCCACGGCGTAGACCACGACGCGCTCCGCGCGGTCGACCACGTATCCGGTCACGCCGTCGATCTTAGTCTCCTGCCCAGTCGCGAGTTCGCGGAGCACCAACGGCGCTCCGGTGTCCTTCTTCGGCTTCTTGCTGGCGGAATCGTTCGCGGCGGCAGCCGTTGCGGCGGCCCCACGCGCACCGGCACCCGGGGTTCGCACGGCACTCGCCGAGGAGTCGACCTCGCTCTGATAGAAGACGAAGCGCCCCCCGTCACGCGGCACTTGGAAGCCACGGACCTTCTCGACCGTCGTGACCGCCCCGGTCTCGAGGGCGAGGATCGCGAGCGCATTCTTGGGCTGGTCGGCCGGGCGCACCTTCTTGGCGCGCGCCGAGTCCATCGCCCCCTTCATCGGATAGCGGAGGAAGACCACGTGCCGCGAATCCCCGGTGATCTGCGCCGCCTGTGCACTGAAGGGGGTCCCCGTCACCGAGGTCAGGGGGCGTCCCGTCCACCCGCGCGCGACGCGGTGCTCGGTCGTCCCGCCGGTGGCCCGTGCCACGAGCATCCCATCTCCCACCGTCGGCGAGAGGGTGTACACCGCCCACCTCCCATCGGCGGAAAGCGTCGGCTGGAGGATCGACCGCCAGAGGTCGTAGGTGTCCTGCGTGAGCGGGAGGCGTTCGCCCTGCGCCACGAGGAGGGTCGGTGCGGCGACCAACGCGAGGGCCGGGAGGAGCGATCGCAGGGAGCGGGAGAGGGAGCGCATGGGCATCAGCGGACGGGAAGCAGGGTTATCTTCTGCGACGAGCCATTGGACCTGCTCAAGATACGTTCGGCCGTCGCCCCCCGTTGCGGAGCCCTCCCCGATGAAGCGTCTGCTCACCTACTTCCTACGCGGCCTCGTCCTCACCATCCCGCTCGCCGTGACGGCCGCCGTCTGCTGGATGGTGCTCACCACGATCGACGGATGGCTGGGTCTCCCCGTGCCGGGCGCCGGGCTCCTCGTCACCCTCGCCGGGATCACCCTCATCGGGTTCCTCGGTGGCACCTTCTTCGCCGGACAGATCGAGGGGTGGTTCGACGAGCTGCTGGACCGCCTCCCCTTCGTTCGCCTCCTCTATTCGGCGACCAAGGACCTGATGAATGCCTTCGTCGGGGAGCAGCGGCGCTTCCAGATGCCGGTCCTCGTCTCCCTCTCCGGTGACGGGGCGGTGCGCACCCTGGGCTTCGTCACCCAGCGATCGCTCGCGCAGCTGGGGATGCCCGGGGATGTCGCCGTCTACTGCCCGCACTCGTACAACTTCTCGGGCCAGCTCGTGGTGGTCCCCACCTCGCGCGTGCAGCCACTCGACGCCGTGAGCTCCGATGTCGTCGCCTTCGTCGTCTCGGGCGGGGTGGCCGATGTGCCGACCCTCCGTTCGGGGACCCCATGAACGCGATCGCGCTCCCGCGGCTCGCGATCGCACTCGCGATCGCACTCGCGACGATCGCGCTCACCGCGAGGCTCGGCACGCTCGCCGCGCAGGACGCCCCTGCCGCGCCCGCCGCCTCGGTGCTCCTGCTCGTTCCCGATCGGGTCTTCCTCGGGACCGAGGATTCCGCTCGGACCGGCTGGGCGGTGCTCGTCACCGGCGATCGGATCACGGCGGTCGGTCCACGAAGCGCCCTTCGCGCGCCAGCGAATGCACGCACCATCGCACTCCCCGGAACGACCCTCCTCCCCGGGATGATCGAGGGACACACCCATCTCTTCCTCCATCCGTACGACGAGACGAGCTGGAACGATCAGGTCCTCAAGGAACCGGTGAGTCTCCGCACGGCGCGCGCCGTCAATCACGCGCGCGCCACCCTCGAGGCGGGCTTCACCACAGCGCGCGATCTCGGCACCGAGGGCGCAGGGTATGCCGACGCGGGGATCAAGGAGGCGATCGCGCAGGGGATCATCCCGGGGCCGCGACTCCTGATCACCTCGAAGGCGATCGTCGCCACCGGATCGTACGGCCCATCGGGATTCGCCGACGAGTGGAGCGTCCCGCAGGGCGCGGAGGAAGCCGATGGGATCGAGGGGCTCACGCGTGTCGCACGAGCACAGATCGGGCATGGCGCCGACTGGATCAAGGTCTACGCTGACTATCGGTGGGGCCCGAATGGGGAGGCGCGCCCGACCTTCTCCGAGATGGAGCTCCGGACCCTGGTCGAGGTCGCGGCGTCGAGTGGGCGACGTGTCGTCGCGCATGCCGCGACGGCCGAAGGGATGCGTCGCGCCGTCCTCGCGGGCGTCGCGACGATCGAACATGGGGATGGCGGCACCGCCGACGTCTTCCGGCTGATGGCGGAGCGCGGGGTCGCCTTCTGCCCGACCCTCGCCGCCACCGAGGCGACGGCACGCTACGCTGGATGGCGCGAGGGGACGCCGCGCACCGTACGGATGGACCAGAAACGAGCCGCACTCGATGCGGCACGCGCCGCTGGTGTCCCGATCTGCATGGGGGGGGATGCCGGTGTCTACGCCCACGGCACCAATGCGTGGGAGATGGAGCTGATGGTTGCGTATGGGATGACCGCCCCGAGCGTACTTCGCGCCGCGACGAGCGAGAACGCGCGGCTCTTGGGACTCGCGGATCGTCTCGGCACGATCCGACCCGGCCTCCTCGCCGATCTTGTCGCGGTCACCGGGGATCCGACGCGCGAGATCCGCGCCGTGCGCGCGGTCCGCTTCGTGATGCAGGGTGGGCGCGTGATGCGCGACGGGGCGGGCGCGCCGTAGCACACCCGCCCCGCCGTCGATCCCATCAGGATCAGCGCGCGATCACCTGAGCCAGTGTCCGAACCAATCGCGGAGTCGCCCGAGACGATCGACGAGGAGCCAGGGCTCGCCCGTCCGTGAGAGGTCGTGCGTCGAGCGCGGGTAGCGCACGAACTCCACCGGGGTTCCCTGCCGCTTGAGTGCGGCGAACCACTGCTCCGCGTCGGTCATCGGGGTGCGGTGGTCCTCTTCCGACTGGAGGATGAAGGTCGGGGTCTTCACCGCCCGCACGTAGCGGATCGGCGAGAGGGTGTCGTACATGACGGGATTGTCCCAGGGGCGCCCGTAGAACTCGAACTCGGTGAGCCCCTGCGCATCGCTGGTGCCATACCACGACCACCAGTTGGCGATCATCCGGTCGGCCTGCGCCGCCTTGAAGCGCTGCGTCTTCACCGTCACCCACGCGGTCATGACGCCGCCGTACGATCCGCCGGTGACCCCCATCCGCATGGAGTCGACATCGGGCCGCGCCGCGGCGAGGTCGACCGCCTGCATCAGATCCTCGTAATCCTCAGCGAACCAACGGCCACGCGTGTCGTAGGTGAAGTCCGCGCCGTAGCCGCTCGACCCGCGCGGGTTGGTGTAGAGCACCATGAAGCCCGCAGCCGCGAGGTTCTGCGTCTCGTCGAACCACTGCTCGCCATACTGGCTGTGCGGCCCACCATGGATGTAGAGCACGAGGGGGTACTTCTTCCCCGCCTGATACCCGAAGGGCTTCATCAGCCACCCTTCGATCTCGAGACTGTCACGTGCGCCCGCGCGACGCGGCATGCGATAGGTGAGCCGCTCGGCGTCGGACCAGGCGACCTGTGAATTGAGCGAATCGTTGAACGCGGTGAGCGTGCGCTCCCCCTTCCCATCCACGCCAGCGATGAAGAGCTCAGTGGGCTTGGTGACGCTCGTCGAGACATACGCGACGGTGGTCCCCGCGGCATTGAAGGTGAAGCCGCTGAGCTTCCGACGTTCGCCGAGCACCTCGCGCATCGCACCGGTGCGTGGGGTGATGAGATACAGCGCGCTCGAGCCACCAATGTCGGCCCACATGGCGATCTCGCCATTCGGGAGCCACTCCATCCCGGCTGGCTCATAGCGCCAGGTGGGGGTGAGGACGCGCGTGGTACCGCTGGCGACATCGACGACGGTCAGGACCCCCTGCGCCATCCGCCCCGGACGATGGACGAAGGCGAGTTGCTTCCCGTCGGGGGACCAGGTGAGATCGGACTCGGTCCCCATGAGGGTCACGACCCTGCGCGGCGCACCGCCCGAGACGGGGATCACATAGATGTCGGCGTCGTTCCGCTCCCGCTCGTCGCGCGTCGCATCGTATGGCAGGAGCGTGAGTGAGTCGTTGATCGCGGTGACCACACTGTCCGGGCGCAGGGAGACGTCCGCGATGAAGGCGATCGTCTTGCCGTCGGGGGAGACCACCGGCGAGCGATGCGAATAGGCGGTGGTCGTGAGCGCCACGCGCTTGGCGCCCGGCGTCTGCGTGAAGAGCTGCTGCGGACGGATCACGCGCGCCTGACGCGCGCTGGGGACGAATCCCTGTCCATTCGCCTTGTACCGCGCGTCGAGGATATGACGGCCATCGAAGCGCGCGGGATCGGCGGGCTTGGTGATCGCGCCGAAGGGGGGACGCGCCATCGGCTGCATCCGCGCATAGGGGTCGGCGCCATTGCCGCGCGCCATCGTGCTGTCCTCGGTTGCCGGGGCGGCGAAGACGGCGAACTTCCCGTCGCGCGGCCACGAGCCGCTCGGATACTCGGTCAGCTGCGTCGCCTCCCCCCCGGGGAGATCCATCCGGATCGCCCAGCTGTTCCCCGCCCCACTCGTCCCACCGGGGCGAGTGGACGAGAAGAGGAGATACTTGCCATCGGGGGAGAAGCGCGGGCTCGAACTCTCGTAGCCCGGCGCGGTGAAGCGCACCGGGTCGCCCCCCGCCGCCGGCACCACCCAGACCTCCTGGTGCCGCTTGTTCTCCTTCTCGTTCACCGTGGTCACGGTGAAGGCGATCCGCCCGCCATCGGGCGCCATCGCCGGCTGCGAGACGGTGGTGACCTTGTACCAGTCCGCGAGCTGCATCGCGCGCGGCTGCGCGACGAGCGACGACGGAAGCACGAGTGCGATGATGAGGCGGGACGGAAGGGACATGGCGAGTCAGTAGAGTGAGAAGAGGAGAGGGGATGAACTCGGAGTGGTGAGGCTGGCCCGAACGATTACGACCGAGCCGGGAACTCCGTTGCGAGCGCGGCCGCGGTGCGAAGCCCGAGCGCGGCGAAGGTCAGGGTGCCATTACAACAGCTGGCGGTCAGATGCGTCGGGGCACCGGCGACCCAGAGGTTCTCATGGTCATGCGCCCGTCCGTGACGATCCACGACGCTGGAGGTCGGATCATCTCCCATGCGACACCCGCCCCCGGGGTGCTCCTGCCCGATGTCCCCGGCGGCCGAGGCGCTCGAGATGATTCGCCCGTTCCCCGCCCGCGCCATGCGATCGAAGAGGGCGCGGATCTCCCCCTCTTGCCAGCTGCGCAGCGCCGCAGATTCGGGTGCATCGCGGAAGGTGAGACGGGGCATCGGATCGCCCCACGCGTTCCGCATGCCGGTGTCCAAGGTGAGTTCGCTCTCGCGGGCCGGCAGCACATCATAGTAGGCCCGGATCCGTGCGACCCCGGTCGTGGTTCGGCGACGCCAATCGGCCAACAGGGCGTCGCCGAGCAGGAGGCCGCCGGACGCATCGCGCAGGCGCGGGGCATGGCCGAACGACGACTCCCAGACACGCAGATCATGCCGGAGATAGCGGTCGGGATGCCCACGCCGCATGAACTGCTTGGTGACGAGCGAATGCTGGACATTCACCCCAGGGAGGAGATCGAGGGGGAGCTGGATCTGCGCCGCCACGTTCCGATGGCCGCAGAGATACTTGCCGACGAGCCCGGATCGATTCGCGAGCCCCTGCGGGTGCGCCGCATCCGCCGACACGAGGAGCAGGTGCGGCGCCCAGGTGAAGCCCCCCGTGAGCACGAAGGTCTTCGCGCGCACCACCACCGTCTCCTCGCGTTGGCGTGTGGAGTTCCCCGTGGCCTGCGTGATGCGCCCCGTGCGTCCGTCCGCCTGCAGGCGACGGATCAGCGTATCGGTCACCAGCTGGATCCGACCCGACCGCACCAGGGCATCGTAGGTGAAGTCCGGCGAGTACTTCGCCCCCGTCGGACAGATGGGGTAGCAGGTATCGCACCGTTGACAGACGCCGCGCCCCGCATGAGGGACCGAGTTCTTCGCACTCGGCTGACTCCACATCGTCACACCGGCCGCGGCGGCCCAGCCACGTAACTGGCGGAGGTTGTCGCTCAGCGGCAACGGCGGGAGCGGAAAGGGCTTCCCGCGCGGATCCATCTCCGCAGGCCCCTGCTCCCCCGCGATCCCCATCCGTTCCTCCGCCTCCTGATAGAACGGATCGAGGTCCTCATAGGTGATCGGCCAATCGTCGCCCACGCCGAAGAGACTGCGCACCCTGAAATCCTCGGGCGCAAAGCGCGGGGTGACGCCGCCCCAATGCATGGCGAGCCCGCCGACATGCATCGATGGCGAATAGCCATAGGTAGTCCCCGTGGCATTCTGGTCGTCGACATGATCCTTCGTCCACGGCGACTCGCCGTACGCCTGCCAGCGCTGCCGACGCTGGTACCGCTCGCGTAACGGGGTCGTGTGCGTCCCCGCCTCGATCACCGTGATGGCCGCGGTCGTCCGCGCCGCCAACGATTCCGCCATCATCGCGGCGGTGATCCCCGCGCCGATGAGACAGATGTCGGTCTCGATCACGCGCGCGGCGGTCATCAGGCGCCCTCCCCGGCGAGTGGGAGCGGGCGCCGAGGGGTGTCCGCCAAGGCGCGGCACTGCCCGGCACCGATGCGCGCACCGTAGGCGAGGTCCTGCGCCTCGCTCGTCGCTGCCCAATGCGCGAGGAGGGCGACCGCGATGTGATCCGCCTGCAGGGGCGATGACGGGAGCGGACCACCCCGCGCCTCACGCAGGGCCACGTCGAGCACGGCACGTCGCCCGACGAGGTCGAGTTGGACGAAACCGCGACGACGCAGTCGCCGGGCGAGTCGATCGAGCCCATCCAATTGGGCTCGCCATCCCGGCCCGGGATCGGGGCGCGTATAGGTGAGTTCCGCATCGCCGTAGCCATGCATCTGCTCGGCCACTGGCACATAGGCGGCGAGCCAGGCCGCGAAGGCGGCGACGGCTCGACCGCGCCCCGGCGCGCCAAGCGACTCCGGGAGCACGGCGTCGCCGAGCGCCGCGAGGAGCGCCGGATCGAGTGCGTTGGCGGGCGTGCGGGGGGGCTGTGCTTGCGCCGGCGTCCCGTGGGTGCGCGCCTCAGCCGAACCGGGGAGGGCGGCGGCGGTGACGCCGAGCATCGCGCTCCGGAGGAAGGTGCGTCGATCGTGCGTCATGCGAGGATAGTACGCCGCTCAGCGGCTGGCCGCGAGCGCCGGTGGCACGACCTCGCGCCTCGTGGTCTTCACCCTGCGGTGAACGACTGCAGGACCTTCCCAGCTCTCCGCGCCGCCTCGGCGATCCGCTCGGGGCTCGCGATGAAGGAGATGCGGAAGAACCCCTCGCCCCCCGCGCCGAGCGCGGAACCGGCGAGGACGATCACCCCCTCCCCCTGCATGAGGCGCTCATGGAAGGCCATCGAGGGGACGCCGGCCGGGAGCGGGACCCAGAGATACATCGAGGCCTTGGGCGCCTCGGCGATCTCGAAGCCGTTCGCTCGGAAGGCGGCGACCGTGGCATCGCGCCGCTGACGGAAGATCTCGACGTTCCCCGGGACCCATGCCTTCCATGAGGCGAGCGCGGCGATCCCCGCGCGCTGCACCGCCATGAACTGCCCGGTATCGAGGAAGCTCTTCACCTTGGCGAGCGCCCCGACGATGGTCGGGTTCCCCGCCGCCCAGGCGCAGCGCCACCCCGTCATGTTGTACGTCTTGGAGAGGGAGTGGAACTCGATCGCGACGTCACGTGCGCCGGGCACATCGAAGATGCTCGGCGCCACGTAGCCGTCGAAGGTCATCTCCGAGTAGGCGTTGTCGTAGACGAGGACGATCCCGCGCTGGCGACAGATGTGCACGACCTTCTCGAGATACTCGAGGGGGGCGATCGCCGCGGTGGGATTGTTGGGATAGTTGAGATAGAGGAGCCGCGTCCGATCGAGGACAGACGAGGGGATCTCGTCGAGGTCGACGAGGAAGTTCGTCCGCGGGGTGATCGGATAGAGATAGGGCTCCGCCTCGCTGAGGAGTGTGCCGCCGAGGTAGGCGAGATAGCCCGGATCGGGGATGATCACCGCATCGCCGGGCTGTGCGTAGGCGAAGGCGAGGTGCGCGAGCCCCTCCTTGCTCCCGATCAGCGGGACGATCTCCTTGAGGGGATCGAACGCATGACCGAAGCGGGTCTCCATCCATTGCGCGACCGCCTCGCGGAAGGCGGGGAGCCCGAGGCCGAAGCCGTAGCGACTCAGCGACGGATCGTGGGCGGCCTGCGCGAGCGCCTCGACGGCCGCGGGCGGGGCGGGCAGGTCCGCGTCCCCGGCGCCCAGGTCGATGACATCCACCCCGCGCGCGATCAGGTCGCGCTTCTTCTGCGGGATGGTGGCGAGGAGATAGACCGGGAGGGAGTCGAATCGTCGAGTGGTGCGCATGCAGGAGAATCTAGCGCGCCCCAACGTCCCGCCGCGGGACGCGTATCTTGGGACATGCGCCGCGTCCGCCTCACCGTCCCACCGCTCGTCCTTGTCGTGGCCGCCCTCGGCTGCGACCCCGACCTCTTCGCGCGCACCAAGGACGAGGCGGAGACCGAGTGGCCGACGGGACCGGTGCGGCCGACCGAGACGAACCTGCGCGGGACGGTGATCGACGCGGTGACCCTCGCGCCGCTCCCTGGGGCCAAGGTCGATGCCGGGGTCGCCTCGTCGACGGCCGATTCCCTCGGCAACTACAACCTCCAGCGCCTCACGATGGCGGCGGTGGACCTGGTGACGACCCGCAGCGGGTACGACACCCTCAAGACCCTCCTCCCGCTCGAGGGGGGCGACAAGACCTTCACGCTCCGCTTACGCAAGAGCGCCCCGCCGCCCTGAGGCGACGGGGCACCCGGTCATCACGAGGTCAGCTCGTCGGCGGCGCGAACCCCTGCCCGCCCTCGACCCAGCTGTACATGTACTTGGGATCCTCATACGGGAGGATCGCCTTCGCGACCTTGAGCGGACGGAACGAATCCATCATCACCGCGAGCTCGTTGGTGTGCGTCTGCCCGATGCTCGCCTCATAGCGGCCCGGGTGCGGCCCGTGCGGGATCCCATCGGGGTGATGCGTGATCGACCCGTACTCGATCCCCTTCCGGCTCATGAACTCGCTCGAGGCATAGAAGAGCACCTCATCCGAATCCACGTTGCTGTGGTTGTAGGGCGCAGGGATCGCCTCGGGATGGAAGTCGTAGGGGCGCGGGCAGAAGGAGCAGATCACGAAACCGTCGCCCTGGAAGGTCTGATGCACCGGCGGGGGTTGATGCACGCGTCCGACGATCGGCTCGAAATCGTGGATGTTGAACGCCCAGGGATAGAACTGCCCGTCCCACCCGATCACATCGAGCGGATGGTGATCGAGGACGATCTCATTGAGCCCATTGTACTGCTTGATGATGATCGGGAAGTCGCCCTTCACGTCGTGTGTCTTGAGCTCGCGCGGCACACGGATGTCGCGCTCGGAATAGGGCGCCCCCTCCACCAGCTGCCCCACCGCGTTGAGATAGCGCGACGGCGGCCGAACATGCCCGCGGCTCTCCATCACCAAGAGCTTGGCCGGCTTCGTGAAGCGGTACCGATGCAGGATGTGCCGATGCAGGACGAGATAATCCCCCTGCTTGAAGGGGAGGTCGCCGTACTGCGTCTCGAGCGTCCCCTCTCCCTCGGCGACATAGACCACCTCGTCGCCCTGCGCGTTCCGGTAGAAGTGCTCGTCTTCCTTATCCGGCGCCACGTAGAGCATCGCGATGTCGGTGTTGAAGAGCATCGGGACGCGATCCAGCGTCGGGCTCCCGCCGCGCGCGATCGGCGCGGTGCGGAAGTGCCGGTGCCGCAGCGTCTTGTCGGGATCGGCCTCATACGGCGTCTCGCGGAGGCGGCGCACCGACTTCACCATCGTCGGCGGATAGAGATGGTAGAGGAGCGCGGCTGGCCCGGTGAACCCCTCGATCCCGACGAGCTGCTCGTGATAGAGGCTCCCATCGGGCTTCCGGAAGGCGATATGTCGCTTGCGGGGGATCTGCCCCAGCGTGTGGTAGTACGGCATCAGAGATTCCCTCGGAGTTCCTGCTCGCGCTCCAAGCTCTCGAAGAGCGCCTTGAAGTTCCCTGCCCCGAAGCTCTTCGCCCCCTTGCGCTGGATGATCTCGAAGAAGAGGGTCGGGCGGTCCTGCACCGGCTTGGTGAAGATCTGCAGGAGATATCCCTCGTCATCACGATCGACGAGGATCCCGAGCTCGGCCAGCGGCGCGATATCCTCGTCGATCGTGCCGACGCGATCGAGCACCGTCTCGTAGTAGCTCTTGGGGATGCTCAGGAACTCGAGCCCACGCGCCTTGAGCACCCGCACCGTCTTCACGATGTCGTCTGTGGCCACGGCGATGTGCTGCACACCGGGGCCACGATAGAAGTCGAGGTATTCCTCGATCTGCGACTTCTTCTTCCCCTGCGCCGGCTCGTTGATCGGGAACTTGATCCGCCCGTTCCCGTTGCTCATCACCTTCGACATCAGCGCCGAGTACTCGGTGGAGATCGTCTTGTCGTCGAAGGAGAGGAGGTTGTAGAAGCCGAGGACGCGCGAGTAGAACTCCACCCAGTGGTTCATCTTCCCGAGCTCGACGTTCCCCACGCAGTGGTCCACGTACTTGAGCCCCGCGGGCTCGGCGTGGAAGGGATTCTCCGCCGCGCGGAAGCCGGGGAGGAAGGGGCCGCGGTAGTCCGAGCGCTCGACGATCGAGTGGATCGTGTCGCCGTAGGTTCGGATCCCGGCGATCACCACCGAGCCATGCGCATCCGAGAGGACGGTCGGTTCCTGCACCGAGACCGCGCCCCGCTCGATCGCCTTGGCGTACGCGTCGCGCGCGTCATCGACCCAGAAGGCCATGTCGCGCACGCCGTCACCATGGAGGCGCACATGATCGGCGACCTCCCCCTCGGGACCCATCGGGGTGGTGAGGACGAGCCGGATCTTCCCCTGCTCGAGCACATAACTGGCGCGGTCCCGCACCCCCGTCTCAGGGCCGCGGTAGGCGATCAGCTGGAACCCCAAGACGGCACGATAGAAGAGCTGGGACTGCTTGGCGTTCCCGACCCAGAGCTCGATGTAATCGGTCCCGTTGATCGGGAAGGTGTCGTGGGCGGTCTCGACCGCAGGGGCAGTGGAGGTGGCCATAGGGTTGGTCCGAAAGGGTGATCCCGGCCGCCCCCGGAGGGGCGAGCGGTCCAACACTCACAATATAGGGAGGCGCAGGGCCGGCAGGTCGCGGAAGAGGTCGAGCGCGCCGGGGTTGGCGAGGGCGTCGGTGTTCTTGACCGGCCGCCCATGGACCACCTCGCGGACGGCGATCTCGGAGATCTTCCCGCTGATCGTCCGGGGGATGTCCGTGACCGCCTCGATCACCTTGGGCACATGGTGCGGGCTCGTCGCCTCGCGGATGGTGGTCCTGATCCGCGCGCGGAGCGCGTCGTCCAGCGTGACCCCCGGTTGGAGTCGCACGAAGAGGACGATCCGCACGTCGCGATCGGCGCCCTCTCCCACCTCCTGCCCGATCACGATGCTTTCCAAGATCTCCGGCAACCGCTCCACCTGCCGGTAGAGCTCCGCCGTCCCGATCCGCACCCCACCGGGATTGAGCGTCGCGTCGCTCCGCCCATGGATGATCATCCCGCCATGCGTGGTGCGCTCGACCCAATCACCGTGCCGCCAGGCGCCGTCGAAGAAGTCGAAATACGCCGCCCGATACTTCGCCCCATCGGGATCGTTCCAGAAGGCGACCGGCATCGACGGGAAGGGACGCGTGCAGACCAGCTCCCCCGCCGCACCGACGATCGGCTGCCCTGCCGGATCCCAGACCTCGACCGCCATCCCGAGCCCGAGGCACTGCAGCTCCCCGCGCCAGACCGGGAGCATCGGATTCCCCAGCGCGAAGCAGGAGATGATGTCGGTCCCGCCGGAGATGCTCGCGAGATGCACCCCGGGACGCACCTCGCGATACACATAGTCGTAGCTGTGCTCGGCGAGGGGACTCCCGGTGGAGAGGATCGCGCGGAGCGCGCTTAAGTCGTGCGTGCGCACGGGGGCGAGCCCCATCTTCTCCGCCATCGCGAGATACTTGGCACTCGTCCCGAAGACGGCGACGCGCTCCTCCGCCGCCAGGTCCCAGAGGATCCCGGGGTTCGACTCCGGAAGCGGCGCCCCATCGTAGAGCACCAGCGTCGCCCCGGTCGCGAGCGCGGAGATGAGCCAGTTCCACATCATCCACCCACAGGTGGTGAAGTAGAAGATCGCCTCCCCCGCGCGCAGATCCAGATGGAGCTGGTGCTCCTTGAGATGCTGCAGGAGGGTGCCGCCGGCGCCATGCACCATGCACTTGGGGAGCCCCGTCGTCCCCGAGCTGTACATCACGTAGAGCGGGTGATCGAAGGGGAGCGGCTCGAACCGCTCAGGGGGC
>Ga0255188_1000385_pt1 | contig 15247 bp, 8 predicted proteins | sample Miss_Cont_RepB_8_FD_188427 | JGI IMG/M metagenome (GOLD analysis project Ga0255188, IMG submission 188427) | Freshwater microbial communities from Mississippi River, Louisiana, United States - Miss_Cont_RepB_8h | ecosystem: Environmental > Aquatic > Freshwater > River | place: USA: Louisiana... | reverse complement strand
ACCGAAATGGAATTTGGCCCCGCGAGCATCCCGGCAGCCATTGCCGAAACCGCCGCCGCGCAACCGGGCAAGGTCATCCTTGAAGACGCCACGCTCACTGAGCTGACGTATCGCAAGCTCCTCATCGGCGCACGGCTCATGGGCGACCGCCTGGCTCGGGAATGTAGCTCGACATTCCAATGTCGAGACTCCGCGACATCGGAATTTCGCGCTACGGAGCACGTCGGCGTCATGCTCCCCAACGTCAACGCCACCCCCGTCGTCCTCCTCGCCCTGTGGCAGCTCGGCAAAGTTCCCGCCATCCTGAACTTCTCCACGGGCATTCCCACCATGCTCGCCTGCACGGAACTCGCGGGCCTGAAGCAAATCATCACCTCCCGCGCCTTCCTCAAGCGCTTCAAGCTCGACCCCGCCCCCTTCGAGCAAGCCGGCCTCAAACTCCTTTACCTCGAAGACCTCCGCGCCACCATCACCGGAACCGACCGCCTGCTCGCGCTCTTCTCCTCACTCCTCACTGCTCACTCTTCTCCCCTCACTTCCCCTGATGCCACCGCGGTCATCCTCTTCACCAGCGGCTCCGAAGGCGTCCCCAAAGGCGTCGAGCTCTCCCACCGCAACCTCCTGGCCAACACCCGCCAGATGCTCGCCATCTGCGACCTCCGCGACGACGAGCGCTTCTTCAACGCCATGCCGATGTTCCATAGTTTCGGCCTCCTGGCCGGCACCATCCTGCCGCTGATCCGGGGCAACTACATCTTCATCTACCCCAGCCCGCTCCACTACCGCGTCGTGCCCACCGTCTTCTACGACAAGGATTGCACCGTCCTCTTCGGCACCAACACCTTCCTCAGCGGGTATGGCCGGAAGGCTCACCCCTACGACTTCCGCTCGCTGCGCTACCTCTTTGCCGGGGCGGAAAAGCTCCAGTCCGCTACCGCCGAGCTCTGGGCGCAGAAATTCGGCGTCCGCGTCTTGGAAGGCTATGGCGCGACCGAGTGCAGCCCCTGCATCAGCGCCTGCACTCCCCTGGAGCCCCTCCACGGCACCGCCGGCCGCTTCTTGCCCGGGGTCGAGTGGAAGCTGGAAGCCGTGGACGGCGTGGCCGACGCCGGCCGGCTCTTTGTCAAAGGCCCCAACATCATGAAGGGCTACCTCAACCCGGATGCGAACGCCAAGTTCCACGCCGGCGGCGGCTGGTATGACACCGGCGACATCGTCAGCGTGGATGCTGAAGGCTTCGTGAGCATCCGTGGCCGCATGAAACGCTTCGCCAAGATCAGCGGCGAAATGGTCAGCCTCACCGCCGTCGAGGACGCCCTGGCCGGCGCCTTCCCGCACTACGGCCTCCGCTGCGCCACCGCCGTCGTCACCCGTCCCGATGAGGACAAGGGCGAAGCCCTCATCTGCTGCACCAACGAGCCAAAGCTCACCCTCGCGGAGATCCGCGACGCCATTAAAGCCAAAGGCCTCGGGAACCTCTGCGTGCCCAAGGAAATAGCCGTGGTGAAAGAAATCCCCAAGCTCGGCACCGGCAAGGTAAACCACCGGGAGTTGCAGACGATGGTCTCGAAGCAACCCCAGCAATGAGCTTTGCAATACCCACCTCAGGACACGACGCGCGCTATGGAGTGCGGCGAGTTCTCGCCGCTTTCCGCAGGCGACTTGTCGCCGTCGGAGTCCTGGTGTGGTCGGAATCCGAATGGGCGCTTCAAGCTCGCGCGAGCGGTAGTGCGTTGGGGCAACCGCATACTTACCTGACCTCGACGGCGACGAGTCGCCTGCGAAAAGCGGTGACCAGTCACCGCACTCCATATCGCCACCGAACTTCCCCCGCTGCATTTCATCCATCTTCCCCATGAACCTCCAGGACATCCAACGCCTCCACGCCGATGGCTTCCTCGCCGGTGAGCAGCGCGACCGCATCATCGCCCACTACAAGTTACAGGATGCCCCCAACCGGTTCATTGCCATCATCTCTGCCATCGGCGGCGTGCTCGTGGCGGCCGGCATTATCCTGCTCATCTCGGCGAACTGGGACGCCATCCCGCGCGGCGTGAAGCTGCTGACGGGCATCGCCTTGATGCTCGGCAGCCATGCGGCGGGCTGGTGGACGCGCTCGCGCCACGCTGGCTTTCACAAGACCGCCGAGGCGCTGCACCTCGTCGGCTCCGTCCTCTTCCTCGCCAACATCGCACTGGTAGGCCAAGTCTATCACCTCAGCTCGCGTCCCCCGAATGCCATCCTTGTCTGGTGGGTCGGCATCGCGCCACTGGCTTGGCTGCTGCGGTCCAAGCCCCAATACATCCTCACGCTGAGTGCGGCGCTGCTGTGGCTGGCCATGGAGTTCTTGCACGACAAGGGCTGGTTCTATTTCAACCACGGCGAACTCGCGCTGCTCTTCTACCCGGCGATATTCATTGGCCTCTATGCTGCGGGGGTGGGGATGGAACGCTCTCCGGCGAAGGACTTCAGCCGGGTGACGCGTCGGTATGGCCTGCTGGGACTAAGTTGCTTCCTCCTCCCGCTGCTCTTTGGTGCGCACGCGGATGGCTCGGCAGGCGCGTTAGTTTGGAGCGCGTATCTGCCCTGCGCCGTGCTCGTATCGGCTGGTCTCTTTTGGGCTCTGCGGGGTGAGACGCGTCTGCCGCTGGTGTGGCGGGGCATTTGGTTTGGCACGCTGGTCTTCTGGCTCGGTCTCGTGGGCGTGGCCTGTGGCATTGAAAGTAATTTTGGGCGCTGGCACTCGGGCCGGGAGGACTGGCTGGCATGGACGGCATCCATCGCCCTGTTTGCGCATTGTCTGGTGATGGTGAACCTCGGTCTGCTGCTGGGCTCGCGGTTCTTCATCAACCTCGGCCTGAGTCTCCTGACGCTGGATGTGGTCATCGCCTACCTGCGGCTCTTTGGGACCATGGCGGTCACGGGTGCGATGTTCATCGTGTCCGGTGTCGGTTTGATTTTGCTGGGCGTCTTCATCGAGAAGCGCCGTCGCGCCCTCCTCCGCAAACTTCAGGAAGCCTCCACTCCCACCCAGTCATGAACCCGAGACACTTCATCGCCGTCCTCGCCGCGCAGACGCTGCTGCTGCTCGCGCTCATCGCCCAACAGGAGTATCGGCTGGCCGCCCCCACGACCGTCCTGCTCGAAACCGTCCCGGTGGACCCGCGTGATTTGCTGCGCGGCGACTACGTCATCCTGAACTACAAGGTCAGCCGCCTGACCAACAGCTTGTGGGCCACGGCACCGGCCGGGAAGGTAAGCCCCGGCCTCCCGGTGTTCGTGTCATTGGAGCAGCGCGGCGAGTTCCACGAAGCGGTGCTCATCTCGGCCACCCGTCCCGAGCCGGTCCCCAACCGGGTGGTCATCCAGGGACGCACCCAAGAAAGTTGGGGGAACAATCAAGTGCGGGTGGAATACGGTCTGGAACGCTACTACGTCCAGGAAGGCACGGGGAATCCACGCGGCAAACTCACCGTGCAAGTGGCCGTGGACGCGGCAGGCAAGCCCGTCATCAAGCAGGTCTTCCTCGACGGCAAACCCTACGCCGAGGCGATGCGCCAGCAGATGAAGCAGTGAAACTTGCAAGGCCGACCTTAGGACACGACGCGCCTTGTGGAGTGCGGCGAGTTCTCGCCGCTTTTCGCAGGCGACTTGTCGCCGTCGAGTTAGCCCACGAGCACCTTTTCAAGTGCGTGCCCCCGCTGGCGCGAGCCGTGGGCACCACTTTGTCCCTCGCGGCTCAGTCTCCGACGACGGCGACAAGTCGCCTGCGAAAAGCGGTGACAAGTCACCGCACTCCAAAGCACTTCCGGTGGCCGGTGGATTTGTCGTCTATGCGTGCGCCTTGCCGGCCGACACCTTCCTGACATGAGCGACGAAATCACTCCTCCATCCGCCGCCCCTTCGCCCCGTCGCCGCTGGCCGCGCATCCTCGCCGTCACGCTGCTGGCACTCTCCCTCGGCGGCTGTGTGGCTTGCCGGGTCTTCCACTCCGGTCCCTACCGCGCGCCGGAACCTTTGCCCGAGGCCAAGCTCCTCGACATGCACGTTCACACGGCGGGCATCGGGGCGGGGGACAGTGGGTGCTTCATCTCCAAGCAGATGGAATCGAGCTGGAAACTGGGCATCTACCTCAAGAGCTTCGGCACCACGCGCGAGGAACTTCAGGCGAAGGGCGACGCCCATGTCGTGCAGCTCATCTCCCGGCAGTTGGCGGCCAGCAAACATGTCGGCCAGGCCATCCTCCTGGCCATGGATGGCGTCGTGGATGCCAATGGCGAACTGGACAAGTCACGGACGGAAGTTTACGTGCCCAACGCCTTCGTCGCCCAGGAGGCGGCGAAGACCACGAACCTCCTCTTCGGCGCGAGCATTAACCCATTGCGCAAGGACGCCCTCGCGGAGCTCGACTGGGCCAAGGCGAACGGTGCGCGGCTGGTCAAATGGATTCCCAGCATCATGCAGTTCGACCCCGCCGATGAACGGCTCACGGCTTTCTATCGGAAACTCGTTGAGCTGAAACTCCCGCTCCTCACGCACGCGGGACAGGAGCGTTCCTTCACCAGCGCGCGCGATGAACTGTGCGACCCGCAGCGTCTTCACCTGCCCCTGAAGCTGGGTGTCACCGTGATCGTCGCGCACATCGCCTCCACCGGCGCGAACGCCGGTCAGCGGGACACCGACCGCCTCGCCCCGATGATGGCGACCTACACAAACCTCTTCTCCGAAATCTCCTCGCTCACGCAGGTCAACAAGCTGGGCTATCTCCGCGAGGCCCTGACGCGACCCGAGTGGCAGGGACGCCTCCTCTTCGGCTCCGACTTCCCGCTCATCAACACGGCGCTCTGCTCGCCCTATTGCTATCCCCTGAATCTCACTGTGGAACAATGCCGCCGCATCAGCGCGATTGAAAACCCGTGGGACCGGGATGTGGAGCTGAAGCAGGCACTCGGTGTGCCGAAGGATGTGTTTGAACGGTCGAGTGCCCTCTTTCTTAAGAAGTAATCAGTATTCAGGCACCCCTGGCGTGCCCTCGCCCACGGAATACTGATAACTGAACCCGAAGCCGCGTGGCGTCAGGCAGAGATGCCTGACGCCACACCGCTTCGGAATTCGGGCTTAACGCAGGGGGAGCTGCTCGACCTGGCGACAGCGACCGCATTGCACGATGAGGCGGGCTTCGCCCACGCCTTCGTCGTAGGCCCCGGTGAGGCGGAGGTCGTAGGAGCCGCACTTGAGGCACTTGGCGTCGAAGCGCCGGAAGGGGCTCTCGGCTGGGGTGCGAGGCGGTTCATCATCTTCGCGGCGGACGAACCAGCGGGCGGAGTTCATGGGCGCACGTTAGCGCCGGGGCTGGGACATCCGCTGGGGAGGCGGAGCAAGGGAGGAGCAGGATTAGGATTAGGATTATGAGCAGGAGTCTGGGCTGCGGCGCTCCGTTCCACTCGTAATCCTAATCTTGATCCTAATCCTACTCCTTCCCCCATCCGGCTCCGGGGATGCACTCACCCCGCCGTGAGCGCGGCGCGGGCGTCTTCGAGGGTGCCGGTCTTTTCCAGGAAGTAGTCGTAACTGCCCACGTAGGGCGTGACCTGGCCGGCCTTGACGTGCAGGACCTTCGTGGCGAGGTGGCGGATGAAATGCACGTCGTGGGAGATGAAGACCAGCGTGCCTTCGTAACGCTCCAGCGCGAGCGTGAGCGACTCGACGGTGTGGATGTCCAGGTGCGTGGTCGGCTCATCCATGAGCAGAAGGTTCGGCGGGTCCACGAGGAACTTCACCAGGTTCAGGCGGCTCTTCTCACCGCCGCTCAACACGGCGGTGCGTTTGAAGATGTCGTCCTTGCGGAACATGAAGGAGCCGAGCACGGCGCGCGCCTCGTCCTCGCGCATCATCGGCGCGCTGGCCAGCACCTCGTCGAGCACGGTCTTCTCCGGGTCGAGCGTGTCGGCGCGGTGCTGGCTGAAGTAACCGAGCTTGGCGTTGTGGCCAAGGTCGCGCTCGCCCTGCTGGAACGGCACGACGCCGGCGAGGATTTTCAACAGGGTGGATTTGCCCGCGCCGTTCGGCCCGACCAGCACGGTGCGCTCGCCGCGCTCGATGGTGAGGTCGAGGCCGCGATAGACCTGGTGCGTGCCGTAGGCCATGTGGATGCCGGTGAGTGACACGGCGCGCTGGCCGCCGCGCGGGGGCGGGGGGATCTGGAAGCGGAAGGGCTTGCGCGGGGCGAGGGGCTTCTCGATGAGTTCCATGCGCTCGATTTGCTTGAGCTTGCTCATGGCCTGCGAGGCCTTTGAGGCGACGGAGCGGAAGCGGTCGGCGAACTCCTGGAGCGCCTTGATTTCCTTCTGCTGGTTGTTGTAGGCGGAAAGCTGCGCGTCGTAACGCTCCTCGCGCTGGCGGAGGTAGTCGGTGTAGTTGCCGGTGTAAGGAATGAGCTTCTTGTTGGAGATTTCGTGCACCTGCGTGACGACCTCGTCCATGAACTGGCGGTCGTGCGAGATGATCAGGAGCGCACCGGAGTAGTTCTTGAGGTAGTTCTGCAACCAGAGCAGCGAGAGCAGGTCGAGGTGGTTGGTCGGCTCGTCGAGCAGGAGGAGGTCCGGCTCCATGACGAGCAGGCGGGCGAGGCGGGCGCGCATGATCCAGCCGCCGCTCATCTCGCGGGCCTTGCGGTCGAACTCCGTTTCGCGGAAGCCGAGGCCGCGGAGCATCTTCCTGGCCTTGGTCTCGACCTGCGCATCGTTCAACGCGTCGTGCTTGGCGTGCGTTTCGAGATACTCGGGGCTGGAGACATCGCCGGCTTTTTCGAGTTCGTGCAGGCGCTGCTCCAGGCGGGGCAACTCGTCCACGCGGCCGGTGGCGACATCGAGGATGGTTTCGTCGCCGTGCGTCTCGGCCTCCTGCGGCAGGTGCCCCACCATGGTCCATTCGTCCCGCGTGATGACGCCGGAGTCGGCCTCTTTTTGCTTGAGGATGATGGAGAAGAGGGTCGTCTTGCCCGCGCCGTTGGGCCCGACGAGCGCGACGCGGTCGCCGTAGTTCACGCCGAAGGAGGCGTTCTCGAAGAGCACGCGGCCGCCCAGGGTCATCTTCAATTCTCGAATCGCAAGCATGGCTGTAAGTGTCGGGGCGAACCAACTGTGCTGCGTGGGAGGAAACAGAACCGCCCTCCACGGGAGCCGGAGCAGGGATGGTCGGCGACGACGAAGGCGGGAGGCTACGGGCGACGCGCCGGGCGTCAATGGCGCAATTGGAGGCCGGCCCCAGCGCCGAGGCTTATCCGAGGCCGTTGCGCCCATTGATTTGACCTGCGCGTCGTTGGTCTGAGCGGGGCAGATCCTTGGTTCAGATTCTTGTTTCCCAACGCTCCGCCACTCCGCAACCTTTCGGCGTGAACCTCTCCGGGAAAGCTGCGGTTGTTACGGGATCCTCACGCGGCGTTGGCCGCGCCACCGCCCTCGCGCTCGCGCGTCGGGGCTGCGCCGTGCTCATCAACTACAATTCCTCGCGCGGCGAGGCCGAGCAGACCGCCGCCGACGTTCGCGCCCTGGGTGGCCAGGCCGTGACCTTCGCGGGGAGTGTCGCGGACGACTCCGCGTGTCGCGCGATGGTGGAGGCCGCCGTGCGCGAGTTCGGCCGCCTCGACGTGCTGGTGAACAATGCGGGCACCACGCGCTTCATCAACTTCCCAGATCTCGAGGCCGTCACGGATGGCGATTGGGACTGCATTCTGGGCGTGAACTTGAAAGGCCCGTTTCAATGTGCACGCGCCGCCCGTCCGCACCTCGCAGCGCACGGGGACGGCGTCATCGTCAATGTCGCCAGCGTCGCCGGCCTCGTCGGGGCGGGCAGCAGCATTCCCTACTGCGCGTCGAAGGCGGCGGTCATCAACCTCACGCTCGCCCTCGCCCGCACCCTCGGCCCGAGCATCCGCGTCAACGCCGTGGCCCCGGGCTTCATTGATGGCGAGTGGCTGCGCAAGGGCCTGGGCGATGACTTCGCGTCGGCCAAGGAGGCAAAAGCCAGCCACGCCGTGCTGGGCAAAGTGTGCCAGCCCGAGGACATCGCTGACGCCATCCTCGCGCTCATCTCCGCCGACCTGGTCACCGGCCACACGATGGTCGTGGACGGCGGGCACACCATCGGCCCGCGCTTGAATCACGGCATCAAGTAGCCGACTCCGACTTCCCCTCGCGTATGTCTGCGTTTCACTCTCCACGAACTCCCGGCGGATCACGGCTGTCCGCGCTGTGCTTGGCCTGGATGCTCGGTGTCGCCGTGGGCGGCGCCGCGGCACCTGCGCCCGTGCTTCAGTATCGCAAGCTTGCCACGCGCGAGTTGACCGAGCCGGCCGCCACCACGAACACCTTGCGTGGCCTGCCGCGCGCGGAGGTGGCCGCCATCCACGCGCTGCCGGCGGCGGCCAAGCTCAAGCCGGACGGCTCGGCGGAGCTCGCCGATGCGAAGCGGCTCCCGCTTCCCCACGCGCAGTGGACCACCCTGGACGCCGGCGTGAAGTCGCTGCTCATCACGCTCCGGGCGGAGAGCGAGCGCTCGGTGACGCTGCGCCTCGGCTGCAAGCGCCCGGTGCAGACCAAATTTAACAACGGCCCGATGCCCTCCGACCTCGGGCCGCCGGGCTGGCTCGCCGGGCAGATTGGCAACATCGCCGACCCCGTGCCGTTCCACGTCAAGCTGCGGGCGGGCGACAACTTCCTCGCGCTCACCTTCACGGAGGCAGCGCCGTTTTATTTCGAGCTGGACCCGCTCGGGCGCGACCTGCGCGAGCAGTTGAACGCCCGGCTGGCTGCTGACTTCCCGCCCACGGGCGAGGCGCGTTACTACCGGATTGAAACCGTTGCTGTGCCCGGTGGCATCGCGCTGGAAGTGGGCGGCATGGCCTTCAACACCGACGGTTCGCTCATGGTCTGCACGCGGCGCGGAGAAATCTGGCGCTACGTCAATGCCGCGCTCCAAGCCGAGTGCGCCAAGCCCGGCCTGAATCGCGCCGCGATGCTCAAGGCCGCCGCCACGCCTGCGAGTTCGGGCGGTCCGCCTCCTCACCTCGGCGGCTACGGGGACCGCTGGGAACGCTTTGCCTCCGGCCTGCATGAGCCGCTGGGCCTGCTCACCGGCAAGCCCGGCGAAGTCTTCGTCGTGCAGCGTTCCGAGCTGACGCGCATCACTGACACGGACGGGGACGGCCGCGCCGACCGCTTCGAGACGCTCGACCAGAACTGCGGCGTCTCCGCCAGCCAACATGCCTACATCTTTGGCCCCGTGCGGGACAAGGAAGGCAACCTGTGGGGTGCCATCTCGGGCATTGGCGTGAGCGGGCCGGGCAAGTATTTCGGCTGGAGTTTCAAGGTCACGCCGAAGTGCGAGTTCATCCCGTGGAGCAAGGGACTTCGTTCCCCCAACGGCCTCTGCATGACTCCCGACGGCGACCTCTTCATCACCGACAATCAAGGTGAGTGGATGGGCACCTCGCCCTTGCATCACGTGAGCAAGGACGCCTTCCACGGGCACCCGCAGGCGCTCAAGTGGGATCCGACCTTCACCGCGCTGCCGCTCGCCGAGGAGCTGGCCAAGCTTCGCAAGCTCCCCGCCATCCAGTTTCCCTACGGCACCATGGGCCAGTCCCTCGCCGAGCCGGTGGTGGACACGACCGCCGGGAAGTTCGGCCCCTTCGCCGGGCAGATGTTCGTGTGCGACGAGAGCAAGTGCCTCGTCGTGCGCGTGGCGTTGGAAAAGGTGGACGGCGAATGGCAGGGCGCGTGCCTGCCCTTCCGCAGCGGCTTCCAGGGCGGCAACAACCGCGCGGCCTTCGCGCCCGACGGCAGTCTTTACCTCGGCCAAACGGACCGTGGTTGGGGCAGCACCGGCGGGAAATCCTTTGGCCTGCAACGCCTCGCGTGGACGGGCGAAGTGCCCTTTGAGATTGAGACGATGAAGCTCACCGCCGACGGTTTCGACGTGCGCTTCACGCGGCCCGTGGACCGCGCCGCCGCCGCCACGCCCGCGAACTGGTCCCTCTCGCACTATCACTACCTCTATCGCGCCGCCGACGGCACCGCCCCGCTGCACACGGCGGCGTATTACACGCTGAACCGGGTGGGGAGGAACTGACGCCCCAAGCACCGCAACCCGCCCGGCCCGGCCGAGGCGCACACGGACGCAGGACCAGATTGACAGTATGACCTGCTCCGATCGGTTCGGCTTCGAGAGCCGTATCCACTCACGCTCTGAAGTCCCAATAATCCTTGTTTGCGGTTCGACAAGAAAGGGGGTGGACGGCGAGGGAGGGGTGACATATCAAACCGCCTGAGCATCGCACTTGGTTTATGGATTCATCTCCCTACTCAGGGTTGGCCAAGACCCCAGCCTCTGTCGCCTTGATCTACGCCGGCTGCGCCGGTGCGTGGATTATCCTGTCCGATGTGGCGCTGGCGCTGGCCTCAGACTCCCCCACGACCGAGCTTTGGCGAAACATTGGGAAAGGGCTTTTCTTCGTCGTGGCCTCGGCGGGCTTCCTCTACGTGTTGCTACAGCGGCGTATTACACGGGAGATGGCCATCGCGCAGGACTTGGTTGACCAGCAGAAGCGATTTGAAGCGGCGACGGCACATAATCTGCCCTTCACCTTTGCGATCTACGACGCCGACCGGCGATTTCGCTATCTGAACGCGCACGGGCTGCTGGAGGCCGGCAAACCCTGGCTGGAGGTCGTGGGCCGGCGCGATGAGGAGGTCTTTCCGTTGGAATGGGTCAACGCCTACAGGGCCCTGCTCGACCGCGCGTTTGAGACCCGGCAACTGCAGACCGAGGTGGTGAGCATGACGACGCCTTCCGGCCGCCGGCATTTCGACTGCCGCTTCACCCCGCTGCTCAATGCCGATGGCACACTGCGCGAAGTGCTGGGCGTGACCTACGACATGACCGCCGTGGTGCGGAACGAGCGGCGGATGCGCCAGCTCAACCACACGCTGGCCGCGATCGGTGCCGCGAACTCCGTGCTCGTCCGCTCCACGAGCGAGGCCGAGCTGCTCCAGGGCTTTTGCCATGCGCTGGTGGGCCCCGCCGGCCACCGGCTGGTCTGGGTGGGCCAGGTGACGCCGCCCGATTCGGTGGTGCGGGTGGTGGCGTCCGCCGGTGAGGCGTTGGCCTACCTTGCGGACGCCGGTATCCGCGCCGATGACACCCCGCAGGGGCACGGGCCGACCGGCACCAGCATCCGCACGGGCGTGCCGGTGGTCTGCCATGACTTCCGCACGGATCCGCAGTTAGCGCCTTGGCGCGAGCGGGCGGCGAAACACGAGTTGCGCTCCTGCGTCGCGCTGCCGCTGCGGACGGCCGCCGGCGTGTGGGGGAGCCTCACCGTGTATTCCAACCACGCGCACCGATTTGATGCCGAGGAAATCAAGCTGCTGGCAGAGTTGGCTGACGATCTGGCCTATGGGCTTGACGCACTACGCAACAAGGTGAGGCTCGAACGCACGTTGAGTGCGCTGGGCGTGCTGCAGCAGGTGGTGGAGCATAGCGCCGTGATCGCCTACGTCCGCGGGCTGGGGCCGGACTGGCCGGTGGAGTTCGTCTCGGAGAATGTCGCACGCCATGGCTACCGGGCGGCCGAGTTCACCTCGGGCCAACGCTCCTTTCCCAGCCTGGTTCATCCGGCTGACTGGCCGGAGTTGGTGGCGGCGACCGAGCTGCACGCGGCGGCCGGCCCCAACGAATTCTCCCTCGAATACCGCGTCGCGGACGTGCAGGGCGGGCTGCACTGGGTGCGGGACAGCTGCACGGTGGTGCGGAGCGAAGCCGGCCTGCCGGTCCAGTTCCGGGGCGTCCTCACGGACGTCTCCGAGCGCAAGGAGGCGGAGGAATTGCGGCGCACTTTTGAACACTTGGTGCAGGGCACACTGGACGCCATCCGGGACCACATTTGCGTGCTGGAGGAGGACGGCACCATCGCCTATGTGAATGATAGCTGGCGGCGCTTCGCCGCCGCCAACCCGCCGCCGCCCGAGCACGCGGACGTGGGCGGCAATTACTTCGCGATATGCCGACAGGCGCAGCAGTTGCAGAATGACGCGGAAGTCTCCGAGTTTCTCGGCGGCGCGCAGGCGGTGCTGCGCGGGGAGCGGCCGGAGTTCCTCATGGAATACGCCTGCCATTCTCCGACCGAGCGGCGGTGGTTTGTGGTGCGCGTCACGCCGTTCGCTCCCGGGGGGCGTCCGCGCGTCGCCGTGACGCACACCAACATCACTGGCCGCAAGGTGGCGGAGGCCGCGCTGCGCGACAGCGAAGAGCGGCTCCGGCTGGCGCTGAAGGCGGCGAACCAAGGCATTTGGGACCTCAATCCTGCCACGGGCGAGACGGTCGTCTCGCCGGAATATGCCACGATGCTGGGCTATGAACCGGGGGAGTTCCGGGAGTCCCACGCGGCGTGGACGGAACGGCTGCATCCCGATGACCGGGAGCTGGTGTTGCAGGGCTATCACGAATACCTCGCTGGCCAGCGGCCGGAATTCCGCGTCGAGTTTCGGCAGCGCACCAAGTCCGGCCAGTGGAAGTGGATTCTCTCCGCCGGGCAGCTTCTCCAACGCGACGCCGCCGGCCACCCAGTCCGGATGCTGGGCACGCACACGGACATCACCGAACGCAAGCTGGCGGAAACGTCACTGAAAGCCAGTGAGGCAAAATATTTCGCCATCCTAAACGAGTCCCCGGTGCCCATGGCGCTAAACGACAGCCGCCAGCGGATCACCTTCCTCAACCGGGCGTTCAGCCAGATCTTCGGTTATGGCCGCGAGGATATTCCCACGCTCGCGGATTGGTGGCCCAAGGCCTACCCGAATCCCGCCTATCGGCAGGAGGTGGCCGAAGGGTGGCAAGCGGAGCTGGCGCGGGCGAAACAAACGGGCAAGTCCTTCAAGCCTTTTGAACTGAAGATCTGTTGCAAAGATGGCACCGAGCGATTCGCGCTGGTGAGCGCCACACTGTTTCCGTCTGACGATGACACCCACCTCGTGACGTTGCTCGACATCACCGAGCGGCGGCGGTCCGAAGCGCAGATGCGGGATGCCTGGAGCTACTTGGGCGCGGTCATCGACACTGCACCGCTGGGCATCGTGGCCTGTGACGAACAAGGCCAGATGCAAACCGCCAACGAGGCGGCCGCCAAAATGCTCGGGGGGACGGTGGCCCAACTGCTCCAACAAAACTTCCGGAAGTTGGAGCCTTGGAAAGATGCGGGCCTCTTGGAGGTCGCGGAGCGGGCGCTCGCCCAGCGGCGGCCGGAGCAACTGGACACGCACCACACCACGACGTTTGGCAACGAGGTCTGGCTGGCCTTGCAGTTCGTCCCCTTCCAGCGCGGCGAGAACTGGCACCTGCTCGCGTTGATTACGGACCGTAGCGAACAGCTCAAGGCCACCGCGCAGCTCGAGCTCCAGGCCGCCGCGCTGGCCGCCGCCGCCAATGTCATCGTAATCACCGACCCGCAAGGCGAGATCGAATGGGTCAACGATGCCTTCACCCGTGTCACCGGCTTCAGCCGGGCGGAGGCCCTCGGCAAGAATCCGCGCATCCTCAAGTCCGGCCACCATTCGCGCGAGTTCTACAGGCAGATGTGGCAGACCATTTCGGCGGGGAAGGTGTGGCACGGAGAAATCAGCAACCTGCGCAAAGACGGCACGCCATTTGAGGCGGATGTCACGATCACGCCGGTGAAAAATGCTGCCGGGCAGATCGCGCACTACATCTCCATCAAGCAGGACATCACCGACAAGAAGCACTTGGAGAAGCTGTTCCTCCGCGCCCAGCGGCTGGAGGGCATCGGCCTGCTGGCCGGCGGCATCGCGCATGACTTGAACAACGTGCTCGCTCCCATTCTCATGGGCGCGGACGAGCTGAAGATGATGACCGAGGACGCGGCCGTGCAGCATCAGCTCGACAGCATCGCGCAGAGCGCGCAGCGCGGCGCTGGCATCGTCAAGCAGGTGCTGACCTTTGCCCGCGGCATCGAGGGCGAGCGGGTCAGCCTCCAGCCCAAGCACATCATCAAGGAGATGGTCCGCCTCGCGCGCGAAACCTTCCCGCCCAACCTGCATGTCCAGACGAACGTGCCCGCTGACCTGTGGCCGGTCCTCGGTGACCCGACGCAGTTGCATCAGGTATTGCTAAACCTGAGCGTGAATGCCCGCGATGCCATGCCCGACGGCGGGGAATTGAACTTCAGCGCGCGCAATGCGCAGGTGGACCCCCTGCTGGCCCAGAGCTATCCGGGCGCGAAGCCCGGTCCGCACGTGGTCATGCGCGTGCAGGACAATGGCATGGGCATTCCACCGGAGGTGATGGAGCGCATCTTCGAGCCCTTCTTCACGACGAAGGAGCTGGGCAAAGGCACCGGTCTGGGCCTCTCCACCGCGTTGGGCATCGTGCGCAGCCACGGCGGGTTTGTGACCGTGGAAAGCACGGCGCGCAAGGGCGCGGCCTTTGAAGTTTACCTGCCCGCCACCCCCGAGGGGGTGGTGCCAGCCCCCGCCGTGCAGGCGGCCCCGTTACCCCTCGCAGCCGGCGAAACCGTGCTCGTGGTGGACGATGAAGCAGACATCGTGCAGGTCACTTGCACCATGTTGGAGCGGCACGGCTACCGTGTGCTCACCGCCACTGATGGCACCGTGGCCCTCTTGGAGTTGAGCCGGCACCTCGGCGAGGTGAAGGTCATGGTCACGGACATCCTGATGCCGTTCATGGATGGTGTGCAGCTCGTCCGGGCGGTCCGGCGGCTGTCCCCCGATGTGAAGATCATCGCGGCAAGCGGAGCGCTGGGCCTGCCCGGCCAGCGCGACCGGACCGAGGAGGTTCTTGCCATGGGCGTGAAGCACATCCTGCACAAACCATTCCCGGTGGAGCAGCTACTGCGCACGGTGCATGACGTGTTGCATCCCGGCGCTTGAGGCCGGAGCAATCCAGTGCGGGAACTCGGTCGGAACTCCTTGTCCGGAATGATCCTAAACCCGAACGCCGGAGTTGAACCACGGATGGACACGGATAAACACGGATAAGCAAGCTCAGCCCGGTGATCTGCTCAACGGATCACTTTGGAGCTGGGAAAATTCCCAGCATCGTCTCGATGTTCGTTCCCATCCGTGTTCATCGGTGTCCATCCGTGGTTACTCAATCCCTGCCTCTGATTTCGGGCTAATAACGGCGGTTGAGCCCACGAAACCCACCAAACACA
>Ga0255188_1000384_pt1 | contig 15256 bp, 14 predicted proteins | sample Miss_Cont_RepB_8_FD_188427 | JGI IMG/M metagenome (GOLD analysis project Ga0255188, IMG submission 188427) | Freshwater microbial communities from Mississippi River, Louisiana, United States - Miss_Cont_RepB_8h | ecosystem: Environmental > Aquatic > Freshwater > River | place: USA: Louisiana... | reverse complement strand
GCAGGCGGATGCGCTGCTCCTCGCAAAAGCCCATCTCGCGCAGCCGAGCGGTGACTTCGGTGGAGCCGTTGAGCTGCTTGATGCGGACGGAGACGCCGGGCAGCACCGAGTCGAGGGCGCACAACTCGGGCTTCGGGCAGGCGCTGTCGGGCGCAGCAGATGGTTCATGGCCGTCGGTCAAGCGCGCCAAGTTAAGGGCAGTTCCCAGCGGGTGGCAAGGTGCAGAATACGCCGGGGCCAATGCTGGCGCGCGCGGGAATCACTTTTTGGCTTCATGCCCGGCGGCCTTCTCCGCACACTCGGTTGCGTCGTCGCAAACCGCCCTTTTCAACCACATGAAGTCTGCCGTCACCATCTCGCTCGTCTCTGAAGCTCGCGGAGGGCCGTTTGTGTATTGGGATGATCTGGCGGCCGGGTTCGCCGCCGCCGCCCGGCATGGCTTCGACGCGGTCGAGATTTTCCCGCCGTCGGCCAACGCGGTTTCCATTGGTGCGGCCCGCGAGTTGATGAGCCAGCATTCGTTGAAGGTGGCGGCGGTGGGCACCGGGGCAGGGTGGGTGAAACACAAATTGCGCCTGACCGATCCGGATCCGTCGGTGCGCGCGAAGGCTCGTGAGTTCATCTACGGAATCATCAACCTCGCGGGCTATCTCGGCGCGCCCACCATCATCGGCTCCATGCAGGGCCGCTGGGAGGGCGCGGTGTCGCGCGAGCAGGCCCTGACTTGGCTGGCGGAGGAATTGAAGGCGCTGTCGGAGCGCGCCGCCGCGCATCAGCAGGTGCTGCTTTACGAGCCGCTGAACCGCTACGAAACCAATCTCTTCAACCGCAATGCGGAGGCCGCAGCGTTCCTCACGGAGCATCGCCTGAGCAATGTCCGCCTCCTGTGTGACCTCTATCACATGAACATTGAGGAGCAGAATCTGGCTGAGTCCTTGCGGCAGACTGGCCCGCTGGTTGGTCATGTGCATTTCGCTGACAGCAACCGCCGGGCAATCGGGCTGGGGCACACGGACCCAACCCCGATTGCGGCGGCCCTGCGGGACATCGGCTATGCCGGATATCTTTCGGCGGAAATTCTTCCCTTGCCGGACGCGGAAACAGCGGCGGCGCAAACCATGGCGAGTTTTCGAGCCGTGTGTGCGATGGCGGCGAAGTAGGCGAGTCGCAGCAGCACGCAGCGCTTTGGAGGGAAGAGCTTGTTGCTGTTTACGATTCCCCAAAAAGCCAAAGGGCGCGGAAAGTTCCGCGCCCTCGGCTCGTAAATCAATTTTGCCGGACTATGCGCCCATGCCGTCCTCGAAGGAGCCTGCGGCGGCGGGGAAGCAGAGTTCGTTCTTCACGTAGCGCACGCCGTCGGCGGAGCAGTGGTCGAGGTCTTTGTGGGCGCTCTCGGCTTCGACGACGAGGGGCGCGGACTTCGTGCCCATCGTGCTCATGTAGCGTTGCGGGTAGCCGACGTGGATGAGGAGCTCGACGTAGCGGTGCATGTTGAGGTCGCCACTGGCGAGGTCGGTGAACTGCATGGCGCGCTTGCCCCAGTCCGGCTGCATCGCGCGGAGCGGGAAGCCACCGCGGACGACGAAGTTCTTCACGTGGGCGGCGTAGATGCGGCTGCCGACTTTCAGGAAGCGGCTCTCCCACGTCTCGCCTTCCCAGCAGTGGGAGGGATCGGCGTTCACCCCGAGGGCTTTGTCGCCGTCGCAGATGTCCACGAGCATGTTGAAGTCATCGGCCGTGCTGGCGGCGGTGCCGGGATGGATTTCGTGGCAGAGCTTGATGCCGAGTTCGTTGGCGTGCTTGCGGAGCTTGGCGGTCTTCTTGACGAAGCGTTCCTTGCCCTCGGCGAGCAGGTCAAAGCCACCGCCGGCCCAGAAGCCCCACGGGTAGCCGCTGGCGAGTTCCCAGCCGAAGGCCACGCCCCAGAACATGGGCATGACTTTCACGTTCAGCTCGGCGCTGAGGTCCATGAGTTTGAGAAGGTAGTTCTCGTGCCACTTCTCGATTTCCTGCGGCGTCTTCTTGGCGATGTCGGGCGCGATGAAGGGATTGCCGGACTTGGTGCCGGTCCACGCGCTGGTGTGGACCCAGAAAGGGCAGTGGGCGGAGATGCCGTCGAGCGTCATGCCGCGGGACTCGAAGGTGTCGCGGATTTCCTTGGCGGACTTGAAGAGCTTGCCGCCGTTGAGGTGGTAGTTGCTGGGCTGAATGCCGGTGGCCCCAGCGGCTTTGGCGAAGTCGAGGACTTCAGCGAGGGACTTGCCGCCGTGTTGGGCGCATTCGAGGCTCGGGTGGTAAATCGGCTGGGCCATAGTTGTTCAGTCGTGATTTCGTTTGTTGACCGGGGAGGATTACCGAGCTGGGAAAGAGAAATCAAGCCATGCCTCTGTGTTTGCGATTGCCCGCAACTGGGCGCGCCAGTAAGGAACTCCCCGCCAGCCGGCACTGGCTTCACTCATGCCTGAATATTACGACACGCACGCACACCTAGACTACTCCGAGTTTGCCGACGAATTGCCGCAGCTCGTCGAACGGGCGGCGGCGGCGGGCATCACGCGGCTGGTGAGCATCGGGACGGACTTGGAGAGCAGCGCGCGGGCAGTGGCACTGGCCGAGCGGTTTGCATCCGTGTTCGCCGTGGTGGGCTGGCATCCCAATGACGCGGTGCGGGCGCCGAAGGATTTTCGTGCGGAGCTGCGAGGGTTGGCGAGGCATCCGAAGGTCGTGGCGATCGGCGAGACGGGGCTGGATTACTTCCGGCTGCCGAGCGCCAGCGGAGGTTCGGCGGCAGAGGATGCGCACGTGAAGGCGCGGCAGGCAGCGGCTTTCCAGCAGCAGCTCGAAGTGGCCGCCGAGGTGGGGCTCAACTGTGTCATTCACACCCGGGGGGATTGTTTTGAAGAAACACTCGCGATGCTTGGCCCCTTTGCCAATCGCCTTCGCGGGGTGTTCCACTGCTTCGTCGGCACGCCGGAGCAGATGCAACGCGTGCTGGCGCTGAGCTCGCTCGTGAGTTTCACGGGGATTGCGACCTTCAAGAACGCCCAGACCGTGAGAGACACCATCATGGCGACGCCGCTGGACAGTTTCATGCTGGAGACCGATGCGCCGTTTCTCGCGCCGGTGCCCTATCGCGGCAAGCGTTGTGAGCCGGCCCATGTGCGTGAGCTGGCGGCCGTGGTGGCGGAACTGAAGGGCGTTTCGCCGGAGATGCTGAGCGCCGCGACCTGCCGCACGGCGCGCGCGTTCTTCCCCAAGCTCACCTGAGGCGGGCCGCCGCAAGTCGGAGCGGAGCAAATCCACCGGCGGGCGTTGGACCCTTGCCTTTTGCCTGCCTGCTTCCTAGCCTCCCGCCGACACATGAGAATTAGCATCTTCGGTTTGGGATATGTGGGCGCGGTCACGGCGGGTTGTCTCTCCAGTCACGGCCACCACATCGTCGGCGTGGATGTGCATCCGGCGAAGGTCGAAGATTTTAACCGGGGCATCCCGCCCATCGTCGAGCCGGGCTTGGAAGACTTGTTAAAGTCGGCCAAGGCCGGCGGTTTGCTGCGGGCCACGCGAGATTGCGCCGATGCCATCGCCGACACCGAGCTGTCCATCGTCTGCGTCGGCACGCCGTCGAACGCGGCCGGCGGTCTCGACCTGAACTACGTGCGCGGCGTCGCCCGCGAGATTGGCGAGGCGCTCCGCAAGTCGCCCAAGCCCCACACGCTCGTCTTCCGCAGCACCATGCTCCCCGGCAGCACGGCGAAGCTCGTCGGTGAACTGCTTGGCGACTTGGAGAAGTCCGGCGCGCTGCGCGTGTTCTACTATCCCGAGTTCCTCCGCGAGAGCACGGCGGTCGCGGACTTCGAGACGCCTTCGCTCGCGGTCGTTGGCTCGCACGATGGCTCCGCGCCGCCGGCGGACTTGATGAAGAACCTCTTTGGCGAGAAGGCCGCCGTCGTCAACTGGCCCACCGCTGAGATGGTCAAATACGCCTGCAACGCCTTCCACGCCGCAAAGATTACCTTCGCCAACGAGGTCGGCCGCGTCGGCAAGGCTGTGGAAGTGGACGCCCGTGCCGTCATGGCGCTGCTCTGCCAGGACACCCGGCTGAACATCTCCAGCTACTACATGAAGCCGGGCAATCCCTTCGGCGGCTCCTGCCTGCCCAAGGACGTGCGCGCGCTCACGAACCTCGCCCGCACGAACGGCCTCAGCCTGCCGATGCTCGAAAACCTCCTCGCCAGCAACGAGCGCCATCTCTCGAGCCTGCTGCACCTCATCACCGAGACCGAGCACCGCGAAGTCGTCATCCTTGGCCTCTCGTTCAAGTCCAACACCGACGATCTGCGCGAAAGCCCGATGGTGGACGTGGCGCAGGCGCTTCTCGGGCGCGGCTACAAGCTGCGCATCTACGACCCCGCGCTGAACCTCGCCGCGCTCGTCGGCGCGAACAAACGGGTGATTGACACCAAGATGCCGCACCTCGCCAGCCTCCTGCACACCGACCTTGCCACGGCCGTCGGCGCGCGCGGTCTCATCGTCGCCGCGCAGAAGTGCGCCCCGCTGGCCGAGTTGAAGAAGCTCGTGACCCCGAACCACCACATCCTCGACGTGAACGGCTGGGCGGACCTGAAGGAACTCCCGGCGAAGTATGAAGGGTTCTGCTGGTGAGGGGCGGGACGGGTGATGCCGAAGGTGCGCTTTACATTTAGACGGCTAAATGTAAAGTCTGCCTGCGTGATCGAACGGCCTCTTTGGAATGAACGGCTCGCGTCGGCGTGGCGGCAGGCGTCCATCGTCTGGCTCACCGGCCCGCGCCGCGCGGGCAAGACGGTGCTCGCGCAAGGCTTGCCGGACGCCGAGTTTCTCAACTGCGACCTGCCCAGCGTGGCCGAGCGGCTGCGCGACCCCGAGAGCTTCTATCGTTCCGTGCGCAAGCCCGTGGTCGTGCTCGACGAGGTGCATCAGCTCCCCGACCCGAGCCGGCTGCTCAAAATCGGCGCGGATGCCTTCCCCAAACTAAAGATTCTGGCGACCGGCTCCTCCACCCTCGCTGCCACGCAAAAGTTCCGCGACAGCCTCACGGGCCGGAAACGGGTGGTGCAGCTCGTGCCGGTCTTGCACGAGGAGCTGCCCGCGTTCGGCGTGACGAACCTGGAGGAGCGGCTGCTGCGTGGCGGGCTGCCGCCGGCACTGCTGGCGGAGCGCCACCAACCGGAGTTCTTCGCGGAGTGGACGGACTCCTACTTCGCCCGCGACGTGCAGGAGTTGTTCCGGCTGGAGAAGCGCGCTGGATTTCTACGCGTGTTGGAGCTGCTATTACGGCAGAGCGGCGGGATGCTGGATGTGTCCAAGCTCGCGACCGAGAGTGAGATTAGCCGTCCCACGGTCATGAACTGGCTCGAAATCTACCAAGTCACCCACACGGTGCATCTGGTGCGGCCCTTCTCCGGCGGCGGGCGACGGGAAATCATCGCTCAGCCGAAGGTGTTCGGCTTCGACACCGGCATGGTCTGCCACGCGCGCGGCTGGGACCGGCTGCGTTCGGACGACTGCGGCGTGCTGTGGGAGCATCTGGTGCTGGACACGCTGATCGCCGCGACGGTGCCCCGCCTGCACTTCTGGCGGGACAAGCAGCAGCGCGAGGTGGACTTCGTCGTGCCGCGCGGGCGGGACGCGGTGGATGCCATCGAGTGCAAATGGAAGCCAGACGCTTTTGAGGCACGCGGACTGGCAGCCTTTCGCGCGGACTATCCGAACGGGCGCAACTATCTGGTCAGTCCACTCAACGGGCCAGCTTACGACCGGATGGTGGAGGGATTGAAGGTGAGCGTAGTCTCGCCTCAGGAACTGCGGGAACGCCTGACTTAAACGCTTGAGCGATACTTCTTCATCCTTCCGTGCCCGCGTGAACGTCCTCGGCGTCGGCGTCAGCGTGTTGAACCTGACGACGGCGCTGGAGGCCATCGCGTGCGCGGTGGCGGAGCGGCGCAAGGGCTACGTGTGCGTCACCGGCGTCCACGGCGTCAGCGAGGCGCAGGACGACCCGGAGTTCCGTCGCATCCTGAACCGCGCCTTCCTCAACACGCCCGACGGGATGCCGATGGTCTGGCTGGGCCGACTGGCCGGGCATCGCCCGATGGGCCGCGTGTATGGCCCGGACTTGATGACGTTGGTGATGCGTGAGTCCGTGGCGCGCGGCTGGCGGCACTTCTTCTATGGCGGAGCGAATGGCACGGCGGAGCGGTTGCGCGCCGTGCTGACCGAGAAGTTTCCCGGCCTGCAAGTCACCGGCACCTACGAGCCGCCGTTCCGCCCGCTGAACGACGCGGAGCAGGCCGCGCTCACCGCGCAGGTCGCCACCGCGAAGCCGGACATGCTATGGGTCGGCCTGAGCACGCCCAAGCAGGAGCGTTTCATGGCGGCGAACCTTGCGCGCCTCGACGCGACGCTGATGTTCGGCGTTGGCGCGGCGTTCGACATGCTGGCCGGCACGAAGTCACAGGCGCCGCACTGGATGCAGCGCAGTGGGTTGGAGTGGTTCTACCGGCTCTGCCAGGAGCCGCGTCGGCTGGGGCCGCGTTATCTCAAGAACAACCCGCTCTTCGCGCTGCGCGTGCTGGGGCAACTGAGCGGATTGCGGAGTTACAAGTTGGAGTAGCTGTTCTCCGCCGCAGCAAGTCACTTCCGCATCGGGGAAGCACGGGTGAAAACCGCGACGCTTCCTTGCCCCGCCCGCAACTCCAGTTTCCGCCAGCCAGAGTCGGCAGCGAAGGCGTCGGCTTGTGGTGAGGGGCGGAGGATTGCCACCCGAACGCCAGCGGCCTCAAACGCCGCCGGCTGCGCCAGGGCATCATCCCCCAGCCACCGCTCACCCAGCAGGAAGGCAGTGTAAAGCCCGGTGCGGCCCCCGGGCATGGCTGCGCTGCCCGCGAAAGGGCCGCTGACTTGCAAACTGCCGAGCTCGGCCGCGAGCTCCCGCGCTGTGCGGCTGGCAGCGTTGGGCAGGCTCCAGATGCCAGCGCACAACCACATTCCCGCAGGAATCAGAAACGCCACTCCCGCCAGCCGGAACAGCCGCAGCCGGATGCCGCGTGTCCAGGTCCAGCCTTGGGCACAGGTCCATCGCCACCCACCCAGGACCAACACCCACACAAACGGGAACGCGGCGTAGAAGTAGCGCTGGTCCTCCGCTTGAAACCAGAACGGCAGATACAATCCTCCGAGGCCAATCACCGGCCAAGCCGCCCAGCACCATCGCACCCGCCTCAGGTGCCGATTCTCAAAGCAGCCGACCGCCAGACCGCCGGCCACGGCCACCAAACTCAAGCCCAGCAAATCAAACCCCGGCACCATCCCGGCGACACCACGGACCGTTTCCGCACCACTGATCCAGCGCACTCCCTGAAGCCAGCTCGTGACGGTGCCGGCATTTGACCACACCACTCCCAGTTGATGCCGGAAATTCTCTTCGCTGCCAAAGGGCGACCAGAACCGATACGCCATGCGCGACGGCTCCTCCCACTGGGTCACGCGCCCTTCGTCGGGCTGATGCAGCGTCACCATGGCGGGGTGGTAGCGCGATGCTTCGCCCGGCCCCGCCAGCGCATGTGCGATGGGCCCCGTCGTCGAAAAGGTGAACTTTCCGTAGTGCGAAGACAGCACTCCGATCCACGGACCCGCCACCAGTGCAAGGCAAAGCCAAACCATGCCGAGTCGAAGTGCCAGCACCCGCCGCAAATCCGCCCGGCCACTCGCGGCGAACCCCGCGAGGCCCACCGTCACCAGCACCGCCAGCGGCAGCGCCACCGCCTTGGCCAGATACGCTACGCCCCACCACCATCCCGCCGTAGCCGCCGAGGTGAGGAGGCGGTTCCGCTTGATTCCGCGTTCCGAGTCCGCCTCGTCGCCTCGGCGGCTACGGAACAGAAACAACCTCACCGTCGCGCTCACCGCCAGCCCGACCAGTCCGGCCAGCAGCAAGTCCGGAGAAATGTTCCGCACGGACCAGAACACTGACCAGCCGACCGCGATAGTCGCGCCCGTCACCATTGCCCGGCGCGGCAGGCGAAAGGCCCGGAACACCGCCACCGCCCCGAACAAAAACACGACCCCTGAAACCGCCATCATCGCCCGTGCCGCCGCGAGTGGCGGGCAACCCGCCTTGAGCAGCGGCACCATCAGCCAGCTCAAGAGCGGGCCCCAATATCCCGACACCGCCAGATCCCACTGGCCGCCCGCGTAGTAGCCGGCAATGCGGCAGTAGGCGATGGCGTCCGGATTCAATTGGTGCTGATTCCGCCATGCCGCGACGGCAAGCAACACAGTCTGCACCGCGCACAGCCAGCGAAGTTGCCAACGTCCGCTCACGACGAAACTCCCGTGCCGGTTGTTCCCAGTGTTGCCCCTTGCGTCCCGCTGGTCGGTTTCGGATTCCGCGTTTCGCATTCCGCATTTCTCCGTCCGACCCACATCAGCTTCCCCCAGCCGATCAGCTTCCGCTCCACGGCGAAGCCGTCTTCCAGTGCGCGCAACACCGTGTCCGGCTGCCGCAGCCATTGCTCGTAAGTCGTGAGTTCCAACTCCGTCATTGTCTCCAGCGCATCCAGTTTGGCCCACGCCCGTCGCGCGGCGCGAAAGCTCCCGACCCAGTGCACGAACCGCAGGAAGGGCGTCCGCCACGGCTCCACCACCATGAACCGACCGCCGGGCCGCAACACCCGCCGCACCTCGCTCACGACGCGCTCCAAGTCCCCGGGCAATTCCGGCAGGTGATGCAGCCCGCCCTGCACGATGGCGATGTCGCGGGACGCGTCGGGAAACGGCAATTGCCGGCAGTCCGCCACCACGCACTTCCCCAGCCCGGTGAATTCCACCACCAACGCCGGCGACCAGTCCACGCCTTCCAACTGCGTGAAACCCAGATGGCGAAGCGCGTTGAGCCCGTTGCCCCGTCCGCAGAACAGCTCCACCACCTGTGCGTCCTTCGGCCAGGACTCCGCCCCCAACCGGCGCAGGCGTCGCAGAAACTTCCGCACCTCCTCCTCCGGCGTCTCGAAACGCAAGTAGGCCGCCTCCCACGCATTCGGAACCGGGGCGCTCACGGCAGAGACTCCAAAGAGGTCCGCCACAAAGAGGCACAGAAGGCACAAGAAATTTCCTTCTTGAGCTTCTTGAGCCTCTTTGTGGCAAAAGCTATTTCTCCCTTGTGGCTCATTTGCGATACCACCCCAGCACGGCGACGAAGAAGCTCGCGAGCACCGTTTGAAATCCCAGCGCCGTGAGCGTCACGCCGGGAATCACCCAGCGCATCGTGTGCGCGTAATCCAGCCGGCCAAAGCCCGCCGCCTGCCATTGCGCCACCGCCGCGAGCAGCAGCGCAACGCCCGCGAGCAGCGCGACACTGCCGAAGCCCAAACCCCGTTCCAGCGAGAGCGCCTCCCGCAGCCAGCCAAGCAACTTCGTCTCCGGCAAAAAACCTTCCCTCGCCGCCAGCGTCCGGGCCAGCCAGCCAAACAGCACCGCTTGATAACCCACCATGAGCGCGAGGCTCGCGAACAGCAGCGTGTGCGCATCAAACGTCGCGCCGAAGAACGTGAGCCCCGGCATCGCCACGCCGAAACCCACCGCACCCAGGGCCAGCAGCAGCAACCCCGGATAAACGAACAGCCAGCGCGGACTGCAAATCAGGAAGAACCGCAGCGTCCGCCAGCCGTCGCGGAACGTGCGCAGATGCGGCGGATGCGCCGTGCGCCCGTCGCGATGCAACGTGATGGGCACCTCCTCGATGCGCGCCCCGCGCAGGCTCGCCTTGATGAGCATCTCCGTGGCGAACTCCATGCCCTCGCAGCGCAGGTCGAGCTTGGGAATCAAGTCGCGCCGAAACCCGCGCAGACCGCAGTAAATGTCGTTCACCGGCACGCGGAACATCCGCCGCGCGAGCGCGGAGAAAAGTGGGTTGCCCACCCAGCGATGCGATGGTGGCATCGCGTCCGGCTCAATCGTCCCGCCGCCCGCCGGGAGCCGGCAGCCCGGCACCAAATCCGCACCCGCGCGCAGCTTCTCAACGAACGCGCCGAGCGCCGAGAAATCATAGCTGTCATCTGCATCGCCCATTACCACAAACCGCCCGCGTGCCGCCGCGATGCCGCCGCGCAACGCGTTGCCGTAGCCGCGCTCTGCCACCACCACCACGCGCGCGCCGAGCTTGGCCGCGAGTTCTGGTGAGCCATCCGTGCTGCCGTTGTCCGCCACGAGCACTTCGCCGCAAACCTTGTGCTCGTGCAGAAAGCGCAGCGCCTTCTCGATGCACTTGGGCAGTGTCTCCACCTCGTTCAAACATGGCATCACAATGGACAGCTCCAGTTCGGAGCCATCTGGCTGGCCGGAGTGGGCGGCAAGGGGCACGGGCGAGTTCTACCAAGCCACTGCGCCGCGCGACAGTTCAGAGTGGAGCGCCGGCCAATGTGGCTCGCCATTCCGATGTCGAGTTTTAGTCGTTACGTCGAAGGTCTCGACATCGGAATGTCGAGCTACGCTGGAGCGTCCGGCGCTCCGCGTTCGACAGCGTCCGCCGACTTCCGCTACGCTCCGCTCATGCCCGACTCGCCGGACAACTCCGCCGCCCGCCACTACCAAGGCGACGCCGGCCGCGCTTACCACGAGGGCAAGCGCGGTATTCCACCGGAGGCCTTCCCGTGGGTCGCGCGCTTGCGGGCGGAGAAGTTTGCCCCGCACGTCCGCGCGACCGACACCGTCGTCGAGTTCGGCGTCGGCGCGGGCTGGAACTTGGCGGAATTGAAGTGCGCGCGTCGCATCGGCTTCGACGTGTCGGACCTGCTGGAAGCGGGTTTGCGCGAGCGCGGCATTGAGTTTGTGCGCGAGTCCGCCGCGCTTGCCGACGCCAGCGCCGACGTGGTGATTTGCCACCACATGCTGGAGCACACGCTGCATCCGGCGGCATCCCTTGCGGAAATTCGCCGCGTCTTGAAGCCCGGCGGCAAGCTCCTGCTCCACGTCCCGTTCGAGGCGGAACCACGCTATCAGAAGCACGATCCCGCCGAGCCAAACCATCACCTCTTTTCGTGGAACGCGCAGACGCTCGGCAACCTCGTCACCGAGTGCGGCTTCAAGTTGGAGTCAGCGGGCATCGGCCAGTTCGGCTACGACCGCGCGGCGGCGGTGTGGGCGCTGAAATTGAAACTCGGCGAACGCGGCTTCCGCCTCCTGCGCTCCCTCGCGCATCTGCTGTTGCCCGCCGCCGAAGTCCGCGTGGTGGCGGCGAAGTTCCAGTAGGACAGCGCGTCCCGCCTGTCATCCATCTCCTCGGTTGCGCTCCTCTGTCACGGAGCACATTGGAACCCCAGCTACCCGCGCCCGCCCCAGCGGTCGTAGCCCACACCGCCCGCGTCCGCTCAGGCGGGAACTGAGCGGGCGTGGGTTTCCCCGCTCCGTCACGAGTCCACGCGGTGGTGCGAGATGGATGACAGGCAGGATGCCTGTCCTACTTTGCGAGCTTCTTCAACGCCTCTGCCAGCCGCTCGTATTGCGGCAGCGAGTTGTAGAGTTGCGCGGAGATGCGGAGCAACCGCTTCGGCGGCGCGGGCCACGGGATGACCGGCACTTCGATGCCGAACTCCGCCAGCAAGCGATCCTGCAACGGGTCGAGGTAGAGCGGGTTCTTCGACGGTGTGAGGTCGGTCGCGTCGGGAATCGGGACCGATGCCAGCGAGCCGATGAGTTCATCCGGGCAGGGCAGGGGAGTGGCGAGCGCACTGCACAGAACGCGGCGTGCGGCCAGCGCCAGTTCCCGGTTGTGCTGCATCACCTCGGGCCACCCGCCGGGCCGCAGCGAGCCGATGAACTCAATCGCCTTCGGCACCGCCAGCGCCGCGCTCGGATCGCCCGTGCCCATCCAGCCGAACTCGATGAGGAACCGCGAGCGGTTCGTGCGTTGGGAGTTCCCGCCGTGGCTGATGACCAACGGGCGGATGCGCGCCTGCCGGTCGCGGCGCACATGGAGCAGGGCCGCGCCTTTCGGAGCGCAAATCCACTTGTGGCAGTTCCCCGTGTAATAGGCCGCCCCGAGTTGGGTGAGATTCAACGGCACCATGCCCGGCGCATGGGCTCCGTCCACCAGTGTGTCCACGCCGCGCGCGTTCAACTCGCGCACGAGCGATTCGATGGGCAACACCAGGCCAGTCTGGCTGGTCACGTGGTCGAGCAAGGCGAGCTTCGTCCGCGGCGTCACGGCGGCGAGGACGGGGCTGATGATTTCAGCCGTGCCGGCGACTTGTAGTCGCCGCTCGGTTGCTGCCGATGTCTCCAGACGGCGACTGCAAGTCGCCGGCACGGGGAACGGAATCTTCACCACCACCACCTGCGCACCGGAGCGCTGGGCCACATAGTCCAACGCGTTGCGGCAGGCGTTGTATTCGTGGTCGGTGACGAGCAGCTCATCGCCCGGCTGGAAGTCCAGCGAGCGCAAGACCGCATTCACCCCCGAGGTCGCATTTGGGACGAACACCAAATCCTCCACCGCGCTGCCGACGAACGCCGCCAGCTTCGCTCGCGCCTCGTCCAGCAAGCCCTCCATGTCCCGCACGAAGAACGACACCGGCTGCCGCTCCATCCGCTCCCGCACCTCGCGCTGAAACTCCAACACCGGCAGCGGGCAACTGCCGAACGAGCCGTGGTTCAGGAAGGTGACGGCGGGGTCGAGGGGCCAGACTGCCTTCGTAGGTGACGAGGTGACGAGGCGCTGAGTTTTCTTGGTGGGTAATTTCAGGCGCATAGAAGTTGGAGCCTCCTCACGTCGGCTGCTACCGGGTCACTGGATTTCATCGCCTTGGAAATCCGGCTCCTGCCGTGCGCCGTGCCAGACGGTCAGGACATAAACGACGCGCTGTGGCTCGATGACACGATAGAAAACCCGGTAGGGCCGCACCGAAATCTCGCGCACGTCGTCCCGGCCCAGCTTGTAAAAGACATGTCCGAGGAGGGGGAATTGTCCAAGGCGGCCAACCGACTCCAAAATGGAAGACCCGAGTCGTGCCGCAGCGTCCGGGTTGCGTTCGGCGACGTATTCCAAGGCGGAGCGAAGTGATTCTAGGCCGCGCGGAGTCCAGATGACTTTGAAATCCATTCGTCCACCATCGCCGTCACCCGCTCATGCGGCACACCCTCGCCGCGCTCGCTCTGGGCCAGACCTTCCCGAATCGAAGCCAGCATCTCCAATTCGTCCAGAATTTCCGCCAGCGACGCCGCCTCGGGCATCTTCTGGACGGCTTCGAGAACCAATTGCCGGTCGCTCATGGGAAGAAGTTGCGTCGGACTGTGGCAGTTTGCAAAGGCGAAAACCGGAGCTAAGGCGGGTTGCTGCCACTTGGCGGAAGGTTGGTTACCAGCAGCGAACCAAGCGTTGCCTCCTCGAATTCTCCGTCGAGTCGTCGCGCGAGCCGCAAAATGCTTTTCGGGGCGGACGTGAAAACTCCCTTTGCATCAAGCCAGAGGCTGAACGCCGTGGTGGGACTCCGATGTTTCTGGTAACTGAATGGAAGATTCACGAACCACTGGGTCGTGCTTTGCGAGATGGGGAGTTCGAAACTACGGCTCGAATACTCTGGCAGCAATCCTATCAAGCCGTGAGCTGTTCCTGAAGTTTCCTTCCCTCCCATGAAAGTTCCCTCATCTAAACGCCAGCGGTCGTCCAGGACCACCCTTGTCGGACTCCCGTTCGTCACAGTCATGACTGCGAAAGTATTTGTGCCGATGACTTTGTATCCCTCAAAGCGCATTTTTACGTCAGGGAACGGAACAGGAATCACGACGTAGATGAGACCCGCCAACACGAAAAGTATGGCAACGACAAGAAGTGCCCATTTCAACCGGTTTGCTTTCTGCTCGGAGGCCATGTGAAGCGGTTCTAAACCGCAATCGGCGCCTTGATGGCGGGGTGCGGGTCGTAGCCTTCCAGCGTGAAGTCCTCGAACTGGAAGTCGTGGATGTTCTTCACGGCGGGGTTGAGCCGCATCACGGGGAGCGGGCGCGGGGTGCGGGAGAGCTGGAGTTTCGCTTGTTCGAGGTGGTTCGCGTAGAGGTGCAGGTCGCCGAAGGTGTGGACGAAGTCGCCGGGTTTCAGGCCGGTGACTTGTGCGATCATCAGCGTGAGCAGCGCGTAGCTGGCGATGTTGAACGGCACGCCGAGGAAGAGGTCGGCGCTGCGCTGGTAGAGCTGGCAGGAGAGTTCGCCGTCGGCCACGTAGAACTGGAAGAGCGCGTGGCAGGGCGGGAGTTTCATCTGGTCAATCTCGCCGACGTTCCACGCGCTGACGATGTGCCGGCGCGAGTCGGGGTTGCGCTGAATCTGGGCGATGACCTGGTCAATCTGGTTCACGCTGCGGCCGTCGGTGGTGCGCCAGTCGCACCATTGCGCGCCATAGACGCGGCCGAGGTTGCCTTCGGCGTCGGCCCATTCGTTCCAGATGGTCACGCCGCGCTCTTGGAGCCACTTCACGTTCGTCTCGCCGCGCAGGAACCAGAGCAGCTCGTAGATGATGGACTTGAGGTGGAGCTTCTTCGTGGTGAGGACGGGAAAGCTGGTGCGCAGGTCGAAGCGCGTCTGCGCGCCGAAGACGGAGTAGGTGCCGGTGCCCGTGCGGTCGGACTTGAACTTGCCCTTGTCGAGGACGTGCTGAAGCAGGTCGAGGTATGGCTACATGTCGGCGGACTATGCGGGAGGCGGAGGCGGGCGGGCAATCTCCCCGTGGCGTAAGGGGGACACTCCTGTCCCCCAGTCCGCAGAGGTTCAAATGGATTGGCCGCGAAAGGGCGCAGAGAGCACAAAGGAGAGGTAAAGTTTTTAGCTTTGTGTGCTTTGCGCCCTTTCGCGGCAAAAAATCGGGCACCGTGACGGGGACAGGAGTGTCCCCATTACGCGCGTGTTGCCAGCTCCCGCGCCAGCTTCGCCAGTTCCAAATCTCGCGTGAGGTCGGCGAACTTGAACTGCTGCGCGCCGCTCTGCGCCTGGCCGAGCAACTCGCCGGGGCCGCGCAGGCGCAAGTCCGCCTCGGCGATGGCGAAGCCGTCGGTCGTCTCCTCCAGCACCTTGAGGCGCTCGCGGGCGTCGTCGGTGAGCTTGGCGGCGACGAGCACACACCATGAGTCGTGTGCGCCGCGTCCAATGCGCCCGCGCAACTGGTGGAGCTGCGCGAGGCCGAACTGTTCGGCGTTCTCGATGACCATGACGGTCGCGTTCGCCACGTCC
>Ga0255188_1000383_pt1 | contig 15260 bp, 6 predicted proteins | sample Miss_Cont_RepB_8_FD_188427 | JGI IMG/M metagenome (GOLD analysis project Ga0255188, IMG submission 188427) | Freshwater microbial communities from Mississippi River, Louisiana, United States - Miss_Cont_RepB_8h | ecosystem: Environmental > Aquatic > Freshwater > River | place: USA: Louisiana... | reverse complement strand
AACGGGCCGGTGAAAGGGCGTACTTCCCCGCAGGAAGGCCTGCCCGGTGGGCTCAAAAGAGCCCAACCGCTCCAACCGTTTCAGGGCGTGGTTCGCCCCCGGGCGCAGCCGCGCGAGGAGAAACGCGTCGCCACCCCCGCCGCCGATACCATCACCGGGACGCACTCGCCTGGACGTAGGCCAGCACTTCCTCCCGCACCCGCGCGTCGTAGTCGCGCCGGCTCACGTGGCCGGTGTCGAGATGCTCCCAGAGCTGCTTCCTTCCACGCAGCTGATTGTACATCGCGTAGATCCCCGTCGGCGGGCAGATGTGGTCGATGAAGCCGAGCGTCACGAACACCGGCGCCGAGAGGCGCGAGGCGAAGTTGACCGCGTCATAGTAACGCACCGCTTCGACCACTTTCGGGTCAGGCGACGTCGTGTCGTTCGGAATGATCCGCGGCCAGCCGTTGATGCGGCCGACGAGGATTCCGGTGTGATCACAGAACGTCGGGATCTCCGCCGACACGTAGGTGACGCGCGGATCGAGTCCGCCGGCGACGAGCGCCTGGCCACCGCCCTGGCTGCGCCCGAGCGCCACCACACGCCGGCCATCCCACTCGGCCTGCGCCGTCACCGTGTCGATCGCCCGCAGCAGCCGGAAAATGATCCCGCGCAGATACATCGTCTCGCGGGATTCACGGCCCTGCAGGTAGTAATCCTTGAGCTCCCCGGACTGGAGCGTCGCATAGAAATCGCGCGGCTGGGCGTTGGGCAGGCCGTGGGCGTTGAAATCGAGTGCCAGCAGACCGTCCCTCGCCCACGCCACCGCGGTCGCGAGCCGCGATGTGGTCACGCCCGCGCCATGACACAGAACAATCGCGGCCAGCGACTTCGCCTTCGCTCCCTTCGGTCGCGCCAGATAACCGGATAACCCGCGCCCGAATCCCGTCGCGGCCCGCACTTCGAAACACTCCACTTCGCCCGTGGGCGATGGCACCGGCACGAGCCGCAGGTGGGCCGGAGTGGCGGCGAGCAATCTCCGCTGCTCCGCCCAGAACGCATCGAAATCGGCGGGCGCCGGCAGGCTCGGCTGGATCGCCCGCGGCTCGATCGCGGCACCCGCCCTCGCGGTCAGCTTCGGCGCGCCGGCCGCCGGCGTGCACTCCACCATGCAGTGGAGGAAACCGGGCTCGTCGAGCGAGGCCGTGAGATTGAGGTCCGAGGGCGCGAGCACCGCGGTGCCGGCGCGATCGAGCGGCTTGCCGTCCTTGGTGATCGACCACTTGGCCTCCGGGCCGCTGACGCGCTCGCCGGTTGCGTCACACGTGAGGGCGACGGCAAACGTGACCGTCTCCCCGCGGCGGTACGTGGCATCCGCGCGGTCCGTCGAAACCTTTAGCGTGTAGCCCCCGGCGGAGGACGGTGCTGCGGCGGTCAAGCGGAGCGCGCAAAGCGTGAAGGCGAGGAGGCCGGCAAAGCGAAGACGCTTCATGGGAAGGGAAGGAGGGAGAAAGGGCCGGAGCTCAGGAGAAGAGGGAAAGCAACGGACGCCCGTCCCCGGCCACCGTGAAGGGCCGGCCGGAGGGCGAGCGCACCTCGGCCTCGAGCGGCAATCCGAGCGCGTGGGCGATCGTGGCGTTGAAATCGGGCATCGTGACGGGGGCCGCCGCCACCCTTTCACCGGCTTCGTCGGTCGAGCCGTGCACGTAGCCTCCCTTCACCCCACCGCCGGCCATCCACCAAGTGAATGCGGCGGGGTGGTGGCCGCGGCCCGCGGTCACCTCGCTGATCCGCGGGGAGCGGCCGAACTCCGTCGCCATCACGACCAGCGTGCGGTCCAACAGGCCGCGGTTCGCCAGATCGCCCAGCAGCGCCGCCAACGCCTGGTCGAGGGAAGGAGTCATGCGCCGCATCGAAGGAACGTGATCGTTGTGCGTGTCCCAGTTCTGGCTGTCCTCGACCTCGATGAACCGCACGCCGTGCTCCACCAGCCGGCGCGCGAGCAGGCAGCCTTGGCCGAAGGGAGTGTCCCCGTACTCGCGCCGCAGCCGCGGGTCCTCCGCCGAGAGATCGAAGGCCTTGAGGTCCTCGCTGCGCATCAGCGCGCGGGCCTGGTCCCGCAACGCCCGGTAGGCGGCCGGATCGCGTCGTGCCACGCGTCCGAGAAACCCCGAGCCAAGGTCATCCGCCAGCGCGGATCGCCGCGCCACATCGTCCGCGGTCGCACCCGCCGCGGGCCGCGAGTCCGGCAGGCCGGCGGATGGATCGATCACCGGCAGCGGCGCGAGGTCCGGGCCGAAAAAACCGGCGCCGGGGTGCTGCGGGCTGCCGTTGATCAGGATGTTTCCCGGCAGACCGCCCGCGGACGGACCGAGAAGTCGGAGTGCCCAGGCACCGAGCGCGGGATGGGTGATGGTGGGAGTCTGGAAGAAAGCGGTGTGCGCGAGGTAATTTCCCCGCTCGTGCACCCCCTGCGTCGAGGTCATCGAGCGCACCAGCGCCACGTGGTGCATGTTGCGCGCGAGACGCGGGAACCATTCGGAAATCCGCACCCCGTCGGCGCTCGTTCCAATGGCCCCCACCCCGGCCATCTCCTCCCGACCCGGCTTCGGGTCGAAGGTGTCCACGTGCGAGAGTCCTCCGCGCAGAAAAAGGTAGATGACGTGATCGGCGCGCGCGCGGCGCCCGGCGGGAGGCGAACCGCGCGCCGCCGCCCCGGCGAGCTTCACCCCGAGGACACCGCGGGCGAACCATTCGACGAACCGGCGGCGGGAGAGTGGGTCGGGCGCGAGCTTCATGACGTTCAGAACTGGAAGAGGAACTCGGGGGAGTTGAGGAGGGCCCAGAGGACGTCCTGTTCCGGCGTGGCGCTGGCACGGAGCACCTCCGCGCATCGCGTGATCTCCCGCTCATCGGGCTCGCGCACAAGGACCGCGTTGAAAAGGGCGCGGAGCCTCGCCGTCCCCTCGCCCGCCCGGGCCGCCTCGCGTCGCACCAGCGAGCCTTCGGCGAGAATCCACGCGGTGAGATCCCCGTTCATCAGGGTGAGCGCATGCGTCATCCGCGGGGAGCGGCTGAAGGCGTCGACTTCCCGCCGGTCCGACTGGCCGAACTGACGCAGGAAATGACCGAACTCCATCGGGCTCGGCAGCTCCGACGCGCGCCGGAGGCCGGCCGGCAGGCCTTTCCAACGGGCGTCCGTCTCCGGCGCGGCCCGCGTCGCCCCCATGCCGACCGAATCGCGAAAACTTTCAAAATCCTTTTCCGCCGCCGCCTGCCGCTCCTCCAGATCCGCCACGGCCGCGGAGTCTCCCTTCTCGCGCGCGGCGAGGATGGCCGTCCGGCGCTCCTCGGTTCCCAACCGGTGCACGCGCTGCCGGCGACGGTAGTCCAACTCCACCTCCGCGCGCCGCAGGAGTTCATCGGCGTTCATCCGGGCCAGCGCCGCCAGCCGGGCCGGACTAAGCTCGGCGTGCTCGAGATCCAGGCGCGCACGGCGTTCGTCCACCTCCGGCACCAGCAGCACCAGAAAGGAATCCCAGACCTGCTCCGCCGAGAGGCGGCGCGCGACGGGTCCGCGCAAGACCGGAGCCGTGCCCTCCGGGGCGTCCGCCGGCTCGGCGGCTGCGGCGTAGAGCTCGGTGTTGAGCAGGACCGCGAGAAAGGCCCGTTCATCGAAACCAAGCCGCACCAGCGTGCGCGCCAGGAAATCGAGCAGGGCCGGTTGCTCGAGCTGGTCGAAGGGCGAAAGGCTGTCGACCGGCTCCACCAACCCTTGGCCGAAAGCCCGCCGCCAGAGCCGGTTCGCCAGGTTTCGGGCGAAACGGGGATTCCGCGGCGAGGTGATCCACTCCGCGAACACCTTGCGACGGTTGGCCTCATCCGCGGGTGCCTCGTCCCCGAACAAGGTGTGCATTTCGGCCGCGGTGCCGCGCGCGGCGGGATCCGCCGCGTAATCATCGGGGAAGACCAAACGATGCGCGGTATCAGTCGTGCGTCGCTTCAGATACGACGTCGTGCGGCTCACGCTGTCCCGCAACGCGGCCGGTGCGTTCATCGCCTTGAGCCGCGCCTGCAGCTCGCGCCATTCGCGGACGTTCTCGGTCGAGTATCCGCTCGCGTTCCGCAGGTTCGCGACGCCGTACGTGTACGCCGTGAGCTGGTAGAAATCCTTCTGGGTGATCGGCTCCGAGGGATGGTCGTGGCACTGCGCGCACTCGATCCGTGTGCCGAGAAAGACCCGCATGAGGTTGGACATGTGGTCGAGCGGCATGCCGAGGTCGCGCAGGTAGAAACCCACCGCTCCGTTGTCCCACAGGTGCCCCTCGGCGGTGATCAGGCGGCGCACCAGTTCGTCGGCGGGAAGGCCGGCGCGGATGGACTCCTTGACCCAGTCCCCGTACAGCCAGCCGGGTTGACCCGGCGCGATGCGGCTGGCGATCCGCAACTGGTCCGCCCGCCAATTGTAGGTATGGCTCACGTAAGCCTCGCTCGTGAGGAGCGCCGTGATGAGCCGCGCCCGCCGGTCCGGCGCGGGATCGGCGAGGAATTTTTCCCGCTCGGTCCTCGTGGGGATGCGACCGGCGACATCCAAGTGTACGCGCCGGAGAAAAGCGGCGTCGTCCACCGGGGGATTGAGGGCGGTTCCCCGCGCCGCGAGGTCGGCACGCACCAGGCGGTCCACCTCCCGCGCCAGCCGCGGAACTTCCGCACGGTCCAGGGGCGGCCCGGCCGGCTCGGCGGCCGGCTGGCGGTGGTTGTGGCGTTCCCACGCGCCCACGGGCGCACCGGCGGCGATCCAGCGCTGGATAAGATCGCGCTCCCGATCGGTGAGCGGTTGCCCTCCGCCCTTCACCGGCGGCATAGCGTCCGCGTGGCCGGCGGGCAATGAGACCCGGGCCATCAGCTCGCTGTCCTCGGGCCGGCCCGGCTTGATGACACCGCTCTCCCGCAGCCCCGCGGCGGAATCCAACCGCAGGTCGGCCTTCGGACGGACCTGCTTATCGCTATGGCAGCTGAAGCAACGGTGGTAGAGCACCGGCAGAATCTCCGTCTGGAAGTCAGGGGTCGCGCCCGGCGCCGCATGTACGCGCCCGCCGGCTCCAAGGAGCACGGTAAGGCCGAGAACGAACGCGGGGCGGTAACGGGGCATGGCGGGGTACGCGGGGCCTACCGGCCGAGCTGACTCCCCGATCCGAACTGGAGCAAACGGGAAACCGCTCAACCGTTGACCTGCGAACGACGTGAAGTTCCCACCGCCCGCGGCGCCACCCAGCGGCCGGGGAAAAGCATGAGGCGGGGGAAGGCGGGGACGCCGAATTCGTTGCTGTTGAGCTGGGCGGCGACGAGGTCCACCGCGTGCGCCGCGATCTGGTCGTGGGACTGGTCCACCCCGCAGAGCCCGGCCGAGTCGGTCCGGCTCCAGTAAAGCGTGGCGACGCGCAACCGCCGGCGACGGACCTCGGCCGCGAGACCGGGCGCCATCAGCAGGCCGGTCTCGCTCACGATCAGGGCGTCCGGCCCGACCGAGCGTACCCACGCGGCGAGTCCCGGGTCGCGCGGATCGGAGACGAGACGCACCCGATCCGCTGCCGCGCGCGCGTCGCCCCCGTAGGTGAGAAAAGCCGCCTCCCACGCGTGCTTCGCGCGCCCGCTGCTCTTGGCCTCGATCAGCGCCGCGGGTCGTTGATGCCCGAGTTTTCCGAGCTCCTCGAGGGCGAGCCGCATCGCGAGGTAATGGTGGTGGCCGGCGTGGTGCAGCTCGGGCGTCCACGTGACGTTGCCGATCGCCGCCGCGGCGAAATGCCGCCAATCCCAATCGAGCGTGAGCGAGCGCTCTCCCGTCGCGATGGGCGAGAGCACCACGCCCACAATCCCCCGCGCCCGCAGGATCGCCTCCAGACGCGCCGGGGTCATGCCCGGATCGTCGGTCCAGAACTCCTCGAGCCCGAACCCGATCTGCGCGGCCCGCCGACGAGCGCCGCGGATGGATTGCCGCAGATACGGGACGCGGCGGGATTCCGCGCGCGTCGTGTGCACCCAGATGAAGGCGAGCCGCTCGCCGCGGGGATCGGCCTGCCCGCGCCGGATGTGGGCCATGAGGCTGGCGACGCGCGGATTGGGGCGGTAGCCCAGCTGGCGCGCCGCCGCCGTGACGCGGCGCCTGGTCGCGACGGCCACCTTGCCGTGGCCGCGCAGCGCGTAGGACACCGCCGCCAGCGAGACCCCGGCCGCCGCGGCGACCTGCTTCAGCGTGACGGAGGGACGGCCGGATTCCATGGCGGAAAAATCCCCCGGCGGGTCCCTTCGGGCAATCCCGGATCGTTCTCCGGTGAACGATTTCACCGGGGGTGGCCTTGCGGCGCGCGGGACCGCGGAAAAGTCTCCGGTGGTCTGATCCTCTCAGCCCGGACCCTGCCTGGACGACGAGAGCTCCCGCGACGCCCAACCGCCCTCGCCTGCGCACCCCAATGACCGAACACCGCCCGCTTCACTCCCGCAGCAAGCCCTCGATGGCCGAGGCCGCCCGGCCCACCGGCGGCTCTGACGCACGTTGGAACAAGGGGGAACTCTCCGCGCGTGAACCGTCCGAGGCCGCCGGTTTGCTCTCCTCCTTGCTGCGCGCAGTGACATTCATCCCGTTGATCCTGACCGCGCTCACCGCGACCGAGCTGCGGATCGTCAATCACGGGGCGCTGCCCGTGCATGCGACGGCCGTCACCCTGCCCGCCGGGGAGCTCACCCGGCGCAGCGGCTTGCCCGCGGACGCCGCCCTGGAGGCCGTCGACGCGCACGGCGTCGTCACGCCGCTCCACCCGGGACGCGAGGCGGAACGGGCCGTCGTGCGCGCCTTGGTCTCGCTCGCCCCCGGCGAGGAACGCCGGCTCACGGTGCGCCGCGCGGCCGCGCCCGCGTCTTCGCCGGCCCAAGCGCGTTTCGAGGCCGCGACCGGACGTGGCGAAATCTCCAACGGGATCCTGACCCTGCGGCAGGAGGATTCCGGCTGGAGCCTGCTCTTCTCCGCGCCCGGAAAATCAGCCGACTCAATCGCCTCCGATCGCATGCTGGTGCGTGACGGACACCTCGAGGCCTGGCTCGACGCCGAGCGCCGCGGGCGCCTGATGAACATCGACCCCGCGCCGCTCGGGCTGGTGCCGACGCACCGGGCGCGGATCGCCGCGGGCGAAGCGGCCGTGACGCCGGACGGCGCGGCCCAGCTTACCTTGCGCCGCGCATTCGACGGCGCGGCGTCGGCGATGACCCTCACGGAAACCTTCACGCTCGCGCCCGGCCGTCCGGTGCTCGAGTACCGCGCCGCGTTCACCAACCGCGGGAGTGCCCCCTTCCACCTAGCCTACGTCGAGCACGGGGGCGCGGTGCGCGGCACCTGGGGGCCGCTCCTGCGGCGCGAACCTTTCCTCAAGTACGAAAACCCCGCGGCGCCGACACCGCTGCTGCTTTCCGGGCCGAGCAACTCCTTCACGCGCCTCGCCTGGCGGTCGGAGCGGGCCTGGGTCGGTGTTTCCTCCGGCAGCGGCGCCGGCCTCGGCGTGACCACCCGGCGCGAGATCACGCGCGATCTGCCGGGCTCCACCATCTGGTCGCTCACCGCGGGGGGATTCACGCTGCCCCTGCTGGATCCGGAGCAGGGAAACTTCCCCTGGACCATCGCCCCCGGCGCCACACTCGAGTCAGGCCTCGCGTTCACGGCAGCCACCGGCGGCGCGAACGCCTGGCGGCAGGCCCGGGAGACTTTCTTGGCGGTGACGCGCGATCGCCCGCCGGCCGTCCCGTCGGCTTGCTCCGTCTATCTCGACGGCGTGCCGTTGGCGGGCGGGGAGGTGCCCGCCCTCAAACTTGAGGACGCCGCGCCACCGGTGGTCGTCCGGTTAAACCTGAGCCGGCCCCATCAACTCGTCGCGGCGCTTCCTCACCGGCAAGCTCGTCCCGTCCGGATCACCGCGCGACCCCTCGAGGGAGGCGAGGCGGTCACGGTGCTGACGCTGGAGGATGACCGCCCGCGGACCGTCGACTTCACCGCGCTCACCGGCTGGTCGGACGGACGGCGGGAATTCATCCTCGAGACCGACGCCCCCGCGGGTACGCGGCTGAGGACGCTCCACCTCGCGCCGGCGCCACCGGCCGCACCGGTGCTTTCGGTGCCCGCCGACGGGGCGCGATTGACGGACCTGGCGGTGCACTTCCGCTGGAAGGGCATCCCCGGGGTCATCGACTACGAGGTGCAGCTCGCGCAGAGCCCTGCCTTCACCGGCGCGCGCACCCTGTCGGTGCGTTCCGAGATCGAGTGGCCGGTGCTGTTGCCGGCCGACGCCGATCTGCCTTCACCCGGCGCGTGGTACTGGCGAGTCCGCGCCACGGAGGCCGGCGAACCCGGCGCGTGGTCCGCGGCGCGCCGGATGGAAATCGACGGGGACCGGATGCGCCGGCCCGTGCGGTTCGACGTTTCCCCGGAAAAACCCCTTTTCACATTCGAAGTGTTCGGCGGGCGCGACCTGCGCCCCTTCGCGCGGGCGCTGCCGGCGGACCTGCGGCCCTTCAGCGCGATCAACGTCGCCGAGAAGTTCGATGTCGCCGCCCTGCACGCGCCGCTCGCGGCGGCCGGTCAACGCTCCTTCATCCGCACGCATCATCCCGGACCCCACACCGGTTGGACGCCGCTTTCCGAGGTGGAGGCGGCCTTCCAGGCCCACGACACGATCGTGGGCATCATGGGCGGCGAGACCCTGTCCGCGTGGTATCACGGCGGGCAGGCGCAGGTATACCTGGAACGGTTGCTCCGGCTCTGCGGGAAGTACGGGCGCCTGATGTACGAGGCCGACGGCACCTATCCGAACGAGAACAAATGGGAGGCAGCCTACGCGCGGATCGCGCCGCTCCTGCGCGAGTACCGCGACCATCTCGTGCTCGCGCAGAAGAACAACATCCTGCACCGCCAGTTCGTGTCGCAGAGCTCGGTGCTCGGGCTGCACCTCGCCGGCGAGATCGCGCACCAGGGCTCGTGGGAGGACGGAGGCTGGTACTGGCAGCAGGTGGGTTTCCGCCGGCTGGGCGAGATCCACGGCCAGCGCGGCGGCGTGGTCCGGGACATGCCGCGGAACTTCTGGAACCTCACCTTCGCGATGGGCCTCGCGCGGGGCTGCACGGTCTTCAGCCTGGAAGGCCAGACCGGCACGGTGCGCGTGCCGGCCTCGCACCGCCTCGCGGAACACGGGGTGCCGGAGAAGGCCTCGCCCTCCGCGTACTGGACCTCCAACGGCGAGCTCACACCGACGTTCCACCGCTTTGTCGCGCCCTTCCTGCGCGGCATTCTGCGCCACCAACTCGTCCCGACGCGCACCCAGGTGACCGCCAACGTGCGCCTCGCGGTGTGGAACGACGGCGTCACGGCCGGCTCCGGCGCCGATCCCTATTATTTCCAATACCAACCCCTTTACGCCGGCACCTACGGGTTTCGTCCGCAGGGGGTCATTCCCGGCGAGTTGATGGAGTTCTTCCCCAACACCGGACGTTACCACTACTTCCCTCTCCTGCCGGCCGGGCGCGCGGACCTGGGGAAAGGCATCGAGACCGTGCCGCTCTCCGCGCTGCGGGACCCGAACGCGGTCCGCGCACGTTTCGACGCGGCGTACCCCGCCTGGTACGAGGGCGACGCCCTGGTATCCTTCGCCGGCGACACCCTCACGGTCCTGAACACCCGCGAGAACGCGGACGTGACGGAAAACTACTCCGTGCCCTTCAAGGAACGCGGCCCCTTCCGGCGCCTCGCGGGTCGCATCGGCCCGCACGCCTACCTCGTCGGGAAATTCGAAAACCGGAACCGCCGGCTCTGGCTCCAGGCCAACACCGAATATCCGGAGCGACCGACCGAGCTGACCCTCGGCTTCGCGACCCATCCGAAGGTGACCGTAACGCCGGCCGCGGCCGCGCAAGTGAACCGCTGGGACCCCGCGACGCGCACGCTGCAACTGACGCTCGACCACACCGCGGGCGCGGTCGAGGCCGTGATCGAGGAACTGGACGCCGCCTACGTGCCGGTCACCGACGATCCCCGCCTGCCGCGGGTCCTGCTGATCGGCGACTCGGTTTCCATCGCCTACACCCTCGATGTACGCCGCGAGCTCGCCGGTGTCGCGAACGTGCACCGCATCCCCGCCAACGGCGGCTCGACCCGCACCGCGCTCGGACCCCACGGGCTCGACCGCTGGCTGGACGGGACGAAGTGGGACGTGATCCATTTCAACTTCGGCCTGCACGACCTGTCGTATCGCTTTCCCGACGACACCGACCGGGACGCCGCCGGCAATTACGCCACTCCCCGCAATGGCGGCCGGCCGAACGTCCCGCCCGAACGCTACGCGGAGGACCTGCGCACCGTCGTGCGCCGGCTGAAGCAAACCGGGGCCCGGCTGGTTTTCGCCACCACGACGCCGGTGCCGGAGAGCGACGCGGGCAAATATGTGCGCGGCTCGGAGGAACCGTACAACCGGATCGCCCGCGCGCTGATGGCGGCGGAAGGCGTGGCGGTGAACGACCTCTGGGCGGCGGCCGCCCCGCGGATCGCCGAGCTCCAGATCCCGCGCAACGTCCACTTCCACGCCCGCGGCTCCGCGGAACTCGCGAAGCGGGTCGCCGCGGCGATCCGCGCGGAGCTCGCCGCGGGAGCATCCAGGGCCCAGGAAATCCGCACCCCATGAAACCGAGCCTCACGCGGGCCCTGCTCGCCTTACTCGCCGCCACGGCGACCGCCATCACGCACGCCGCCGCTCCCGCGCCGGCGCGCGTCGTTTCCCTCAACGGCACCTGGCGTTTCACCCCCGACTACCAGGGCGCCGGCGAATCCGCGCAGTGGTTCGCCCCCTCCTACGGCGACGGCGTGTGGGATCAGGTGAAGGTTCCGCACACGTGGTCGCACGATCCCCGGTTCGCCGGGTTTGTCGGCGCGGGCTGGTACCGACTGCGCTTCAGGGCCCCGGCATTGGCGCCGGGCGAGGTGGCGCGGCTCGACTTCGGGGCGGTCTTCGCGCGCGCCCGCGTGTGGCTCAACGGCCGGCCCCTCGGCGGGCACGAGCTCGCTTACGTGCCTTTCTCCCTCGACGCCGGGCCCGCCCTGAAACCCGGGGCGGAGAACGTGCTCGTCGTTCAGGCGGACAACCGCTGGGACACCACGACGATGCCGGGCGCGCGGGGCACGGCGCAGCCGCCCGAGCAGGTCTACGCCTGGTGGGACGACGGCGGCATTATCCGCGACGTGGCGCTCACCGTGCTCCCCGCGGTGCACGTCACGCGCCAGAAGATCGAGGCGCGGCCGGACCTCAGGGCCGGGACCGCGGCGGTGCGGGTGCGGGTCAAGGTCCGCAACGCGGGCGCGGCCTCGGTGACGGCGCCCGTGTCGGCGGCGCTGCACCTCGAGGGAAAGCCGCTGCCGGAACGCACTGCCAGGACCACCGTCGCCGTGCCCGCCGGAGGCGAGGCCGAGGCGGAGCTGGCGTTCGAGCTACCCCCGGCCGACACGCGCCTCTGGCAGCTCGACGCGCCGGTACTTTACCAGGCTCTGACGAAAGCGGGGAACCACGCGGCGGAGCCGGTGAACTTCGGCCTGCGCACCTTCGAGGCACGCGGCGCGCAACTGCTCCTCAACGGCCACGCGGTGCGTCTCGCCGGCGCCAATTGGCACGCCAGCCATCCGGATTGGGGTCAGGACCAGCCGGCGGCCGGTGTCACACGGGACCTACAGCTCATGAAGGAGGGCGGTTTCGTCCTCCAGCGTCTCGCCCATTACCCGGTCTCCCCCGTGATGCTCGACTGGGCCGACCGCCACGGGATGTTGATCATCGCGGAGGCGGGAAACACGGGCGGCACCGCGGGGATGCTCGCCTCGGAGCAACGCCGCGCGACGTTCCGCGCGCTGCACGCCGCGATGATGGAGCGCGACTGGAATCATCCCAGCGTCGTGGCGTGGAGCGTCGGCAACGAATACGCGGCGGACACGCCGGAGGGTGTGGCCTGGACGAAGGACATGGTGGCGTTCACCCGCGGGCTCGATTCCACGCGACCCGTGACCTTCGTGAGCAACACCGTGGCCAAGGCGGGGCTGAGGTCGCCGGAGGACGAAGGGTCGGCGTTCGTGGATTTCGTCTGCCTGAACACCTATGGCCGCACGCCGCGCGAGAATGCGGCCAACATCGACCGCGCCCATGCCCGTCATCCGGGCAAGCCGCTGCTGGTCACCGAGTACGGGTTCCGCCACGACTTCGCCGGAGACGAGACCGAGCGCATCGACTGGTTTCGCGAGATGCTCGCGGTCGCGCGCGCGCGGCCTTTCGTCTCCGGGCTCTCGGTCTGGAGCTTCAACGACTACCGCAGCCGCTACGTCGGGACGAATCCCAACGGCTGGCGCGAATGGGGGCTGGTCGCCACCGACCGCACTCCGCGGGCGACGTATCACGCGCTCCGGCGCGAACACGGCGGTTTCCTCCTGCGCTCCGCCACCCTGGCCGGGGGCAAGCTGACCGTGCGCCTGGAGACTCGCGACGACTTCCCGGTGTTCCCGCCGGCTGACTGTGAGCTCCGGGTGGCTTTTTCCGACGGGCAGAACCGCCCTGTCGCCACCGCGTCCGCCCCGCTGCGCCCCGGTGCCCCCCAGGAATTCGCGGTTCCAACCGGGGCCGCGATCTACCGCCTCGAGGTCTGGCGCGGCGGTTTCCGCACCGTGACCTTCGGCGCCGCCAACGCGCCGTGAACGATTTCACCACCCGCGCGGTTGACCGGGACCGCGCCGCGCGGGTTCGCTCCTGAGCACCCCTGCCCATGCGTCGCATTCCCCTTCCCGTTGGTGGATCATCGCCCCGATCTTCGGGGCGTCGCCGCGCGCCGGGCTACGCGCGCACTTACCCGCGCCCCGGCTACGGCACCACGATCGCCACCGGGTTGAAGGGCACGTTCTAGTCCATTCCAGACCAAGCAGGGCGTTCCCGTCGCAACAATGACCACGAATCCAATCCTGAAGCTACGAGCGCTGCTCGCCGCTCTGCTGCTCACGTCCGCCGCCGCGCAGCCCATCGCCAACGACCGCTACACCCTCGAACCCGCGGCCGACGGCGCCGTGCGCCTCACGACGAAGGACGCCGGCTCCTGGATCTTTCGGGGGGACTTTGCCGTACTCGTCGCCCGGGCCGACCCGAAGCCCGCGATGCGGCCGGGCAACATCCCCCGGATCTCGTACAATCTCGTCACGTGGCAGACGGCCGCTCCGTCCGCCGGCAGCGCCCTGAAAAAGACCAGACGCGCCGTCGCGCAGGCGGGCGACGGATTCGACGACCGCATTCTTGACGGCAAGACCGACCAACGCACGGCCGATCTCTTCGCGGCCGCGCCGATCACCCGCGTGAAGGCGGCGGGCGTCCGGCGGCAGGGCGACGTCCTGGAATTCACTCTCGCCCAGCAGGACACCTTCGCCCTGACCGCCCGCCTCACGCTGCCACCCGGCGACGCCGAGCCCGTGCTCACCTTCACGCTCACGCCCCGCATCGAGGCATGGTTCTCCGTGGGATACACCGGCGCCCCCGTCCACCGCCTCGATGATCTTGCGGAGGTCTGGCAGCCGTTCCTCTGGCAGGAGAAACGCTTTCCCGAGCGCTCCTACCTGACCGCGGCCTTCCAATGCCCGCTGCCGGCGACCTTCGTGCGGAAGGGCAACGTCACCCTCGGCGTCGTGGCCGATGCCGACGAGCTTCCCTTCTCGCCGCTCCCGCTGCTCGACAACAGCCGCTTTGGCGTCGCGCTGCGCAACCCGGCCGGGGAGGCGCAGCCGATGATCTTCGCGCCGATGCTGGGTGGCGCCGAATCGAAGCGCGCCGCCGGTCAGGCCTTCACGTTCAAGCTCCGCTTGTTCACCGGCACCGGCGACGTCACCGCCGCCTACGAAACGCTGGCGCGCCGCATCTACGGTTTCCGCGACCACCGCCGCAACGCGATCGCCACGCTCAACGAAACGTTGGACAACATGATCGACTACGGGATGAGCCGCTACAGTTGGTTCATGGAGGAACTGAAGGGCTGCTCCTACTCGACCGACGTGCCCGGGGCGGTGAAGAACGTCTCCTCGCTCAATCCCCTCAATCTCGCCCTCGTCACCGACGACGAGGAGATTTTCAGGAACCGCGCCTATCCGATCGTCGAGTTCATGCTGTCGCGCGAGAAGTTCCTGTTCTCACTGGACCCGAAGCAAAAGATCCAGAGCCCCTCGCGCGCGCTGCTCGGCCCCTGCGCGCCGGTCAGCGAACTCGCCACCCTTTACGGCATCACCCACGGCGCCTCACCGGTGTTGCGCAAATTGGCCGAAGACATGCTCGGCCGGAACCGTACCCTCAACCTCGAAGACGTCGCCGAAGGCGGCACCTGGCAGAACCGGCTGGCCGTACATGGTGTCACCGGCGACGCCCGGCTACTCGCCGAAGCCCGCCGCGGCGCCGATGCCTATCTGGCCAGTCGCGTCGACCGGCCCGCCACCGGCTTCGACGACGGAGGCATGTTCTTCTGGACCGGTTTCACGCCGAAATGGATCGATCTCCTCCGCCTCTACGAGGCGACGGGTGAGCCGCGCTACCTGGCGGCGGCCCGCCAAGGCGCCCGCCAGTATACGATGTTCACCTGGATGGCGCCGCGTATCCCTGATGCGGACGTGACCGTGAATCCCGGGGGCAATGCCCCGGTCTATTGGTATCTGAAGAGCAAGGGCCACGCCCCGATGACGGCGCCCGAGGAACGTGTGCCCGCGTGGCGGCTCTCCGAAATCGGCCTCACCCCTGAATCTTCGGGCACGATGTCGGGGCACCGCGCCATCTTCATGGCCAACTACGCGCCGTGGATGCTCCGCATCGCGGCGCTCACGGGCGATCAACTGCTCCACGACGTCGCGCGCTCCGCCGTCGTCGGGCGCTACCGCAATTTCCCCGGCTACCACATCAACACGGCGCGCACCACGATCTACGAGCGCGCCGACTACCCGCTGCGCGACCACAAGGCGCTCAGCGTGAATTCATTTCACTACAACCACATCTGGCCGCACATGAGCATCCTCCTCGACTTCCTCGTGACCGATGCCTTCGCGCGATCGGGCGGGAAAATCGATTTTCCCGCGCACTTCATCGAGGGCTACGCGTATCTGCAGAGCAAATTCTACGGGGACCGCCCCGGAAAGTTCTTCGACCGCGACGATGCCGTGCTTTGGCTGCCCCGCCGCTTCGTCAAAAGCAGTT
>Ga0255188_1000381_pt1 | contig 15272 bp, 3 predicted proteins | sample Miss_Cont_RepB_8_FD_188427 | JGI IMG/M metagenome (GOLD analysis project Ga0255188, IMG submission 188427) | Freshwater microbial communities from Mississippi River, Louisiana, United States - Miss_Cont_RepB_8h | ecosystem: Environmental > Aquatic > Freshwater > River | place: USA: Louisiana... | reverse complement strand
AAGAGAATCGCCCGCCGCACGGCCGCGTCGGTGGTGTGGCGGAAGAGATCGAGCATGGCCTGCCCGACCTTGGGCTCGGCGGCCCAGGCTTCGGCTGCGGCAGCCAGCTTCGCCTGCACGTTCGCTTCGCGCTCTTCGCCCGCCAGCCGGACAAACTCCGCGAGCGCCCGCGCCCGCGCGGCGGCGAGGCGGTTCCACTCCGTCACGCCCGTCGGGCCACAGCCGCGCCCGCAGCCGTGGGCCTGCGGGTTCAGCAACTGCCCCAGCGCCACGACCGCGTCTGCGCGGACCTCCGTCTGCGGCGCGCGGAGCTGGGTCAGCACGAAGTCCAGCGAGCCAGTCGCGCCCGCGTCGGCGACGAGCCGCAGCAGCGCGGCGCGAGTCGGGACGTCACGCGTGATGGCCGGGCTGGCCGTGAGCGCGGCGATGGCTTCGTGGAAGGCGTGCGTGTGCTGGCGCTCGTGGCGCGCGCGCAGCCAGTTGCCCAGCGGTTGGGTGAGGAGGCGGAGTTTGTCGAGCGCGGGCGTTGCGCTGAGAGCTTGGGCGCGGAGCCAGTCGAGCAAGGGCAGTGGCGCGGCGCGAACCACAGCCTCGGGCAGCGCGGCGGGCCAGACGCGCCAGGTGAGTGCGACGGCGAGCCGCTGTTGTCCCGCGAGCCCGTTGGTCGTGTGAAACAGTTCGTGGGCTGCCGGTTGGTAGAGCCGCAGCAGTTCCGGGTGCGAGCGGCGGCAAGTCCCGGCGGTGGCGATGGCTTCGAGTAGCAGTTGGCTGCGCAGCGGCTTGCGTTCGTCGAACAACTCCGCTGCCACGAGCGCCGCCGTGATGCCGCGCTCGCCGATGGACTGGGCGAGGGCGAAGGGGGTCTCACCCGCGTCGGCTTGGGTAACGAGCTGCTGGAGGAGTTCGCGGTCGGTTGGTTGGGCGTTCAGCCAGGTCGAGCACAAGAGGAGGAGCCAGACGCCTTGGAGTGCGGCGGCAAGCGGAGCGCGACGCCGCTGCGCTCTGCCAGCGCAGTCCAAGGCACGCGCCGAGTGCGGGAGCACTCTCCGGTTGGGCGGAGCTCCGTTCACGGCGCGACGAAGAGATAGCGCGGCCAGTGCGGCTGGGTCTTGTGGAACCAGTCGGGCTTCCGCGTGGGGCTGGAGTGATGGTAGCGCTCCTTGAGGTCGCCGTCCTGCATCACGGCCAGGAGGCTCACGGTCTTGCCGGCCATCTTCCACGGGCCGGGATTGCGCGGCGCGGGCTTGCCGTCCGGGAGTTTGGAATCAATCCATGTTGCGGCGTCGGCGGGCACTCCGATGGAGCGCAACGGCAGGCGGATTTCGGCGGTGTAGCCGGTGTCCACGTCCTTGTCGTCGTTCACGGTCGAGGGCTTGCCGTTGGCCTTGGGTTTGAGGTGGACGGCCATCGCGACCGTGTTCGAGCCGTCATCGGCGATCCACTCGTTGTGCAGAAACTGGATGCCATACATGGACATCGTGGTCTTGCTCACCGGCCAGCTCGGGTCGCCGTTGACGCACCACACATCGTTAAACTGGTTCAGCGCGTTCTGGTGGATTTCCCAGAAGAAGCGCTCGTCGCCGAAGGAGAGGAAGAACTCGACCACGTCCACCTTGATGCCGGTGTTCTTGGCGTCGTAGATCTCGCAGCCCTGCCGGCGGTTGGTGGGCGGGCCCTGATGCTCGTCCTTCGCGAGCGCGATCAGGTTGGTGTCGAAGGTCTCGTAGGCGAGGTAGAGGTAGTTGTCGTCCCAGGTGTATTTGGCGGTCATGTGCGCCGTGTCGCTCTTCGTGCCGGTCTTGCTGCCGATGAAGTCCACGGACACAGGCAGGGCCTTCTGCCAGCAGGCGTCGTCGAGCTTGCCATCAATGACGACGGGCGTGGTGGTCTTGAAAATCTCCGTGGGCTTGGGCGGCTCCGACGCGGGGTCGGCGGCGAAGGCGGCGAGCGTGGTGGCGAGCAGGGCGAGGGTGAGGTGGGTGTGTTTCATGGTGTGGCAATGGTTTCGGCCGGGAAATTGAATCTCTGTGTCCATCGTGGCTCTGTGGACGAAATCTTGGACCACAGAGACACGATGAACACAGAGGGGAACCGGGACAGCGCGCTGCTGACTAGTGGGGCAGGCGTCCGCGCCTGCCCTAGTCCGCCAAGCGTCTCGCTTGGCGAAGCCGGGGCCTGCAAGCGGGACGCTTGCAGGACTGTGGCAGCCGGGACGGCTGCCCCACTAGGCTTCGGCTTCACATCGTTCATCGCTTCAGCACGGGTTGGAGCCAGTTCGCCACGTCGAATTTGTTGCCGTCGTTTGCATCCGTCACGACGAGGCGGAGGCGGTTCACGCCGGTGAGGTCGAGGTCAATTTCCTTGGGCGCGTCGAGGCCGGAGAGCGTGGGCGAGGTCCACAGTTTCTTGCCGTCACCGTAAATTTCAAAGACCACCGAGCCGCGCCCTTCCGTCACCGCGTCCACGCCGGCCCGCGCGGTGAAGCGGCGGAACTGGCCGTTGAGCGGGAACTCCAGCAGGCTCCGCGCGAAGGTGCCGATGCCGTTGGCGAACGTCTCCGTGCCCACCTTGAGCGAACCGCCGACGATGTTCCGGGCGAAGCGCGGCGCGCCGACGTTCTGGTCCGCGTGCAGCGGCCCGACGGCGGACAGCGGGAACTCGCCGTCGCGCCACTCCATTGCGCGCCAGCCAGCAGTGTTGGCGGCGGCGGGATAACGCACTTCAATCTGTGCCGTCGCCGCGCCCGCGAGCGCGGCCTGGTCCACGACGAAGATGGCTTCGCGCAGTCCGCCGGAGAGCTCCTTCTCGGAGCGCAGCAGGTTCCATTTGCCGACCGGCTTGCCGTTCACGAGCACCTCGGCTTCGTGGCCGGTGGCGTCGAGGAGAAATTGTTTCCGCAGCACCAAGCTCGCGCCGGCGGGCACTGTCACCTTGAAGCGTTCGCTGCCACCGGCGGCGAAGCGCAGGCCCGGCCAGTCCACCGTCTCGCCCGCGACCGTGCGGCCCGCGAGCGTCGCGGCCAAGCCGCCGGTGTGGGCGTAGTCATGTTGTTGGCCGGTGGCGGGCGTGAACGCGGCGAGCACGCGCTGCGGCCACTGTGGCTCCGCACCCTCGCGCACGCGCAGCCGGGCCAGCGCGGACGCGACGGGCTCCGGGCCAGCGGTGAGCGTGAAGCGGCAGGGAACTTTGCCGATGGCAAACCAGCCGTTCGTCGCCGGCACGCTCGCGCCGAACAAGTCTTCCGCCGCCGCGACGGTGAGGCCGGCTTGCGCAAAGGAAACGTGGCCGGGGTCGTCGTTGCGCCAGACGAGCGCGATGGGACGGCCGTCCTTGCCCTGCTGCAAGAGGCAGCGCGTGCCGCCGGGGATGACGTCCTGCACTTCGATTTCAGCAGTGACCGGCGCGGCGGCGAGCCACTGGCGCACGCGGGTCATGGCCCACCACGCGGGTTTGAACTGGTAGGCCAGCGGCTTCTCCTGCAACGGCGGGATGCTCAACTCTCGCCGATACGTCAGCCCGAGGCCGAGCCGGATGAAGTCCTCGTTGCGCACGGAGAGCGCGGGGCGAATGCCCGTCTGGCCGAGCAGCAGCGAGGCGCGCGCGAGGTAGGCGGCTTGGTCGAAGGCGTTCAGGCCGTTCGTGCCTTTCTCGACGGCCCAGTCGAGGTCGGTGAGGAGAATCTGCTTTTCGGCAGCTGGGGTCTGGGGTCTGGGGTCTGGGGTCTGGGGAGGCGAGGAGAGCGCCGCGCGCAGCTCGCGGATGTAGCTGACCACGCCGGCGTCCTCGGGGGAGAGGCGGCCGACGTCGAGCCGCACGTTCACGCCGGTGATGGCGTCGAGGCCGCCGTGCTTGGCCAGCTCGCGGAGGTAGGGCACGGCGGTGTTGCGCGCGAGACCGCCGATGAGCAGGGGCTTGTCCGCGCAGTAGGCGCGTCGCCACTGGTCTGCGGCACGCAGGAAGGGCGCGAACTTCTCCGGCGGGAACGCCATCGGCCCGGTGCTGTCCGGGCTGTCCCACACGACCCAGCCGGCGACTTCCCGGCCCGCGCCGCGCATGAGTTCGCAAACGTAGCTGTCCCAGTCATCCAGGCGCTTCGGAATGAGGAAGGTGTTCACCGCCTGGCCGCGATGGCGATGGATGCGCTGGAACGCGCCGGCGCTCAAGGCGTCGTAGCCCGCGCCGGACGCCCAGAACGCCGCGTAGCCCAACAGCATGAACGGCTCGCCGCCCGCCTCCACGACGCGGCGGGCGCGGGTGCGGACGGTGTCGAGTTGGAGGTTGCCGGGGTGGTGCTCAATCCAGTCCCAGTCCTCGTCCACGAAGGTGAAGCGGTCCTGGATGGGCTTGCGCAACTGCCACTCGTCGGTGATGAGCTGGCTCCAGTTCGTGCCCAGCGTGGCGACGGGGTCGGCAACGAGGCGGTCTTCTTCAATTTCACCGAGGATGTGCGGCGAAGTGGACGGGACACTCTTGTCCCGTTTAACCGCTGTAGCTTCGCCCGCACGTTCACGGCGGACAAGAGTGTCCGCCTCACGCCCGCGCGTCGGGTCGGTGAGTGTCGCCTTCACCAGGTAAAAGCCGGGCGGGAAATTCTTCGCCAGCTCGACTTGCTTGCGCGAACCGGGTGCGAGCTCCAGCTCCGTGTCCACGCCGGCGATGCGTGTGCCGCGCCAGTCGAAGAGACCGCCGGAGAGTGACACGCGACGCGAGGCGACGAGGTCGAGGTTCGCCACGGTGACGGCCACGGGCGTGCCGGCGGACTGGAAGTTTGCCTCGCCGGGGCGGTCGTAGGTGAGCTGCACGCGCGCCTGGGGCGGAAGATGGGTCGTGGCCGAGAGGTCGTCCACGAAGAGCTTTCCACTCGCATTGGTCGTGGTGCTCGGGTCCACGGTGAGATGGATGCCGAGCGGATAGTTGGGCACGAAGCCGAGCGTGGGGTTCGCGTCCGCCCAGTTGGGGGCGACGGGCGGGAGGCGGAACTTCAACTCGCGCCAGCCGGTCCAGTCCACGCGCACGGCATTTTGAAGCGGCGTAGCAGCCGACGTGAGGAGGCTCTGACTTGGCTTGTCGTCGGGAGTGCTGACGACCGGAGAGGAAGAGTGAGCCTCCTCACGTCGGCTCCTACCTTCTACGACGCGCGGCAGGAAGAAGTTCCACTGGCCGCTGGGCAGACCGTGGTTGATGCCGCGGCGGTCGCCGATGAGCGGGTAGAAGAGCACGCCGGAGTTGTCTCCATGCAGCCAGAGCGTCAGCTCCACCGGCACGCCCGGCAGCGGCGGGTCAATCGAGATGTAGCGCTGCGCCGAGTCGCGGTCCCACTCGAGGAGCAGCGAGCGTTTGCCGCCGTGCGCCTGCTCGGCGCTGGTGCGCGCGGCGGACTGGCCCTCGGGCGGAGCACCCTTGATTTCGCGACCCTTCAAGCCGAGGAAGCCCCGGTCCGCCTCGAAGTCCGCGACGAGCGCGCGGCTGTCGGGCCGCGTGAGCACCAACTCGCGTGTGGTGGAGACGGAGCCGTCGGCGGCATCGAACGCGGTGACTTGCAGGCGGAAGGGCGCGGACAACTTCGCGATGTCCGCCGCGTGCTTGGCGAGGTCGAGGCGGACGGACTTCGCCTCGCCAGCAGCGAGGTCGAGGTCGAGTTGGCCGGTGGCGGCGGGCTGGCCGGTGCGGTCGAGCAGGCTCCAGTTCGCCTTCACCTTGCGCGGGCCGGTCAGCGCGGAGTTCTGCACCGTGACGTGCGCGCCGAGCGCCGGCTGGTAAGCGTGGTTCGCGTCGTCGTAGCCGAGGTGGACGGCGAGCGCGCCGCTCAAGGCTTGTTGCGTGAAGGCGTAAATCGGGCCGAGGAAGACCGGGCCGTTCGTCGCCGGATTGTTCGTCGAGGCCGGGCCAGTCTGGAGGCGGAACGCGGTCAGCTCCAGCGGGAAGTCCAGGTTCGCCGTCGAGCCGTTGGGCGTGTTGCTGCCGAGCCCTTTGCCGGGCAGTTCCACTTCCACGTAGCGCCAGTCGGTGAAGTCGAGCGTCGTCACCTCGCGCTCGCCGTCATAGATGCGCTTCCAGCCGCCCTCGTAAAAGTCCGCGCCGTGCGTGTAGTCGAGGATGCTGGCGAAGAGCCGTGTGTTGCTGCCGTCGCCCTTGACCCAGACGCCGAGCCGGTAGGCGTTGCCGGGCAAGTAGCGCTGGCGGCCGGTGTAGAGGACGGCGTCGCCGGTGTAGTCGAGCTGGAGTGCGTGGCGGCTGGGCGGCGAGTTGGTGCCGCGCGCAGTTTCCACGCGGGCGATGCGCGCGGTGGTCTGCACGAGCGGCGTGGCGCGTTGGGCCTCGCCGTGCGTCCACGAAATCCACGCGCGCGGGTTGCTGCGCGGCGGCGATGGCGTGCCGACGGTGAACCAGCGGCCGAAGACATCGCTGAAGTCATCGAAGAGGAAGCGGCTGTTGCCCATCACGAGCATCGTGTCCACGCGCGTGGACAGCTCGGCGAGGTCAGTCGAGAGCACATCACCGGCGAGTTTGAAGGGCGGGAGGAAGGCTGCGAGATTGTCCGGAGCCATTTCCAGCCGCATTTCTTTCGCCTCGTTCGGGGCCAGTTCGATTTGGAAATCGCGGTCAGCAGCGGCGCTCTCGTTTCGGTCGGTGAGCGTGAGGCGGGCGCGGATTTTGGCGGGCTTGGCGGTGAAGTTCCGCGCGTCGAGGAAGAGCGAGATGTTCGTGCCGAACTCGCGAATCGCCGGGCCCATCAAGCCCGCCACGCTTGCGGCGGCGGGCGGGTTCTTGTCCGGGAAATGGCGGAGGTCATCGAGCCAGAGCGAGCCGTCGAAGTTCTCCGACTTGCCCGGCGCGTGGAGGACGAGGCGCTGCCACCAACCGGCGTTGCCCTCGGGCACGGCGTGGGCATCGAGCGTGACCTCGCGCCAGCCGTCGAAGTCCAGCTTCACGCGGGGCAGGGGCAGGTCCGACTGGCCGGCCAGCGAGCGGCGGCCGTCGTTGGCGACCTGCGGTTTGCCGTGGCGCAGGACAAGTTCGAGTTCGTTGGTCGAGTTGTTGCCCTTCACCCAGAGCTTGAGCACGCCCGGGCCGGTGAAAGCGCGGCGCTCGTCGCCCAGCTCCAGCGTGGCGGTGCGGGTGCGGGGGTTGATGCGATAAGCCACTTTGCCCGCGGCGAGGCCCACGCGCGGCTCCGCGAGGTCCGCTGTGCTGGTGACCTGCGCGTTGGAGGGCAGGGGAGCGGTGAAGTTCTCGACGAGTTGATGCGGCTGGGCGAGGGCGGAGAAAGCCGAGAGGCAGATTGCGAAGGCGACCCAGGAAGAAACATGGCGCACGGTTAGGCATCTCTCATTAGCACCGGGCTTCAGCCCGGTGTGGCGATGGGCCATAGGCCGAGCCGTTTCAACGGCTTGGCCCGTGCGTGCGCCGCGCAAACCGTTGAAACGGTTTGCGTCCGTGGACCTCGGAAACACCCGGCTGAAGCCGGGTGCTAATGAGAGGGGCGCGAGGTTCGCCCGCGACGCCTTGGAGTGCGGCGGGAAGCGAAGCGCCACGCCGCTTTGGCCTCCCGCGAAGCTGTCGGTGGCTGCGAGGGCTCGTTCCGCTCCGCAGGAAGGCAAAGCGGTGTCGCCGCTGCGCTCTGCCACCGCAGTCCAAGATGGTGCGGGCGAGACCGGGCGAGGTGGTGTTGGATACGCTTTCATCACTTCCCCGCCACTTTCGTTTTCGCCGGCTCGGGCACCCACAGCACGGCTTGGTTCACAAATTCCGCATAAGTCCTGGGCGGCCAGTTGAAGTCCGTCCAGGCGTAGCCGATGTGCAGGAAGAGCTGGTCGCGCCACTTCGCCACGGTCAGGACTTTCTTCGTCACCTCGGGGCCGGTGAAGCGCTCGTCCGGTTTGCCATCCGCGCGGCGCAGGACGAGCAGGCCGTTGTCCGTGGGCACGAGCAACTGCGTCTGCGTGGCGATGGGCTGGCCGGTCACGACCGCGCCGAGCGAGCGTTTCCAGCGCGCCGCGCCGTCGTGGCCGGTGAAGGCCAGGTCGCCTTGTTCGCTCGCGAAGGCCACGCCGTCGGGCGTCACCACCGGGCCGGTCGAGACGTAGCCGCCGAGTGTTTGCTTCCACAGCTCCTTGCCGGTGGCGGTGTCGAAGGCGTGAATCACGCCCGTCTCGTCGCCGAGGAACACGCGGTTGCCCAGCACGGCGGGCGTGGCGCGCGTGAACTTGCCGATGGCCGACTTCCACACCTGCCGGCCGCTCTCCGCCTCGACCGCGTAGAGGAAGCCATCCCACGACGCGACGAACACGCGGCCGCCGGCCAGTGCGGGCGCGCCGCGTATCTTGCCGCCGGTCACGAACTCCCAAATCAGGATGCCGCTGTCCACGTCCGTCTTGTAGAGCCGGCCGTCGTCCGAGCCGAAGAAGACATCATCGCCCACCGCCAGCGGCGAGGAATACACGCGTCCACCGGTGGCGAAGGACCAGAGGTAATTCCCGTTGTCCGCGACCGCGTGCAGCTTGTAATCCGCCGAGCCCACCAGCAGCCGGCCTGCGTGCCGCGCGGGCGTGCTCGTGGGCGTGGCGGTGGCGAGATTCCACTGCGGACCGGCCAGGAGCCGCGCGTTCTTCACGTCGCCTTTGGGCACCATCACCGAGCGGATGGAGCCGCCGGGGTCGCCGAAGGAGAACACGCCGTCCACGACCGTCGCGCCCGAGGCGAAGGGCGGGTAGCGGTCGTTGCGGTTGCCGCCGAACTCGCGCCAAGTCCCTGTCAGGTCGGACGGCAGTTGTGTCACCACGCGGGCCGGCGTGCCGAGCAGCATCGGCTGGGCGTCGGGGTCGGCAGGCGCCTGCTTCGCGAGCTTGCCGCCGTCGAGCGGGCCATAGACTTCAATCTCCGTCATCGAGTCCGTGTGCGCCGGGTAGAAGCCCGGGATGATTTTCAGCACGTCGGTGAAGACCGGCTCGGGGAAATGCACCACGACGAACCGCCGGTGGTTCATCCGCACCAACGCCACGTCCACCGGCGTCTTCGTTTCGAGGCTGTTTGCCAGGATGCTGATGGTCGGGTAAGCCGTATCCGGCGCGGCGTTGTTGAGATAGAGGACCAGATGCGAGATGTAGGCGGGCTTGGTCAGCGTCACGGCGTAGGCCATCGGGTCGGGCGCGTAGGTCCAGCGGCTGCCCACGTCGTCGAGCTTGCCGTTCTGGAGGAAGGCCGCTTCCTGGGTGTAAATCATCGCCGTCGAGGTCTGGCCCTGCGCGAAGGCCGAGACGCGGTTGCGCGCCATGAGCCGCTCGCGCAGCCGCGACGGGATGCGCTCGTATTGCACGCGGTAGTCCTTCACGAAGGCCGGTTCCAGCGCGTGCAGCTCCGCGTTCGCGAGCAGGTTTGCCGACGGGAACCGCACGGCACGCAGACTCGCGGCGTCCACGCTCACGCGCCCGCCCTCGGCCTCGAAGCCCACGTCCAGCGCGCGGGTGTCCGCGTAGCTCTTCACGCCGAGGCGGGCGAAGGTCCACTCGCCGGGTCGCGCGGCGAACTTCGAGCCGGTGAACGCCTGCTTCGCGCCGTCCAGCAGCGTGCCGGCGACGAGCCGCGTCTTCGCATCCTCGACGCGGAACCAAAACTCCAGCAGGTAAGTCGCCGAGGGAATCACGCGCCCCGTGAGCCGCTGCGTGACGAGCTGGCCGGGGTCCAGTTGCAGCGCGGCTTGCCCTGCCTGCGCGGGGGCACCGACGCGCACGGCGCCCTTCTCGACGGCCCAGCCCTGCGCCGACTCGAAGCCGCCGTTGGCGAGCTGCTCAATGCCCATGTGCAGCACGCCCTTGAAGTCATCCGGGCGGTCCAGGCCCACGGGGAAAAAGTCCGGCGAGGCATCCACGTCGCGCTGGCGGGCGGCGGCGAGGTAGCCTGCGTAGTTCGTGCCGGGCACCTCGTGATGTTCGCGCAGCCGCGTCTGCCAGACGGGCTGGCCGCTGAGGTTGAGGCGGACGAGCGCGCCGTTCTTAGCGCCGGCGACGAGGCCGTCGGCCACCGGGTGAAGCGTCGCGTGGAAGGGGAGCTTGAAGTCCCAGAGCGGCTTGCCGCTGGCGAGGTCGAAGCAGCGCACGAGCCCCTCGCGGTCGCAGCGGTAGAAGCGGGTTTGCGCCGCATCGAGGCGGTCATAGGCGGTGAGCCAGATGCCTTCCGGGCCGCGCTCCACCTGCCAGAGCACGCGGCCATCGGCGGCGAGGCGCTGGAGGGAGTCGCGCTCGGCGAAGAGTCGCCCGCCGTCCTTGAGCGCGTGACCGCTCTCGGTGGTGTAAGCGCCAAGCGAGTTGTCCTCGCGCCACAGCGCGTTGAGGCCGCCGGACTGAATGCGCGGGCGCGCGGAGCCGGCGGGCCAGCTCACGTGCCAGTTGCCCGGCTTGCGCTGGTTGCCGGGGTCTTCGGTGTTCTGCGCGAGCACCTGGCCGGTGCGTGCGTCGAGCAGCTTGGGCAGGTGCTTCCACAAGTCGTCCGACGTGCCCGGCTGCAAGCCCGGCGTCGAGCCGATGATGAGTTCCTCGCTGTAAACGAGCCGGCTGCCGTCGGGGCTGAGGGCGAAGTTGCCGACGTGAACGGTGTTGCCGAAGTTCGCGGCCACGCTTTGCTCGGCCTCCTTCGGATAGCTCGCGATGGCCGCCGCGCGGTCGTGGAACCACAGCTTGCGCCCGTCGAAGTCCAGCGCCATGAGCCCGGTCTGGCCGCGCACGATGATTTGGCGCAGCGGCTCGTTCACGGCGATTTGCGACTCGGTGTTCTCGGCGGCCTCGAGGTTGCCGAGGTGGAAGACGGGCCACTCGGTCGCGGCCAGCTTCTTGGTCACTACGCCGTCCGCGCCGTTGAGGAGGAAGAGGAAGAAGCCCTGGCCCGTGGCCGCCACGACGCGTTTCCCGCCGTCGCACCAGCGGGCGAAATACACATTGAGCTCGGGCAGAAACTGCTTCCACAGCAACTTCCCGTCGGCGGCGAAACAGAAGAGGTTGTGGCCGAAGCCGAACGTGCCCGCGAGCACGCGGCCCGTGGCGGGGTCCACGTCGAGCGTGCGGATGCGGTCCTCGCTGCTGAGGGCGTCGCGCAAGGTGGTGGGCGCTTTGGCGGCGCTGACGGCGGGGGCGAGCGGGGCATCGGCTGCGACCTTCGCCAGCGTGAGCACGGGCGCTTCCGTCGTCGCCGGACTGGTCTCCAGCAAGGCCGCGATGCCGGCGGCGAGTCCCGCGTCGTCGTTCGCGAGCACGGTGAGCGTGTCGTGGAAGTTGGAGAAGGCGCGGCGGGTCCAGCCGACGACCGCGCGGCCTGGCGCGGGGAAGTGCGTGGAAATCACCTCAGGCAAAACATCGCGACGCACCAGCGCCTCGACGAGGCGGTTCTCGTAGCGGCGGCCGAGCAAGATGAGCGGCGCGTCCACGAAGAGGCCGGGGTCCACCAGCTCGCCGCGCCACATCCGGCCACCGTCGAGCACGGGCTCTTGGCTCCAGTCATTCGGGATGCGGAGGACGGTGGCGAGCGCGGCGACTTTCGCCGGGCGGCCCTTGGCGTTGAGGGCGGCGGCGAGCTTCTCCGCGTGCGGCCGGCACCACGGCTGTTCGTCGTCCACGGCGATGGTGATGGGGACACTCTTGTCCCCCGGCAGTGCCGTGGGCGACGTCGGCTTCACGCTGGACTGGGGGACAGGAGTGTCCCCACCACGGGCGAGGAATTCCCTCACCCGGTTCGCGTCATGCACCCACACCGTCCGGTCATCGAGCTTGCCCGCGAGCGTGGGCGCGGCCACAGCGCTGACCTCGACCGTGGCCTCCGCCACCGCGCCGCTGATGAGCTCGCGCACGCGGAGTTTCCACGCGCCTGCGGGGGCGTTCAGCGGCACACGCCAGGCGGTTTGGAAGCTCGGCGTCGCCGCGCGGAAAACGTTCAGCCATGGCCGGCCGCTGGCGTCGCGCAACGTGATTTCCAGCGGGAACGCCGCGTCTATCGGCTGCCCGGCGGCGTTCGCCACGGCGGCCTGGAAGTTCACGTCCGTCCCCGCCGCGAGCTTCGCCGACGCCTTCAGCGCCACGCGGTCAATCGGCGCGGGCAGGAACGCGAAGACCTTGCCCGGCAGATGCCGCAGGTCGGCCTGCAACGTCATCCAGTCGCCCTCGGTCTTCACCGGCACCGGGCGCATCTCCAGCACGTCGTAGCAAACTGGCGGGCGGCGCGGGAAGCGGAGCGTCGGCTGGTCGGGCGCTTGATAGAGTGTCTTGTGGCTGCCGGTGAACTTCGTCGGCGCGAAGTTCGGCAGGACCAGGTATTCGCCCTGTCCACGCCGCAGCCAGTCGGGCCCGACGATGAGGTTGTGCTCGGCGGCGGGTTTGAGCTTCTTCGGCAGGAACTCGCGCAGCAGCTTCGTCGTCTCCTCGCTCTGGTCCCAGACCATCTCCGTCTCGAAGTCCACGTAGCGCGGGAACGCGCCGCCGAGTTTGTCGTCGAACTCGTCCAACTCGGAGTCCAGCCGCGTCACCCCCTCGATGGGCAGCTTGCTGGAGCGCTCGACGACGACCGTCTTGCCAGCGGCGACGAGGCGCTTGAGTGCAGCGAGCATCTCCGGCGACGCCTCGTCCTCGTAGGCGTAACCCGGCGCGAAGATGACTTCGTAGTCCAGCCCCTTGCCCTCGCGGAGCTGCCGGTCGTAGAGGAAGTCCGCCGGGAAGCCCGCGCGCAAACACGCGACCCACAGGCCCTCGGCCGTGTAGTTCAGGTTGTTGACCTTGCGCGAGACGAGCTGGGCAGACTCGCGCGAGTAGAGCACGGCGACCTTCCGGTAGCCCCGGTCCAGCGCCGCGAAGAAATCTCCGTAGGGCGTGAGCAACGCACCGGCGAGGTCGCGCACGGTGTCCCGATGGTCATGCGGGTGCGGCGCGATGGGGTTGAAGGCCAGCGTGAAGTAGTTCACGCCGTCGAGCTTCTGCGAAAGGCCGGCGATGGTCTGCCGGAAGAGGTGCTGGCCGTAAAGCCCGCCCGCGCCGAAGTCATGAATCTGCGTCCAGACCGGCAGCCCGTCGCGCACGCGCATCACATCGGCGAGCATCGGCGCGAACACCGGGCGGTCGCCGATGCCACCGTCCTTGTAGAAGACGGTCGTCGCCACATCGAGGGAGCCGAAGACATCTTCCGTCGTGCCGTTCGCCGCGATGTTCCCGCCGTTGCTCCCCCACGCGCGATACTGCGTCCAGTTCTTCGAGCGCGGCGCGACGGCCTTCACCGCGCCGCCCATGCGCTCGGAGAAGCCGCGCCAGTCGCTGTCCTGGTGGTCGGCCCAGGTGCGGAACTTCGCGAGGTCCTCGTAGCGGCGCTGGCCGAGCGGACGGCCCACGAAGCGGTCGAGCGCCTTCGTCGCGTCCGCGCTGGTCATGCCCGGATGCTTGGCGCGATACGCCATTTCTTGGCCCTTGAAGAACATCGCGACCACCGAGCGCGGCGCGTCGTTCTCGCCGGAGTCATAGAACTCGTCGTAGAGGCACGCGCCGCGAAAGGCCGGGCTGTGGCGGAGCGCGGCGGCTTCGAGACTCGCGTAGCGTTCGCAGGCATCGAGGATTTGCGGGTCGCGCGGCAGCATCGCGTCGTGCTGGGTGAAGATGTTTTCGTAGAAGGCCAGGTTCCGGCGCACGGCAGCGTTGAGGAAACGGTCGCGTCCGCTCGGCTGATAAAAGCTCTCCCACGGCCCCAGCTCGGGGCGCTCGCGGACGACTTGCTCGAGGTCCAGGCCGTGGCGGTGGACGCGGCTCATGTCGTAATCCATCCCCATGAAGGCGTTGTAGCCCACGGCGACAATCTCCGCCGCCAGCTCCTCGGCATCACGGCCCGACTTGACCACGTGCGCGTAGCCCACCGGCCCCGGCCCGGTGCCGATGACGTTGTATTTGCCGTTGAGCAGATTGACGAAGTGCGTGCGCGGCTCGGGCTCGACCAGTTCGATGCCCAGCGGGGTGGCAGCGTGCGCACCAGCCTTCGCCTCGACGCGATACTTGCCCGCCGCGAGCGAGAGCGTCTGCGCGCCGGTGAGCTGGAGGATGAAGGTGTGGGATTTGGCAACCGCCGGAGCCTGCTCCCGCAGCAGCGTGATGCGGGTGCCGCGCTCGTCCACCAAGTCCACCTCCAGCGGTGCGCCGGCGGCAAGCGGCTGCTTCGCCACCACCGCGAGGCCGAGCCAGAACGCTTCGCCCCGATAGAACGCGTCACGTCCCCGCTGGGTGAACCAACCCACGCCCACCGGCCGCTCAGGTGCGATGGAAATCCACTGCTCGGCAAAGAGCGGACGGCCCGCCGCAGGCAACACGCCGAGCCGCAGCCGATAAACTCCGGCACTCACGGCCGGCAGCGCGACCTGCACCGCACCGTCCGCGCCGGGCTGGGTCTTCAAGTCCTGCCAATCCTTGGTGCCATAAGCCTGCAACTGCGCGAGCGGCGCGGCGCTGGCCAGCGGGTTCTGCGGCGCGTTCGTCTCCACTTCCTTCGCGGCGGCTTCGACTGCGGCCTTGGCGGTCGCCACCAATTGTTCAGCGGCGGGCAGCAGGGCCTTCGCGGCCTCGGCGAGTTGCTCGGCTTCCAATGTCGCTGGCTTCGCGGCGGCGAGGGCGCGCTTGGCGTCGTCGAGGTCGCCGCCGGTCGGGTCGGTCACGGGCGGGGCGGCGGCGAGCGTGCGCTCGACGCGCTCGGCGTTCGCCTTCGCATCGGTGAGCGGCTTGGTGGTGGCGGTGAGCGCGGACTGCGCGGAGCGAACGGCTTGCGTGGCGGTGTCGGATGTTTTCTTCGCGTTGTCGGCTGACTTGGTGGCGTCGGCGAGAAGCTTCGCGGCCTTCGCGGCGGCTTCCTTGAGCGTGGCGTCGGCGGGCTTGGCCGAGGCGGCCTTCGCAGCGCGGTCGGATTCCTTCTTTGCCTCGGCGACGGCTTTGGTCGCATCGGCCAGGGCTTTCTTCGCGGTGTCAGCGGCGAGCACGGCGGCGTCGGAATTCTTCTTGGCGGCGGCGGCGGCTTCCGTCGCCTCGGTCACGCGAAGTTGGGCGGCGGCGCGGGCGGCGGCTTCGTCGGCGGCCTTGAACTTCACCGGCTCGACGGCGCGGGCGGCGGCGGCTTCCTTGGCCTGTGCGGCTTTGAAGTTCTGATCGGCTTGCGCGGCCTTGCCCTGGGCGAGTTGGAGCGAACGCGCGGCGGCGGTCGCGGCGGCGCGGGCTTTGTTCTCCGCCTGATTCGCCGTGTGCGCGGGCGTGGCATCGAGCGCGCGGACG
>Ga0255188_1000380_pt1 | contig 15303 bp, 13 predicted proteins | sample Miss_Cont_RepB_8_FD_188427 | JGI IMG/M metagenome (GOLD analysis project Ga0255188, IMG submission 188427) | Freshwater microbial communities from Mississippi River, Louisiana, United States - Miss_Cont_RepB_8h | ecosystem: Environmental > Aquatic > Freshwater > River | place: USA: Louisiana... | reverse complement strand
CCAGCTATGTGCTTGGTGGCCGTGCCATGGAGATCGTGCACGGCGACAAGGACCTGGAGCGCTACATGCGCGAAGCCGTGCGTGTTTCCGAGAAGTCCCCCGTGCTGCTGGACCGCTTTCTGGACGATGCCATCGAAGTCGACGTGGACTGCATTTGTGATGGAACGGACGTGATGATCGGCGGCATCATGGAGCACATCGAACAGGCCGGCGTGCACTCGGGCGACAGTGCCTGTTCGCTGCCCCCGTATTCGCTGAGTCCCGAGCTGCAGGCGGAATTGCGCCGGCAGACCGCGCTCATGGCCAAGGCCCTCAAGGTGGTGGGCCTGATGAATGTGCAATTCGCTATCCAGGGAGAGGGCGCGGATGCGGTGGTGTATGTCCTGGAGGTGAACCCGCGTGCGTCGCGCACGGTGCCCTATGTGAGCAAGGCCACGGGTCAAAGCCTTGCCAAGATTGCCGCCCGTTGCATGGCGGGCACCAAGCTCGGTGCCCAGAAGGGCCTGGGCGGCCGGGCTCCGCACGAGGTGATTCCGCCGTACTACACGGTCAAGGAAGCGGTCTTCCCTTTCAACAAGTTCCCGGGAGTGGATCCCATCCTGGGGCCCGAGATGCGCTCGACCGGTGAGGTCATGGGCGTGGGCGCCACCTTTGGGGAAGCCATGCTCAAGAGTCAGTTGGGCGCCGGCTCGCGTCTGCCGACCAAAGGGACGGTGGTGATCACGGTCAAGGATCCGGACAAGGACCGCGCCGCCAAGGTCGCTGCGGAACTGCACGGCCTGGGATTTGGCATCCTGGCCACCAAGGGCACCGCAGCGGCCATCGCCGCAGCGGGCACGCCGGTTAGGACGGTCAACAAGGTCAAGGATGGCCGCCCGCACATCGCCGACATGATCAAGGCTGGAGAAATTCAGCTGGTCTTCACCACGGTTGACGAAACGCGCACGGCCATCGCGGATTCGCGTTACATCCGCACAGCGGCCCTGGCCAACCGGGTGACCTACTACACCACGATGGCCGGCTGCGAAGCCGCCACCGAGGCACTCAAGCACGAAGAAGACCTCACCGTCGTGTCGGTGCAGGAAATGCACCGACAACTGCTGAACTAAACTTCGGTCACGTGGCCGCCGCCCAGGGTTTGAATGCAAGCCGGGCGGCGGTTTTCATTGATGGAGACCCCGATGACGACGATTCCGCTGACCAAGCGTGGTGCCGAGAAGCTCAAGGAGGAGCTGCACCGGCTGAAGACTGTGGAGCGCCACGCTGTGATCCAGGCCATTGCCGAGGCGCGTGCCCAGGGCGATCTGAGCGAGAACGCCGAGTACGACGCCGCCAAGGACAAGCAGGGCTTCATCGAGGGCCGCATCCTGGAGCTCGAGGGCAAGCTGGCGGCCGCGCAGGTAATCGACCCCGCCTCGCTGGATGCTGATGGCCGGGTGGTCTTCGGCGCCACCGTGGATCTGGAGGACGAGGACAGCGGCTCGAAGGTGACCTATCAGATCGTCGGCGACGATGAGGCGGACCTGAAGCTGGGACTGATTTCGGTCAGTTCGCCCATCGCGCGAGCCTTGATCGGCAAGGAAGCCGGCGATGTGGCCGAGGTGCAGGCCCCGGGTGGCAAGCGCAGCTACGAGATCATCGACGTGCGCTACCTCTGAAGGGGATTCACACCTTCTTCAGGCTGGTTTGCCGCTTCTTGGCACGCTTGATCATCCCGCCGGCGGTCACGCGTTCGTTGCCCATCACCTTGACTTTTTTGACCTGTGGGCGGTGGTTGCCGCTCTTGCTGAACTTGAGGATCTTGACCTGGCGGGGGCCGGGCATGCGGTCTTCATCCGTTGCCTTGTCCCTGAGTGGCAGGGGGCGCCACAGGACGAGCAGCTTGCCGATGTGCTGGACGGGGGCGGCCGATAGTTCATCGGACAACTCCGCCAGCATCTGTTCTCGGGCGGCGCGGTCGTCGCTGAAAACCCGCACCTTGATCAGGCCATGAGCCTTGAGGGCGGCATCGATTTCCTTGCGCACGGCGGTGGTGAGGCCTTCGCCACCGACCATCACCACCGGGTCGAGGTGGTGGGCGGCGGCACGGTGTTCCTTGCGCTGAATGGGTGTGAGAGCGATCGCGGGCATTGCGGCATTATCGTTGGACCATGAAGATCAAGACCAAGAGCAAGAAAGTGAACAAGGCCTGGCTGGCCGATCACATCAACGACCCCTATGTGAAGATGGCCCAGCGCGACGGCTATCGCGCGCGGGCGGCCTACAAGCTCAAAGAGATCGACGAAGCGCTACAGCTCATCCGACCCGGGCAGGTGGTGGTGGACCTCGGGGCCTCTCCGGGCGCCTGGAGCCAGTACCTGCGTCGCCGTTTCGCACCCAAGGAGGCCGGCACGGGCGGTGCGGCGGTGGGGTCGCTCAACGGCACCATCATCGCGCTGGATTTGCTCCCCTGCGAGCCCATCGAAGGCGTGCACTTCCTCCAGGGCGACTTTCGGGAGGAGTCCGTCATCCAGCAGTTGGAGGCCGCCCTGGAGGGCCGGGCCGTCGATGTCGTGGTGTCGGACATGGCGCCGAACTTGTCCGGTATCGAAGTTTCTGATGCTGCGCGTGTCGCACACCTCATCGAGCTGGCCGTGGAGTTTTCGCAGGCGCACCTCAAGCCCGATGGGGCCCTGGTGTGCAAGGCCTTCCATGGCAGCGGCTACAGCCAGCTGGTCGAGCACTTCAAGCAAAATTTCCGTATTGTGAAAAAAATAAAGCCCAAGGCGTCTCGCGATCGTTCCGCAGAAACCTTCCTCGTGGGCTTGCATCCCAGGAAGGGTCTTGTTTGACCCTCATGCGGCCGGGGTGTGTTGTCCCTCATCCACACCCCTTGACTCTCCTAGAATCGGGCGCATATTGATGGTTGGGGACTCCAGAGGGGTTCCGACCAAGGAGCTCAGGTGAACAATCAATGGTTTTCGAAGGTGGCTGTCTGGCTGGTGATCGCCCTGGTGCTGTTCACCGTGTTCAAGCAGTTCGACCGTGGCGTGGGCTCGGGCAACACCATCGCGTACTCGGATTTCCTCGAGGAGGTCCGGGCCAAGCGCATCCGCCAGGTCACCCTCCAGGAGGGCAACGGCAGCACGGAGATCATCGCCATCACCAACGACGATCGGCGCATCCGCTCCAATGCCACCTATCTCGACCGGGGTCTGGTGGGTGATCTCATCAATAACAACGTCAAGTTCGACGTCAAGCCGCGCGAGGAGCCTTCGCTTCTCATGAGCCTGCTCGTCTCCTGGGGGCCCATGCTGCTGCTGATCGGCGTGTGGGTTTACTTCATGCGTCAGATGCAGGGGGGCGGCAAGGGCGGGGCCTTCAGTTTTGGCAAGTCCAAGGCCCGCATGCTGGATGAGGCCAACAACTCCACGACCTTTGCGGATGTCGCCGGCTGTGACGAGGCCAAGGAAGAGGTCAAGGAACTCGTCGACTTCCTGAAAGACCCTCAGAAGTTCCAGAAGCTCGGCGGCCGCATCCCGCGGGGTGTGTTGCTGGTGGGCCCCCCGGGTACCGGCAAAACCCTGCTGGCCAAGGCCATCGCGGGTGAAGCCAAGGTGCCGTTCTTCAGCATCTCGGGTTCGGACTTTGTGGAAATGTTCGTCGGTGTGGGTGCGGCCCGCGTGCGCGACATGTTCGAGCAGGCCAAGAAGAGCGCGCCTTGCATCATCTTCGTCGACGAAATCGACGCCGTGGGCCGGCACCGCGGTGCCGGCTTGGGCGGCGGCAACGACGAGCGCGAGCAGACCCTCAACCAGATGCTGGTGGAGATGGATGGCTTCGAAACCAACTTGGGCGTGATCGTGATGGCGGCCACCAACCGGCCTGACATCCTCGACCCGGCTCTGTTGCGCCCCGGCCGCTTCGACCGCCAGGTTTATGTCACCCTGCCCGACGTGCGGGGGCGTGAGCAGATCCTGAACGTGCACATGCGCAAGGTGCCCGTGGGGCAGGACATCAAGGCCGACATCCTGGCCCGCGGGACGCCCGGCTTCTCGGGCGCCGACCTGGCCAACCTGGTGAACGAAGCAGCGCTGTTTGCTGCAAGGCGCAACGCCCGTGTGGTCGAGATGGTCGACTTCGAAAAGGCCAAGGACAAGATCATGATGGGCCCCGAGCGCAAGTCCATGGTCATGCCCGAGGAAGAGCGCAGGAACACCGCCTACCACGAGGCCGGCCACGCCCTGGTGGCGCGCCTCATGCCCAAGACCGACCCGGTCCACAAAGTCACCGTCATCCCGCGCGGCCGGGCTTTGGGCGTGACGATGCAACTGCCTGAAGGTGACCGCTACAGCATGGACAAGGAGCGCATGCTATCCACCATCAGCGTGCTCTTTGGCGGTCGTATCGCCGAAGAGGTGTTCATGAACCAGATGACCACCGGCGCCAGCAACGACTTCGAGCGTGCGACGTCCATTGCGCGCGACATGGTGATGCGCTATGGCATGACGGACGAACTCGGCCCCATGGTCTATGCGGAGAACGAGGGCGAGGTCTTCCTGGGCCGCTCGGTCACCAAGACGACCAACATGTCCGAGGCCACGATGCAGAAGGTGGATCGCGAGGTGCGGCGCATCATCGACGACCAGTATTCGGTGGCGCGAAAGCTCATCGAGGACAACCAGGACAAGATGCACGCGATGGCCAAAGCGTTGCTGGAATGGGAAACGATCGATAGCGAGCAGATTGACGACATCATGGCCGGGCGCGAGCCGCGACCGCCGAAGGACTGGACACCCACCAACCGGGGCGGTCAGCCGCCGTCCGCGCCCACGGTCAACCCGGGTGAGGCTGCGGCGACGGCCTGAAGACGCCGAGTGTGAGGTCCAATCCTTCACAGCGGGGCCGGCGGGCCCCGTTTTCATTCTGGCGGACGGGGCGATTTGACCTGCCCTTGGATCAGGGCCCCCTGGTCATGGGTATCGTCAATGTCACGCCTGACTCATTCTCCGACGGTGGCCACTACGACCGAAGTGACGCCGCGCTTGCGCACGCCCGCAGCCTGGTTGAACAGGGTGCCGATATCCTCGATGTCGGCGGCGAAAGCACCCGACCGGGTGCCACGCCGGTCTCAGCCGAGGAGGAGTGGCGTCGCATTGAGCCGGTCCTGCGCGCGGTGATGGGCTGGAACGTGCCCGTTTCCGTGGATACGCGTCGCACGGCCGTGATGGCGCAGGCGCTGGCGCTCGGCGTGGACATCATCAATGACGTGCAGGCCCTGCAGGACGAGGGCGCCTTGGCGCTGTTGGCCGCCCAGTCCCGTACAGGCGTGTGCCTGATGCACATGCGGGGTCAGCCGTCCTCCATGCAAGCGCACACCACTTATGAGGACGATGTGGTGAAGGCGGTGGCCGCGTGGCTGGCTCAGCGGGCACAGGCGGTGCGTTCGGCGGGGATCGGTGCCGAGCGCATCCTGCTGGACCCGGGCATCGGTTTTGCCAAGACTGCCGAGCAAAACCTGGCCCTGCTCAAGCGCCAGCGGGAGCTCAGCGCCTTGGACTACCCGCTGTTGGTCGGCTGGTCCCGCAAGAGCACCTTGGGGCTGGTCACCGGGCGGCCTGCTGCTGAGCGTGCGGCTGCCAGCGTGGCCGCAGCGCTCCTGGCCGCTCAGGGCGGTGCGGCGGTGCTGAGGGTGCACGATGTGGCCCAGACGGTGGATGCGCTGCGGGTGTGGCGCGCCGTCGAAGCGGGCGCCGTGCCATCAACGTGACGATTCGGCGGCGACAATAGAGAGCTGACTCCCCAAGAGTCCACCACGGAGATGCGTTCACCATGACCCGCCGCTACTTTGGCACCGACGGCATCCGCGGAACCGTTGGCCAGTTCCCCATCACCCCTGACTTCATGCTTCGCCTGGGTCATGCCGTGGGTCGGGTACTGCGCCGCCATGCCAAACGCGCCAGCGTGCTGATCGGCAAGGACACCCGCGTATCGGGCTACATGATCGAATCGGCGCTGGAGGCCGGATTTGCATCCGCGGGTGTGGATGTGCTGCTCACGGGCCCCCTGCCCACGCCAGGGGTGGCCTACTTGACCCTGGCCTTGCGACAGAACCTGGGCGTGGTGATCAGCGCCTCCCACAACCCCTATGACGACAACGGGATCAAGTTCTTTTCCGCAGAAGGAACGAAGCTGCCGGATGCCTGGGAGCAGGAGGTTGAAGCCGCACTGGAGGAAGCGCCGCAGTGGGTGGATTCCGTGGCTCTGGGGCGCGCCCGGCGAGTGGATGATGCAGCAGGGCGCTACATCGAGTTCTGCAAGAGCACCGTTGCGGACAACCTCTCGCTGGATGGGCTCAAGGTGGTCGTGGACGCCGCCCACGGTGCGGCCTATCACGTGGCGCCCGAGGTGTTCCACGAACTCGGCGCGGAGGTGGTGCGCATTGGGTGCGCTCCGAATGGCCGTAACATCAATGATGGGGTTGGTGCGACGGCACCGCAGGCCCTGTTGGCCGCCGTCGACGAGCACCGTGCTGACTTGGGCATCGCTTTGGACGGTGATGCCGATCGCCTGCAGATGGTGGATGCCCAAGGCCGGCTCTACAACGGCGACGAGTTGCTGTGTCTGCTGGCGCGTGATCGGCTGCAGCAGGGGCTGGCAGTTCCGGGTGTGGTGGGTACGCTGATGACCAACCTGGGCGTGGAGCTGGCGCTGCGGCAAAGCGGCATACCGCTGGTGCGCGCCAAGGTCGGTGACCGTTATGTCCTCGAAGAGATGTTGCAACGCGGCTGGCAGCTCGGCGGCGAGGGTTCGGGGCACCTGCTGGTGCTGGACCGCCACACGACAGGCGATGCCTTGGTCAGCGCTCTGCAGGTCCTGCAGGCGATTCGCCGGCAGGGCCGGACCATGGCCCAATGCTTGGAGGGTGTGAGCCTCTTCCCGCAGAAGATGATCAATGTTCGCCTCCAGGCTGTATCCCCTTGGGTGGCATCCCCGCGTGTCCAGGACGCAGTCCGTGGCATGGAAGCCGAGTTGGGTGAAGGCGGTCGGGTCCTCATTCGCCCTTCGGGTACGGAGCCCGTTGTCCGGGTGATGGTCGAGGCGCGCGATGCGACACAAGTGGAACGCTGCTGCAAGGCTTTGGCCGATGTGGTGGCGCAAGGCTGAGAGGTCTCGCCCATGAAGCCCGTGGTGCTGCTGGTCGAGGATGAAGCCGGGATCGCCGAGCTGCTGGCCCTGAACCTGCGTCATGAAGGCTTCGATGTCCGCCATGCGGCCACGGCGGAATCAGCAGTGTGCGCGGTGGAGCAGGCCCTTCCGGCCCTGGTTCTGTTGGATTGGATGCTCCCCGGTGCCAGCGGTGTCGACCTGCTTCGCCGTTGGCGATCGCATCCCCGCACCAGAGACTTGCCGGTGATCATGCTCACCGCGCGTGTCGAGGAAGGGGATCGCGTGCAGGGCTTGGACTGGGGTGCCGATGACTACGTCGCCAAACCCTTTTCTGCGCGCGAATTGATGGCGCGGGTGCGCTCGGTGCTGCGTCGCCGCTCGCCGGATCAGGCCCCTGTGCCGCTGGTGCTGGGCGGCCTCTCATTGCAGCCGGCCAGCCGGGAGGTCCGTGCCCGTGGGGTCTTGCTGAAAATGGGGCCGACCGAGTTCCGCCTTCTGCAGGTGCTCATGGCACAGCCCGACCGGGTGTTCAGCCGCGGCCAACTGATTGACAAGGTGTGGGGAGACCACGTGGCGGTCGAGGATCGAACCGTGGATGCGCAGATCAAACGATTGCGAGATGCCTTGGAGATCGCCGGGGCTCAGGGCTGCGTGCAGACCGTGCGAGGCGTGGGCTATCGTTTCGATGCCGCGGCGGCCCAGCAGTGTGCGACCGATGTTCCTGGGGCCACCCCATGAACTGGGGCCGCTTGTTCCTGCGCATCGCGCTGCTGGTGCTGGCCGGCGGGGTCGGCGCGGCGGTGGGGGCCCGTCTGGGCTCTTCCGCCATCGGCGCGGTCTTGGGCTTTTCCATCATCGCCACGCTCTGGGCTTTGCGTGAGGAGTGGCGCAGCCGTCGCCTCATCGAATGGCTCAAGCGCGATTCCGATGCGCCAGCACCCTCCTTGCCAGGCCGTTGGGGTGACTTGGCCTACCACGCCGAAAAGGCACTGCGCCTGCGTGAGCGTGACTTGGCTGCGGCCCATGCCGACCAGGCCCAGTTCCTGGAGGCCTTTGAGGCCACTCCCAACGGGGTCCTGCTCCTCGACGAACAACAGCATGTGATCTGGTGCAACCGCGTGGCCGCGGACCACTTCGGACTCGATCCCGACAGAGACCGCCTGCAGCTCATCACGAATCTTGTGCGCCAGCCTGCTTTTGTGGACTATTTGCTGCAGGGCGTTCACGAAGAGCCTTTGCTGATGCCCAGCCCACGCCACCAGGGCAGTCTGAGCATCCTGGTGAGGCGCTATGCAGCTGACCGCAGCATGGTGTTGCTGCAGGATGTTTCGGCGCGAGAGCAGGCTGATGCGATGCGGCGGGAGTTTGTGGCCCATGTGTCGCATGAGATCCGCACGCCCTTGACTGTGCTGTCCGGATTTGTGGAAACACTGGAGTCCATGGATCTGCAGCGACCTGATCGGGAGCGTGTCTTCGGATTGATGCGGCAACAGGCCCAGCGCATGCAGGATCTGGTTTCGGACCTGCTGGTGCTGGCGCGCTTGGAGGGCAGCCCCCGACCGCCCATCGACCGTTGGGTCAACCTGGACCAGCTGCTGTCACGGATCGAATCCCAAGTTCGCAGCGTTTCGGACCACCGCCACCGGATCATCTTCCCCGCGCCCACGGGGATTGATCTGGCAGGACAAGAAACGGAGCTGCACAGCGCCGTCGGTAATCTGGTGCTCAACGCGGTGCGGTACACGCCTGAGGGCGGCGAGATCCGTGTGGACGCCCGGCTCGACAACGATGGCCATGCCCTGGTCGAGGTACAAGACAGCGGCATCGGCATTGCGCGGGAGCACATCCCGCGGCTCACCCAGCGCTTTTACCGGGTGGACCCCAGCCGCTCACGCGAGACTGGGGGTACCGGCCTGGGTTTGGCCATCGTCAAGCATGCCATCCAGCGCCATGGCGGCGAGTTGCTGATCGACAGTGAACTGGGGCGCGGCTCGCGATTCAGTCTGCGTTTTCCAGCCGCCCGCGTCCGCCATCGCGCGGGGTCGGTGTCAGACGAGCATCTGCCGTTGATCGCTCATACACCAGTGCCGCAAAGTAACGCTCCGTCGGCCGGCGAACCCGTGTCTTGAATGTCCATCCGTCCACGGTGGGAACGAGGCCATCGCGGCTTTCGGTGAGGATCAATACCGCGCAGCCACTTGCAAACCCTTCCGAGGCTCGGGCATCCACGCGCCACCCGCCCTGTGCTTCGAGTGCCGCCACATAGGCGATCTGCATGCCCGGCGCGGCCACGCAGCCTTGAGCAGACACGGCGGCCAGCGCCGGTCTCAAGGCTTGCACCCAGGGCGTGAGGCTTCGGGTGTAGTCCAGCGGATGCAACAGGAGGGTCATGGCCAGCAACCAATTCAGCAAGACGCCGCCTGCGGGAAGGACCAGACTCTTCCAAAGGGCCTTTTGATGGCGCGCTGTCCGCCAACGCACGAGCCACAGCCAGGCCGCGGTGGACATCAATCCCATCAGCAGGGCCCAAGGTTCAAACACCGGCTGGTAGTCCGGCGCCACCGCCATGGCATTTCGCAAGGGGGCAGGGGGCCAACCGGTTTGGAATGAGAGGTAAATGAGCCACAGGACCAAGCCCAGGACACTGCAGAAGGATACTGAGAACCAGTCGACGGCAGCGCTGCCGCTTCGACTGAGCGTGGGCAGCGCAAAGGCGGCCAGTACGGCGATGCCCGGCAGGGCCAGCAGCAAAGCACGGTCGGATCCCCCCACGGCGATGGCCTGAAGCACTGCCAACACGGCCAGTAAGGCGGGCACCGCCACATGTCGGCGCAGCCACTGACGCCGCCAGCGCCAAAGTGTCAGGAGGGCCAGCGGCGCCGTGGGCCAGGTGAACCAGGCTAACAGGCGAACCAGCTGCCAGAGATCGCCGATGTGGTCTGGGCCGTCCAGGCTGGCTCGAAAGGTCTCCAGTGCCATCCCCACCGCACCAGCCGACAGGGTGGCCAAGGCCACCCAGGTGCGCATCGGACGCACAGCCGGGTCCTGGGACCGCAGACAGACCAATGCCGCAGCCACACCACAGGCCAGCGCCAACTCGGCCGCCCCGGATGCCGCCATCAGCCCCAGGGCCAGTACCGCGACCACGCCGGTCTGCCAACCCTGCCGCGCTGGCGCAGCAAGAGCCCACAGCAACAGCGAAACCGATGTGAGTTGCATCAGCTCAGGCGTGGTTTCGTGGCCGAGTTGCAGCAGGCCCAGCGTGGCCATGAAGGCCAACAGCGCGCCATCGGCCAAGGCGCGTGCGTAGTCGGCTGGCAAAGCCTCGCCCCCAAAGGCAAAGGGAACGGGTTGAGCCGCCTCGGTTCGCGCCAGCCGATACGCGGCGTACCAAATCAGAACCATGTTGGCGCCCAGGAGCAGCACAAAGGGCAAACGCGCCGCCAGCGGCGCATAGACCCCCAGCGGGGTGAGAGCGGCGATAAACAGTGCACCCAGGGCGTGAGCGGGCACTGACGCATCAACCGGAACCAGGCCAAGGGTAGGGGCCAACCAGTTGGCACGGCCTTCGGCTATCGCCAGCATCACCCCGTAGGCGGTGAGATCTGCATTCCGCCAAGGATCTCGTCCTACGAGACCCGGCAGCAGGTACAGCCCAGCCATGAGCCACAGGGCCAGGCGTGGCAGCCGTTGCGCAGCCTCTCGCGTGACCAGGGCGGGCGTGGTGATCATGGGTCCATCATGCCAATGTTGAGCGCACACCCATGAAAAAGGGCAGCCTGGGCTGCCCTTTTTCCGAACCGCGCCAGGCGCATCCGATCACTTCCGGAGGTGGGCGAACTTGTTGCGGAACTTTTCGACGCGGCCGCCCAGGTTGTCCACGCTCTTTTGCGTTCCCGTGTAAAACGGGTGCGACTCGCTCGTGGTTTCCAGCTTCATCAGCGGCAGTTCACGACCGTCGTCCATCTTCACGGTTTCCTTGGTTTGGACGCAGGAACGCGTGACGAACTTGAAGCCGTTGGACAGATCCACGAAACACACGTCGCGGTAGTTGGGGTGAATGCCTTCTTTCATGGAAACCTCTGTTCGGTGTTGTCGGAAGCCACGCCGCGAAGCGCTGCTACGCGCGGCCGACGCACTTTCCTGGGAACGGAAAACCTCTGAGTATAGCGCGGATCAACCTCCTCGGCGCATCATGTCGAAGAAGTCGAGGTTGTTCTTGGTCTGCTTCATCTTGTCGAGTACGAACTCCATCGCCTCGATCTCATCCATGTTGTAGAGCAGCTTGCGCAGGATCCAGGTCTTTTGCAGGATCTCAGGCTTGAGCAGGAGTTCTTCTCGGCGGGTGCCACTCTTGTTGATGAGGATGGAGGGGTACACCCGCTTTTCGGCCATCCGGCGGTCCAGGTGGATTTCGCAGTTGCCCGTTCCCTTGAACTCCTCGTAGATCACCTCGTCCATCTTGGAGCCGGTGTCGATGAGCGCGGTGCCGATGATGGTGAGCGACCCGCCTTCTTCCACGTTGCGCGCGGCGCCGAAGAAGCGCTTGGGGCGCTGCAGGGCGTTGGCATCCACACCACCGGTGAGCACCTTGCCGGAGGAGGGCAACACGTTGTTGTAGGCGCGGGCCAGTCGGGTGATGGAGTCCAACAGGATCACCACGTCCTTCTTCAACTCGACCAGGCGCTTGGCGCGCTCGATCACCATCTCGGCCACCTGCACATGGCGGGCTGCGGGTTCATCGAAGGTCGATGAGATCACCTCGCCCCGTACCCCTCGCACCATCTCAGTGACTTCCTCAGGGCGCTCGTCCACCAGCAGCACGATCAGATGGATGTCGGGATGATTGGCCACCAGTGCATGGGCAATCTGCTTCATCATGACGGTCTTGCCGGTCTTGGGCTGGGCCACGAGCAGTGCGCGCTGGCCTTTTCCAATCGGTGCGATCAGGTCGATGATGCGACTGGTGATGTTCTCTTCGGCCTTGATGTCGCGTTCGAGCCTGAACTGTTCTTTGGGGAACAGCGGCGTCAGGTTTTCGAACATGATCTTGTGCTTGTTCTCCTCCGGAGACAGGCCATTGACGCGATCGACCTTCACCAGGGCAAAGTAGCGCTCCCCGTCTTTGGGTACGCGCACTTCCCCTTCAATCATGTCACCCGTGTGCAGATTGAATCGGCGGATCTGGCTGGGTGACAGGTAGATGTCGTCGGTAGACGCCATGTAGGACGTGTCCGGCGAGCGCAGAAAGCCAAAGCCGTCCGGCAAAACCTCCAGAACGCCATCGCCGAAGACCTGCTCGCCGGCCTTGGCGCGCTTCTTCATGATGGCAAACATCAGCTCCTGCTTGCGCATGCGAGAGACGTTTTCGATTTCCAGGGCTTCGCCTTGTTTGATCAGCTCGGAGACGTGCTGGGCTTTGAGTTCGGAGAGATGCATGTCGGATGCGGGTCGGTTCAGACCTGGCGGGTTGACAAGGAGACCCTCTGGGCCAAGGAAGGCCGACCACCGCCAAGGCGGTCTACAGGGGGATCCAAAGGAGGCCAGACAGCATTGGCGCTGACCTGAATGTTGCCGGGGCGGTAAGCGGCGGCTTGCGCCGCGGGCCAGCCCGATGATTGTTGGGGGCGGTCTACCACCAACCCCCGATCATTCGATTATAGGTGTTCGTCGATGAAGGACGCGAGTTGCGCCTTGCTCAGGGCGCCAACCTTGGTGGCCGCAAGCTGCCCGTCCTTGAAGATCATCAGGGTGGGGATGCCGCGGATGCCGAACTTGGCCGGGATGTCGCGGTTCTCATCAACGTTCATTTTGGCCACTTGCAAGCGGCCGTTGTACTGCTGCGCGACATCGTCCAGGATGGGCGCGATCATCTTGCACGGGCCGCACCACTCGGCCCAGTAGTCCACCAGGACAGGCGTGGAAGCCTTCAGGACGTCGCCCTCGAAGGAGGCGTCGGAAATGTGTTTGATCAATTCGCTGCTCATGGTCAGGAGGAGGGTGGGTGGAGGCGCACCGACTTGGATGATGAGAAGGGACGGCGTGCCGGATTGCCGGGCCGCCGGCTGTGGACGGGTGACGAGCCTGACCCCGGCACTGAGTTCGCCGGTTAGGGCTGCTTGGTTCCCCACCTGACCCGGTTGGCCGTGTTCCCATGCGAGGAGGCCCGTCACCTCGGATTGTAGGGGTGACGGCCGGCAGTTGCCTGAGCGGGCGCAGCTGCCCTGCGGCCGGCCCGGGCGGTTGGGTCCCCCGCCGGGTTCTCAGCGCAGCTGAAGGTCCTCGGCGCTGTAGCGCAGCCCCTTGGGCTCCACGAGCAACTGCTTGGGGCCGTTTTCCACCGTACCGGCCACCCAGGCGTCGATGCCGCAGGATCGGGCCACCTCGACCGTGCGCTGGGCCTCATGGGCGCCCACGAAATAGGCGAAGCCCGCTCCCATGTTGAGCGTGGAGTAGGCCGCGTGGTCGTCCAGGCCGGCCTGCTCTTGGATGAAACGCAGGACCGGGGGCACCGGCGGAGCGGTGTGGATCCGGTAGGTGAAGGCGCCCGGATGGCGCAGCAACTTGCGCCAGCCATGGCCGGTGACGTTGACGCAGTAGCGTGGTTCGATGTCCGCTGCGGCCAATGCCTGGCTGACCGGCGCGTACAGCACAGTGGGCGCCAGCAGGGCGGCCCCGTAGGTGCTGCCATCTTCGAGCGGGGTGAGGTACCCCTGCGGCAGGCGTTCGACCAGTTTGCGCGCCAGGCTCAGTCCATTGGCGTGGATGCCACTGGAGGCCAGGATGACGATGGTGTTGCCGGCTTCCAGCCGGTCTCCGACGCTCAGTCGGGTCTTGGGGCTGATGATGCCGGTGCAGGAAGCGGCCAGGTCGATGCGGCCGGCCTCGACGATGCCCGCCAGGGCCGGCGTCTCGCCGCCCCCCCAGGCCACACCACAGGTGTCGCAGGCTTTCTTCCAGCCGGCGACCAGGGCCTGTGCGCGCTGGGCATCACCGAACCAGTCGCTTCCTCCAGCGGCCCAATAGGCCTGCACCACCAGGGGAGTGGCGCCCACGGTGATGAGGTCGTTGACCGCCATGGCGATCGTGTCCTGCGCGATGCCCTCATAGGCGCTGTGGCCGGTCAAGCGCTGCATTTCATCGGCCACCAGGGCCTTGGACCCCAGGCATTCCACGATGCTGGCCAGGTAAAAGGGACCGACATCCACCACATAGGCCGACTCGCCCCGTGAGGCCAGCACTTCAGCAAAGCCATGGGCCCGGAGGTGGTCACCGGTGGCCGCTGCGGCCCTCTGTGCGGCGATCTTCAGCGGGTCGATGAGGTCGTAGTGGACACCAGACTGTTCGTAGGTGAGGGGCGCGGCTGGCACGGCCGATGGGGTCGATGCGGCGGGGTCTTGGGCGGCGGAGTCGGCAGCGGCGGTCATCGCCAGATTATCCGGCACCGCCCACTAGAATCCTTTGATGGCTTATGTCGTGCTCGCCCGCAAGTACCGTCCACGCACCTTCGATCAGATGGTGGGTCAAGAAGCCGTGGTGCGGGCGCTGAGCTCGGCTCTGAGCAGCGGTCGGCTGCATCACGCCTACCTCTTTACCGGGACGCGTGGAATCGGCAAGACCACGGTATCCCGCATCTTGGCCAAGAGCTTGAACTGCACCGGCGAAGATGGGCAGGGCGGTGTCACTGCCCGTCCGTGTGGGCGCTGCACGGCCTGCACCGAAATTGATGCCGACCGCTATGTGGACTACGTCGAATTGGACGCCGCCAGCAACCGCTCGATCGACGAGATCCGGGATCTGTTGGAGCGTGCGGCCTACAAGCCATCGGTCGGGCGCTACAAGGTCTTCATGATCGACGAAGCGCACCAGCTCACCAAGGACGCCTTCAACGCCTTGCTCAAGACGCTTGAAGAGCCGCCGGACTACCTGAAGTTCGTGCTCGCGACCACGGATCCCGAGAAGATGCTGCCCACGGTGCTGAGCCGTTGTCTGCAGTTCAATCTTCGACCCATCACCCCGGATGTCGTCGAGGAGCACCTTGCGACGGTGCTTGAAGCGGAAGGCGTGGCGTTCGAGCAGGCAGCCTTGGCGGTGATCGGCCGGGCCGCGCGTGGCTCCATGCGGGATGCACTCTCGCTCACCGATCAGGCCCTG
>Ga0255188_1000379_pt1 | contig 15333 bp, 14 predicted proteins | sample Miss_Cont_RepB_8_FD_188427 | JGI IMG/M metagenome (GOLD analysis project Ga0255188, IMG submission 188427) | Freshwater microbial communities from Mississippi River, Louisiana, United States - Miss_Cont_RepB_8h | ecosystem: Environmental > Aquatic > Freshwater > River | place: USA: Louisiana... | reverse complement strand
CCTCGCTGCGAGCTTCCCGGACTTGACCGCGAAGCCCAAAAACCGTTCCCTTCGACCCGGAAGGTGTCTCACTTTTCGAGCGCCACCCGCCGCACTTTTCGACCGCCGCTTACAGCCGGCGTTTGATCTGCAATGGGCTCCCAGTCCCTAGCGAATCAGTTGGGCAGCGCCGGCAAGATCATCGTTGGAACAATCGTCCTGCAATGAATCGGGCGTGAACGACAACGGCTCCTACTTCGTGACGGCCAGCAACATCGCTGGAGTTTGGCGACCGGAACGAAGGTTGAAACCGGCAAAATAAACCGCCATCACCATCAAATTGTCGAGGTTGTGTGGGTTCGATGGTGGACGCAGTTTCACGGGGCGCTTCTGCCATTCGTTGAAGCAAGCTCAAGCCCATCGATGGCGAGGAAATCGACCAGCAACTCCGGCTTCACCCCGTTGCTCCCCGAATTCGCCTAGCGCTGCTCGAGGACGCGGCTGGCGCGAGTCATCCCTGTTGGTTGAACTCCTGCTCGAACTTGCCAACTGCCGTGAGGATTTCATCGAATGTGGGCACTGGGCCAAAGAACATCGGCCCAAGCATGGCCTGATAGTCCGTCCGCCAGTTGGCTTGATGGTGGTCTGGCGGCGTCAGCCGGAAGGTGCCCGGACGATGCGTGCGGTAGTCCACCCAGGAATAGCGGAAGAATATCTCCCGATGCTCGGCGACTCGCTGAAACAGCGCCCGTTCAGCGAGTGCCTGCCGGCCAACACCAGCCGTGAGCAGGCACCACAAATCGTAGTAGTGCCGGGCCATGCGGAGCTTGCGCGGTTTGTCGGCGGGTCGAAAAGTTTCCTCGTGCAGCAGACAGGCCTTCTCCCAAAAGGTGCGTTCGGCGGTCAGCACTTGCAGACGAACCTCAGCCGCAGGAACAAGTTTCGGAAACGCCTCCGCCACGTAGGGCTGAATGGTTCGCTGCGTGTGCGGCCAGTCGTCTGATCGCGCCCCCAGTTCAATCTTCACCACGGGCCGGACGTAGCCGGCGGATTCAGGCGCGAAAGCGGAAGGGTAGTGGAACAGCAGGCATTGGCCGTCCTCCATGTCGGGATCGACTTCGAGTTGCCAGCCCGATTTCCCCAGCATTGCACGAATGCGATCAGCAAACGCTACTTGGAGCTGCTGTTGCACCCATTGTCGGCAGGCTTCCATCAGCGACTCCAGCCGTGCCTTCCGCTGCTTCTTGCTCAGGGCCACGTCCGGGGCATTGCTTCCGCCGAAGCCAAGCACCTCCTTGTCCACGATGAGGTCGATGTCCTCCGAGAAACGGGCGATCAGCTTCCACGCCTTGGAAAGCGAGGTGCCGCCCTTGAACGTGAGATGCTCGCCCAAGCCGGGCAGGGCGAAAAGTTCCCGCAAAGTCCAGCAGACCCAGTAGTCCTTCTCCACGCTGACCGCCTGCAAACCCATCTTCGCCTCGACTTGCTGACAGGCGAGGCGGCGTTCTTCGGGTGGCAGGCGGTGGAAGCTGTCCATATCAGGCCGGCAGTTCGACGAGTTTCCTCAAGACATCCGCAATCCATGCGGGCGCGTGTCGGAGATCCTTGAGCAGCAGTGCTCGGTCGGACTTCTTCAACTGACGGCGCAGCGTGGCCGTTACCTTTTGGTCCACGCGCTTCTGTCCCAGATGGCGCAAGGCCTGGATGAACGTGCCGCTTCTGCGTCCGGCGGTTGCCATGTGTCGTGGGGTGGTGTGCAGGAGGAGGATTTCCTGCTTCCCAAGCTGAACCCGCCGGGCCGGCCCGTCGGTGAGAAACACAACTTTGGACGGAACCTGCTCGGTCAGGCCCAGCACATTCGCAGCGTAGGCTCCAGCAGGCTGCAACCGGATGGCATCGCGTGTGGCTAGCGCGCGTGCAATCGCATCGGCGGAAGGTGCAACGGTGCCAAGAACTCGATGCTGAACCGGCTGGTCATAGAGGCCGCGTGTTAGCTGGCGGATGGTGCCGGTCCGTTTCAGGCGCTTCAGGCAGGAGGCCACCGCGTCACGACTGCCGAGGTCGGCGAAGTGCGCGGGCGTGAACACCCATCCTGGCCGTTTCGCCTTGATGCGGGCCAGTATCCTGGAGTCCACCGATTGCGCGTGTTTGCCCATAAACTGTGCCACTAAAAACAGGTTAAACTTGTGGCAAAAAATCCAGCGGTTCAAGGCTAATTCCTGGCCTCTTAACGGCTGTGGCTTGCGCCCCATTACGAGCCGGCGAGTCCAAGTTGAACATGCATTCGGCTACGCACCACCACGAGTCTCCGCTCTCACCACCTTCATGCGCAACTTCAACGCGCCTGCCCCAAGCTGGCGGCTAATACTGGCGTGTTGCCCGAAAACTCAAACGCGGTAGGTGGCAGGATTATCTCGATAAGGAGGCAAACCGAAGCAACCGCAGGCAAATTGTGAATAAGCGGGCGGCGGAAATTCGATTACACGCATCGTAAACAGTAGCTGCGGTGGATTTCTGCGGCTTGCCAAGGCGTTGCTGGCTGGACCGTTTCCCGCTCAAGCCGTCCGGCGCTTGCGGATGATCGTTCGTTGCTTGGGCTTCGCGTGGTGTTCGGTCGTTACGTTCGGACGGTCAGCAGGCGGAAGGATGCCGAACCACCGCTTGCCGTCTGCCTCCGTCGCGAGTTCGAGATACTCCCGCTGAATGACGCGAGGAGAGTTGCCGCTCTCCAGAGCCACGCGCTGAACATCGTGGGTAACGGCCACCCGGTAGCTGATGTAAGAATTCCGAAAGCGATTCGCTCCAGCTTCGATTCCGAGCTGCTGGCTTGCGCGTTCAAAGGCTTGGACGAACGCCTGCGGCCGCCCCCACCGCTCACAGATACGTCCGGTTTTGTGCCGATAGGGAGCCAGCCATGCCACGAGGTTGTCCGAGATCGGGATGAGCCGACGCTGACGTGTCTTGGTCACGTCGGCGTTGAGCGTGATGTGCTTGGTCTCGAAGTTGAATGCACCCCATTCCATGCGGAGCAACTCCTCGGTTCGCACGCCGCTGAAAGCCTTGATGGCGAGCGATGGCACCAACCATTCTGGCACACCTGCCAGCAGCTTGGTCATCGCCTCCACAGTGAAGATGGCGTTCTCGGGCGGCACCACTGTTAGTGCCTTCACCGCTTCAGCCTCAGTGGGCATGCCTTTGGGGAGGTAGCCGTGGTCGCGGGCGAAGTTGAACAACTGAACGACGGCGTTCCGGTAGTGATTGCGGGTCTTCGGGGCGAACTCCAGTTCCTTGCCCTCACTGTCCTCACCCTTGAGGTTCCGCAACCATTCCGTGATGGCCGTCGTGTCGGCACCCAAGATGCGACCGGGAAATGCTTCGGCGAAAACCCCCAGCCGACGTTTCATGTCGTTGATGTGGTAATCAGATTTATTGTCCGCCCGCAGGCCAGCCATCAGTTCCTCGACCACTTCGGGGATGAGCTTGTCCGCCTTCACCGACCGACCATGGCGTTCGTAGAACCGCACCGCTTCCGCCAGACTCACTCCGCCAAGCTGCTTCTTGGCAGCGACATACTCCTTGGTGAGTTGGTCAAGTGGAACGCCGGCCAACTGGGCGTCTGCGACAGCCTGCGAATACACGAGCAAGTCTTTGCCGGTGAGTTGCAGTCCTACCGCATCTTCGTTCAACAACAGAGCGCGAATCCTGGCCGCCTCCGCCTGGGCCAACGCGAGTTCGCTGAATCGCTGCCGATGCCGGGTGCCGCCCCGGTAGTGAACGACGACGAAGGAATCGTAAGTGACCACCTTGGTCCGGCCGGCGGCAGCGACCTTCACGCGCTGCGGGCTGCGATAAATTTTTATCGCGGTGCCGCCGGCTTTGATGGTGATGGGGAACTGTGAACGTCTCGCCATTTAATTCGGGCAGTAGTGTCACTAAACCGCCACCAAAATGCGAGGAATTTACGTAAGTCCTTGATTTATATGGAGCGGGTGAAGGGAATCGAACCCTCGTCTCAGGCTTGGGAAGCCCACATTCTACCATTGAACCACACCCGCAACTGACTGTTCCACTTGCTAACAAGGTTTGCGTGCCAGAGCAATGCTGATTTTCGGAGCGTCGTCACCGGACGCGTGGGCGGATGCCGCGTCTGACGTGCCGAACGAAGATGGGGGTGGCGCGACACTCCCGGCCTTGAGGAGGACGGAATCGTCCCGGCCTAATCCTTGACCTAGCTCCCTAGGTCCATATCCTCGCGCCACTAGACATGAAGCGTCTCTTAATTCTTTCGGGCCTGCTGGCTGGTCTGGCTCCAGTGGTGGCGGCCGGGCCGGAACTCGTCAACGGCATCCTGGCCGTGGTGAACCGGACGATCATCACCGAAAAGGAGGCGCGCGAGTTCATCGAGCCCGCGTTGCTTGCGCTCCAGCGGCAGCCCGGGGTCACCGCGCAGGTTTACAACGAGCGGGCGCGGGACATTTACAAGGACGGGCTGGGCCAGCTCATCGAGCGGCAGCTCATGCTCGATGATTTCAAGTCTGCCGGCTACAGCTTCCCCGAGAGCATCATCGAGGATTTTGTGCAGGATCGCATCCGCGAGCGCTACGGCGACCGGGTCAAGCTGATCAAAACTTTGGAGGCGCAAAACACGACTTACGAGCAGTTCCGCACGGACATCCGCGACCAGTTCATCGTCGAGCAGATGCGCCTGAAGAACGTGTCCTCGGCGGTGATCATCTCCCCCTTCAAGATCGAGACTTACTACAAGGAGCACCCGGATGACTTCAAGTTGCCGGATCAAATCCGCCTGCGGATGATCGAGCTGCGCAAACGCGACGGGGCCGATCCGGAGGCGGTGCGCCGGCTCGCGCGCGAAATTCTTGGCAAGCTGGAGGCCGGGGCCAAGTTCGCCGAGATGGCCTCTGTTTATTCCGAGGGGTCACAGCGTCGCGACGGCGGCGATCTGGGCTGGGTGAACAAGTCGGCGTTGAAGAAGGAATTCGTCGAGGCCACGAACGCACTCAAGCCGGGCCAGCGCACCGGCGTCATTGAGACATCTGACGCGTGCTTTCTGCTGTATGTCGAGGAGGTGAAATCCGCCCAGCTCCGTCCGCTGGCCGAGGTGCGGGATGACATTGAGAGGACGCTGCTGGGGCAGGAGCAGACCCGGCTCCAGAAGAAGTATGTCGAGCGCCTCAAGACCAAGGCGTTTGTGCGTTACTTCTGATGCGGTTTGCGCCGTGGGCGGTGGAGTCGGGTTGAATCCGCCGAAAATATTCTGCCGCGGCTGCTGGCTCCGGCGGTTCCGCGCTGATCAAACCATGGGGAAGAGCTTGGCCAGCAGCATCACCACAACCAACCCGACTACCCCCATCAGGCTCAGCATGACGGTGAAGGTGCTGAGGCATTCCTTCTCGGTGAAGCCGCTCATCTTGCAGATCACCCAGAAGCCGCTGTCGTTCATCCAGGGCCCCATCTTCGAGCCGCAGCCGATGGCCAGCGCCACCCACACGGGGTGAAAGCCCAGCAGTTCGGGCTTGGCCATGCTGCCCAGCATGCCTACGGCGGTGATCATGGCCACGGTTGCCGAGCCTTGCGCCATCCGCACGACCGCCGTCACGCCCCACGCCAGGGGCAGGATGGCGATGTTATAGGTGGCGGACAATTCCTGCAGCCGGGTGCCGATGCCGGTTTGCTGGAGCACGCCGCCGAAGGCGCCGCCGGCCGCGATGATCAGGATGATCAACCCGGCCTCCTCCAGCGCGACACCGACGCCCTTGTCCATCACTTCCCCGGTCTTCTGCGTCCCCCGCCACACGACGGTGACCAGGGCAATGAGCGCGGCGATGCCCAGGGCGATGGTGGAGTCGCCCACCACGCGGATCACGTCAATCACCCACGGACAGGTGGCGAACCACCGGGCGTAAAGCTCCGCGCCAGCTTTGGCGTCCAGCGGGGTGGCCGCGCTGATCAGGATGACGGGCAGGATGATGGGCATCGCCGCCAGCCAGAAGGGCGGCAACTGCTTGTCCTCGCGCTGCAACAGCGCCTCCACTTCGGCCAGGGAGGTTTTGGCGGTGTCGCGGATCGGGATGTCCAGCCGGCGGTTGATCCAATGGGCGTAGAGCTTGCCCGCCCCGGCGGCGATGATGCCCACCGCGCAACCGGCGAGGATCATGACGCCCATGTCCACGTTCAAGGCCTTCGCCACAAAGAGCGGTCCCGGCGTCGGCGGCACGAGCGAGTGCGTCATCGTCGCGCCCGCGATGATGCACAGGACGTAGAGCGTGTAGTCGCGGCCGGTGCGCATCCGGGTCGCCTTCCCGAGCGGAATCATCAGGAGGAACACCGTCTCGAAGAAAACCGGAATGCCCAGCAGGAAGCCGCTCGCGAGGAATGCCAGCGGCGCGCGGTGCTCGCCGAGCACCCGCAGCGTCGAGCGCACGATGCGGTCCGCCCCGCCGCTGTCCAACAGGCACTTGCCCACGATGGAAGCGAACGCGATCAGCACGCCGATGCCGCCGACGGTCGTGCCGAACTGCAACGTGACGCGCTTGATGACCGGTTGCTCCGCCGCCTTCTGAGCGGCCTCGGGCGAGAGTTGCTTGCTCAAGCCGTGCTTGACGATGGCCTCGGCCGGCGTGAGCGCGGCCACGACCAGCGCGCCCAGAATGAGGGCCAGAAACGCGTGCAAGCGCATGGCGAGGATGCCACCGAGCACCACGACCATGCCGATCAAGAAAATCCAAAGTGGATCCATAAGGATGTGCCTGAGAGGGGCTGGCGGAAGTTTCCCGGTGGAAGCTGGCCGTGTCCAGACTGGACTACGGAACGCGGCTCACTGATTGGTGAACAATTCCCAGTCTCCCGATTGCAGCACCAGGCGCAATGGGTGCTCCCGCGCCAGAAACCGTGCCTGAACAAAAGCGCCCTTGAAACCCACCACGAGCACGCGTTGCTCGCTTTGCAGCAGCCGGGCGTAAGCCGTGTCGTCCTTCAGCAGCCGGTCACCGAGCCGGTCCCGGTTGCCGGGGAAGGCCAGCGGCATCCGGTGTTCCGGCAAGCCGGAGAAATACGGACGGTGCTGGGCGCTGATGGCCGGGTGCGCGTAGAAAGGCAGGCCTTGGGGAATGCGCTGCCGCACCACAACCGCGCTGCCGGGCTGGAACTCCCGTTTCAGCGCCAGCGCCAGGGGCATGAGCGTTTGATTGCTGCGCAATTCGGTTTCCACCAAGGGAGCGAGCCGCGCGACCGACAGCAGACAGACGGCGGCCAGTCCGGCCGCCCAGCGGATGCACAGCGCTGCCGTCCACTTCCGGCTTTCCCATGCCACGGCCGCGAGCATCAAACCGGCGGCGATGGGCGCGAACTTGACCCAGACTTGATCCTGAATCTTGAAGGCAAACCGGCACGCCAGCGGGAAGGCCAGCAACACGAGCACGGCTCCGGTGGCCACCGCACGCACAACAATCAGCGGTGGAGCGCTCACGGGTTCTGCCGCGGCGGTCGAGTTGAAGACCGCCGGCCAGCGCAACGCCACCAAGGCCGCCAGCGGTGGAAACATGGGCAGGATGTAGTGCATCAGCTTGGCGCTGTTGAGGGAGAAGAGCACGAAGGTCACACCGGCCCACACCGAGAGCAGCAGCCAGCCGTCCTGCGTCCGCGCATCCAGTGAACGCCAGTGGTCGCGCCGCCACAGCCAGCCCAGCAGCGGCGTCCAGGGCAGGAAGCCCACGAGCAACACGGGCACAAAAAACCAGATGGGCTGGGCGCGGTTCTTGGCCGCCGCCTGAAGCGCGTGCCCCACCACCTGTCCGCGCACCATGTAGTCGAATGAGTGCGGCACACTGCCCCACACCATCCAATACCAGGGAACGGCGAGCACCGAGAAGAGCGTTCCGCCCGCCACGGCTCCGAGCAGCAGGACGCTCAAGCGGGCTCCCGCTCCCTTGCGCCGCCACCACAGCAAGGCGCCGAACGCCAGCAGCGGGATGATCAGGGCAATGGGGCCTTTGGTCAGCGCACCACCCGCCATGGCGGCCCAAGCAGCCAGTTGCCAGCCGAAGCTGCGCCGCGCGGCCAGTCCACGCGCATCCGCTGCGGGATCGGGTTCATCCTCACCCGCCTTCGTGGATGGCTGAGGGGTGACGCTTGAAGGGCCTTCCAAGGCGTCGAGGCTCCGCCAGCTTCGCCAGAAGAAATAAACGGCCCAAGCGATGAACTGGGTGAGGAACATGTCCGTGGTGAGCATCCGGGCCATCACCCAAAAGAGCGCCGAGGTGCCCAGCACCAAAGCGCTCCCGCGCGCGGCGGCCGCGCCCGCCAGCGAGCGCACCAGCAGGAACACCGCCCAGATCGTGCTCAAGCCGGCCAGCGCCAGTGGCAGCCGCGCCGCCCACTCGTTCACGCCGAACACCGAGAGCGAGGCCGCCACCGCCCAGTAGGTGAAGGGCGGCTTGTCCAGGTGCGGCACATACCAGATGTGCGGGACCAGCCAGTTGCCGGTCTCGACCATCTCCCGCGCGATCTCGGCGTAGCGGCCCTCGTCCGGCTCATTGAGCGCGCGTGTGCCGAGGAAGCCGAAGGCGAGCAGCAGCAGGAACGGCAGGAACCACCAAGGGGAGCGTTCGTTGGAGTCGGCTTGCGGCACGGCAGAGTTGTAGCGGGCCGAAGCGGGGGGAGAAAGTGATTAGTAATCCCTGCGGAATGGCCCGGTGTTCCGCTCAGGCAAGTGACAGCCGCGCGAGACTTCAGTTCAGCAGGTGCTCCTTGAAGAACAGGATGGTTGAGAGCAGTTGGAAATCCGCGTTGCGCTTTTTGGCAAAGCCGTGACCCTCGTCCTTGGCCATCAGATACCAGACCTTGCCGCCGGCAGTGCGGATGGCCTTGACCATCTGTTCGGACTCGGTCACCGGCACACGCGGATCGTTTTTCCCCTGCACGACGAAGAGCGGTTTCTTGATGCGCGCGGCATGGTTCGCGGGCGAAATCCGTTCGAGGAATTCCTTCATCTGCGGGTCGCGTTCGTCGCCGTATTCCACGCGGCGCAGATCCCGGCGGTAGTCCTGCGTGTTGTTGAGGAAGGTGACGAAATTGGAAATGCCCACCACGTCCACGCCACAGCGCAGCACATTGGCATACATGATCATGCAGGCCAGGCTCATGTAGCCGCCGTAGCTGCCGCCCGTCACGGCGACGCGGTCGCGGGCGAACTCGGGCTGGCGCGCGATCCACGCCAGCACGGCGGCGATGTCCTTCACCGAGTCCTCGCGCTTGAAGCCGTTGTCGAGCGCGAGGAAGGTCTTTCCATAGCCGGAGGAACCACGGACGTTCGGATAGACCAGGGCGACGCCCAACTCGTTGAGAAAGTAGTTGTTGCGGGCCTGGAAACCCGGGCGCGACTGGCTTTCCGGTCCGCCGTGGATGCTCACGATCACCGGCCGCGGTCCGGGGAATTTCTTCGGGTCCGGCCGGTAGGCGATGGCGCTGATGAGCACGCCGTCGAAGGTGCTGAGCTTGAGCACCTCCGGCTCGACGAACTCGTCGGGGTTCAACCCGCCGGTGTCGCTTTTGGTCCAGCGTTCGAGCGTGCCGGTCTTCACATCGTAGGAATACACGTCCAGCGGCGATTTGGCGGAATTGAGGTTGAAGGCCAGATCGTGTGAATTGGAATGCCATTCGAGCCCGCTCACCGTGCCGAGCGGGAGCTTGGGTTTGGGCAGCGCCTTGCCGCTCTTGGCGTCCATGAAGTTCAGCGTGCCCACGCCCGCCTCGTTGGTCACAAAGGCGATGATCTTGCCATCGGGCGACTGCTCGAACTCCTCGACATCCCACGCGATGTTCGCGGTCAGGGTGGTTTGCTCGCCGTTCTTCAAGTTGATGCGGATCAACTGCTGGAACTCGGAGTCATCATCCGAGCTCGCGAACACGGCCTTGCCATCCCGGCTGAAGCGGGCATGGCCGTAGGCGACCTTGTCCTTGCCGGTGCGGGTGAGCTGCGAGCGCTTGCCGGTGCGGGCATCCACCAGGTGCAGGTGGCTCTCGTTGATGGAGATGTATTGCTGCACCAGGATGAGGTTGTCGTCCGGCGACCAGTCCAGCACCCCCCAGCCGCCGCCAGCGAGCTCGGCCAGCAGGCGGTCGGATTTCTGGTCGGCCGGGTTCATCACCCACAGATCGTTGTCCTTCCCGGTGCGGCGGGTCGAGGTGTAGGCGAGGTAGAGCGCCCCGTTGGAGAAGCGGGCTCCGGTGTTGCGCGAGGTGCCGTCCGTCAGCAGCGTGACGCGGCGATCCTGAAAGTCCACCCGGTAAAGCTGGTAAAACTCCCCGCCACCGGTGTCCTGCGAATAGACCGCGAAATCCCCGGCCCGCGGCCGATACTGGGCGCTGCGCACCGGCTCGGAGCCGAAGGTGATCTGCTCCGGCACGCCGCCGGGCGTCTTGACGACATGGAGCTGCGCCGTCTCCGTGGCGCGCGTGGTGATGAGCAACTGGCGGCGGATGGGGTGCCAGCCTTGAAAGGCGGCGGTGCGGAAATCCAGGTAACGCCCCACGGCCTGCCGCAACTCTGGTGGGATGGCGGGCACGCCCTCCACCACGAGGTTGTCAGGCACCTGCGCCGCGACTGCGCGGACAAACAGGGCGACCAGGAGAATCGGCAACAGCTTCTTCATGATGCTGGCCAGCGGTGTAACAGAAACGCCAGCGGAGGCAAACAAGGTTTCCCGCCGCCGACTCGTTGGAATCGTCACTTGGCATTCTCCGTCCTGTCGCCGCATCCTCGGGCCCATGAAGAAGTTTGCGGCGGAAGCCATCGGCACCTTCGCGCTCGTGTTCGCGGGCACGGGGGCCATCATCATCAACCAGACCAGCAACGGAGCCATCACGCATGTGGGCATCGCGTTGACCTTCGGACTGATCGTGCTGGCGATGATTTACACGCTGGGCGAGATCTCGGGTGCACACTTGAACCCGGCGGTGACGCTGGCCTTTTGCACGGCCGGCCGGCTGCCGTGGAGCGACGCGCTGCCCTACCTGGCCAGCCAGGGCGTCGGGGCGTTTGCCGCCAGCGGCCTGCTCCGGTGGATGTTTCCGCAGCACGCCACGCTCGGCGCCACCTTGCCGGCAGGAGCCCCCTTGCAGTCTTTTGTGCTCGAAGTGGTGCTCACAGCCATCCTGATGTTCGTGATTTTGAACGTCTCCACCGGGGCGAAGGAGAAAGGCATCACGGCGGGCATCGCGGTCGGCTCCATCATCGCACTCGAGGCCATGTTCGCCGGCCCCATCAGCGGTGCTTCCATGAACCCGATCCGCTCGCTGGCCCCGGCCGTCTGCGCTGGCCGGCTGGAGCACCTTTGGATTTATCTGGTGGCCCCGCTGCTGGGCGCACAGCTCGCCGTGCCCGGCTGCCGTTGTGTGCAGACGGAGGGGTGCTGCGGGGCGGTGAAGGCGGCGTGACGCAGCGCGCGGAACAGGTCTTTCATCCAGCATTCCTTGGCTCGACTGGCTTCCGCGGTTCCTTTCCTTCGCAAAGAAAAAGAGGCGGGACCGAAGTCCCGCCCCTGTCGGAAAGCTGAAGGTTACGCTGGATTACTCCGCGCTGCCTGAGCGGGTGTCCTTCTCCTTCACCGCGGTGGCACCCTTGCCTACGCGCTTGCGCAGGTAGGTGAGCTTCGCCCGGCGGACCGAGCCCTGGCGCTCGACTTCGATCTTGTCCACGCGGGGGGAGTTGACGGGGAAGACGCGCTCGACGCCCTCGCCGTAGCTGATGCGGCGCACGGTGAAGGACTCTTCCAAGCCCCGGCCACGCTTGCCGATGACGACGCCGCTGAAAACCTGGATGCGCTCCTTGTCGCCTTCCACGACCTTGGTGTGGACGCGGACGGAATCGCCCACGTTGAAGGGGGTCTTGTCCTTGCGGAGCTGTTCGCCGTGAATTTTGTCGAGTAGTGCCTGATTCATAAATTGTTCTGGTTTTGGCGGGGGGTGTCCCCACCGGGTTTTCGTTTTGCTTTCGGAAGGCGGTTGCTGACCGCCGTTATAGTTTTAAGTCTGGCCGTCGAGCAAGTCAGGCCGCCGCTGCCGGGTTCGTTCCCGAGCCTGCGTGCGCCGCCACTTTTCAATCTCCGCATGATTGCCGGAGAGCAGCACTTCGGGAACCTTCATTCCCCGGAACTCCGCCGGCCGCGTGTATTGCGGATATTCCAGCAAGCCGTGGCTGAAGGATTCATCCGTGGCGCTTTCATCATCGCCCAACACGCCAGGCAGGAGGCGCGTCACGCAATCCACCACCACCATCGCTGGCAGGGCGCCGTTGGTCAGCACGTAGTCCCCGATGGACAGTTCGTCCTGCGCCAGTGCCTCGCGGACGCGTTCGTCATAGCCTTCGTAGCTGCCGCAGATCAGCAGCAGATGCTCCTGCTGCGCCAGCTCCCGGGCGATGGCTTGGGTGAACGGCCGGCCCGCCGGGCCGAACAGAATCACCCGCGTCGTCGCGGTCTTCAATTGCTCAACTGCTTCAAAGAGCGGCTCGGGCTTCAACAGCATTCCCGGTCCGCCGCCGAATGGACGATCGTCCACCGTGCGGTGCCGGTCATGCGTGTAATCCCGCAAATTGTGGATGTGCAGGTCCAGCTTGCCTGCGGTTCGCGCGCGCTTGACGATGCTTTCGTCCAGCGGCCCCGCGAACATCCCGGGGAACAAGGTGAGCACGTCGATTTTCATGCTCGCATCCGCGCGCGGTCCCCGTCGCGCGGGCCGGCGTTGCCGCCGTCAGTCTTCGATAATCTCCACGCTGCAGCGCACCCCGCGCTTGGCCGCGCCCACCTGCAACAGCGAACGGATGGCCTGAATGGTCGCCCCCTGCTTGCCGATGATCTTGCCGACATCCGTCGGATGGAGCCGCAGCTCGAACAGGGTTTGCCCGCCCTGTTCCACCGGCGTGATGGTCACCGCGTCAGGCCGGTCCACCAAGCCTTTCACCACGTATTCCAGAAAGGCTTGCATGAAGGGCTACTTGGCCGCGGCCGCCGTGCGGCGCAGCTTCCGGAGGAAGCTGGCGACGGTGTCGCTGGGCTGCGCGCCCTGGCTGATCCAATAATCAGCGCGCTCAAGGTTGATCTTCACGTTGTCGTTCTTCTGGAGCGGCTGGTAATGGCCGATTTCCTCGATGAACTTGCCATCCCGGGGACTGCGGCCATCGGCCACGACCACCCGGAAGGCAGGCGTGTTGCGCGCGCCGACCCGCTTCAAACGTATTCTGACTGGCATAAAATTGAGCTGCTTTGCCGCCGGGTCATGCCAGTTTGGGCACAACTCGCCACGGTCCTTTTCAAAAAAGGAACGGGAGGTTAGCCATCCGGCTCGACAGGACGCAAGAACTGATTTGCGCCTTGCACTTCCCCCCGCGCTTCCCATCCTCGCCGGCATGGCTACGCCCGACCAACTGCGCGAACTCTTCCGGATGCAACAGGCCCTCAACGAACGCATCGGCGTCCGCACTGCGGGCATGACCGAGGAGGAGAAGACCAAGTGGCTCCTCAACTACACCCGCGCCATGCAGCAGGAGCTGGCCGAGCTGACCGACAGCGTCCCGTGGAAGTGGTGGGCCAAATACCAGAAGTTCGACGAGCAGAACGCCCGGGTGGAGGTCGTGGACCTGTTCCACTTCCTCATCTCGATGGCGCAGGTGCTCGGCATGAGCGCGGACGACGTCTTCGCCGCCTACGTGAAGAAGAACGAGGTCAACTTCAAGCGCCAGGAGTCCGGCTACACGCAGAAGGACCACGGCGACTCGAAGCATATCTGAACGGAGGGGCTGTAGTGGTCGAGTAACGGCCTGTGAGCTTTTACTTCGCCACCCCATCACTCCGTTTGGCCGCTGCTGACAAGAACGTCACCAGCTTCTCCGCATACACCCGGTTCGCCTGCGCGCTCGGGTGGCCGTCGTGGGGGGCGTTAGTGTTGCCCGGTTCGGTGAGCGACACGGAGATGTCCACGGTCTTGATGCCCACGGCACGGCACCATTCCAGCATGGGCCCCGCGTCGGAGCTGATGCCGGCCACGGTGAACGCGATGCCATCCCGCATGCAGGCGGCCGCCCAGTTCCTGAGCAGCGCCCGCGAAACGTCGTGACTGTTGACGGCCCGTTCCTCCGCGACGTTGGCGTGCTGCTCCAGCCAGTGGACCAGCGCCGACTGCCGTTGCCCGGGCCACTCGACGTAGGTTGCCGGTGACGCGTCGTAGCGGAGTTCCCCGGCATCGGTCAGGCGGGCGAAGGGATAGATGAGATTGGGCAGGCGGTTGTAAGGGGCAAAGCCCTTCTGCCAGATGCGCACGTAGGTGTTGCGATAGTCATGAAACCGGCCGTAAGCCACCACCACGCTCGCCGGCTTGCCGCGCTGCTTGAGCAGTTCCTGAAATAACAGCCGCTGGTGCAGGGTGCCGTAGCCCGACACGCCGCCATTCACCACCTCGAACTCCGGCAGCGCCGCCTGCACGCGCCACGGGTAGGTGTCCTCGTCGTTGAGCGACCAGCCATGCGTGAGCGAACAGCCCATAATCCACAGCTCTGGGCGCGGCTTCGTCTCCGGGGCGCGCGGCGGATGCGTGCTGCGCAGGCCGTTCGTCCCGTGCGTGACTCGGAACTGATAGCCGGTGGGCAAGGTCACTTGAAACTCGCCGGGAAAATGGCCGAAGCCGCCGTACGGCAGGGGCCGAAACAACTTGCCGCCCGGCTCCACGCGAATGTCGGCGGGCTGGGCGGAGAAGGGTTGCCTTCCTTGCAGCCGGAGCACCAGTTCCGCAAACCCGAACGCGCCAAGCAGCGCTAGGCCGATGGCGGCGAGGGCAAACCCCCTGCGGGGACGGGGGCGTCCCGGTGTCGGAGTGGTGGCAGTGCCTTCGGCCATGTGCTGCTTCTAACCGTGGACAGCGGAAATTGCCACGCGGAATCCGGACGCAGGCGACACGGGACGCAACTAGCCACCCGCACCATCCGAACGAGGAAGCCTGCTCCCTCTCCGCCAGCGGATGGTGGGGAGGGCCGGGGAGAGAATCCACGGCTTGCCAACGGCCGCGATTTCCGCCCCTGAAACCGGAAAGGGAATGGTCAGAAAGATTTGGGTCAGGAAGATTTTCCATCCCATCTTTCTGACCCAATTCCGGTTCCTGGGTAGCCGCCACGGACCAAAGCCCGCGCTTTGGAACCATGAACCAAAGGCTGAAGCCCCAAATCTTTGGGTCCTTATACCAAGTCTTTATAACAATCGGTAAGTAAAGCTGGTCAAAACCTAGGCGGCAATGCAAGCTCGGGGATGGCAAGAAAACGAACCAAGGTGGCGATGAGCGAGGCCGAAG